>Ga0335083_10012746_pt1 | contig 10041 bp, 6 predicted proteins | sample Lox_Sample_42_FD_206716 | JGI IMG/M metagenome (GOLD analysis project Ga0335083, IMG submission 206716) | Soil microbial communities from Loxahatchee National Wildlife Refuge, Florida, United States - Lox_Sample_4.2 | ecosystem: Environmental > Terrestrial > Soil > Wetlands | place: USA: Florida...
GTGAGGCGCTGCAGGGTGTGACCAATGCCCTCGACTATATTGCGGACTACAAAAGCGGACAAATCACATCGGCGCCGGAACGGGTCGCCGTGATCGGCGCGGGGAACACGGCGATTGACGCGGCAAATGCCGCTGCGCGACTAGGGGCGAGCGAGGTGCATATGATTTATCGTCGCGGCCCTGAGCAGATGTCTGCCTTCGCATACGAATATGAGCATGCAAAGCTCGAAGGTGTGAAATTCCTATGGCATATGAAGCCTGCCGGCATTAAGGGTGTAGATAACGCTGAAGAGCTTGAACTTGTCCAGCTTGAAATTACGTCGGACGGATCGCTGTTGCCGAAATCTGATGAAAGGATTCAACTTCGGGTCGATCTGATCATTCTCGCGATAGGTCAGGCAACGCACACGGACTTTCTGGACACAGGCCACATCAAGCTCGAGCGAGGACGGATTGTGATTGACCGCATGAGTGGGCAAACGTCGAATCCAAAATATTTCGCCGGGGGCGACTGCACAAACGGCGGCCGCGAAGTAGTCGACGCTGTTGCTGACGGCAAACGCGCAGGCGTTGGCATCGCGGCGTGGCTGGAGGAACAAAATGCCAACGCTTGAAACCACCTTCGCTGGAATCCGGTGCATCAATCCGTTCTGGCTGGCTTCTGCTCCGCCGACCAATTGCGGCGAGCAGGTGATGCGGGCTTTCGATACTGGCTGGGGCGGCGCGGTGTGGAAGACGATTGGCGAACCGATCACGAATGTCAGTTCCCGCTATTCGTCTGTCGACTGGAATAACCAGCGGATGATGGGCCTGAACAACATCGAGCTGATCAGCGACCGGCCGATCGAAGTGAATCTTCGCGAGATCAATGAAGTAAAGCGGCGCTATCCGAAGCACGTTGTCATTGCATCATTGATGGTCGAGTCGAAGCGGCAGGCATGGCACGAGATCGTGCAGCGCGCAGAGGACGCAGGCGCGGATGGGCTGGAACTCAATTTCGGCTGTCCCCACGGCATGAGCGAACGCGGGATGGGTTCTGCCGTTGGCCAGGTGCCGGAGTATTGCGGTCAGATCACGGAGTGGGTGAAAGAGAGGGCGCGCACGCCGGTCATCATCAAGCTGACGCCGAATATCAGCGACATACGCATGCCCGCTCGGGCAGCCAAGCAGGCCGGCGCGGATGCGCTCTCAGCAATCAATACCATCAACTCGATCACAAGCATTGATCTTGACACGCTTGAACCGCGTCCGAATGTCGATGGTAAGAGTTCGCATGGTGGCTACTGCGGTCCTGCGGTAAAGCCGATTGCGCTGAACATGGTGCAGCAGGTAATGTCCGACGATCAGGCTGCGCTGCCGATGTCCGGTATCGGCGGCATCGGCTCATGGCAGGATGCGGCGGAGTTTATCCTGCTTGGCGCAGCCACGGTGCAGGTTTGCACTGCTGTTATGCATTACGGCTACCGCATTGTGGAAGACATGGCCGATGGCCTTCTGGCATGGATGCGCAAGAAAGGTTATGAATCGCCCGATGACTTCCGCTGCCTTTCGCTGCCGAGTGTCACGGATTGGAAGTACCTCAACCTCAACTACAAGATTGTCGCGCGCATTCACGAAGATAAGTGCATCGGCTGTGAGCTTTGCTATACGGCGTGCTGGGATGGCGCGCATCAGTGCATCCACCTTGACCGTGCGCTACCCTCACCGGATACGTCGCGCACACCGGACATGATCGCGGCAGAAAGCCGCACGCGCATCAGTACAACGCCTATTCCAAAACTCGATCTCAGCCGCTCTCGTGATAGCGGTCCTGACGGAACGCCGCTTGCGCGCATTCCTCGCGTGGACGAGCACGAGTGTGTCGGCTGCAATTTGTGCTCGCTGGTGTGCCCGGTGCCGGACTGCATCACGATGGAACGCGTCGACAACGGAGTTCCGCCGGAGACCTGGGATGAGCGCGTAAACAGCGGGCTGGTTGCGGAAGGCTCATCTACCGGAAACCCAAACCTGTAACGCCCACGATCCTGGAGGCATAGGAGCAAACGACGATGGGGACGCTGATCAAGAACGGCACGGTTGTCAACGCCGACGGATCAAAGAAGGCTGACGTGCTGATTGAGGGAGAGAAGATTGCAAAGGTTGGCACTGACCTCAATCCAGCTGGACACACCATCGTCGATGCAAAAGATCTGCTCGTGATGCCTGGCGGCATCGATGTGCATACGCACCTCGACATGCCGTTTGGAGGCACCGTTTCCGCCGATGATTACACCAGCGGAACGCAGGCTGCTGCCATCGGCGGCACGACGATGCTCATCGATTTTGTTCTACAGTCACAAGGCCACACGATGCGCGAGGCTCTCAACACGTGGCGAAAAAAATCGGACAACAAGGCGTGCGTCGATTTCTCTCTGCACATGGCGGTCACCGATCTTGGCCCCGGTGACGGAGCACAAGGGTTGCGCGAGATGGAGGAGATGGTCAGCGAAGGCATCTCTAGCTTCAAGCTTTTCATGGCTTATCCCGGCGTGCTGATGATCGATGATGGACTGATGTTCCGCGTGATGCAGAAGGCAGAAAAGCTGAACGCGCTCTGCTGCATTCATGCAGAGAACGGCAGCGCGATCGATATTGTCGTAGCGCAGATGCTTGCAGAGGGCAAGACGTCGCCGCATTACCATGCGTTATCGCGATCCCCGAAAGCGGAAGCGGAGGCGACGCATCGCGCCATTGCTCTTGCTGATATGGCGGGTGCGGCAGTCTACATTGTCCATCTCTCAAACGCCTACGCACTTGATGAGTTGAAGCATATGCAACGGCGGGGAGCAAGGGCGCTCGCTGAGACTTGCACGCAGTATCTGGTGCTCTCGATCGAAGACCAGATGCCGGGCAAGAGTTGGGATGAAGCTAAGTTTGTCTTTACGCCTCCGCTTCGTGAGAAGTGGAATCAGGAGCCCCTGTGGCAGGCGCTGACAGATGGCTCGCTGGTTGTGGTTTCCACCGATCACTGCCCGTTCCGTTTCGCCGACCAGAAATCTCTGGGCCGCGGCAACTTCAGCAAGATTCCCAATGGCGGTCCTGGTGTCGAGAATCGGTTACAAATCCTGTGGCATTTCGGCGTGAATGCGGGGCGCTTCTCGCCAGAGAAGTTTGTCGACCTCTGCTGCACCTCTCCTGCCCGCGTCTTCGGAATGGGGAAGCAGAAGGGCGCCATCAAAGAGGGTCTCGATGCGGATGTTCTGCTCTGGGACTCGAAGGCCGAGTACACCATTTCTGCCGCGACGCAGCGGATGGCAACCGATTACTCGATGTTCGAAGGCTGGACCGTAAAGGGCAACACCGCGAAGGTTTTCTCTCGTGGCGAGCTGGTAGTCGACAACACGACGGAGCCGGGCAAATTCCTCGGAGCAACCGGGCGCGGACGATTCGTCAAGCGCGAAGCAAACGCGGGAGGCCTGGCTTGATCCCAGCCCAGGCTGCTTCAGCGAATCCCCGTGACCGGCAGCACTACGCCGCGGAATTGGCTCCTGATACACGCCTTTACAATCACGATCTCGCACCCACTGAGCCCTCGCAACGAACGTGGAGCACTTACAACTACATCGCTCTGTGGTTTTCGATGTCGATGGAAGTGACGACATACATGCTCGCTTCGTCACTTATCGCTGGCGGCATGAACTGGAAGCAGGCAATCTTCACCATCCTGCTGGGCAACCTGATTGTCCTCATTCCCATGCTGCTCAATGCCCATGCGGGAGCAAAGTACGGTATCCCCTTCCCGGTTTTTGTGCGGGCTTCCTTCGGCCCCGTGGGCGCGAACATTCCCGCACTTCTTCGCGCGATCGTAGCATGCGGATGGTTCGGCATCCAGTCGTGGCTGGGCGGACAGGCAATTGCGGCAATGATTGGCGTCCTATTGCCACAGACGACGCACATGCCCTGGGTGCTGTGGGCGTGTTTTTTGGGATTCTGGCTGTTGAATATGGTAGTCGTGTGGCGCGGCGTCGAATCGATTCGCTTCTTGCAGAGCTTTTCCGCGCCGTTCATGCTGTTGATGTCGTTGATTCTGCTGTTCTGGATGCTGCATAAGGCGGGCGGCTTCGGCCCCATGCTGTCTGCGCCGAGCAGATTTACTTCAACCGGCAGTTTCTTTCACTTCTTCATTCCGTCGCTCACCGCCATGGTTGGCTACTGGGCGACACTCTCGCTCAACATTCCAGACTTTACCCGCTATGCGAAGAACCAGGGAGCGCAGATCCTTGGACAGGCGTTTGGCCTTCCGGTCGCCATGGTGCTCTATTCATTCATCGGCATTGCAGTCACCTCGGCATCGGAAGTCGTCTTCGGCGAGCCAATCTGGAGTCCAATTACGCTGCTTGGCCGTTTCCATCAACCGCTCGTGGCCTTCCTCGGATTGATCGCGCTGCTGGTTGCTACGCTGAACGTGAACATCGCGGCGAATGTGGTGTCGCCGTCCAATGATTTTTCTAATCTCGCGCCAAGGCTTATCAGCTTTCGAACCGGTGGGATGATCACGGGCTTTCTCGGGCTTGCTATGATGCCCTGGAAACTGATGGCGACCTTCGGCAGTTATATTTTCGGATGGCTGGTGGGCTATTCTGGTCTGCTCGGGCCGGTGGCTGGGATTATGGTGACGGATTACTTTCTTGTTCGCGGTACGAAGCTCGACTGTTACTCGCTTTATCGACGCGGCGGAATGTATGAATATCGACGCGGCTTCAATCCAGCCGCGCTGATTGCCGTGGTTGCCGGTGTGGCTGCAGCATTAGTCGGCCGCTTTGTACCGCGGGTCGCGTTCCAGTACGACTACGCCTGGTTCATCGGATTCTTTCTCTCCGGCTCGCTTTACTACCTTATGATGCTCGGTAAACCAGCTATCGCAACTGAACGAATCGAGGCAACGCAATGACTCCTAATGAAACCATGACGCAACCCACGACAACAGAATTGACTTCAGAGGAAGTTGTTCGCATAACGCGCGAAACCAACTATGGCACGTGGCGATTCCAAAAGGGCTGGAACCCACTGCACATCGTTGATTCTGACGGCTGCTACATCATCGACGCGAACGGTAAGCGGTACCTCGACTTCTCGGCACAGCTGATGTGCATGAACCTTGGCCACAAGAATCAGGCAGTCATCGATGCGATTGCAAAGCAGGCACAAGATTTGGCATATGCGCTGCCGGGATATACGACGACCGCGCGCGCTGAATTGTCGAAGCTGTTGCTTGAAGTATTGCCGAAGGGACTGAATAAGTTCTTCTTTACCACCTCAGGCACCGATGCGAACGAGGCAGCCTTCAAGATTGCGCGTATGTATACCGGCAAGACCAAGATCATCGCTCGCTATCGTTCTTATCATGGCTCGACCGCGGGCTCAATCGCTGCCACCGGCGACCCGCGGCGCTGGGCCATGGAACCGCGAGGCAAAGGGCCAGGCATTATCTTTGGACCAGAAGTCCATTGCTATAAGTGTCCGATCAAACATAGCTATCCGGAGTGCGGCATCGCTTGCGCCGACTATCTTGAACACATGATCCGCAACGAGTCCGATGTTGCCGCTGTCATGGTTGAACCGATCGTCGGCACGAACGGAGTCATTGTTCCACCGCCGGAATACATGCCGAAACTGCGCCGCATCTGCGATGAAACAGGTGTGCTGCTGATCGCCGACGAGGTGATGAGCGGCTGGGGGCGATCGGGCGACTGGTTTGCCATGAATCTTTGGGGCGTAACGCCCGATATTCTCACGACCGCCAAGGGTATTACGTCGGCGTATGTGCCACTCGGCCTCTGCGCAACTTCGGAGAAGATTGGCGACTTTTTCCAGGACCACTATTTTTCGCACGGCCACACCTATGAGGCGCATCCGATGACGCTGCTTCCAGCGGTTGCCACGATTCAGGAAATGCGGCGGCTGGGACTGGTTGAAAGAGCGCGCGAACTTGGTCCTTTTGTTGAGCAGAAGCTAAATCAGCTTAAGGCGAAACACCCAAGCGTAGGGGATGTGCGCGGCAAGGGATTGTTCTGGGCTGTTGACCTGGTGAAGAACCAGAAAACAAAAGAACCCTTTAACACCTATGCTGACAAGGTCTCTGGCAAGCCCTTGGTTGTCGATCAGATTGCCGCCAAGACGCTCGCCGATGGAGTTATCCTGCAGGCGTGGGTAAGTCACTTCGTCATTGCACCGCCATTGATCATCTCTGAAGTGGAAGTAGAGCGAGGCATCGACACGCTCGACAAGTATCTGCACCTCGCCGATGAGCATTGTGTGGCAAATTAGTCGCGATACAGGTTGTAGCAAAAGTAAGACCGCTCGGATCGAGCGGCCTTTTTGTGTTGGGCGATTTTATCCGTGGGTTGGCATCGTCGTGTCAACGCCGGTCCGGATACCGGTTGGCCAGCGCGCGGTCACGGTCTTCAATCGCGTGTAGAAGCGAACTCCTTCCGGCCCGTGTACAGCGTGATCGCCAAACAATGAGCGCTTCCAGCCCCCGAAGCTGTGAAACGCCATCGGCACAGGGATGGGAACATTAATGCCGACCATACCAGCCTGCACTCGGCGAGCAAAGTCACGTGCTGTATCGCCGTCGCGCGTAAACAACGATGTGCCGTTGCCGTATTCGTGTTCATTGACGAGTTTCAGGGCCGCATCAAAATTGTTTACGCGTACTACTCCGAGCACAGGCCCGAAGATTTCTTCCCTGTAAATCCGCATTTCTGGCTTGACGTTGTCGAAAAGGCAGGCGCCGAGAAAGAAGCCCTCCCCTCTCGATAGTGCTGTCGCACGTCCGTCGACGACAAGTTCCGCGCCTTCCTTGCCACCAAGCTCGACATAACTGGTGACTCTTTCACGATGTTGCCGCGTGATAAGCGGACCAAGGTCAGCCTCGTCTTTTGCGCCATCGCCCACACGCAGCCCGGATATACGGCTCTCAAGTTTTTCGATCAGCGCGTCCGCCGTCTGATTTCCGACGGCCACCGCCACGCTGATTGCCATGCAACGTTCGCCGGCGGAGCCGTATGCTGCGCCCGCGAGCGCGTCAGCGGCCTGATCGAGATCGGCGTCAGGCATCACGATCATGTGATTCTTGGCGCCGCCAAGAGCCTGCACGCGCTTACCGTGCTTCGTTCCTTCGCGATACACATACTCCGCTATGGGCGTCGAGCCAACGAAGCTCACAGCCTGAATCGTCGGATGCGCGAGGACGGCGTCGACGGCAATCTTGTCGCCGTGCACAACGTTGAAAACACCATCCGGCAGTCCAGCTTCTTTCAACATTTCGGCAAGCAGAATCGACGAACTTGGATCGCGCTCACTCGGCTTCAACACGAAGGTGTTGCCGCAGGCGATTGCAATCGGAAACATCCACATGGGCACCATGGCGGGAAAATTAAAGGGCGTGATACCGGCCACAACGCCGAGCGGTTGGCGCATCGACCAACTGTCGATGCCTGCGCCAACCTGCTCTGTGTATTCGCCTTTTAAAAGCTGTGGAATCCCGGTGGCAAACTCGACCACCTCCAGGCCCCGGGTCGCCTCGCCTCTCGCATCGGAAAGCACCTTTCCGTGCTCACGGTTGATCAGCGCAGCTACTTCTTCAATGCGGCGTTCAAAAATTTCGCGGAAGCGAAACATCACGCGCGCGCGCCGTAGTGGTGGCTGTGAAGACCAATCAGGAAATGCGGTAGCGGCAGCAGCGACAGCCTGATCGACTTCGTCTGGGCTAGCCAGCGGCACTCGCGACTGAACTTGCCCCGAGGCAGGATGAAAAACATCGGCAAAACGTCCAGATGAGCCCTTCACGCGAGCACCGGCAATCCAATGCGTGAGTTGGGGCACGTCTGCGTCGGGATGCTTCAACGAGGTGGCTACGGAAGGCGCAGTAACAGCGGACATGGACTTCTCCTTTTCAGGAAGAACCTCCATGATAACAGCGCTGTCGGACATTCCGCTCACGCCGAGCCAAGAGCTACCCGAAGTCGCACGATAATTCTGCGAGCGAACGAGCAAGCACTTCTACGCCGGCTGCAATATCGCCGATCGCCGCATACTCGTCAGGTCGGTGGCTGATACCGTCGCGGCACGGAATGAAAATCATTGCGATCGGCGCGATGCGCGACATGAAAAGGGAGTCATGATACGCACGGCTCACCATAGGTCGCGAAGGTATCTTCAGTTCTCTACACGCAGCGGTAATCGCGCTTAGAATACGCGGCGATGACGAGGCCGGTGGATCTGCATTGAGCATTTCAAACTGAATTTTGACCTGCCGCTGTTGTGAAATCGTACTCGCTGCTTTCTCTGCCTCTTCGAGAACCCGATTGCGCCGGTCTCCGTCTGTATCGCGCAGGTCAACGCCAAGCTTTACCCGGCTCGGAATGCTGTTGATGGCACCTGGATGCACTTCGCACGTTCCTACTGTAGCTACCGTGTCCACAGAACCGGAACTGCGCGCGAGATGCTCGATCGCGAGAATCAACTCGGACGCGGCACAAAGTGCATCGCGTCTTCCCGGCATGAGCGCGCCTCCGGCGTGCCCTCCGGCACCCTCGATTGTCACCAGAAAACTCGCCGGCGCGGCGATGTCCGTAACGATGCCAATGGTGATGTTTTCGCGCTCTAGAATTGGCCCCTGCTCAATATGAAGTTCGACGAAGGCGGAGTAAAACCCTTGGGACAGGCGAACGGTCGCCAGATCGCCACTGATACCCACGCGGGTGCGAATAGTTTTCAGACTATCGCCCAGGCTGTCACGCAGCGTGTCATCTACAGACGCGGTTAAAGCGCCTGAAAGCAGTCTGCTGCCGATACATCCCACCCCGAAGCGGGTTGGCTCCTCCGAAGTGAACTGAAGCAGTTCGATTGAGCGTATTGGCTTAAAGCCCGTACGCTGCAACGCGCGAATCGCCTCCAACCCGCCGAGCACGCCCACCACGCCGTCGAACTTTCCCGCATGAGGAATTGCGTCAATATGCGATCCCGTGGCGGCAGCAGGGAGATCAGGGCGAGAACCGTTCCAGCGGACGAATGTATTTCCCACAGCATCCTCGCGGATAGCAAGCCCGGCTTCGCTGTAACGATCCTTCAACCATGCGCGCGCGCGCTGGTCTTGCTCACTGAATACAATCCGGGTGACGGCTGGTGGTTCAACGTCAGAAATCGCAGCGAGAGCATCGATCTCCTGTGCCAGGCGTGGCTGATCAATTTCAACTTTCATATCAAGTCACATATCAGGTCAGTGGATGCCGGTTCCAGTCTTTGTAGATCAGATATTTCGCGGGTACCTTGCCGATCGCACCAAACCATTGTAGGCAATACGGCGCCATCCAGATGAAGTCGCCAGCCTTTACGGGATACCACTGATCATCGAGCCGATAGATGCCTCCGCCTTCCAGCATCAGCAACCCGTGCTCCATGATGTGAACCTCGACCATGCTCAAGCCTGCTCCGGGAACGTAGGACATGGTGTTTACCGCGAAGTCGAAAGCCATCGTATCCGGCAGCAGAGAACGCACAAGCAAATCATTGTCACCCATAAGTGGCTGCGCAGCTACAGAAGATTCCTGGCCGACAAGCAAAGCGGGTGAATTTGTGTTCTCCAGTGGATGGTACTTCCGCTCGATCACTGCGGCGCGTGCAGTTTGTGGAGCACGGAAGGCATGCTCGGCATTCTGGGGAATGTAAGCATAGTCATTCTCAACGAGAGTATAAGTCTCCGCGCCATACTCGAGCGTTACAGTGCCGTCGAGGACATACAAGAATCGCTGCCCTAGCGCCGTCCCAAGAAGACCTCCTGCCTCGAACTCGACGGAGTACTGGGCGAAATTCGCTCCGAGCGCGGGAGAAACATGCACGATCACGCTGGCCTTCGAGCAGCCGGGAATCTGCGTGCGAATGAAGGTATCGGGCGTGTGGATAAGATGGCTCGCGCGTCGCACACTGCGCGTGTGTCCAAGGCTATGCACGCAGATCGCTTCCCTTCTTGTCGAGATAGGTTGCAAACTCGTCCAGGAA
>Ga0335083_10012747_pt1 | contig 10040 bp, 8 predicted proteins | sample Lox_Sample_42_FD_206716 | JGI IMG/M metagenome (GOLD analysis project Ga0335083, IMG submission 206716) | Soil microbial communities from Loxahatchee National Wildlife Refuge, Florida, United States - Lox_Sample_4.2 | ecosystem: Environmental > Terrestrial > Soil > Wetlands | place: USA: Florida...
AAGTCCCGAGATGAACGCGGTCGGCACGAACACGGCGCAGAGCACGAGCGCGGTCGCGACGATCGGGCCCGTCACTTCCTTCATCGCCTGCACGGTCGCGGCGACCGGTTTCAGGCCTTCGGTGATGTTTCGCTCGACGTTCTCGACGACGACGATCGCGTCGTCGACGACGATGCCGATCGCGAGCACGAGCCCGAAGAGCGAGAGTGCGTTCAAGCTGAAGCCGAAGAGGTGCATGACCGCGAACGTGCCGACCAGCGACACCGGCACCGCGATCAGCGGGATCACCGAGGCGCGCCAGGTCTGCAGGAACACGATCACGACGATCACGACGAGCACCAGCGCCTCGAGTAGCGTGTGCACGACCGCCTCGATGGAGCCGCGCACGAACACGGTCGGGTCGTAGACGATCTGGTAGTCGACGCCCTCCGGGAAGTCCTTCTTGAGCTCGTTCATCCGCGCGCGCACGTGCTCGGAGATCGCGATCGCGTTGCTGCCGGGACGCTGGAAGATGGGGATGGCCGCGGCCGGCTCGTTGTCGAGCAGCGCGCGCAGCGCGTAGGTGTTCGAGCCGAGCTCGATCCGCGCGACGTCCTTCAGGCGCGTGATCTCGCCGTTCGCGCCCGACTTCACCACGATCGCGCGGAAGTCGTCCTCGGTCGCGAGCCGGCCCTTGGTGTTGATCGCGACCTGGAACTGGGTCGCGTTTGGCACGGGCGGGGCGCCGAGCTGCCCGGCCGCCACCTCGAGGTTCTGCTCGCGGATCGCCCGGACGACGTCGCCGGCCGTGAGGCCGCGGCTCGCGACCTTCTCCGGGTCGAGCCAGACGCGCATCGAGAACTCGCCGGCCCCGAACACCTGCACGTCGCCCACGCCCTCGAGCCGCGCGAGCTCGTCCTTGACCCTGAGGCGCGCGTAGTTCGAGAGGTAGAGCGTGTCGTAGCGGTTGCCGGGCGAAACGAGGTGCACGACCATCGTCAGGTCCGGGGAGGCCTTGTTGGTGACGACCCCGAGGCGCTGCACGACCTCGGGGAGCTTCGGCAGCGTCTGCGCGACCCGGTTCTGGACCTGCACCTGCGCCTTGTCGACGTCGGTGCCGAGCCCGAAGGTCACGGTCAGCGTCATCACGCCGTCCGCCGTCGCCTGGGACGACTGGTAGAGCATCCCCTCGACGCCGTTGATCGACTGCTCGAGCGGACTCGCGACCGTCTCGGCGATCACCTTCGGGTTGGCGCCCGGGTAGGTCGCGCGGACGACCACCGTCGGCGGCACGACCTCCGGGTACTCGCTGATCGGGAGCGAGGGCAGCGCCAGCAGCCCAGCCAGGAAGATGAGCGCCGAGAGGACACCCGCGAAGATCGGGCGGCTGATGAAGAATTGCGAGAGTTTCACGGGAGTGTCCTTGGGTGGATCGGCGTTGCGCTCAGCGCGGCGCCGCGAGGGCGACCGCGAGACGGGCCGCGGCCGGCTTCGCGGGCGCGGCGGCCGCGACCGCGGCGGTGCCGCTGTCGAGTCCCGCCATCGCGACGCGCGTCGGCGCGACCGCCATGCCGGGGCGCACGTGCTGCAGGCCGTTGACGACGACGAGCTCGCCGGGCGCGAGCCCCTGGGTCACGACCCTGAGGCCGTTGATCTCGGGGCCGAGCTCGATGAGCCGGTAGGCGACCTTGTTGTCGGCGCCGAGCGTGAGCACGAACTTCTTCGAGAGGTCCGTGCCGACCGCGCGGTCCTCGATCAGGACGCTGTCCCTGTCCTCACCGCCCACGAGCCTGACGCGCGCGAAGAGGCCGGGCGTGTAGTGGCCGTCCGGGTTCGCGAGCGCCGCGCGCGCGCGGATCGTGCCCGTCGTGCCGTTGACGACGTTGTCGACGAAGTCGAGGCGCGCCGCGTGCGGGTAGCCCTCCTCGTCCGCGAGACCGATGAAGACGCCCTGGTCCGTGCCCGCCTTCGCGCCGTGGGCGGCGGCCTTCGAGTACTTGAGGAAGGTCTGCTCGTCCGCGTCGAAGTAGACGTAGACCGGGTCGTCCGAGACGAGCGTCGTCAGCAGGCTCGCGCTCGTGACGAGGTTGCCCGCCGTGATCAGCGCGCGCGAGGCATGGCCGTCGATCGGCGCCCGCACCTCGGTGAACTCGCGGTTGAGCCGTGCGGCGGCGAGCGAGGCATCGACCGAGCCGAGCGCGCCCTGGGCGGAGGCTTCCGCCGCGCCGAGCCGCTCGTACTCCTCGCGCGAGATCGCGTGCGCGCCGATCAGGCGCTCCGCGCGCGCGCGGTTCGCGCGCGCGAGCTCGAGGTCCGCGACGCTGCGGCTGCGCTCGGCCACCAGCCGGTCGACCTCGGCCTGGAACGGCCGCGGGTCGATCTGGAAGAGGAGCTGTCCCTTCCTGACGCGCGCGCCGTCCGTGAACGTCACGCGATCGATGTAGCCGCTGACGCGCGGACGCAGCTCCACCGAGTTCACGGCCTGCAGGCGACCGGAGAGTTCCTGCCATTCGCGCAGCGGCTTGTGCACGACCTCGGCCACGGTCACCTCCGGGAGCGGCGCGTCGGCGACGACGGGCGTCTTCGCGCCCGAGCGACCCGCGACCAGCGCGAAGGCGCCGATGGCGAGGGCGGCGACGAGGAGCGGCGCCGAGAACCTGAGTGAGACGAATTTGGATGACGACATGAGAAAGCTCCCTACCGCTGCCTGTGCTCGCGAACTGACAATCCCGGGGTCCGTCTCGCGGGGCCGGCCCTGATCGGGGGTCCCGGAGCGGACTTGACTTGTGCCGGCAACACCCGGATGCTATGCATCGTGTGTTACCGGTCAGTCACTCTATGGGATGCTAAGTTAGTGACCGGTCAGTAACGTGTCAAGCGGAGATTCGTATGAATCACCCGAAGACGATGGAAGCTGTTGATCTAAAAGAGATTAATTCTGCGCAGCCGAAGATGCGGGTGCGCGACAAGATCATGCGGACGGCGCGTGACCTCTTCTATATGCGCGGAATTCGCGCGGTCGGCGTCGACACGATCGCCTGCGAGGCCGGCACCAACAAGATGAGCTTCTACCGGTGCTTCGGCTCGAAGGACGCCCTCGTCGCCGAGTACCTGAAGAGCCAGGAGCGCGAGGCCTGGGGCTGGTGGGACGAGACCGTCGCCGCGCACGCCGGGGATCCGCGCGCGCAGGTCGAGGCGCTCTTCGCGACGCAGCTCAACAAGGTCTGCGGGCACGAGTCGCGCGGCTGCGCGCTCGCGAACGCGGCGGTCGAGATCTCCGAGCCCGATCACCCGGCGCGCGCGGTGGTCGAGGGCTTCAAGGCCGAGATGCGCCGGCGCTTCCGCGCGCTCGCGCACGAGATGGGCGCCCGCGATGCCGATGCGCTCGGCGACTCGCTGATGCTGCTCTGGGAAGGCAGCTACCTGATGCGCCTCACCTTCAAGGGTGAGCACTCGCCGGCGGAGAGCGCCGCGCTCGCGGCGCGCTCGCTGATGGCGGCGTACACCGCCTGAGGCCGGCGGCCGGCGCGCCGCGCCGGCCCGATCATGGCAGCGGCGTCTCGCGCCGCGCGAGCCCGACCAGCCACTCGTGCACGCTCCTCACGGCCTCGTCGCCGAGCTGGCGGCGGTCGCCGTAGAGGTGGTACGCCGGGCGCTCGACCGCGTGATGGCCGAGCACCACGAGCGCACCGCTCGCGAGGAGGTGGCGCGCGGTGAACGTCGAGCCGAGCACGACCCCCTGCCCCGCCGCCGCGGCTTCGAGCGCGCACGCGGGATCGGAGAATGAGGGGCCCGCGTCGGCGTCCTCCGCCCGGACCCCGGCCCCCAGGAACCACTCGCGCCACGTGAGCGCGCCCTCGTCGTGCAGGAGCGGCCAGCGGCGCAGCGCCGCCGCGTCCACCGGCATGCCGCCCTGCCGGGCGATCAGCGCAGGACTTGCCATCGGGAGCTGCGCATCGCTCGCGAGCGGCGTCACGAGGACGTCCGCGCTCGCGGCGCGAGTCTCCGGCGAGACCAGGAGGTCGACCTCGTCGTGGGCGAAGTCGATGCGGCGCTCCGAGGTGTCGAGCCAGAGGTCGACGTCCGGGTGGCGTGTACGAAAGTCGTTCAGCGCCGGGAGCACCACGCCGCGCGCAACGGCGGAGCTCGTGTACAGGATCACGGAGCGGGGCTTGCGGTACGGCGCGAGGCGCGCGACGCCGTCATCGAGGGTGCGCAGCACCCGAGCGACGGTCTGCGCGAAGTCCTTGCCGGCGTCGGTGAGCACCACCGAGCGCCCGACGCGCCGGAAGAGCGGCTGGCCGAGCTCGGCCTCGAGCGTGCGGACCTGGTGGCTGATCGCCGACTGGGTGAGGTGTGTCGCGCCGGCGGCGTCGGCGAAGCTGCCGAGCCGCGCCGCGGCCTCGAAGCCACGGAGCGTGCCGAGGCTGACGTTGACGGCTCTCGTCATGACCGAATCAAGACAGAAACTAATCAATACGTCAAGAAACAATCATTTTTCTTTTGTATTGAGCGGTGTTCGAATCCCGGGACGTCGCCCCGGTGCGGCCCGGCTCATAAAGAAGAGGGATCCGGCATGAGCGCACTCCCGTCGACCGCCTCCGCCCCGTCCGCCGACCGGCCGGGCCATCGATTGCCGGCCGAGTACGAGCGCCACGCGGCCACCTGGATGATGTGGCCGACGCGACGCGAACTCTGGGGTGGCGAGTTCGAGGCGGTGAAGGACGACTACGCGCGCCTCGCCGCGACGATCGCGCGCTTCGAGCCGCTCCGGATGGTGGCGTGCGCGGCCGATGCGGCCGATGCGCGGCGGCGCTGCGGCGGTACGGTCGAGGTGCTCGAGATGCCGATCGACGACTCGTGGGCACGGGACGCGGGGCCGGTGTTCGTGCGCGATGCCGACGGCGGGCTCGCCGCCTCCGCGTGGCGCTTCACGGCCTGGGGCGGGAAGTACGCGCCGTATGCGGCCGATGCCGCCTTCGCCGCGCGGGTCGCCGCCGCGGTCGGCGTGCCGGTGATCGCATCGCCGCTCGCCCTCGAGGGCGGCGCGATCCTCTCCGATGGCGAGGGGACGGTGCTGACCACCGAGACCTGCCTCCTGAACCCGAACCGCAACCCGGGGCTCGGCAAGGCCGAGGTCGAGGCGGAGCTCGGGCGCGTGTTCGGCGCCAAGGTCGTGATCTGGCTGCCGGGCGATCCCACCGAGACCGAGACGGACGGCCACATCGATGGCATCGCCGCGCTCGCGGGACCCGCGCGCGCACTCATCGAGGTGACCGACGATGCGAGCGACGAGCGCTACGGGATCCTCCGCGAGAACCGCCGCGCGCTCGAGCTCGCGCGCGACGCCAAGGGGCGCGCGTTCACGCTGATCGACATCGAGGAAGTGCCGCGCGCCGCGGCGAAGGGCGAGCGCTACTGCCGCTCGTACGTGAACTTCTACATCGCCAACGGCGCGGTGATCGCGCCCGCCTACGGACTCGACGCCGACGAGCGGGTCGCGGCGACGCTGCGGGCGGCCTATCCCGACCGCACGGTGGTGATGCTGCCAATCGGCGCAATCGCCGCGGGCGGCGGCGGCTTCCACTGCATCACGCAGCAGCAGCCGGCCTGAGCCGTGACGCCCTCGAGCGTACTGCCGCCGCTCGCCGCGCCCGCCGCGGCGGGGTTTCGGATGCCGGGGGAGTTCGAGCCGCACGCGGCGACCTGGCTCGCCTGGCCGGGCGCGACGACGCGCAGCTGGGCGGATCCGGACGCCGTCACCCGGGTGGTCGCCGCGCTCGCCCACGCGATCCAGCGCTTCGAGCCGGTGCGCGTCGTGGTCGATCCCGCCTTCGATGCCGAGGCGGCGCGGCTCCTCGGGCCGACCGTCGAGCGGGTCTCGATGCCGGTCGATGACATCTGGATCCGCGACACGGGTCCCACGATCCTGACCGGGCGGCACGGTGCCCGCGCCGCGGCGGCGTGGAACTTCAACGTCTGGGGCGGCAAGTTCCCGGGCCACGCCGCCGACCGGACGCTGGCGGCGCGCATCGCGGCCCACCTCGGCATGTCGCTGCACACCGCGCCCTTCGTGACCGAGGGCGGCGCGCTGCACGTCGATGGCGAGGGCACGGTGGTCGTCACCGAGAGCGCGCTCCTCGCGGCCAACCGCAATGCCGGCGTCTCGCGCGAGACCGTCGAAGCGGGCCTCAAGGCGGGACTCGGGGCCACGAAGGTCATCTGGCTGCCGGGCGAGCGCCACGACTCGATCACCGACGGGCACGTCGACGGCCTCATGACGTTCACCCGGCCGGGTGCGGCGCTCTTCGAGGTCAGCGACGACCCGTCGCACCCGCTCTACCGGGTGCTGCGCGAGCAGCGCCGGGCGCTCGAGCTCGCGACCGATGCCCGCGGCCGGCGGCTCACGGTCGGCGTGCTGAGCCGTCCGCGGAACCTCGCGCCCGCCTCCAAGGACTTCTGCGGGATCTACGTCAACTGCCTGATCCTGAACGGGGCGGTGCTGATCCCGGAGTTCGGCGACCGGATCGCCGACGATGCGGCCTCGGAGGTGTTCCGACGCGTGTTCCCGGGGCGCACGGTGGTCGGGCTTCGCATCGATGCCATCGCGGCGGGCGGTGGCGGCATACACTGCGTGAGCCAGCAGGAACCGCTGGCGATGGCCTGACCGACTCACCGCTTCGAGGTTTTTGCCGATGCGCCACGTGACCTTCGCCGCCACCCAGTTCGAGTGCACCTGGGATGGGGCCCACAACATCGCGAGCGCCGAGCGCGTGATCCGCGCCGCCGCCGGCCGGGGCGCGAACGTCGTGCTCCTGCAGGAGCTCTTCGAGACGCCCTACTTCTGCGCGATCCAGAAGCGCGACTATTACGCGCTCGCCGCTCCGCTCGCGGCGCATCCGACGGTCGAGCACTTCCGGGGCGTCGCGCGCGAGCTCGGGGTCGTGGTGCCGGTGCCCGTGTACGAGCGCGCCGGCGAGGCGCTCTTCAACTCGGTCGTCGTCGTCGATGCCGACGGCAGCGTCGCCGGCCACTACCGCAAGAGCCACATCCCGCAGTCGCCGGGCTACGAGGAGAAGTACTACTTCTCGCCGGGCGACACCGGGTTCAAGGCGATCCCGACCGCGTTCGGGGTCATGGGCATCGCGATCTGCTGGGACCAGTGGTTCCCGGAGGCCGCGCGCGCGCTCGTGCTCGGGGGCGCCGAGTTCCTGCTCTACCCGACCGCGATCGGCAGCGAGCCCGGCGATCCCTCGTACGACTCGATGGAGCACTGGCGCATGGTCATGCGCGGGCACGCGGCCGCGAACATGGTGCCGGTGATCGCCTCCAACCGGATCGGCCGCGAGACGACCGGCAGCGTCACGATGCAGTTCTACGGCTCCTCGTTCATCGCCGGGCCCACCGGGCAGCTGGTCGCGGGCGCCGGGCGGGATCGCGAGGAGGTCATCGCGGCGAGCTTCGACCTCGACCGCTGCCGCGAGGAGCGCACCAGCTGGGGCTGCTTCCGCGACCGGCGTCCGGAACTCTACGGCGCGCTCCTCTCCTACGACGGCGAGACGCGCCTCGGGCGCCGCGTGGGTGTCCCGGCCTGAGGCCGTGATGCCCGTGCGCGTGGCGGCTCTCGCCCGGCTCGCGGGCGTCCTCGCGCTCGCGGCGGGGATCGGCAGCGCCGCCGCGGAGCCCTCGAAGGTCGTCAACCTCTACTCGTGGGTCGAGTACTTCCCCGAACCCCTGATCCGGCGCTTCGAGGCGCAGACCGGCATCACCGTGAACTACTCCGTGATGGACTCGAACGACGTCATGGAGGCGACGCTCTCCGCCGGGCACTCGGGCTTCGACCTCGTGACGGTGAACGCGGTCCCGCACCTCGCGCGCGAGATCCCCCAGCACCTGTGGCAGAAGCTCGACCGGTCGCGGATATCGACCGCCGGGAATGCCGACCCGACGGTGCTGCGCGTCCTCGCGAGCGTCGATCCCGGCAACGCCTACGCCATCCCCTGGATGTGGGGCACGACCGGGGTCATGTACAACCCGGACAAGATCCGGGCGGCGTTCCCGGAGGGGCGCGGGCGCGCGATCGACCTCGTGTTCGACCCCAAGCACGCGGCGCGGCTCAAGGACTGCGGCATCACGATCCTCGATGCCTGGGTCGACATCCTGCCGATGCTCTCCGACTGGGTGGGTCAGCCGCGGCTCTCGACCGACCCCGCCGCGATGAAGGCGCTCGCCGATGCGTACGCGGGGTTCCGGCCGTCGCTCAGGCGCGTGACGACCTCGGGCTACTACCAGCAGCTCGCCGAGGGCGAGACCTGCGTCGCGATCGGCTACTCCGGCGACGCGATGATCGCGCGGCGCATGATCGCCGAGGCGAAGAGCCCCGTGCGCATCGACTACGCGTACCCGGAAGTTGCGGTGTTCATCTTCGTCGACAGCTTCGCGATCCCGGCCGATGCGCCGCACGCCGATGCCGCGCACCGCTTCATCGACTTCGCGATGCGCCCGGAGAACGCTGCCTCGGTCGCGCGCTTCATCGGCTTCGCAACCGGGAACTCCGCGGCGTACGCGCTCCTCGATGAGTCGATCCGCCAGAATGCCGCGATCTACCCACCCGCGGACGTGCGCGCGCGCATGCGCCTCGGGCGCGTGTACACGCCCGCCGAGGAGCGGGTGTTCGCGCGCGCCTGGCTGCGCATGAAGACCGGACACTGAGAAGGACTGCCACCGTGACCCCGACGCCCGCCGCCGCCCCGCCCGCTTCCGACCGGCCGAGTCCCGCCGCGGTCGAGATCGACGCCGTCAGCCGGTCGTTCGGTCAGGTCCGCGTGCTCGATGAGGTCTCGCTCACCGTCCGGCGCGGCGAGTTCCTCGCGCTCCTCGGCGGCTCGGGCTGCGGGAAGACGACGCTGCTGCGGATCATCGCGGGGCTCGAGACTCAGGACCGGGGGCTCGTGCGCATCGGCGGCGCCGATGTGACCCGGGTCGAGCCGTACGCGCGCCCGGTCAACATGATGTTCCAGAGCTACGCGCTCTTCCCGCACCTCAGCGTCGCGCGCAACATCGAGTACGGGCTGCGCGCGGCGGGCGTTGCGCCCGAGGAGCGGCGCGCGCGCACCGAGTGGGCGCTCGGTCTCGTCCGGCTCGAGGGTCTCGGCGATCGCAAGCCCGACCAGCTCTCGGGCGGCCAGCGGCAGCGCGTCGCGCTCGCGCGCTGCCTCGTCAAGCGTCCGGCGGTACTGCTGCTCGATGAGCCGATGGCGGCGCTCGACCGTGGGCTGCGCGAGGAGATGCAGCGCGAGCTCGTGCGCATCCAGCGCGACGTCGGCACGACGTTCATCCTCGTCACCCACGACCAGGACGAGGCGATGTCGGTGGCCGACCGGATCGCGGTGATGGCGGCCGGCCGCATCGTGCAGCTCGGCTCGCCGCGCGAGATCTACGACCGCCCGGCGACCCGGATGGTCGCCCGGTTCATCGGCCGCGTGAACCTGTTCGAGGGGCGCCTGGTGACGACGGGGGGCGGGACGGGCCGGCTCGAGTGCGCGGACGCGACCCGGCTCGAGGTCGAGTGCGCGCCCGGCCAGGCCGCGGGCGAGGCCACGGCCGCGGTCCGGCCCGAGCGGCTCACGGTGTCGCGCCGGCCGACCGGCCTCGCCAACGATTTTGCGGGCACGGTTGCGGAGCTCGCCTACTTCGGCGACACGACCCGCGCCCAGATCCGGCTCGCCCACGGGCCGCTCGTCGAGGCGACGCTCCTGCACGGCGACCGGGCGGCGGACGGTGCGCTCGAGGCGGGCGCTGCCGTGCACGTCGGCTTCGGCGCGGCCGCGGCCGTGGTGCTCTTCGCGTGAGCGCGCGCCCGACGCCGCTGTTGCATCGCGTGGCGGTGGCGCTGCCGCTCGGCTGGCTGCTCGTGCTGGTCGCGCTCCCGATGGCACTCGTGCTCGGCCTCTCCTTCGCGGAGGTCGCCGACCGCGTGCCGCCGATCGAGCCGCTCCTCTCGGTCGCGAACGGGCACCTCGCGAGCCACCTGACCCTCCACAACCTGGGCGCGGTCGCGA
>Ga0335083_10012748_pt1 | contig 10039 bp, 7 predicted proteins | sample Lox_Sample_42_FD_206716 | JGI IMG/M metagenome (GOLD analysis project Ga0335083, IMG submission 206716) | Soil microbial communities from Loxahatchee National Wildlife Refuge, Florida, United States - Lox_Sample_4.2 | ecosystem: Environmental > Terrestrial > Soil > Wetlands | place: USA: Florida...
AAGCGCGACACGCAATACGCGCAGATGATCGAAGCCGCCATCAAGTACGACAAGCCGGTGCGCATCGGCGTGAACTGGGGCAGCCTCGACCAGGACCTGCTCGCGCGCATGATGGACGAGAACGCTGCGCGCAAGGAGCCCTGGGAAGCGCAGAGCGTGATGTACGAAGCGCTGATCCAGTCGGCCATCGGCTCGGCGGAGCGTGCCGTCGAGCTTGGCCTCGGCCGCGACAAGATCATCCTGTCGTGCAAGGTGAGCGGCGTGCAGGACCTGATCGCCGTCTACCAGCAGCTCGCGAAGCGTTGCGATTTCGCGCTGCACCTCGGCCTCACCGAAGCCGGCATGGGCTCGAAGGGCATCGTCGCTTCGACGGCGGCGCTCTCCGTGCTGCTCCAGCAGGGCATCGGCGACACGGTCCGCATTTCGCTCACGCCGGAACCGGGCGCTTCGCGCACGGGCGAAGTCGTGGTCGGCCAGGAAATCCTGCAGACCATGGGCCTGCGCTCGTTCACGCCGATGGTCATCGCGTGCCCCGGTTGCGGCCGCACGACCAGCACGCTGTTCCAGGAGCTCGCCTCGCAGATCCAGAACTATCTGCGCACGCAGATGCCCGTGTGGCGTGGCGAATATCCGGGCGTCGAAACGATGAACGTCGCAGTGATGGGCTGCATCGTGAACGGCCCGGGCGAGTCGAAGCACGCGAACATCGGCATCAGCCTGCCGGGATCGGGCGAGAACCCCGCGGCGCCGGTGTTCATCGACGGCGAGAAGGTGAAGACGCTGCGCGGCGAGCGCATCGCCGAAGAATTCCAGCAGATCGTGAGCGACTACGTCGCGCGCAAGTACGGCAAGGCCGAAGCGACGAACTGAACGCACCCGCAGATCGATACGCACAACCGAACATCGCCATTCGCACAGCAGATTCGCAACGCAATGACTGCAATGACTGAACAGAAACGCAAGCCCGAAAAGCTCACGGGCGTGAAGGGCATGAACGATATCCTGCCGCAGGAGGCAGGTCTGTGGGACTTCTTCGAAACCACGGTGAAGTCCATGCTTCGTTCGTACGGCTATCAAAATATCCGCACGCCGATCGTCGAGCACACGCAGCTCTTCACGCGCGGTATCGGCGAAGTGACCGACATCGTCGAGAAGGAGATGTACAGCTTCACCGACGCGCTGAACGGCGAGAATCTCACGCTGCGTCCGGAAGGCACGGCCGCGGCCGTGCGCGCGTCGATCGAGCACAACATGCTGTACGACGGTCCGAAGCGCCTGTGGTACATCGGCCCGATGTTCCGTCACGAGCGTCCGCAGCGCGGTCGCTATCGCCAGTTCCATCAGGTGGGCGTCGAGGCGCTCGGCTTCGCGGGTCCCGACGCGGACGCCGAGATCATCCTGATGTGCCAGCGCCTCTGGGACGACCTCGGTCTGACCGGAATCAAGCTCGAGATCAACTCACTGGGTGTGGCCGAAGAGCGCGCCGCGCATCGCGTGGAGCTCATCAAGTACCTCGAGCAGCACGTGGAGCTGCTCGATGAGGACGGCAAGCGCCGCCTCTACACGAACCCGCTGCGCGTGCTCGACACGAAGAATCCCGCGCTGCAGGAGATCGCGAACAAGGCGCCGAAGCTGATCGACTTCCTCGGCGAGGGCTCGCGCGCGCACTTCGAGGGGCTGCAGCGCATCCTCAAGTCGAACAACATTCCGTTCACGATCAACCCGCGCCTCGTGCGCGGTCTCGATTACTACAATCTGACCGTGTTCGAGTGGGTGACGGACAAGCTCGGCGCGCAAGGTACCGTCGCGGCCGGCGGCCGCTACGATCCGCTGATCGAGCAGCTGGGCGGCAAGCCGAGCGCCGCGTGCGGCTGGGCCATGGGCATCGAGCGCATTCTCGAGCTGCTCAAGGAAGACGATCTCGTGCCGGAAGAAGAAGGTTGCGATGTCTACGTTGTGCACCAGGGCGAAGCTGCACGCGAGAAGGCGTTCATCGTGGCGGAACGGCTGCGCGATACGGGTCTCGACGTCATCCTGCATTGCAGCGCTGACGGTCAGAGCGCGAGCTTCAAGTCGCAGATGAAGCGCGCGGATGCGAGCGGTGCGGCGTTCGCCGTGGTGCTCGGCGAGGACGAAGTGGCGAAGGGCGAAGCGGGCGTGAAGGCGCTGCGCGGCACCGCTGCCGAGGCCCGGAGCGAGCAACAAACGGTAGCGCTTGAGGACTTGACCGAATATCTGATCAATGCGATGGTTGCATCCGCCGAAGACGGCGACGACTGATCAGGGCGCACAGCCCGCGACCCGTTTGACCATCACACGCGGCGGCGCGCCCGGCTCGCAGCACGCGCAATCGAGCACGTGCATGCATGAAATGCGGCGCGCCCGAAAACAGGTTTCAGAATAAACAAGGAATCGCTACGCGATGAGTTACCACGACGAACAGGAATCGATCGAGAGCTTCAAGGCATGGTGGGCGCAGTGGGGTAACGTCACTACGTGGCTCGTGCTGATCGTTCTGCTCGCGCTCGCCGCGTGGAACGGCTGGAACTTCTGGCAGCGCCGCCAGACGGCGGAAGCCGCCGTGCTGTACGACCAGGTGCAGCAGGCCGCGAACGAGAGCGACAAGGACATGCTCACGCGCGTGGCGTCGGACATGGAAAACCGCTTCGGCAGCACCGCGTATGCGCAGATGACGGCGCTCGCCGTTGCCAAGGCGCTCTACATGGCGGGTGACACGGCCGGCGCGAAGGCGCAACTGCAATGGGCCGCCGACCACGCGAAGGACGACGAATTCCGACAGATTGCGAAGCTGCGCCTCGCTTCGCTGTTGCTCGACGAAAAGGCCTACGACCAAGGGCTCGCGCTGATTCCGCAACCCGATTCGGGTCCGTTCAAGGGTATCGTCGCGGACGGCCGCGGCGATCTGCTGGCAGCCGCCGGCAAGCGCGACGACGCGCGCGCGTCCTACAAGCTCGCGCTCGACAGCCTGCCGAAGAGCGACGCTTCCGAGCGCCAGTTGATCCAGTTCAAGCTGGACGCGCTCGGCGGCTAAGCTGCGCGCAGTGCGTGTGGCATTGCGAAACCATTCAAACCCAACTTCATTCATGCTTCGTTCACCGATGAATCTGCTGAAACGAACCGTAGTGCCCGTCGCGCTCGCGATGACCGTCCTGGCTCTGGCAGCCTGCTCATCGACGAAAGACGAGCGCCGCGTACCGGTGCCGCTGACCGAGTTCAAGCCGGTGCTGGACGTCCAGCAGGTGTGGACATCGAGCGTCGGCAAGGCCGGACGCTACCTCTTCTCGCCAGTCGCCGTGGGCGACGCCGTTTATGCGGCGGGCCAGAACGGGTCGGTCGCGAAGATCGACGCCGCATCGGGCAAGGACATCTGGCGCACGAAGCTGAAGGATGACATTTCGGCAGGTGTTGGCAGCGACGGCAATTTCACGGCCGTCGGCGGCCTGAAGGGCGACGTCTACGTGCTCGACTCGAACGGCAAGCTTTCATGGCAAGCCAAGGCGCCGGGCGAGATCATCTCGCCGCCGCTGGTCGGCAACGGCCTTGTGATCGCGCGCACGATCGACGGCCAGATCGTTGCCTTCAACGCGCAAACGGGCGAGCAGAAGTGGCTCTATCGTGCGCGCGCCGTGCCGCTGAACCTGCGCGTCTCGTCCGGCATGACCTTCGCGGGCGACCAGGCGGTGCTCGCGGGCTTCCCGGGCGGCGCGTTCGCGGCGATCAACCTGCAGAACGGCGACGCTTTCTGGGAGACGCCGGTCTCGTATCCGAGGGGCGTGACGGAAGTCGAGCGCATCAACGACGTGAGCGGTCCGCCCACGCTCGTCGGCGCGACGACCTGCGCGGTGACGTTCCAGGGGCAGCTCGGTTGCTTTGACGCAAACTCGGGCCGCGCGTTGTGGCAAAAGGCGTTCTCGAGCACGAGCGGTATCGCCCAGGACGAGTCCACGGTGGTGGGCGGCGACGACTGGTCGGTCGTGAAGGCCTTTAGCGTTTCGACGGGCCAGCCGACCTGGACGAACGACAAGCTCAAGAGCCGCGACGTGAGCGTGCCGGCGCTGCTGGGCCACGCGGTCGTGCTCGGCGACTACCAGGGCTACGTGCATTTCCTCTCGCTCGACGACGGCAGTTTCGTTTCGCGCGTGAAGACCGACGGTAGCCCGATTACCGCTGCACCGGTGCTCGCCGGTAACACGCTGGTGGTTCAGACGAAGGACGGCGACCTGTTCGGGCTGCGTCCGCGCTAAGGCTCGTTCGTTTAAGGGCGATTTCTCTCTGGAATCGCTCATGACGCCGGCCCAGTTGGTCGGCGCACAAGGCAAGACACGCATACCGCACGCAAGATACCGGCGGCCGCACCTCACGAGCGGCAGTCTGGCGCATGCAGGTGTACGAGGCGGCGGGGCCAGCAGGCTCCGATGTCTCACCCGCGGGCCGGCTCCAGCCGGCCGCGCGCATTTGGGGATGGCGCGAGGCACGATCGCGCCACCCACCACGCCGCCATTGGGCGGATGCGCGGCGACCGGCCCGGCCGCATCGCGCTCCCGGTTCGGGGCCGCGGCCCATTTCGTGATAATTTGCAACCGATGCAGCCCTGCAGGCGCGGGGCTTGCCGCGCAGCGCGCCGGACGTTCCGGTGCCGCGCCTTACCGTAGAAAAGATCAGATGAAACCCGTAATCGCCCTCGTCGGGCGCCCCAATGTGGGGAAATCCACGCTGTTCAACCGGCTCACGCGTTCGCGCGATGCGCTGGTGGCCGACCTGCCGGGCCTCACGCGCGACCGTCACTATGGCGAAGGGCGCGTGGGCGATCGCGCGTATCTCGTGGTCGACACCGGTGGCTTCGAGCCTGTCGCGAAGGACGGCATCCTGCACGAGATGGCGCGCCAGACGCGCCAGGCCGTGGAAGAGGCCGATATCGTCGTGTTCATCTGCGACGGCCGCAATGGCCTCGCGCCGCAGGACAAGCACATCGCCGACTACCTGCGCAAGACCGGCCGCCCGATCTTCCTCGTCGTCAACAAGGCGGAGGGCATGAAGTACAGCGCCGTGGCCGCCGACTTCTACGAACTCGGTCTGGGCGACCCGCGCGCGATCTCCGCCGCGCATGGCGACGGCGTCACGGAGATGATCAACGAGGCGCTCGACGAGGCATACGCGGATCGTCCGGAAGAGAGCGACGAGGATGCGAGCAAGCACGGCATCAAGATCGCGATCGTCGGCCGCCCGAACGTGGGCAAGTCCACGCTCGTCAATACGCTGATCGGCGAAGATCGTGTGATCGCGTTCGACATGCCGGGCACGACGCGCGATTCGATCTATGTCGATTTCGAGCGCAACGGCAAGAAGTACACGCTGATCGACACGGCCGGCCTGCGCCGTCGTGGCAAGGTGTTCGAGGCGATCGAGAAGTTCTCGGTGGTGAAGACGCTGCAGTCGATCGCGGATGCGAACGTGGTGATTCTGCTGCTCGACGCGCGCCAGGAAATCTCGGACCAGGATGCGCATATCGCGGGCTTCGTGGTGGAGCAGGGGCGCGCGCTCGTGGTGGGCGTGAACAAGTGGGACGGCATGGACGACCACGCGCGCGAGCGCACCAAGCACCACCTGCAGCGCAAGCTGAAGTTCCTCGACTTCGCGGAAATGCGCTTCATCTCGGCGACGGAAAAATTCGGCATCGGGCCGCTCATGCGCTCGGTGGACGACGCCTACGCCGCCGCCATGGCGAAGCTGCCCACGCCGAAGCTCACGCGCGCGCTCATCGAAGCCGTAGAATTCCAGCAGCCACGCCGTCGCGGCCCGGTGCGGCCGAAGCTGCGTTACGCGCACCAGGGGGGACAGAACCCGCCCATTATCGTGATTCACGGCAACGCACTCGACGCCGTGACGGAAACGTACAAGCGTTATCTGGAGAATCGATTCCGGGAAACTTTCTCGCTGACCGGGACTCCATTGCGAATTGAGTTTCGATCCTCGACGAATCCGTACACGGATAAAAACTAGACAACGGCTGAACTGCGTTCGCTAGCGCCCGTAAGCCTCCTGGCCGTACAGCCATGATCCGCGCGGGGGAACGAGAATCAGCTATAGTGTAGCGATTGGCGACGGATTTCTTTTTCTTCGTCGCCAATTTAAGTTAAACCTGCAAAAAAATACGGAGTTTGCTATGAGCAACAAAGGGCAATTGTTACAAGACCCGTTTCTGAACGCGCTGCGCAAGGAGCACGTGCCTGTTTCGATCTATCTGGTCAACGGCATCAAGCTTCAAGGGAACATCGAATCGTTCGACCAGTACGTCGTGTTGCTCCGTAATACGGTTACGCAGATGGTTTATAAGCACGCCATTTCGACGGTGGTTCCGGCCCGTCCGGTGAACTTCCACCCGGATGCGGAAGCGTCCTGACCCATGTTGCGGCTGGCCCGGGGCGCCTCGCAGGCGATCCCGGTCCGGCCGCTTCCATTTTGATATCCGCTAATTTGATCAACGCCGCGCTCGTCGGCATCGACTTCGGCAAGACCGACTTCGAAGCCAGTCTCGAAGAACTCAGCCTGCTCGCCAAAAGTGCGGGCGCCAATCCTGCTGTCACGCTCACCGGCCGACGCTCGAGCCCTGATGCCGCCATGTTCATCGGCAGCGGCAAGGCCGAGGAATTGCGTCTCGCCTGCGAGGCGAACGACGTCGAAATCGTCATCTTCAATCACGCACTTTCGCCCGCCCAGCAACGCAATCTGGAACGTGCGCTGAATCGTCGCGTGGTCGACCGTACAAGCCTCATTCTCGACATCTTCGCGCAGCGCGCGCGCAGCCATGAAGGCAAGTTGCAGGTCGAACTCGCGCAACTGCAGTATCTCGCCACGCGTCTCGTGCGCGCCTGGACTCACCTCGAGCGCCAGAAGGGCGGTATCGGCCTGCGCGGCCCGGGTGAAACGCAGCTCGAAACCGACCGCCGGCTCATCGGCGAGCGCATCAAGATGCTGCAGGGCAAGCTTGCGAAGCTGCGTCGCCAGCACGGCACGCAGCGGCGAGCGCGCGAGCGCAATCGCACGATGTCGGTCTCGCTCGTGGGCTATACGAACGCGGGCAAATCCACGCTCTTCAACGCGCTCACGAAGGCTCAGGCCTACGCGGCCGACCAGTTGTTCGCGACGCTCGACACGACCTCGCGGCGCGTCTGGCTCGGGGACGGCGTGGGGCAGATCGTGCTGTCCGATACGGTGGGGTTCATTCGCGAACTGCCTCACCAGCTCGTCGCGGCGTTTCGCGCGACGCTGCAGGAAACGGTTCAGGCCGACCTGCTGCTGCACGTGGTGGATGCGTCGAGCGCCGTGCGCCTCGACCAGATCGATCAGGTGAACGAGGTGCTGCACGATATCGGCGCGGATGCGATCCGCCAGGTGCTCGTCTTCAACAAGATCGACGCCGTGCCTGAGCTGGCGGCCCGTGGCGGAACGGTCGAGCGGGACGAATATGGTAATATTTCGCGCGTCTTTTTGAGTGCACGCACGGGCGTCGGACTGGATGCGCTGCGCTCCGCCATCGCCGAAATCGCGACTGCCGAGCCACTGGCCGAGGCATCGCAGCCCTTGGCCGCCGACTGGAACGCGGTGCAGCAAGAACCTCGCTGGGAACCCGAGCACGAGCGCTGAAGCGCGCCCGGCGTTGCGTTGAAGCGAGGCCGGCCCGGCGGATCCGATGGAATCCGCACGCAATTGACCCGCTGTCTACTCTGGTGAACGAACACAGGTGAACGATTACAACAAGCGGACTGGCTGGCAGCGCACGCGTGCCATTTTCTCGTTGAACGACCCGCGTTGGGGGCGAGGCGACGGCAATGGCCAGCAATCTGACGATGCGCGTCGCCCTTCAGGCAATAACGGCAACAAGGGCGGCAACGGGGACAAGGGCGACGGTCCCCCGGATCTCGACGAAATGTGGCGCGACTTCAACCGCCGGGTGTCTGCTTTCTTCGGCCGCAAGGGCAAGGGTCCAGGCGGCTTCGGGTCGCGCCCGGACAACGGTCATGGCGCGCGCATCGGCGTGGGTATCGTGCTCGGCGTGCTTATCGCGATCTATGTGGGCAGCGGCGTGTTCGTCGTCCAGGAAGGGCAGGCCGGCGTCGTGCTGCAACTCGGGCAATACCGCCACACGGTCGGGCAGGGCGTGCACTGGCGCTTGCCGTATCCGTTCCAGACTCACGAAATCGTCAATGTCGGCCAGATCCGCGCCGTCGAGATCGGCCGCAGCAACCTCGTGCGCCCGGCGAACGTGAAGGACGCCGCAGTCCTCACGCACGACGGCGACATTCTCGATGTGCGCTTCACGGTGCAGTACCAGGTGAAGCAGCCCACTGACTATCTCTTCCGCAGCGTCGACCCCGACCTCACCGTGAGCCAGGCCGCGCAGGCCGCGGTGCGCACGGTGGTAGGCGCACGCAGCACGAGCGACATGCTTTACGCAGACCGCGAGCCGATTCGCGCACAACTCGCCGACACGATCCAGCACGCGCTCGACGAGTACAAGACGGGTCTCGGCGTAACGGGGGTGGCGATCCAGAGCGTGTCGGCGCCCGATCGGGTGCAGGCCGCGTTCGACGACGAGGCCAAGGCGCGCCAGGACCGCGACCGCGCGAAGCGCGACGCACAGGCCTACGCCGACCAGTTGCTGCCGCGAGCACAGGCCGACTCGGCGCGTCTCATCGACGACGCCAAGGCGTACAGCGACCGCGTGGTTGCGCAGGCGCAGGGCGACGCGCAGCGCTTCACGCGGGTCTACGAGCAATACGCGAAGGCGCCGGCGGTGATTCGCGAGCGCATGTATCTCGACACCATGCAGCACATCTATTCGAATGCGACGAAGGTGTTCGTCGACAGCAAGTCAGGCAACAACGTGATCTATCTGCCGCTCGACAAGCTCGTCGACGCGACGCGGCTGCGCGCCGCGGCTGCGGCGGCAGGGGCATCCGGCGCGCCCGCTGCTGCGGGTGTCGCCGCGGTGGGCGCTGGCGCGGCTTCGGACGCCAACGCGGCTTCCGCTCCTGCGGCCGGCAGCGACACGCAACAGCAAGGCGCCCAGCAGCAAGGCGCGGCGCCCGCGCCCACGGCCAGCGACGCAGCGGCCGCCGCGAGCGACGCCTTCCGCTCGCGCGATGCGTTCCGCTCGCGTGGCCGCGAAGAAGACGTCCAATAACGGGAGCGCCAATATGAACAAGATCATTGCGCTCGTCGTTGCAGTCGTGGTTGTCGTGCTGGTCGCCTCGTCGGCGGTATTCATGGTCGATCCGCGCCACGTGGGCATCGTCTCGTCTTCGGGCGGCGCCAACGCCACACTCGCCGGTCCGGGGCTGCATGTGAAGCTGCCTCCGCCGTTCCAGACCGTCACGTGGATCGACACGCGTATCCAGGCGTTCGATGCTCCCGATGCCGACCGCTTCACGACCTCGGACAAGACCGAACTGCTCGTGAACCCGGTCGTGCGCTATCGCATCGCCGACCCGCTCAAGCTCTTCGCCGCAACGAAGGGCGACGCGCAGACGCTCTCCGACCGCCTCGCTGGGCTTTCGCGCGACGCGCTTGGCGATGCCATCTCGAAGGTCACGCTGAGCGAGGTGCTCTCGCAGCAGGAGGCCATCGCCAACAGCGCGCGCGACGCGCTGCGCGAGGCCGCGGCGCCGCTCGGTATCGACGTGATCGCGATCGAGCTCACGCGCGTCGACTACCCGCCGGAGTTGGCCGAGGAGGTGTTCAAGCGCATGAGCACCGCGCGCGAGCAGGCGGCGGCCGATATCCGAGCAAAGGGCGCGGCCGAGGCGCAGCAGATCAAGGACGACGCGGAGCGCAAGCAGCAGGGCGTGATGGCCGACGCCTACGCGCAGGCTCAGGCGATCAAGGGCGAGGGCGACGGCAAGGCTGCTGCGATCGCCGCCGAAGCCTTCGGGCGCGACCCGGACTTTTACCGCTTCTATCAGAGCATGCTGGCGTACCGTGAGAGCTTCAGGCCCGGCGACGTGATCGTGGTCGATTC
>Ga0335083_10012750_pt1 | contig 10038 bp, 7 predicted proteins | sample Lox_Sample_42_FD_206716 | JGI IMG/M metagenome (GOLD analysis project Ga0335083, IMG submission 206716) | Soil microbial communities from Loxahatchee National Wildlife Refuge, Florida, United States - Lox_Sample_4.2 | ecosystem: Environmental > Terrestrial > Soil > Wetlands | place: USA: Florida...
ACACCGCGGCTGAAAGCCGGACAGGCGCCCGGCACCGTTGATGTCGATCTTCAGGTGGAGGATCATCTTCCGCTTCACGCCAGTGCCGAACTCAACAATCAATACAATCAACAGACGACGCCGCTGCGCGTGGTGGGCAGCGTCAGCTATGACAATCTCTGGCAGCTAGGTCACAGCATCAGTTTCACCTATCAAGTGGCGCCGCAAAGGCGCAATGATGCCGAGGTCTATTCGGGCACTTACCTCTTTCGTGTGCCGGAAACGCCCCTGAGCATTCTTATCTACGGCGTGAAATCAAATTCCGAAGTCGCAGCGCTGTCGAACGTGGACGTCGTCGGGAAGGGCGAGATTGTAGGTTTCCGGGGCATTCTGAATCTGCCATCGACGGATACCTTCTATCAGTCGGTCACGATTGGCTTTGACAGAAAAAACCTTACTCAGAACGTCATCACTGAGGGTGAACCCTCGAATGCGCCTGTTCTTTATTATCCCGTGTCGCTGACCTATGCGCCGACCTGGCATCATGAAGACGAACTTACGCAAGCCAACGTGTCGCTGAATTTCGCTGTACCCGGCTTGAGCGACGACAGCGGGTACTTCGATGCGCAACGAATTAAGGCGCTCAGTCAGTACTTCTTTGCGAAAGCGGAGCTTAATCAGACGCAGCCGCTTCTGTGGGGCACGACATTTTACGGAAAAGTCGTGGGCCAGATTGCAAACGGCCCTCTCCTCAGCAGCGAACAGATGAGTGCGGGTGGCGCCAGCAGCGTGCGCGGCTATTTCGAAGCAGAAAGACTGGGCGACAGCGGATTTCAGACGACGCTCGAATTGCGCAGCCCGTCTTTCGGCCAGGAGATCGCGCCCGCGATAAACGATTGGCGAGTGCTCGCCTTTGTCGATACGGCTGCGCTTTGGCTGAGGCAGCCGCTTCCCGGAGAAACGGCTTCTTATGCGCTGGCGAGCGGCGGGATAGGTACACGATTCAGCTTGTTCGATACCTTCAACGGGTCTGTCGATGTGGCGGTTCCTTTTGTCAGTGGGTCCGCCACGAAGGTAGGCGAACCACGATTTCACTTCCGGTTTTGGGCGGGGCTATAGAACATGACATTCGGAACCAAGCGGCGGCCAATCTTTTCATCCTCGCAAATCATCCGATGGATGGTTGCATCGATGCTGGCGCTGGCGTTTTTCGCGCCGCAAAGCGCTGCGGCGTGGTGGAACGGCGATTGGTCTTATCGAAAGCAAATAACGATCGACACCACACCAAAAGGGGTTGGATTGTCGGCCGACGCCGGACGAATGCCGCTTCTCATTCGTCTGCACGATGGGAATTTCAAATTCGAAGATGCGAAAGACGATGGAAGCGACCTCCGCTTTGTCGATGGTGACGACAAGACACCGCTGAAATTCCATATCGAATCTTACGATGGAAATTTCGGCATGGCGCTCGTCTGGGTTGATGTTCCGGCCGTCAAAGCGGGCGGCACAACCCAAATCTGGATGTATTATGGAAATCCCAACGCGCCGATCGGGGCCGACGCCCGTGGCACCTACGATTCCGATACAACGCTGGTTTATCACTTCGCGGAGCGCACTGCTCCGGCGCATGATGCAACCGCCAATAACAACAACGCACTTTCGCCCGCCAAAACCATAAACAATTCTATTATTGGCATTGGTGCGCATTTCGATGGTTCGAGTGTCGCAAACCTTCCGGCATCGCCGTCGCTCGCGGTGGCGCCAAACGGCCCATTGACGTGGTCGGCATGGATCAAGCCGGAAGGTAGCGATGGCGTGCTTTACGCGCAGCGCGATGCCGGAAACGCGATCATCATCGGACTCGATCAGGGTAAGCCTTACGTCAGCATCGTGAATGGTGGCGCCGAATTGAAAGCCGCCGCACCAACAGCAGTATCAACAACAGCGTGGCACCACATTGCCGTCACGATAGCCAACCAAGCCACCCTCTATGTCGATGGAAAACAGGTGGCCACGCTGAACACCGGGCTGCCACCGCTTGGCAAGGCGGCGACGTTGGGCGGCGATTCCTCGCCCGCGGAAGGAACGACCACACCTGCACAAAACTATGTGGGCGCACTGGATGAGTTGGAGATCTCGCGTGTCGCGCGTTCGCCTTCGTTCATTCAGGCATCCTTTGCAAGCCAGGGCCCGAACAGCCAGATGCTTGCCTATGGCGAAGATGAAGAAAACAGCGGCTGGAGCGGCGGATATTTTGGCGTCATTCTCCGGTCCGTCACGATAGACGGCTGGGTCGTTATCGCCATCCTGGGCGTGATGGCTGTTGTCAGCTTTACCGTGATGGCCAACAAGACTCGCGATATCAGCACAATTACACGCGCCAACGCTGCCTTCCTCAAATTGTTCGAACAATCCGGCGCAAATATCGAAAAGCTCCGCTCGCTGTTGGAAGCGAGCACGACAAAAGGGCTGAAGAAATCGACCCTTTACCGGATCAGCGAAGCGGGCCTCTCTGAACTTGCCCGCCGTTCGCCAAAGGCGCAATTGCGATCGCTTTCGCCACAAGCGGTTGCGACTGTGAGAGCCAGCCTTGATCGTGTCTCGGCTTATGAAAGCCAGCGGCTGAATTCGCTGATGGTGTTGCTCACTATTGCGATCTCTGGCGGTCCATTCCTTGGTCTTCTCGGCACCGTTGTGGGCGTGATGATCACCTTCGCGGCTATCGCGGCCAGCGGTGACGTCAACATCAATGCGATTGCGCCGGGCATAGCTGCAGCACTTGTGGCAACGGTTGCCGGTCTTGGCGTCGCGATACCCGCACTCTTTGGCTACAACTATCTGATCACCCGCATCAAAGACATGACCACCGAGATGCATGTCTTTACCGACGAATTCGTCACACGGTTGGCGGAATCCTATCCGCCGCCCGGTGGCGAAGCCATGGCCGCGGAGTAAAGCGATGAAAGCCGAGGCTGAAGGAAAGGCTTACGACGATATCAATATCACCCCGATGTTGGATCTTGCCTATGTGCTGCTCGTCATCTTCATCATCATGACAACGGCTTCCGTACAGGGCATCAAAGTCGATCTGCCGAAGGCCAGCGACACGCCAAGCCTTGCCAAGCCGAAAACGAAGGCCATCACCATCACGAACGATGGCAAGATATTCCTCGATACCTATCCGGTCACGCTGGATGAACTCGAACAAAGGCTGCAGCAGCAAAAGGCCGTCGATCCTGAAACACCATACGTCATCAAGGGTGATGGCGCCGTTCAATACAAAGTCGTTGTCGATGTTCTTGCATTGATGGCCAAGCTCGACATCACCCACCTTGGCCTTGTCACGCAGAGGTTGGTCAAATGATCGCCGTCGAGCGGGACAGAGAAGAAGGGTCGTTCTGGCAGCGATATCGCTCTGCGATCATTGCCGTTCTCATCTTGTCCGTCGCTGCTTATGGAATCGTCAGTGTGGTCAGTGGTGGCGGCTCAGGCCACAAGCGTGTCGTGGAAACGATAGCACTAAAAGTCATCCCGCCTCCGCCGCCTCCGAAGGTCGAGCCGCCACCGGAACCACCGAAAATGGTGGAAGAGCAAAAGATTCAGCCGCCAGTCGATAAACCGCTCGATACGCCCAAGGATGCCCCTCCGCCAGGCCCGCTTTCACTCGAAGGAAAGGGGGGCCCAGGCAACGATGCATTTGGATTGGGTGGAAAGATCGGAGGAGCGGACTTTCTGGATGGTGCCGGCGGTGGAACGCGCTTCGGGCATTTCGCCGTCCTCATGCAGGATCGCATCACGAAATCGCTGCACGATGACGAAAAGCTGAATGCCGACAAGTTTGTCGCCACGATAAAGGTATGGTTGACGGGCTCCGGGAAGATCGAACGCATCCAGTTCCTGCGTACGACCGGTGAAGCCGAGATCGACAGCCGTATCCAGCAGGTCATCACAGCAATGCCGGAGCTTCCGGAAGCTCCGCCGAAGGACATGCCGCAGCCGGTGATTATTCGCATCGGCGCAAGGCCGGGCTTCGGCTGATTGAACAACAATCCGGAAATTGATGGTGGTAGGGGAATAGTGAAATGAATTGGTTCGATATCCGCTCGTGGAAAGATCTATCCGTCGCCCGGCTTGTAAGATTGTTGGCTCTGTCCGGCGTCGTTGCAATAGCAGCCCATAACACCGCGATTGCCCAAGACGACAATTCCCAGGCAAAGCTGCAGGGACCGACGGCGTCCGCTGTCGTCGACCTCATTCGAGCGCTCGTGCAGGAAGGCGTTCTGACTCAGGACAAAGCGCAGGCTCTCATCAGGCAGGCCGAGGATGAGGCCGCCATAGCCGCGCGCAATCAGCAGGATCCGTCGACTCTTTCCACAGGCGCCCCAGAAACTCAGCCTTCCACGACTGCCGCCAGCGTTCGTGTTCCCTACATTCCAAAAATCGTGCGCAAGCAGATCAAGGACGAGTTGAAAGACGAGGTGCTCCAAGAGGCACGAAACGAGAATTGGGCGGCACCAAACGCAATCCCGGAATGGACAAAGCATTTCCATCTCGATGGCGATTTCCGGTTCCGATACGAGTGGGACATTTTCGACAGCCGGAATTCGGATACCTTTCCGAACTTTGCGACGCTTGACGCCGGAAATCCGTTCGACCTGAACAATTCAGCCGGAACGCCCCCCCCCATTCTGGATACGACCGAGAATCGTCAGCGTATGCGTATTCGGGCGCGCCTTGGCATTGGGGTGGATATCGGAGATGGATTTGCCGCCGGTATCCGGTTGGCGACAGGAAATACCACCAATCCGGTCAGCACAAATCAAACCTTGGGCACGACGTTGAACAAGGACAGCTTCGTTTTGGACCGCGCGTTTTTAATGTATCGGCCTTCCGATTGGGCAACGATATCTGTTGGTCGGTTCGCCAATCCCTGGCTTTATACCGATCTCGTTTGGGACGACGACATCGCTTTTGACGGTTTTGCGGTCCAATTAGACCCCGAGCTGTCGAAAAATCTTTCTCTCTTTACAACGGCAGGCGCGTTTCCCATTGAGAACACGCCATTCAATTTTCCGGATAACACGATTTCCAAAACCGGCCGCAGAGATAAATGGCTCTTTGCCGCGCAGGGCGGTTTAGAATGGCAGCCTCGCCAAGGTTATGATTTCAAATTGGCGGCGGCTTACTATCACTTCCGCAATATGGAAGGGCAGTTTTCCGACCCTTGCACAGCGAATTCCTCCGCCGACCCGTGCGATACGGACAACAGCAGGCCGGGATTCCTCCAGCAGGGCAACACGCTTTTCGCGGTCCGTAACCTGGTCTCGCTCGTCACCAATCCGCCCGTCTTCCAGTATTACGGCCTCGCCACGCCGTTCCATGAACTGGACATAACGACTCGCTTTGATATTTCCCGCCTCGGAGACATTCACATCATCTTCGACGGCGATGTGGTCAAAAACCTGGCATTCAGCTCACGCGGCGTCACAGCCAAGAATCCCGTGAACAATATCGGGCCGGATAAAGTGTCGGGAACGACGACTATTCCCGGAACTTACGATGGCGGAAGTTTGGGGTATTTGGTGCGAGCGACGGTTGGCTATCCAGATGTTCGCGAGCGTTGGCAGTGGAATGTGAGCGCCGCATATAAATACCTGCAATCCGATGCCGTGCCCGATGCCTTCACCGATTCGGATTTCCATCTGGGCGGGACGAACGCGAAGGGATATATCGTCGGCGCAACGCTGGGCGTCGCCCATAACGTCAACCTTGCGGCGCGCTGGTCAAGCGCAAGCGAAGTAACGGGAATGCCATACACCGTCGACGTCGTTCAGGTTGATGTCAATGCGCGGTTCTAGATGGCAACATCTTGTCGTGTTCGGGCTCGCGATATGGAGCGCGTGCGGATTTGCGTATGCCGAGGATGATTCGCAGAGCCGCCTCAGGGCGACGTTGCGGCAAGTCACCATTCAGATGCGCGATCTTGAGGACCAGAACGCCACGCTCTCCGCCAAACAGGCGGAAATGGATCGCGAGCGTCAATCGATAACGGAAAAGCTGCAGGCCGACGAGAAAGAACTGGCGACTCTGCGCGGCCAGGTACAGTCCGGCAAGGATATGATCGATCGGGCACAGGCCGCTCAGGCGGAAGACCGCGCCAAATGGGAAGCGGCTTATAAGGACGCCGCCGACAAGGCCAGGACCCGGGATGCCGACGCCAAAAACCTGGCGGATGCCACCGTCAAGCTCCGTGAACAGTTACGCGCCGCCGAGGATAAGAACGAGGCACTCTACAAACTCGGACAAGAATTGCTCGATCTCTATGACAACAAGGGCTTGTTCACTGTTCTGGGTGGATCGGAGCCGGTAACAAAACTCAAGCGTGTCGAATATGAAAATCTCATGCAGGACTATCAAGACAAGTTGCGCGCCAACCGCGTTGAGGCGTCGGTTCCTTGAAGAGGAAAAACGCCTCTCGACAAGTGATGGCCGTAGCGCTCGCGTGTAGCATCGGTTCGGGTGCATATGCCGCTAGCGATACTTCGAAGAGTGCCCCAGTTCAGATGGGCGGCACTCGCATGAACGCGGCCGAAGTATCGGATTTCGCTCGGTCGTTGACGCCAGAACTACGCAACCAAGCATTGGCCGATCCGGCGCTCATGAACCGTCTGATCCAGTTTGAAATTATCCGTCGCGTTGTTCTTCGTGAGGCGCTTGCGGAAAAATGGCAAGAGCGGCCGGAGATTGTTCGCCAGGTAGAAGCTGCGCGAAACGCCATTATCTTGAAGTCGTATCTCGCCTCCAAGGCAGTACTGCCCTTAGGCTACCCATCCGAAAACGACATCAAGGCCGCCTACGATTTGAACCGCGCAAGCTTCGTGACGCCACGTCAGTATCGGCTCGAACAAATATTTCTACAGTTACCCGCTGATCCCAAGAAAGCCCGCGAGATCGAACAGAAAGCGAAAACGCTCGTAAAATCTGTTCGGGCCGGAGCGAAGTTCGAAGATATCGCCCGCCAAAACTCGCAGCATAAGCCAAGCGCAGAAAAGGGTGGCGACATGGGATGGGCCTATGAAACACAAATCGTCCCCGAAATCCGCAATGTGGTGGCCGGTATGAGGCGGAACGAGGTAAGCGACCCCATTCGCAGCAATGCCGGCTGGCATATCGTCAGGATGCTTGAAACGAAGCCCGCGTCCGTGCGGCCGCTGTCGGAAGTCCGGCCCCTTATCGTTGCAGATTTGCGGCAGCAAAAAGAGCAAGCCACAGAGCAGCTCTTTATTGTGCAAATGCTGCAAAAAACACCCGTGAAGGCCAATGACGCAGAATTGCGCAACATTTTCCGGGCCACCCGCTGATGTGGCGTGGCTGTTATGAAAACGACAACAAACTGTTTTGAACTGCGCGTCATTGGCACGGAAATTCGCTTCACCAGGGGTCAGCCATGCTTGCCGCAGAAGCCGTCTCCAAACTCGATGGTTGGTCGGACACCCGTTTTGTCGAAAAGCTATCGGAGGTTCTGCGCTCGACGGGTCAGATTGACGAGAATGCCCTTGACCGGGCCAAGCGAATGTCCGCGGATGGCAGCCTGCGGTTGGATGGCGTTCTCACGCAACTGGGCCTGATAAGCGAACGCTCCCTGGCCGAAGTTACAGCGCGCATCTTGAATCTCGATATAGCGTCTGCAGAAGAATACCCTGCAGAAGCAATCCTGCCCGAGCGCTTGCGCCTGAAATTCCTGCGCAAGGCCCGCACCATTCCCATCGCAATGGATGATCGCTCCATAACGCTGGCGATGGTGGATCCGCTTGACCGGTTTTCGGTATCGTCTATCGCGGTTGCCGTGGAAAGAGATGTCAATCTCCGTATAGCGATTCCGATAGATTTGGAGGCCGCGTTTGAACGGCTCTACAAATCCGACGACGCGCCCTCACACGCTCAACTTGAAGAGATCGGAGGCGCCGCCTCGGTTATCGAAGACGACGCCGAAAGATTGAAGGATCTTGCGAGCGAAGCACCCCTCATCCGACTCGTTAATCAGCTGATCTCGCAGGCAGTGGAAACGAAGGCATCCGATATTCATATCGATCCGTTCGAAAATCAGCTTCGTGTCCGTTATCGCTACGACGGCATACTCCATCAGGTCGAGGCGCCCCCGCGTCGTCTGCAGCCGGCGGTCGTTTCCCGCATAAAGATCATGGCAGCGCTGGACATCGCAGAGCGCAGGTTGCCGCAGGACGGCAGAATAAAATTGGTCGTTCGCGGTCAGGAGGTGGACTTACGCGTTTCAACTATCCCGTCGCTTCACGGCGAAAGCGTGGTCTTGCGCATCCTCGATCGCTCGGCCGTCAAGCTCGATTTTGCAACATTGGGCGTAGAAGATCAGTTGCAGGCCCAACTCCATAAACAGCTTGAGCTCCCCAACGGTATTTTGCTGGTGACCGGCCCCACCGGCAGCGGCAAGACGACAACTTTGTATACCGCTCTTCTGCATATGAATTCCGTCGACAGGAATATCATCACGGTAGAAGACCCGATCGAATATCAACTCCCAGGTATCACGCAGATTCAGGTCAAGCCGCAGATCGGGCTGAACTTCGCGAGCTTGCTGCGCGCTATCCTGCGGCATGATCCCAACATCATCATGATTGGCGAAATTCGCGATTTGGAGACGGCGCAGATTGCCGTGCAGGCCGCTTTGACTGGGCACCTTGTTCTATCCACGTTGCACACCAATAGTGCCGCTTCGACCATCGCGCGATTGCGTGACATGGGGCTGGAAGATTATCTACTCACGGCGACCCTGAACGGTATCGTTGCGCAGCGGCTTGTGCGGCGGCTTTGTCCGGAATGTAAGCGGCCTACAAAATTGGCAAGCGATATCGCCGAGAGGTTTGGCTTCACGCCTCTAATTTTGTCGCATGATGATCTTGTCGTTCATGAACCTGTTGGATGCGTGAAGTGCAGGGGCACCGGATTTGCGGGACGAATAGCTGTTGCGGAACTGCTTGTACCGACCGAAGACGTTCATCATCTCATTTTGTCTCGTGCAAGCCATACCGAGATTCAGAGCGCTGCTTCTCGCGCGGGCATGCAGACGATGTATGAGAGCGGATTGCGCCAAGTCTTGGCCGGGATGACATCGTTGAACGAAATCCTGCGCAGCGTCAGGCTGGAAAACTGACGATGCCGATGTTCCGCTATACCTTTGTCGATGCCTCGGGAAAGCGGGACCGCGGAACCATGGATGCACCCAGCGCGGCGGTCCTTGCCGACCATCTGCACAAACGCAATCACTTTCTGCTTCGCGCCGATCAGGTTGGCGGCGGAGGTAGATTGGCCGACATCCTCAACGCCGATATCACCTTCACCCGGGGATTGCCCAAATCCGCGATCGCGCAGATGACAAGGGAGTTGGCCGTGATGCTCGAAGCCGGTCAGGATATCGACCGTGCTCTGCGCTTCCTCGTCGAAACGGCGGAGAGCACGGCGGCGCGCAACATACTCCAATCGTTGAGAGATCAGGTTCGGGGCGGAAAATCCCTCGCCGCCAGCCTGGCCGATCATCCCAAGGTCTTTTCGCGCCTATATATAAGTCTGGTGCGGGCCAGCGAAGCGGGGGGGCAACTTGCCCCCGGCCTTTCCCATCTCGCTGATCTCCTTGAGCGGGAAAACAAGCTCACAGCCAGCATTCAATCTGCCATGGTCTATCCGGTGCTGTTGATTGCAGCATCTATCGGCACCGTCTTGATGCTTCTTACCTATGTGCTTCCGCAATTCACGCCCATATTCCAGCAGGCTGGCGCACGTCTTCCGACCCAGACGCGGCTCCTGATCGCGATCGGCGACTTTGTCAGGGTCAATGGCGTTTGGTTGCTGCTGCTTGTTGTTGTCTTATGTCTTGCAGGATATCGCGCGCTCCAGGATCGCAAAGTTCGATTGGCAGGCGAAAAGTTGATCGCGAAGATTCCGGTTGCTGGCGATCTCGTGCGGAAAGGGCAGGCGGCGAGGCTGACACGTACACTGGGCACGCTGTTGCAGAACGGTGTCGGCCTT
>Ga0335083_10012752_pt1 | contig 10038 bp, 7 predicted proteins | sample Lox_Sample_42_FD_206716 | JGI IMG/M metagenome (GOLD analysis project Ga0335083, IMG submission 206716) | Soil microbial communities from Loxahatchee National Wildlife Refuge, Florida, United States - Lox_Sample_4.2 | ecosystem: Environmental > Terrestrial > Soil > Wetlands | place: USA: Florida...
AGCGCCCCCACATTGCGCACCACGAAGATCTCGCCCGGCGCGCAGTCGAAGATCGCCTCCGGCGCCACGCGGGAATCGGCGCAGGCGATCACCATCGCCGGGGGCGACTGCCCATCCCGCGCCAGGGTGGAATAGAGTTCCGCGTGTTCCCGCCAATAGCCCTTGCGAAAGCGCTCGTAACCTTCAATCAGCGTTTTCATAATCCCTCCCGCTTTGCGGCGTTCCATAGGCTGTCCATCTCGTCCAGGCTGGACGAAGCCGGTGTCTTCCCCTCGGCGGCGAGCAGCGCCTCGACGCGGGAAAAGCGCCGGATGAATTTTTCGTTCGCGCCCTCAAGGCACGCTTCGGCATCCTGCCCCAGCTTGCGGGCAAGGTTCGCCAGCACGAACAGCATGTCGCCCAGCTCGTCCTTGATCCGCTCCGGCGCCGCAGCGGGCAGCTCGGCGCGCAGCTCGGCGGTTTCCTCCGCGAGCTTGTCCAGCACCGCCTCGGCGTTCGGCCAGTCGAACTTCACCCGCGCCGCGCGGGCGGTGAGCTTCTGCGCCCGCTTGAGCGCGGGCAGGCCGGTGGCCACGCCTTCCAGCACGCCGTGCTGCGCCTTGGCCAGGCGCTCCTCGGCCTTCTGCGCCTCCCAGGCGGCAGTCTGCCCGGCGGCGGTGCGTGCGGCTTCGTCCCCGAACACATGCGGGTGGCGGCGGATCATCTTGCCGGTAATGCTCCGCGCCACATCATCGAAGTTGAACCAGCCGCGCTCGGCGGCCATCTGCGCGTGGTACACCACCTGGAACAGCAGATCCCCCAGCTCATCCTTGAGTTGCTCCGGCTCGCCGGACTCGATCGCCGCCCGCACCTCGTAGGCTTCCTCGATGGTGTAGGGCGCGATGGTCTCAAAACTCTGCTCCTTGTCCCACGGGCAGCCGGTTTCCGGGTCGCGCAAGGCGGCCATTACGTTGATCAGTGCCGAGATTGGTGGTTCAGTGCTCATGCGCCGAGTGTAAATTCCGGGGGTGAAAATGGCCAGCGCCTACGATTTCTCGTTCGAGACCCTGCAGGGCAAGCCCTATCCGCTCAGCCAGCACAAAGGCCAGCCTCTGCTGGTGGTGAACACAGCGAGCAAATGCGGCTTCACCCCGCAATATACCGCACTTCAAGGGCTGGTGAAGCGCTTCCCCGAACTCGCCATCGTCGGCGTGCCGTGCAACGATTTCGGCGGGCAGGAGCCGGGCAGCAGCGAAGAGATCGGCCAGTTCTGCGAGACCAATTACGGCGTCACCTTCCCGATAATGAGCAAGGTGCATTGCGTGGGGCCGGATGCGCATCCGTTCTTCAAGTGGGTGGTGGATGAGGGGCGGTTTCTCGCCAAGCCGCGCTGGAATTTCTACAAATACCTCATCAACAAGCAGGGTGAGCTGGAGGATTTCTTCCTCCCCATCACCAAGCCGGACTCGAAAAAATTCGTCAAAGCGGTGGAGCTGCTGTTTTACGATTAAGCGTCATTGCGAGCGTAGCGAAGCAATCCATCTTTTGCGCCGCGTCAGGCAAGATAGATTGCTTCGGGCTGCGCCCTCGCAATGACGTCTATACCAACTGCCGCGCCGCCGCTTCCGCCGTCTCGCCCAGCATGATGCCCACCTTGAAGTACCTGTAGCCAGGCCGCCAAAAGGCCCGGAGCCGTCCGGGCGCTATTGCGTGATGACCACGGCCGAGTACAGAGCCGATTTCAACATATCGTTCATGGCAGTTGTAATCGCGGACGAGTTGGTGGCCAGATAATAATGGCCGGGGGAGGCGCAGGCCTCCAGCGCCTGCTGGTTGGGGGCAGTGGAGTAAACTGAGCTTGTAGCAGGAGAATAAGTTGTGCTTGTACTGCTGCCGGAACCAGTGGTCTGGTATCCCGTATTCCACTCTTCCACGGATCCGGCTGGGGATGCCACGCTGGAAAAATCCTTATTAATATATGGATCAGACGTCGCCTCGCCGCCATTGTAGTACCATTGGACTTGCACCGCTGGATAAGAGGTCTGCAGGACGTAGACTGTAAAGCCAAGTTTCTTCAAGGGCTCACAAACAGCCTGGGCACAGGCCGAGGTGGTGAGATTGGCTTCGGCATAAACGCCAGTCATCTCGCCAAGCACACGGCCGCAAGCGGTGCTTGAGCCGCTGCCAGTAGAACCGGAAAGGGTCTTGTCGCGCTGATCTTCCATGCCATCGGTGATGATGAAGATGTCTTTCTCAGGATTGGTTGGTGCGCTGCCGACAGTGGTTGAAGTTGATGGTGTGGCGAGCGGTCCCTGGTTGGCCGTCGTATTGCAGTTCGGTGTATTGGCGTACGCAGGATTGGGTTGCATTGTACCGGCAATCAAGTCCGCCACGGAGAGCGGAAAATTCGTGCCGCCATTTGCGTCCGAGGAAGTAGGAGGAAAGGCGGTTTCGCTCGGTGTGTACGTATAGTCATCGGCCTCGACGGTTGACAGAGCCGTGGAGAGATTGGTCGTCGCTTCGGTCAGGTTAATAGTGCCGTCGGTTGCATAATTTCCGCTGCCGAGCGTTGCGCCGGTGACGATAGGGCAGGCATCATTGTTGAACGCATAGATGCCGACGCTGAACTGACCTGGCACCGAGTCGCCATTGATCATGTCCTGTAGAATTGTTTCAGTTGATTGGAGGACCACGTCGAGCTTCAGCCGCACGCCGAGTTGCCGGGCCAGGCCATACAAATCTTCAGTGTAGTTTGTGGAGCCAGTGATCGCTTTAAGGGCAGTATTACTGCCGCCAGTGTAGGTGAACCCCGTAGTCGCTGAATAGGTGTGCGTTGTGGAGTGGCAGGCAAAGGCACAAGGCGCAAAAGAACCTTGATTCCCGCTTGCGCACTTCGCCTTTGTTGTCGCGTTGGCATTGGTTACGCCGGTATACGACTGCAGGTTTTTCACATCGCTCCAGGTGATGAAATCACCTGGATCAGCATAACTGCCGATCCCGTTGATTCCAGTGCCGTTGTATCCACTGGCGGTGCCGATCTTGTCACCATTCGGGATGCACACCGTGTTAAGGTCCATCGTCCCCACAGTGCCGGGGTCGGTGGCGGAGACGGGGTTGCCGTCGGCAGTGCCGTAGCTGTTACTGCCGAGGCCCTGGTCTGCGCTGACGAGCATCGAGCTCGAATCGTCCATCAGGATCAGCAGTTCGACATAGGCGAATTGCGATGTCGCCCATGATTTGCCGGTGAAGGTCCAGTTGCTGTTTTGGTGGAAAAGATTGTTGAAGAAAGGTGGATATTGGCCTGTGTAGGAGACTTTCGCAGTAAAGCCCTGCGGATCGCTGGAGGACTGCTCCGTGACGGCGCCAACGATGACGCTCGGCGGGGAAGTGGTCGAGAGAGAGGCGGTTGGCAAGGTGCCAAGCTGGCCGCTGAACCAAGCCTGGCCGGCAAGATCGCCGGCTGCATCCGCGACATTTTGGGCGTTTATGTTGTTGCTGTCGGTGGCACTTCCCACTTCCACCTCATAGACGGCGGAGGCCTCGCGCAGGGCATAGGCAGCCGCGGCATCGCCCGCCAGCGCAAACTGCGATCGCGCTTGGATGTAAAATGAATAGTCGATCGAAAGGCCGATCAGCATAACCAATGGCAGCAACGAGCCTGCAAAAATCAGCGCAACGGTGCCTCGCCGCTCATGGGCGAAACGTGCGAAAAATTTTCTCATTGTGTTTCCGCCGCATAGGGAAAGGTGCTGATGTTGTAGAGAGATGTGTTCACGCAATAATTGTTGGTGGGTACAACTACGCCATTGGCGTCATACACCAAGGTTTCATAATTGTTGGCAGCGTAACCGGCCAGATTGGTTGCCGTAACGCCGTTCGGTACGAGCGGCGTGAGGGTCGTGAACTCCTCATAGAGCGGGTAGGTTTGGCTGAGACTCGTTTTAACGCTGCGGACCGGCCAGTAGGCGCTGATCCATAAATTCAAACCGCCCTTGAGGAACAGCCCGATCACCGGCTGGTAGTCCAGATTCACGTCAACCACCAGAATGGGGGAGGGCGGGGCCGGGTTGGATGGCGCAGGGGTGGTCATACTCAAGGTGCGCAAATTGGTCAGGTCACTTGCAGAGCCCCCGGTTGCGGAGGTCTGGTTCAGTGATCCAACAATGCTCGAGGCCGACGGTTTCGTGGCTTTGCCCAGACAGGAGCGCAATGGCGTACCGACCGAGGTCCACGACAAAACGCCGGAGTTGGTAGTGGTCGTATTGGTTGGCGTCTGGAAAGTGCGGCCGCTATCGCCGCCCATATAAGCGACGCTCCAGACCACGACGGGGACATAATTGCATCGTGTGCCGGTCGTGGTGACAGAACCCGACGTCGTGTTGACGGTGGGGGTGCAACTGGCACTCGTATTTTCAAACACGATGGATGAAATGGTGACCGATTTGGTGCCGTTCTGCAGCCCCGAACGCAGTGCGGGGATTTCCCCCCAGAGTATGGAGGCACCCTGCTGCACCTCGGTGTAGGTCAGGGAGTTGGTGCCATCGGACTGCACGGCCTCATTACTGATGGAGGCCGCCATGGAGTGTGCCGCGGCATAAACCTCTTCGTAAGTGATCAAGGCACTGGAAAGGTCATATACGCCAAAGAAAAGTACAACGAGGACCGGCGCCACCAAGCAGAATTCAAGCGCGGCAACCGAGCGCTGCTGTTTGAAAAATCTTTTCAGCATGGGTTGGACGGCGAGGTATTGGGGAAAGGTTCAGTTTCGAACACCGCTGTGGAATATTGGGGACGCACAAACCGGCCGCCATAGGTGACATGGTTGAGCACCAGCCCATCGAGAAAGCTTGGTGACAAATAAACGGCCGTCATGAGAATCATCTGCTGCGGGCCGGAATTGCAGTAGCCGGAACTGGAGCTGGAGGTGGCACAGGGGGAAAGGTTCCCGTCGCTGCCGCTGCCCACCGTGCCGGCGCCGCTGTAAAAATCGCCGAGTTGCACGACGCCGCCGGAGGTCGGCACGCCGGTGACCGTGGCATCGTAAAAATCGCCGGTCGAGGATGAGCTATTGATATTCGAACAGGAACCCGCGCCGAATGAGACTGACTGAATCCGCACGAACAGGTTGTTGCAATTGAGCAGGCCGTCACCATACGGGCAGAAGAAGTTATTGACGAAGGTGCTGTTGCTGGCAGTTTGGGTGTTGCCGATTTGTACTTGGCGGGCGGCCGATTGCAGGGCGTTGTCCAGCACCTCCTGCATGAACAGATCATAGGACACTTCAAAGACGACGAAGAGTAAAACCAAAAAAGTCGGAACGACGAGGGCAAATTCAACGGCCGTGACGCTACGTTTGTCGGACCGCAGCAAGCGGGTGGCTCGGAGAACGCGTGATATGCCCATAGCTGTCATGGCGTTGCTTCTGTCTTGTCTAAATATTTACTAAATTTAAACTAAACTGCCGCAAAATGCAAGGATGTCTTTGGAATCCAACATTCCCCAGATGAACGGCCGATCCGCTCCCCATGGAGAACAAGTAACCGCATTTTAAGGGCATGAGAATGGAGAAACTGTCATTTTCTACCCCCCCCCCGGGGGGGTATTGTTCAATTTTTTGTTGCGATTTGAGGGCTAAAACCGCCTTGCAGCTGGTTTTGTTGGGCAACTCGCATATAACTAACCGGCTCTCACCGTCGCAATCGCATCTCTCTGGTCGAACAGGTTGAGCAGCACCTTCGCCGCCTGTCCGCGCTCGCTCTCCAGCTTCGGGTCGCGTTGCAGCAACAACACCGCATCCTGGCGCGCCATGTCCAGCAATGCGGCGTGTTTCTCCGGGTCGGCGAGGCGGTATCCGGGCAGACCAGATTGCTTCGTGCCCAGAAAATCCCCCGCGCCGCGCAGGCGGAAATCTTCGTCGGCTATGAGAAACCCGTCCTCGGTGTCGCGCAACAGTGAGAGGCGTTTGCCCGCCGTCTGGCCAAGTTTGGAATCATGCAGCAGCAGGCAATAGCTTTTCGCGGCACCGCGCCCCACGCGCCCGCGCAGCTGGTGCAACTGCGCCAGGCCGAAGCGCTCGGCATGCTCGATCACCATCACATTCGCTTCCGGCACATCCACGCCGACCTCGATCACCGTGGTTGCCACCAAAATTTGCGCCCGCCCCTCGGCGAAGTCGCGTAAGGCCGCGTCGCGCTGTGCCGAGTCCATCTTGCCATGCGCCATCGCCACCACATCGCCAAAACGCTGGCGCAGCTGGCCGTAGCGTATCTCCGTCGCGGTGATGTCCAGCACTTCCGATTCCGCCACCAGCGGGCACACCCAATACACGCGCCCGCCCGCCGCGATCGCGCGCGCGATCGCCGCCTCCACCTTCTCCAGTTCGGAAAGACTGTGCAACGTGGTGGTGATCTTCTCGCGGCCCTTGGGTTTTTCGGTGATGCGGGAGACATCCATCTCCGCCCAGTGCGTCAGCAGCAGCGTGCGCGGGATCGGCGTCGCCGTCATCACCAGCAGGTCCGTCGCGTCGCCCTTCTGCCCCAACGCCAGACGCTGATCGACCCCGAAACGATGCTGTTCGTCGATCACGGCCAGGCCGAGATCATGGAACTCCACATGCTTCTGAAAGATCGCGTGCGTGCCGATGACGATCTTCAGGCTGCCGTCCGCCAGCCCCGCGAGAATCTCACGTCGCGCGGCACCCTTCACATTGCCGGTGAGCAGCGCCACTGGCACGGGCGAAAGCTTCTGGAAGGTAGCGAAATGCTGCTTGGCCAGAATCTCGGTGGGAGCCAGGAAGGCCGCCTGGGTGCCTGCCTCCACCGCGCGCAGGCAGGCGAGCAATGCCACCAGCGTCTTGCCGGAGCCGACATCGCCTTGCAGCAGGCGCAGCATGCAATGCGGCGCGGCCATATCGGCGTCGATCTCGGCCAGAGCCTGCAACTGCCCGGCGGTGGGGGCAAAACCGAAGCGCGCGAGCGCCGCCTTGCGCAGCCTGCCATCGCCCAGCAGCGGCCGGCCCGGACGGCGGCGGCGCATGCCGCGCACGATGGCGAAGGTGAGCTGGCGGGCAAGCAATTCGTCATAGGCCAGGCGCTCGGCGGGGCGATGGTCCGGCACCTCCGTGGGCGCATGCAGCGCGTGCAGCGCCGCCACAAATCCCGGCCAGCCCCGCTTGGCCAGCAGCGCCTTGTCGTGCCATTCCGGGAACGCCTGCAACCGCGCCAGCGCGCCCAACGCCGCCCGGCGCATGATTCGCGGCACGACCCCGGCGGCCAGCGGCCAGACCGGCTCGATCCACGGGAAATCCCGCTCCTGCGCCTGGGACACCGCATAATCAGGATGCGCCATCGCCAGCCCGTCGTTGAAGCGCTCCAGCTTGCCGGAAACCACCAGCCTTGCCCCCACCGGGAATTGCACCAGCCGCGCCGCATGGAACAGCACGATCTCGGCAAATCCCGTGCCGTCCCCGATGATCACCCTATGCGGCTGGCTCTTGCGCGCGGGTGGCTCGTGGCGGATCACCTCCACCCGCAGCGTGGCAATGCTCCCCGGCCTGGCCTCGGCGATTTTGGGCGTGGCGCGGCGGTCGTGGAAATCCACGGGCAAATGAAACAGTACGTCGCGCACCGTGCCGCCCCCCACCAGCTTTGCCACCAGCGCGGCCAGTTTCGGCCCCAGGCCGGGCAGGGTGGAGATCGGGGCGCGCAGGGGGAGCAGAATATCCATCGTCACGTACTGACTCTTGGCCAAACCGCGCCTATACCGCAACCCGCCATGACCGACACAGACCACTCCGAACTGGACACCCGCCGCCGCCGGATCATCTTCCGTGCCCAGCACCGCGGCACCTATGAGAACGACCTGATGATCGGCGATTTCGTGAAGGCGAATATCGGTGCCATGAGCGAGGCCGAGCTGGACGAGCTGGAAGCGGTGATGGAATTCCCGGACGCCGAGCTGGCCGACTGGCTCACCGGCCGCCTGCCGATTCCCGACTATGCCGACAGCCCGATGTTCCGCCGCATCCGCGAAGCGGCTCTCAACCGCGCATGATCCCGGTTTACGGCGCGCCGGACGGCGTAGACGCGCTGGTTCTGGTTCGCCGCCTGGCCGAACATGACGGGCCAGTGCTGCATATCACGCGGGACGATACCCGCCTTGCCGCCCTGGCTGAGGAAATCGCGTTCTTCGGCCCGGAGGCCGAAATCCTCACCTTCCCGGCCTGGGACTGCCTGCCTTACGACCGCGTTTCCCCGAACGGCGGCATCATCGCCGAGCGCATCGCGGCCCTGAGCCGCCTGCAGGCCGAGCCGGGCAAGAAGCGCATCGTGCTCACCACCGTGAACGCGGCGTTGCAAAAAGTCCTGCCACGCAAGGCGCTGGCCGGGGCGGGCATGAGCCTCGCCGTGGGCGACTCGGTGTCGCTGGACGATATCGCCGCGTTCCTGGACGCTGATGGCTACCGCCGCACCGGCACGGTGATGGAGGCGGGCGAGTTTTCGCTCCGTGGCGGCATCATCGACGTGTTTCCCGCAGGCGAGACCGCGCCGGTGCGTATCGATTTGTTCGGCGACACCATCGAAAGCATCAGGCGCTTCGACCCCGAGACCCAGCGCAGCGGTGAGTCTCTGCCGCGGCTCGATTTCCACCCGGCCTCCGAAGTTTCGTTCGACGGCGCTTCCGTCGCCCGCTTCCGCACCAACTGGCGCGAGCTGTTCGGCCCGAAGGCGGTGGAAGACCCGCTCTATGTCTCGGTCACCGAGGCCCACCGGCACCCCGGCATCGAACATTACGCCCCGCTCTTCGCCGAAAGCATGGACACGATCTTCGACTACGTGCCCGGCGCCTCGGTCAGCCTGGACCACCAAGTCGAGGGCGCGGTGGCGGCGCGGCTTGAGCTGATCGCCGACCATTACGCCGAGCGCCGCGCCCCGGCCCGCGCGGGCGAGCCCATCTACCGGCCCATTCCGCCCGGTATGCTGTACCTGGACCGCGAAGGCTGGGACGCCGCCCTGGCCAAAGGCCCGTGCTTCGAGATCACCCCGTTCTCCAAGCCCGATGGCGGTGCTCCGGGCGTGGATATCGGCGGTCGCCCGGGTCCCATCCTCACCGGCCAGCCGCTCGCGGCGTTCGACGCCTTTGCCGAGCTGAAGGGCAAATGGGCAGAGTCCGGCCGCACCATCATCCTCGCCGCCTGGAGCTTCGGCTCGCGCGAGCGCCTGACGCTGATGCTGAAGGAACACGGCATCCGCGAGGCCCGCGCCGTGGCCACGGCGGACGAGGCCCGCGCCTTGCCGCGCGGCACCGTGGCGCTGGTGGTGCTGCCACTGGAACGCGGCTTCGTCACCGACCGTCTGGCCGTGGTGGCGGAGCAGGACCTACTCGGCAGCCGCATCGCCCGGCCGCCCAAGCGCAAGAAACGCGCGGACCAGTTCATCGCCGACGCGACCGAGATCGAGGCTGGCGACCTCGTGGTGCATCAGGACCACGGCATCGGCCGCTACGAGGGGCTGGAAACCGTGACCGTGAACGGCGCGGCGCATGACTGCCTCAAGCTGATCTACGATGGCGGGGACAAGCTGTTCCTGCCTGTCGAAAACATCGACCTGCTCTCGCGCTTCGGCAATGAAGGCGACGGGGTGACGCTCGACAAGCTCGGCGGTGCCTCCTGGCAGGCGCGCAAGGCCAAGGCCAAGAACCGAATCCAGGACATGGCGGCCGGGCTCATCCGCCTTGCCGCCGAGCGGCAGATGCGCGACGCCCCGACGCTGGCTGCGGACGACGGCGCCTTCGCCGAGTTCTGTGCGCGCTTCCCCTATACCGAGACCGAGGATCAGGCGAAGGCGATCTCCGACGTGATTGAGGATTTCGCCGCAGGCAAGCCGATGGACCGGCTGATCTGCGGCGATGTCGGCTTCGGCAAGACGGAAGTGGCCCTGCGCGCCGCCTTCGTGGCCGCCATGGCCGGTACCCAGGTGGCGGTGGTGGTGCCCACCACGCTGCTCGCCCGCCAGCATTACCGCGCCTTCTCGGCGCGCTTCGCCGGGCTGCCGGTAAAGG
>Ga0335083_10012754_pt1 | contig 10038 bp, 6 predicted proteins | sample Lox_Sample_42_FD_206716 | JGI IMG/M metagenome (GOLD analysis project Ga0335083, IMG submission 206716) | Soil microbial communities from Loxahatchee National Wildlife Refuge, Florida, United States - Lox_Sample_4.2 | ecosystem: Environmental > Terrestrial > Soil > Wetlands | place: USA: Florida...
GTTGGGTTGGAGGAATGTTCAGATGCGTTTGCTCAGCGCCCGGCTTATCGTCTCGCTCATCATTGGCGTCACATTAGTATCGCTGTGCACTTCCTATTACCAGGTCCTGGTGCAGAGCCGTGGCTTGCAGCGCGACCTGCAGCGCCGCGCCGAGGTCCTGGGCGACAGTCTCGGCAGGAATGTAGAACGCGATTTGGATCATGACGCCCAGCGCGCCCTGCAGCGCACCGTTCAGCAATTCGCAAACCGAGAGCATCTTGCAGGCCTGGCGGTCTATGATCCCCAAGGCCATCCGATTGCCGTCACCACCAGCATTCAGCCTCTGATGGCGAGCGCGCCCGCCATCGTGCTGCAATCCCTTAAGGAAAATCATGACGAGAGCGCTTTCCTGCGGATGGGCAGCGCTTCGATCCATATCTATGCGTTGCCGTTGCATCGCGGAGACGAAATCCTCGGGAGCCTGGCGATTGTTCACGATTCCGGTTACATCCGGCAAGACAGCCTGCGGATCTGGCGCGAAACATTCCTCAGTGCACTGGCGCACGTTGTCCTCATCGTCCTTATTACACTGTTGATCGTTCGTTGGAGCATTGCCGGGCCGATCGCTCGAACCGCTCATTGGATGAAGGCCTTGCGCACGGGACGTGGCGTCGTTCGTATCAAAGTCCCGGATCTCGAGATGTTTCGCCCTCTGGCGCGAGAGGTCGCGACCTTTGCCGAGAGCCTGAACACTGCTCGCTCGGCGGCACAACTGGAAGCCCGTCTGCGCGAGAGTGGAGACTCCATCTGGACCGCCGACCGGCTCGCTGTTCACGTGCGCGCCAAGCTGCAGGACGGCAGGCTGTTTGTGGTCTCGAACCGGGAGCCTTACGCCCACATACGCCGCGGAAAGTCGATTGAGGTCAACGTGCCGGCCAGCGGTTTGGTGACGGCAATCGAGCCGGTCCTTCGCGCCTGCGACGGAACTTGGGTAGCCCATGGCTCGGGCGACGCCGACATGGAAATGGTCGACGCTCACGACCGGTTGCAGGTCCCACCGGATGATCCGCGCTACACGCTGCGCCGAGTCTGGCTCAGCAAAGAGGAAGAAGAAGGGTACTACTACGGCTTCGCCAACGAAGGGTTGTGGCCTTTGTGTCACATCGCCCACACGCGCCCACTCTTCCGCGCCAGGGACTGGCAGTATTACCAGGAAGTGAACCGCAAGTTTGCCGATGCATTGCTGGAAGAGATGGACAACGTGAGCCGCCCGGTCGTACTGGTGCAGGATTATCACTTCGCGCTTCTGCCCCGCATGATCAAGCAAGCTCGCCCCGATGCCCGGGTGGCCATCTTCTGGCACATCCCGTGGCCCAATCCAGAGGCCTTCGGGATTTGCCCTTGGCAGCGCGAACTGGTGGACGGCCTGCTGGGCGCCGATCTTCTCGGCTTTCACATTCAGGCCCATTGCACCAACTTTCTGCAGACCGTCGATCGGATTGTCGAATCTCGGATCGACTGGGAACACTTCTCCGTCCAGCGCCTGGACCATCACACTATCGTGCGCCCTTTCCCCATCAGCGTGGAAGCGCTCGAAACCGTCGCCGAACCTCAACGCGAATCCGCTTACGAGGAGCGCGCGTCGTTATTGAAATCCCTGGGCGTCGAGGCCGCCCTCATGGGTGTGGGCGTCGACCGGATGGATTACACCAAAGGAATTCTGGAGCGGTTTCTGGCCATCGAGCGCTTTCTCGAGAAGTATCCTCGTTATCAGGGCGTGTTCACCTTCGTGCAGATTGGCGCCCCCACCCGCACTCACATCAAGCGCTATCACGATCTGCAAGCCGAGATGGAGGCCGAGGCTGACCGCATTAATTGGAGATTCCAGGCCGATCAGTGGAAGCCCATCGTTCTGTTGAACCGCCAGCACAGTCACAAAGAGATTGAGCCCTATTACCGCGCCGCTGACCTGTGTCTGGTGACGTCCTTGCACGATGGCATGAATCTTGTGGCGAAGGAATTCGTCGCCACACGCCAGGACGAGCGCGGGGTGCTCATTCTCAGTTGCTTCACCGGAGCCGCCCGCGAACTGCGCGACGCGCTTCAGGTGAATCCCTATGACATCGATCAGACCGCCGAGGCCATTCGAGCCGCCCTCGAAATGGAACCGGAAGAAAAACAGATGCGCATGCAGCGCATGCGCAAGTTGGTGCGTGAAAACAACGTATACCGCTGGGCGGGGAACCTGATTGGGGAACTCTGCGAGGTACGCCTCGACATCTCCGAAGGGGGCAGCAACAAGTTCCGGGCTGGCGCTTCGGTGGCGTAAACGCTGGCAACCCAGCCTGCCCAATGCGCTACTGAACTTAAGATACGTTTTAGGTCGCGACTTATGCATAAACCCGACAAGCCGTTCTACTTCAATACTTCGGAGCATCTGCTGCGAATTGGAAGGCAAAAAGCCACGACTCTCTCCGAGTTGTGGCAGGCGCTGCAAACTTGTCCCGACGATTCCATCTTCCAGCATACGTTTCGTACGCTGCAGGAGCACCACTTTATCCGGCAGGGATTCTCCAACGACTTCGCCCACTGGTGCCTCTCCGCCTGTAACGAGCCGGTCCTCGCCGAACAACTGGCCAGCGTCGACGTGCGGGAGTTCACCGCAATCGAAGGCCTGCGCCGGAGGATGGTAGGCATCGTCGACGAATTCCTGCAGCAGAATCCCCGGTCAGGAGCCAAGTCCGGACACGAGCCTTTCTATTTTTGCGCTGCCGACATCGTTGTCCTGCCCACGCCCTTCGCTCCGGATTCCGTGCCTGGATTTGTCGAGGGTCTGAGGCAAGTCAGTGTACATTCCATTCACCATCACTTCATCGAAGCGCGGCTGCGGCTACACCTGATGTCCAATGATTTTTCGCAGTGGCTGGAGGAGGAAGTTGGTCTTCCCCAGGCGGCCGACGCGATTGAGCGCATCGATATCTATACCAATACGATGGAAGGCGTTCGCCAGCAAATCGCATCCATCGTCGAACAGAGCCTGAACTAGGACAGCGAACCGAATGAAGTCACAGTCAGAAGATCAGCACGCCGCCATCACGAATTCTACGAATGAATCGCAGACAAAAGCCGAAGTCGCGGTACCCGAGCCCGCGCGGCCCGAACCCGCCCGTGGAAACGGCAGGCCCCTTCCCGCCAGTGTGCTGACGCCGCCCCCGCCCGCTCCGTCGCCGCATCTCGACGACTACCGCAATATCATCGGCCAAGGCCTCCTCGATTCCCTGCGCTTTCTCTCCCGAGATCTGAAAGGGAAGTCCATCAAGATGGTCAACTCCACCGCCGTCGGCGGAGGCGTGGCCGAAATGCTCAACCGCCTGGTGCCCTTGCTCTCGGAACTCGAAGTTCCCACGCACTGGGATGTCATCACCGGCGGCAACGATTTCTTCGAAGTCACCAAAGCCTTTCACAACGCCTTGCATGGCTCCAGCTACCACTTGACCAGGGCCGCGCAGGAAATTTTTCTGATGTACAACGAGCAGAATCGCGAACGCCTCCAGTTCGGCGAAGATTTGGTCGTCATCCACGATCCGCAGCCGGTCGGCCTGATTCGCTCGCGGGAAAAAGGCAAAGCCAGCTGGGTTTGGCGGTGTCACATTGACTTGTCGAATCCCGACGCGCGCGTGTGGGAATTCCTGCGCCCTTTTGTGGAGCAATATGACGCCGCTATATTCTCCTCCCAGTCTTTCGCCAGGCAACTCCCCATCCCGCAATACCTGTTCTATCCCTGTATCGATCCGCTCTCAGAAAAGAACAAGGACCTCCCCGACGCCGTCGTCCAGAGGATCTGCGACGACTTCGGCATCGACCGCTCGCGGCCCATCGTCACCCAGGTTTCACGCTTCGACCGCCTGAAAGATCCCGTCGGCGTCGTTCAAGCCTATAAGCTCGCGAAGAAATATGTGGACTGTCAGCTCGTGCTGGCCGGTGGTGGTGCCTCCGACGATCCCGAAGGCGCAGCCGTCTTACAAGAGGTCAAAGAAGCTGCGGGAAATGACCCCGACATCATTATCCTGGATCTTCCCCCCTGGTGTGCGCTGGAGATCAACGCTATCCAGCGCGCCTCCACGATCGTGATCCAGAAATCTCTCAAAGAAGGATTTGGCCTGACCGTCACCGAAGCGCTTTGGAAAGGAAAGCCGACGATTGCCGGCGCCGTCGGCGGCATCCCCAACCAGATCATTCACAAGCTTACCGGCGTTCTTGTGCACTCGGTGGAGGGATGCGCATTTCAGATTCGCTATCTTCTTACTCATCCCGACTTCGCGAAACGCATTGGCTCCAGCGGCCGCGAGCACGTGAAGGAAAACTTCCTGATGACGACCAACGTGAAACGCTGGCTGCTGCTGTTCCGAATTCTGGAGCGCTCAAAATCGCGCCGCGGCCCAGGACGTTGAGAAAGTAGCGCCGGCATCCTGCCGGCTGTCGCGAGGGCATCTTGCCCTCGCACCCGGTGGCCCAAGATGCTCCCGCAAAATCCGTGACCCTGACCTCGTACTCAGCTCAAGCGCGTTCGCGAGCATCAACTGGAGCGCCCAGCCGCGCGTTCGGCAGATCGATGTAGCCGCTCGGAAGTTTCGGCACAACCTTCATTCTGCGTGGAGTCGTATCTTTTTCAATCTGTCGCAATATCGTTTCCGCGGCGGATTCGCCCAACTCCGACAGCCATCCCTGCATCTCTTCGGTCAGCGGTTCTGGAAACGTCATGTACTCAAGATCCACAGACGCGACGGGCAAGTCCAGTTCCTGGGGCAGGATCGCGTCAATGGCAATCACTCCCTCGATCCCACGCTGCTGAAGCTGGACCGGAATCGTGTTCCATTCGGAGGCATAATCGAAGGTTCCCAGAGCGAGCAGATATCCTCTTCGATGCAGCAGCTTTTGCACTCCCGCCACCACACGAGCCACGGGCCCCCGCCCAATATCCGACGTGATAGCCGCAACTACGCGGGTGCGTTTCGTGCGCAGCGATCGCGCCCACAAATTGGGCCGGTAGTTCAGTTCCCCGGCCGCGCGGAATACCCGCTCCTTGGTTTTCTGCGGAATCCCCCACGATGCAGGCGTATTGTTCAACACCGCGGAAACCGAACACGGAGCCAGCCCAACTCGCTCAGCCACCGTTCTCAGGCTCACAACATTTTTCTTATCCGACACGTCTCCCCCTCATCCTTTGCAGGATTCTCCAAAGCTCTGGTCTTTTCAGGTGCGGGTGTAGCCCTCATTCAGACGACGAGGTCACCACGGGAAACCCATTCGTGGGGAAACCAAACCCCAAGAGACCTGGGTGCTTCTGCGACTTTGCAGAAGATGTCTATCTACTTTGGGGCAGAACGGGTGGATTAGTCCAACGCAAAAAATCCATTGTAAAGATCAGTAGAGCGCAAGCATCAGGACGGCGAAGATGAGTACAGCGAAGTTCTGTACGGCGTTGGATGGAAAACGTAGCGTGCTACTTGCCTTGAAACTGGCCGTGGCGGCGTGCGTCCTCGCAGGCCTCCGCCGCATCGCGTCCCGTAACCTCTTTATACCAGGCCGGATGGAACGTCCACGCCCAAGCCTCGCTCACCGCTCCGCGGATCATCGCCTGAAATGTTCCGGGCTCGCCGATCGTGCTGAGATAGATATGAATGAAAATCCCGCCCAGCATGATGATGGCGGAGATATCGTGCAGAATATAACTGACCGCAACGGCCCACCGCCCGAAAGTGTGCGCACCCGCCCACAAAATAATTCCTGTGACGAGATACACCACGCAGCCTCCGACGATCTCCCAGAACTGTATCTTCTGTCCCGCGTTAAAGAACCCGGTGTCTGGGGGATCCTGCTTCTCTTTGCCGCTGGCGATCTTCCCAATATTCCGCATCCACTTCGTATCCGCCGCTGTCCACGTCATCGGCTTGATCCAGTTCAGCATCTGCAATCCGAAGAAGATCACGAACCCCAGCCCGAACCAGGGATGCATTTCGCGACTGAGCGGCCCGCCTCCGAAAATGGGCGTGAACCAGCGGAACAGCCAGGGCAGATAAATACCGAATCCGGTGAATAGAGCGAGAAAAAAGAAGAGGGCAACCATCCAGTGCAGGAATCGCGTATACACGCGGTGGCGCAGCAGTTCACCCACGTAAACTTCGTTCTGGCCAAGCTTGTCGAAGGAAGCACGCGCTTTGTCGTCGAATCGGTCCACGGCGGTCGACATCAGACTCCCTCCTTCTTCAGTGGAGGTTCCGGTTGCGGACGGCGCGGTCCGACGGTCACGTAGTGCAACAGCACTCCGAGTAGCCCGAACAACGCGAACGTGCCCAGCACCGGCTTGAACAGCCATTTCCAGACCGTGTAGCTCCACGGAATCACCGGGTTCTTCGGCAGCGCGCCGTAAAGCTCGGGGTTCTCCGCATCGTGCAAGACGTAAACCACGTGCGTGCCGCCGATCGATTGCGGGTCATATACTCCCGCGTGCTCAAATCCAAAATTCTCGCGGAGTTGTTTCGCGCGCTCCTCCGCGATGTACTTCATGTCATCCTTCGTGCCGAATTTCAGGCATCCGGTCGGGCACGCCTTGATGCAAGCCGGCTCCAATCCTCCTCCAACACGGTCGGAACACAGCGTGCACTTGTAAACCTTCTTCGTCGCCGGATTGAATTTCGGAATGTCATACGGGCATCCCGAGACGCAGAACTCGCAGCCGATGCAATTCTCCTGCTGGAAGTCCACGATGCCGTTCGTGTACTGCACGATCGCGCCATCGGCCGGACAAGCGCGCAGGCACCCCGGATCGGCACAGTGCATGCACTGGTCCTTGCGCATCAGCCACTGGATCGTTCCGTCTTCGCGCTGGTGCTCGTTGAACTTGATCAGGTTCCAGAAGTTCCACCGCGTCGCCGGCATCGTCTGGTAGGTGTTGTCGAACGTGGTCGGGCTGAACGGCATGTCGTTCCACTCGACGCACGCGACTTCGCAAGCCTTGCAGCCAATGCAGATCGTGGTGTCGATCAACTTGCACACTTCCGGATCGCGCTGCATGTCGAATCCAGCCGCCGGCCCCGAGTGTCCCGAAATCTGTCGAATCTGCAGTGTCTTCCGATCGCTCATACTTGCCTGCGTTTCCTCTACTACTGCGTCATCCTGAGCGCAGCCGTTTTTCAGGCGGAGCGAAGGATCTCGCGCGTACTGAGGCCGGTCGTGCTTCTCGCGAGATCCCTCGCCCCGCTGGTGAAAACGCGGGGCTTCGGGATGACGTCTACTAACGCCTACACCTTCTCGATCTTCACCAAAAACCCTCAAACTCCGGCGAACGCCTTCGGGGCGCTCATACTGTCCCGTCCTTTGTACCGCCGGCGTCCCGCCGGCTGTCGCGAAGGCGTCTCGCCTTCGCACCGTCCAACGTAACTACACCTTCTCGATCTTCACCAAAAACCCCTTGAACTCCGGCGTAAACGCATTCGGATCAATCACCGTCGGAGTCAACTGATTCGTAAGAGTCTTCGCCGTCTTCCCCTCATCCTCTGCAATCCCGCGGAATCCCCAATGAATTGGGATCCCGATCTGAAACGTCTCTTTGCCGTCGATTGTCATCGGCCGTATGCGCCGCGTCACCATGGCTTTCGCAATGTAGTGGCTGCGCGCGCTCGTCACTCGAACTTGCTCTCCCCCGCGAATTCCCATGCGATCCGCAAGCTCAGCCGGAACTTCCACGAAAGGCTCCGGCACCAGCTGCACGTTCATCGGATTGTTCTTCGTCCAGTAGTGATAGTGCTCGGTCAGCCGGTACGTCGTGCAAATCACGTTGAATCCCTGCTCCACGGTGCCGTACTTATCCATGTCGGTCTTATATTTCTTTACGACCGGATTCGTGGATTGATTCGGGTGCAGCGGATTCGCAATCGGGCTCTCGATCGGTTCGTAGAACTCGGGGAACGGCCCATCCGCCATCGCTCCGAGCGGCACAAACAACCGGCCCACGCCCTCAGGATTCATGATGAACGGCCCCATATGATCCTTCGGCGGGGAATCGGGCTTGAAGTCGGGCACATCCACACCCACCCACGTTTGCTTCGCTTCATCCCACCACACCTGCCGGCGACGTGCATCCCATGGCTTGCCCTCGGCATCGCACGATGCGCGGTTGTACAGCACGCGCCGGTTCATCGGCCACGACCACGCCCAATTCGGATACACGCCCAGCCCTGACGGATCTTCGGTCCCGCGCCGCTGCGTCAGCGCCCCAGCTTCCGTCCACGAGCCGCAGTACAGCCAGTTCCCCGACAACGTTGTGCCGTCATCCTTCAGCCACGAGAATCCCGGAAGCTGTTGCCCAGCCTTGATCGTCACATTGGTTTTCGGATCTGCAATGTCGGCCAGTGCTTTCCCATTGATCTCCTTTGCCACTTCCGCCAGCGATGGGTTGTACGGGTCCGTATACGCAAACGCAGCATTCAAAACCGGATCGGGGAACTTTCCGCCTTCCTTCTTGTAGAGTTCGCGCACCTTCAGGAAGATCGTCGCCAGAATTTCCTGATCCAGCTTGCACTGTCCCGGTGGCGGCACCGCGACATTCTTCCACTGCAGCCACCGGGCGGAATTTACGAACGTTCCGTCCTTCTCGGCAAATCCCGCGCCGGGCAGCCGATAGACGGTCGTGTTGATCTGCTTCATCGCATCGGTCGAGATCCCCGGGGCACGCCAGAATTCGCTCGTCTCGTCCGGATAGATTTCACACACCACCAGCCAGTCCGCTTTCTTCAACGCGGCAATGTTCTTCTCCGAGTCCGGCCCGATCATCACGCCATTCATGCCGAAGGCGAACATGCCTTTAACCTTGCCGTCGTACATGTCGTTCCAGATGTTGACCCACGAATAGTTGCGGTCAATCTTCGGCAGGTAGTGAAACGCGTAATCGTTTTCCTTAGTCGCTGCGGGACCATACATCGCCCTGAGGAACGACACCGCAAACTTCGGCGTGTTCGACCAGTAGTTGAACGAATCCCACGGGTCGGGTTTGGAAGCCGCCGGCGTAATCCTCTTCAGGTACGCTGCCAGATCCGTATCGGCCGGACCGGGCATCTTGAGATAGCCAGGCAAAATGTCGAAGATGCCCGCCATGTCGGTCGCGCCCTGAATATTCGAATGCCCTCGCAGCGCATTCACGCCGCCTCCAGCCCGTCCGATATTCCCCATGAGCAACTGCAGCATCGCCGCAGTGCGAATGATCTGCGTGCCGAAGCTATGCTGGGTCCATCCGACGGCGTAGATGATCGTCGAGACCTTCTTCATGTCCCCGTCTTTGCGAACCGACGTATAAAGATCGGCTGCCTTCAGGAACTGGTCCTTCGGAATTCCGGTAATACGCTCGACCATCTCTGGCGTGTAGCGTTCGTACTGCTTCTTCAGCAGTTGATACACGCAGCGCGGATGCTGCAGAGAAAGATCAAACGCAATTTTTGGCGGCAACGTAGGTGCAGGAGCCGCCCCGCCTTTCGCGCCAGCCGGACTAGCCCCTTGATATCCCTGCCCCTCTTGTTTCGGAGCACTAGCTTGGGTGTTTGCCTGCGCCTGGGCCGGTGGCGCCTGCTGCGCTGCCGGAGTCGGCATGACCGGCTTGCCTTCTAAATCCCCGCCTTCCTCATAGTTCCAGGTGGCTTTGTCGTAGACCTGCTTGACGGGATCGAAACCAGAGTACAGACCATCATCCGGAAGTTTGAAACCATCCTTTATGATGAACGCCGCATTGGTGTAGTTGACGAGGTAGTCGTGGGCAATGCGGTTGTTCTCGATCGCGTAGTGGATCACGCCGCCGAGGAACGCGATGTCGGCGCCCGCCCGAATCTGCAGATACATGTCCGCCGTCGCAGCCGTCCGCGTGAGGCGCGGATCGACCACAATCGTCTTCGCATTGCGGTGAATCTTGGCTTCAATCGCCCACTTGAAACCACAAGGATGGTTCTCGGCTGGATTCCCACCCATGATCAACATCATGTCGGTGTTCTTGATGTCGATCCAGCCATTGGT
>Ga0335083_10012755_pt1 | contig 10038 bp, 10 predicted proteins | sample Lox_Sample_42_FD_206716 | JGI IMG/M metagenome (GOLD analysis project Ga0335083, IMG submission 206716) | Soil microbial communities from Loxahatchee National Wildlife Refuge, Florida, United States - Lox_Sample_4.2 | ecosystem: Environmental > Terrestrial > Soil > Wetlands | place: USA...
TGCGCAGCTGCTCCTCGATGCGCTGTACCTGCTTCGCATTGAGCTTTTCGCGCGACACCAGGTGCAGCAGCAACGCGTCGGAGGAACCCTTGAACAGCCTGGAAACGAGGGTCTTGAGCGCACCCTCCTGCGCGGCCACGCGCTCGATCAGTGCGTGGTAGCGGTGCGCGCGGCCCTCTTCCGCGTGCCCCACGTAGCCCTTGGCCTCGAGCTTGCGCAGCATGGTCAGCACGGTGGTATAGGCCAGCTCATCGCTGAGGCGGGCCTGCACTTCGCTGACGGTCGAAGGCCCGTGATCCCACAGCACGTCCATCAGCTGTGCTTCCCGCTCCGCCAGTGAGATACGCATGCCGGCGCTCCTTTACTACCTTGATAGTAGTAAATGACTACAGCCCGCCGTTGTCAACTACCACGTTAGTTATAGTTACCATGTCCGCACCGACGGGCGCCCGCGGCGCCGCTTACGGATATCCCTACATATCGTGTTCCAGATCGGCACCAGCCCGCGTCGCATCGACATTCTCACGCGCATCAGCGGCATGGACTTCCAGCAGGCTTATGAACGCCGCAGGACATTGATCCTGGAAGGAATGGAAGTGCCGGTCGTTTCACTCGAGGATCTGATCGCCAACAAGCGCGCCACCGGGCGCACGCAGGATCTCGCGGACGTCGAACGGCTGGAGTCGGGCCTGAAGCAAGCACTTTTACCCGGGCAGCAACTACTCGCCGAAATCCAGCGGCAGCCCGACATAGTTCTCCGCCAGCGTGGTCAGCGCAGCGGGTGAATTCAGCAGGTAATCCAGCTCCGCCCGCTGGAATTTCGCCGCGATCGGCCCGTCCTCCGGGAAGCGGTGCATCAGCCCGGTGAACCACCACGAGAAGCGCTCCGCGCGCCATACGCGGCGCAGGCAGCGCTGCGAGTAGTGTTCGATGCCCGCCGCGCTGCGCTCCGTGAAGTATTCGATGAACGCGGCCGCGAGGTACTTGACGTCGGTGGCCGCGAGGTTGAGCCCCTTCGCGCCGGTGGGCGGCACGATGTGCCCGGCATCGCCGGCGAGGAACAGCCGGCCGAAGCGCAGCGGCTCGACCACGAAGCTGCGCAGCGGCGCGATGCTCTTTTCTATCGATGGGCCCTCTACGAGCTTTTCCGCAGTCTGCGGATCGAGCCGCCTCCGCAGCTCCTGCCAGAAGGTCGCATCGCTCCATTCTGCGACACGCTCGCCCAGCGGCACCTGCAGGTAGTAGCGGCTGCGCGAGCGGCTGCGCATCGAGCACAGTGCGAAGCCGCGCGCGCTGTTCACGTAGATCAGTTCCTCGCTCACCGGCGGCGTATCCGCCAGCAGGCCCAGCCAACCGAAGGGATATACCTTCTCGTATTCGCGCGCGGCGCCTTCGGGCAGGCTGGCGCGGCACACGCCGTGGAAGCCGTCGCAGCCGGCGATGAATTCGCAGTCGATGCGCCGCGCCGCGCCGCCGTGACGGAAGGTGACATGCGGATGCTGGCCGCCGAAATCATGGATGGCGACATCCTGCGCCTCGTAGAAGGTGGCAAGGCCGGCGGCGTCACGCGCCTCCATCAGGTCGCGCGTGAGCTCGGTCTGGCCGTACACGATGACGCCGGCGCCGCCGCTGAGGCCGCGCAGGTCGATGCGATGGCGCCCGCCGCCGACCAGCAGCTCGACGCCATCGTGCACCAGGCCCTCGCCGTGCATGCGCGCGCCGACCCCCGCCTCATCGAGCAGGTCCGCGGTAACCTGCTCCAGCACGCCGGCGCGGATGCGGCCACGCACGTACTCGGCGCTCTGCCGCTCCACGATCACCGCCTCGATGCCGGCCCTGTGGAGCAGCTGGCCCAGCAGCAGGCCAGCAGGACCCGCGCCGACGATGGCCACCTGCGTGCGCGGCACCGCCGCGTTCAAGGCGGCCACACCGATGGCATGTTGTACGGAACCGTGGTGAACACCGATTCCACCTGCTGGATCCTGCCGGTGTTGATCCTGAATGCCTCGAGGAACACGAAGGAATGCGGCCGGCGGAAGATCGACGTGCGCGTACTGCCGTCGGTCAGCTTGAAATCCCCCACCCTGCCCTCGTGGTCGATGAAGCCGCCCGCCAGCACGATGCCGCGCTCCTCGTCGACGACGGTGACACGCCGGTCGCGCACGCGATCATCGTAAAGGTACTGGCCCATGCGGAACTGGTCGGCGCACCCGAGCTTCCACAGCGGGTCGAGATCCGGCGCAGTGAGGTTGGTGGACTGCTTGCCATCCTCGCGGCGGTTGCAATCGTCCGTGAACTGCACGTGCAGCGTGCCGTCATTGCGCTGCAGGGTGTCGAAGTAGCCGTTGGCCGCCGCGATCATCTGCGCGCGAGGCGCGCGCGAGGCCGCCGGCAGCATCGCGTTCCATACCGGCCGCGGTTCGATGTCGCCAGTGACAAAGGGAATGCCGGAATCATCCTTGCGCACCACGATGGCTTCCGCTTCGGCGACCCCGCCATTCGTGATCTTCAGGCGCAGCGCGTAAGGGGATTTCGTGGTGGTCTCCTCCACCACGCCGAAGATGGCGACCTCACCGCGTTGCGGATCCGCGAAGCGCATTTCATAAGGTGCGAGGCCGGTGATCGTGCCCCACAGGCCGTCGCCGGGCTTGAGCTCGACGTTGTTCTCGGTGCTTTTCGGATGCGCGACCCACTGCACCTTGCCGGGATCATGCGCGCGCAAGGCGGCGAGATAACCATCCAGCACGCCATAGAGACATGCGCGGTCGCATGGCGGCGATACCGCTACCGCATCGCGCCGGCCACAACCTGTTGCCAGCAGCACCGGCAGCAGCGCAAGCGCGGCCAATCGCCTCATGGCGCCTTGCCCGTCACCGGATTCGCATAGTGGTACGGCGGCAGGAACACCTCGGGAAAGGCACCGTACTTCACGGTGGACTCCTCATCCGGCTGCAGGCCTTCCAGGTGACCGGGCAGCGCCACGCCGCCCTTGTTCCAGCCCTTGTCGAATTCCACGTAGAAGGTGATGTAGGAGTGCAGCTTGCTGATCTTCCACACTCCCCCATCCTTCACGTACTCGTTCTCGTAGGTGGCTTCGCCCCAGCGCGCCTCCTTGCCCAGATGGCCCACCTGCATCAGCGAACGCCAGCGCGCCTTCGCGGAAAGCCCGTCCGCCGCGATGTCGATTACCGGCTGCAGCTGCATGTGGTTGAACAGCCGGCCGTACTGCATGTCGCCCAGCTGGTGCAGGTAGGTGCGGATGTGGTCCTGGCCCCTGAACAGGCCACGGCCGGCGATCTCCAGCGTGGCATCCTTCGCGAACAGGTCCGCGGCGTCGTCCCAGCGGGATTTATCCACGTAGTAGCCGTAGACGGCCTGCAGGTTGGCGATGGCGATGTAGTCGTCGGCGCGCTGCGCCTGGTGCTGCAGCGCTGCCACCTGCGAATGCAGTTCGGCCAGCTGTGCACTGAGGTTCGCGCCGCCATCGCGCGAACAGCCTGCGATCGCAAGCGCGGCCAGCGCGACAGCGCCGACGCCCGCGGATGCCAGTTCATCGCGTGGTTTCATCCCCTTGCCCCCCATGTCATGTCAATGCGGACCGCCGGTGCCGGAACCCTTGCCCGTTCCCCAGTCCTCCTGCGCACGCGAAATCAGGTAGGCATGCACGGCCTCGACATCGTCCGCCGACAGCAGGTTGGCGAAACTCGCCATGCCCTTCTGCAGGCGCAGGCCCTTGAGCACGATGTCGTTGAACTGCGCGTGGGTCTCGGGGCTCATCTGGCGCAGGTCCTTCACGCCGCCGACGGCCAGCGGCCCGTGGCATTGCGCGCAGGTGCGCGCGTAGATGGCCGCGCCCTTCTGCACCGTGGCCTCGGTGGCGTGCAGCGGCGGCGGATCGGGAATCGGCGGCGCCGGCGCCAGCGGCGGCAGCTGCACATTGCCGCCGAGTTTGAATACGAGCAGTCGCGCAGCGGCACGATTCTCCGCGCGGCCGATGCTGCGCTCGATCTGCGCGGCGCCGCCGCCAAAGCCCGCGTTCACCGCCACGTACTGCACGCCGTCGAGCTCATAGGTGATGGGACCGGCGACCGGCGCCGACTGCACCGGCATCTCCCACAGCTGCCTGCCGTCGGTGGCCCGGAAGGCCGCAAAGGTCTGGCGCGTGGTGCCCTCGAACACCAGGTTGCCGGCGGTGGCCAGCACGCCGCCATTGCCGTGATGCGGCAGCGGTACCTTCCAGCGGATCTGCTGCTTCACCGGATCCCAGGCAATCAGCGCGGCCTTCTCGCGTTCGTCGGCGACTTTCTGCAGCGCCTGCCGTTTCTTCAGCGCCGCACCGGTGAAGCCGCCCCAGCCGCCGTTCGACCGAAACGCCTGCGGCTTGAAATCCGGATCCAGCGCGTACACGAACCAGCCCTCGTACTGTGGGAAGTACGCAAGGCCGGTATCCGGACTGTACGCCATCGGGAACCAGTTGTGCCCGCCGCCGGGACCCGGAGTGACCAGCACGGGATCGGTACCGTAGTGGGCCTGCGGATTGATGGTGGCACGGCCCGTCACTGGATCGATGCCCGTCGTCCATGTCACCGGCACGTGGTTCTTCGCCGAGATGAACTGGCCGTTGGTGCGGTCGATCAGGTAGAAGAAGCCATCCTTGGGCGCCTGCATCAGCACCTTGCGCGGCTTGCCGTCGATGGTGAGGTCGGCCTGCACAATGGAAGAGGTGCAGGTGTAATCCCAATCCTCCTCGGGCACTTCCTGGTAGTGCCAGCGATACGCGCCGGTCTTCGCATCCAGCGCGACGATGGAGCACAAGAACAGGTTGTCGCCGCGCTTCGGGCTGCGGTACAGCTGCGCATCCGGGCCGCCGTTGCCGGTACCCACGTAGATCAGGCCCAGCTCCGGATCGTAGGCGATGGAATCCCACGCGGTGCCGCCGCCGCCCCACTTCCACCACTCGCCGGTCCAGGTTTTCGCGGCCATGGCCATCACACTGTCGGAGGCCGCGCCATCCGGGCCCTTCGACGGATCGCCGGGCACGAGGTAGAACTTCCACAGGAACTTGCCGGTATCGGCATCCCAGGCACTGACGAAGCCGCGTACGCCCAGGTCCGCACCGCCATTGCCGATCACCACCATGCCATCGAACACCCGCGGCGCGCCGGTGATGGACCAGGGCTGGGATTTGTCGAAGGTGGCCGCCATCCACACTGGCGTGCCGCTCTTTGCGTCGAGCGCGATCAGCCGACCATCGAGCGTGCCGATGATGACCTTGCCCTTCCAGAACGCCAGGCCCCGCGCCACCGGCTCGCAGCAGGCATAGCGGCCCCATTCGCGCGGCACCCTGGGATCGTAGGTCCACAGCACCTTGCCGCTGCGCGCGTCATACGCGGTGGTGATGTTCCAGGCGCTGATGTCGTACAGCACGCCATCGACGAACAGCGGCGTGGCCTCCACGCCGCGGTAGGTATCCAGGTCCGCGTACCAGGCGAGGCCGAGCTGCGCGACGTTGGTTTCGTTGATGCCCTTCAGCGGGCTGTAGCGCTGCGCATTGTACGTACGGCCATCCATCAGCCACTGGCCGGGCTCGCCGGCGGCGGCGGCCAGGCGCGCGGCGTCGACAGGCATGGATGTCGCATGCGGCTTGCATCCCGCCAGGCCGGCCGCAATGACCACCAGCGCAGGAATCAGGTTCAACGGGCGGTTCTTCATGCCCTATTGTCATGCCTCGTGCGCGCATGCGCCACCCACTCGCCGCAGCGGCGGCCAAATCACAAATATTCAGCCGGAAAGTGCAAGCGGCCGGCGCCGGGCACTCGTTCGAGGCGACCGCGGTCCCGGCGCATTCAGTCCCGGCATTGCCACGCGGCCGCCTGCTCCGCATCGCCGCCCGCATACTGGGGATGCTGCGGATAGCTGCACATCAGGCCGCTGGCGCCGCCCTGCCCGGTGACCACCTGCGTGACCGCCGGCGCTTCCCCCTGCTCCACCCACTTCTGCAGCAGGGCCATGCGGTCGAACTGGCTGGGCAGCGGCGTGGCGGCGACCGTCTTGCCGTCGCCCGTCAGCGCGTAGTGATTGCCCGTGAAGCCGTGGCCGCGCTGCGGCAGCACGTAGAGCCTGGCGAAGCTGTCGAGCTTGCGGCCCATCTTCTTCGTCACCGCCGCGTAGTAATCAAGCTGCGCGCCGGGCGAAGCCAGCGTGTCGTTGGTGCCGATGGCGACGATGAGTTTGCCACCACGGCGCTGGAATGCCGACAGGTCGGGATCGGAAGAGTCGACCCATGCGGAGACTTCGCGCTCGCGTTTGCGCAACGCCGGCGTCAGCGTGAAAGTGAGCGGATTCGCGTCGAGGTCGCCCAGCACGAAGCCCACCAGGCCCACGGTCCCCAGCGCGGCGAACAGGCGCGCATCCGCGGCGGCGCCCTCCTGTCCGCGGAAGCGCGTATCGGTGAAAAGCGAATTGCCGCCGCCCATGCCGCCGGTGACCACTTCCGTGGACGGCAGCCACATGCCGAAGCTCTTCACGCCGTGCGCCATCGTGGCGTCATAGGGGTGGTTCGAGAAGATGAACTCCAGTGTCTCGATCTGCCCGTCGGTAAGGCAGGCGTTCTCGCTCTTGTCGGCAGGATCCGGATCGTGATTATCCGGACAGCGCTTCGCCACCCAGGGATGCTTCGGGCCCTTGCCGTCGCGCACGTTGAAGATCTCGCGGCACTGCAGGTAGTTGTCGATCACGCCGTCCTGCAGGCCGTCGAGCCCGTCGCACTGGCGCATGAATTCGGCCGCGATCGCGCGCGCCTTGGCTGTCGGCACCCACTTGGCGAGGGGGATCTCCTGGTGGCGGATGGCCACCGGCGAGGCCATCAGCCCGGCCAGCGACAGCACCGGCACATTGGCCGCGACGCCGTCGTAGTCAGATGGATAGCGCTGCGCCACGGTCAGCGCCTCACGGCCGCCCTGCGAGGTGCCGACGAAATAGCGGTAGCGCGGCGCCGAGCCATACATGCGCTTGATGAGGATCTGCGCCACGTCGTTGGTCTTCTTCAACTGCGCATAGCCGAAGTTGCGGATGGCCTCATCGTTCAGCGCCCACTGCGGATCCTGCCCGTGGCCCGAGTCGCTGCCGTACACCGCGAAGCCGCGCGCTGCGTCGCTGGGCGCGCCACCGCCCGGGAAGCCGCCACCGGGGAAGCCGCCAGGGAAGCCACCTCCCGGTGGGCCGCCAGCGCGCGGCGCGACCGGCGCGAAGCGCGGCACCGTGCCGTTCATGCCGCCGCCGCCCTGGTGGATCGAACGGCGGTTCCATTGCGCGGGTAGCGCCACCGCGAAACGGATCGGGAACGCGGTCGGTGAGTGATCCACCGGCAGCAGCTGGCCCTCGACCACGCACAGCGCCGGCGCGCGTTCGGTGGCGGCGTACCAATCCACCTTGTCGATCTGCACCGCGGAGACCGGCTCGCCGATCTGCTTCGGATCGATGGGCGCGGCAAGGTTGGCAGTGGTGCATTGCTGCTCGCCCACAGTGACGGTGTCGAGTGACTGCTGCGCGCCACTGCTGCCGGAGATACCGAGCCACACCACGCCCAGCAGTGCAAACCGCTTCGGATGATCCATCGCGACCCTCACTTGATCTGGTAAAACTTGATGCGGATGGCCATGGGCGGCGCCGCGCCCGCCGCCGCACGATCCATTTCGAGCGATGCAACGAAAGTGCCGCGCGTAAGCCATTCGCAGGCGCTGCCCCTGGGCGCCTCGAAGGTGGGATGGAACCAGCTGCGCTCGCCGCCGGCTCCGCCCATGCCGCAGTTGAAGGCCTGGTTGAGGATGTGGATCACCGTGCCATCCTCGGCGCGCTGTCGCCGAGCACCGTGGCCGGAGCCAGCGTGACGCGCTCCTCGAAGACGAACTCCGGACGCGGCAGCGCGTCGGCCGGTGGCTGCGAGCCCAGTGGCGGCGAGGATGCCGGCGAGCGCTGTGCCGCGGCCGCTCCGGACATCAGCCAGCCGGACATGACGAGCGATACCGCCAGCACCGGCGCCAGCGCGACTTGACGTGCCATGAGGCCCCCTTTCTCCTGCGCGGAGTATGGTCGCGGCCGCGGCACTTTGTAAATCCATTTACAATTTTACGGTGGCACCGTCCAGCAACTTGCGCAGCAACCGGAACAGCGCGGCGCGTTCGCTGCGCGACAGCCCGCCGAACAGATATTGCTCGTGCAGCGGGATCAGCGAGGCGATGCGCCGCAGGGTCGCCAGGCCTTTGGCCGTAACGTACAGGCGGTACTTGCGGCCGTCCTCCGCCGAGTGCTCGCGCCGCACCAGCCCACCGCGTATGCAGCGTTCCACCTGCACCCCGGCCGTCATGCGCTCGATGCCCATCAGGTCCGCCAGCTCCGTCTGGCTGAGGCCGGGATGCGCCTTGAGCAGCGCCGGAATACCGATCGAGGCCGGCTTGATGGCCGCGAAGCGGCTGCCGCGCGCCATCGAGCGGGCGAGCAGGCCGAAGGCCATGTACAGATACAGGCCGATGACCGGCGCGCCGTCGGGACTGATGGCCTGCTCGATCAGGCGGACGCCGACGGAGAAGTGCCGCTGCGGCACGGAGCGGGGCTTGCGCTTCATCGCGCCATTGTGCTGGTTCTGTAAATCTCTTTACAGATTCACGGCGAAAAGACCTCCCGGCGCCCCGGGGTGAGGCTCCGGGAGGTCAGTGGGGAACCATGCCACGTCGCTCCTGACGGGGGTCTGGTTTATCCGCGGCGTGCTCCCCGCCAACTGTTACTGCTTCTTCGAATGCTCCGCGAAGAACGCGTAAACGTACTTCTGGCTTTCCGTGATGACTGGACCATGGGTGATGCCAGGCAGCTCGACGTACTTGTAGTCCACGCCGAGTTCCTTCATGTTGTCGACCCAGGTACGCGTGTGAGCCACTGGAACTGCTTCATCCGTATCGCCCTGCACGACCAGCACCGGCACGCCGGCATTCTTGATGCCCTTGAGCACGTCGGCCCGCATGCCGTCCATCAGGAACGAAGCCGGAGCCACCGGCGCGATCGCCGCCCAGATGTCGGCATGCTTCGAGCCCAGGAACCAGGTGCCGGCTCCGCCCATCGAGTGACCGGTCAGGTAGATGCGCTGCGGATCGACGTTGAATTCCTTGCGCATGAAGCCGAGCACGTTCATCACGTCCTCTTCGCTCCACTTGGCGATGTCGGCGGGACTCGGCCCCGCGGGAGCGGCAGCCGCAGCGGCACCGGCACCGGGACCCGCGCCTGGTCCCCTGCCACGTCCTCCGCCGAAATTCATCACCGGCGAGCCGTACCAGCCGCTCACGCTGTAGCCCATCGGCGCGGCGAGGATGTAGCCACCCTCCTCGGCCAGGTCGACCGCGGTCTTGTTGCACATGATCCCCGGGCCGGCACCGAGGCCGTGCAGCGAGATGATCAGCGGCGCGGGCTTGTTCTTGGAAACCTTCGATGACTTGTACACGCAGTACTGCACGTCCGTGTTGGCGTCATCCATGTGGTAGGTGCGCGTCTCGGCACGCGGATCGGCATTGAACGCGCCGCCGCCCGGACCCGGTCCTCTGCCCGGGCCCTGGCCCGCGCCGTGACCTGCACCCGGCCCCGGCCCCTGCGGCGCCTGTGCAAATACCGAGGCGGCGCACAGGCTGAGACAGGCGACCGCGCCGGCCACGGCCCTGATGACGATTCGACGATCGGTTTTCATGATGTTCCCCACTTGGTGGATACGTCTTTACTTGCCCGGTGCGGCGCAGGAGAAACTGGCCGCATCATCCGTCGGCCCCTTGCCGTTCCAGCGCGCCTCGGCGGGGTACGGACACAGCGGCCGCGTCATCGGGCTGGCGGGCGGCGCGCCACCGGGTAGCGCACCAAAGCCGAAACCGCCGGCGGGAGCGGCCACGCGCGCGGCGGTGATGGTGTCCGGCGCGATGCCCTTCTCCACCCAGTTCACCACGGCGTCGAACTGGTGCTGCGGCGCCGGCCCGTTGCCGCCGCCGCAGTGGCCCACGCCCG
>Ga0335083_10012756_pt1 | contig 10038 bp, 8 predicted proteins | sample Lox_Sample_42_FD_206716 | JGI IMG/M metagenome (GOLD analysis project Ga0335083, IMG submission 206716) | Soil microbial communities from Loxahatchee National Wildlife Refuge, Florida, United States - Lox_Sample_4.2 | ecosystem: Environmental > Terrestrial > Soil > Wetlands | place: USA: Florida...
TTCCCCCGCCGCCGCGCCCACGTCGGCGGGCACGTCCCGCACTCACAATCCGGCACCACCAAGGCATGGCGATCAGGCGCGGCCTCCACGGCCACCGTCGCAACAGACATACCGGCATCGTTCACCCCACAGCCGCCAGCCTCACAAGCGACGCGCCGGAAGGAGGTGAATGTTTACCACTCAGGGCCGATGCCAGAAGTGCGCCGCGGTGGCGGGACAAAGCTCCCCGAGGTCAGCCACCGTCGATGTCCCTGGCTAACACTCAGGCACCCGGCAGCCGAAACGGCAAGGCGAGGCCGGGCCCTAGCCAGTAGTGACATTCGGCCCTGGAGCGCGTCGCGCCGCAGGGTCAACCCGGACTTCTCCCTGAGAACGCGGGATGTCTCTGTCACATATGCGACACAGACGGCAGGGACAAGCTGCAGGGCGCCGTGGCGGCGTTCGCGGCCACGGTGGTGCTTGCTGCGGCGCATGTCCCGCGGCAGCTTGGCCGGCGTGCTGCTAGTGCCGCTGTCGCGTCTCTCGTCTGGCACCGGCCGAGGGCGAGGGCGAGGGCATGGTTGATCTCTCAGCCGTCGCGGATGGCGTGACCGCCGCAGTGACGTGGACGGTCTCGTGAGGCATCTGCTCGGCGATCATGAGCAGGGCGTATACCTGCGCAGCGGCCCAGTCCTGCGCTTCCAGGGCGTCTGCGAGGCGGCTTGTGATGGCCTGGTGGCGGGCGTATGGCGTCTGGTCGTGTTCTGGGATGCCTAGGGCGCGGTCCAGCGGGGAGTGTGCGTCGTTCATGCCCTTGACGGTAGGTGGCGAGGCACCCGCCGCGCCAGAGGCACGCCTCCGGGGGGCCAGGGCTGCGCCTGTCACGCAAGTCACATAAGCGGCACCGGCAGCAGTTGCTCAGTCCGCGGGCCGCCGTGGGCGTCCGCCTCGTGGTGCAGGCGCGGCGCGTGCCGTGCACCGGGCCGCTGACGGTCCAGCGGATCCACGGTGACTGCCAGTTCGGGCCAAGTGAAACGCGTCCGTGCTGCAGCGGATCGCCCAGATACGGCGAGGAGATCCTTGCCGACCTGGTCGGTACCGGGCCGACTACCACGATCCTCTCTCAAGGCCTGACCGTGCTCGGGGCCGGGCGTCGCCGGAGGACGACCCGCAAGCCGCCGGCGCTAGGTCCGATTTTGGGAGCGGAATGGGAGCGGAGACCTTCTGTCAGCTGCGTTCAGACGAGGTCTACGAAGCCGACCGGCGGTCGCTGACCTGCACAGACGCCTGTGAACAGGCCTTGCGTACCCCAGAGTGCCCTGTTCGGGACGAAGAGGCCGCCGGTTCAAATCCGGCCACCCCGACAGAGAAGTTCCAGGTAGATGGCATGATCGCCAAGTGCGGCGATCATGCCATCGATCGTTTGTTCGCCATTCGTTGGCGAGACAGGGCCTCTGTGCGCGGCATGCGACGGGCGGGATCGGCAGGGAATGCCACCACGGCGGGACATCGGCCTTCGCAGCTTGAACTGGTTGCCGACATTCCCTCTCCGGTGGCAAGTCCGGCGGTGATGGAGCCACGCCCTCGGATCGAGGGAGTTAGGGCTCAATCTCCTCAGCCCACCCAGAACCACAGGTCAGAGCCAGGATCATCGACCGCATGGGCACCGTGACCGCGCCTGCCAGAGCGACCGAGCCGTCCTCCACGCGCCGGGCATCGTGTCGCCGTGCAAGATCACAGTCAAGTCATGGGCGCGCCTTCGGCGCGCCGCTTGCTACGCAAGCGCAGACCCTGGACTGTGATCTTGCCCGGCAAGGTCTGGCACCTGGCGGGAGGACGGGAGGGGAGCGGTCCAATTCCTGATGCGCGCCCTTGCCGTAGCTCGTGGGATGGCCCAGCCGCAGGCAGGCCAACGCGAGCACCTGGTTGCGGACTCCACTGCTCCTGTTGGAGGGCATCTGGACCTGCGCCCGGGATAAGACGGGTGAGGTTGGGTAACTCGAACCGGGTGGCTCCCGCGTTCTGGAGGCCCGGTCCATTCGGTCTACTGCTGGCGGCCAAGATCCGTATGAGCGCTGCGGTGGGCTGACGTCACGGCGATTTCAGGCGATGACTCGAATGAAGAGAGCTACTGCTGGCACTTCGCGGATCGGCTTTGTCGGTCTGGGCCGGATGGGCCTGCCCGTGTGCGCGGCCCTGGTTGGCGCCGGCTATCGGGTCGCGGCGACCGACGAACGCGCCGGAGCCGAGGCGGATGCTGTGGCGTGCGGGGCGGCCTGGCGGGACACCCCGGCGCAGGCAGCGGCAGCAGCGGACGTGCTGATCACCATGCTGCCTGGTACCCGTGAGGTGGAGGCGGTCATGCTCGGCGTGGCCGGCGCCCTGGAAGGCATGACAGCGGGGATGACCTGGATCGACATGACCAGCAGCTCCCCGGCCGCCGTCCGGCCTGTCCGCGAGCGGGCGATCGCGGCGAGGGTGCAGATGCTGGAGGCGCCTGCCGGCGGCGGCGTCCAGGCAGCCCGCGAAGGAAGGCTGCAGCTGTTCGTCGGCGGCGATGCGGCTCTGGTGGAACACCACCGTGAGCTGCTGGAGGTCGTCGGCGACCCCGAGCTGATCGTGCACGTCGGCGGCCACGGAGCAGGGTATACCGCCAAGCTGCTGGTTAATCTGCTATGGTTCGGCCAGGCCATCGCAACGGCGGAGGCGCTGCTGCTTGGGCAACGTGCGGGCATCGATCTTCAGGTGCTGAGGCAGACGCTCAGCAGCAGTTCTGCCGCCAGCACCTTCATTATCCGCGACGTGGACGCCGTGTTCCGCGGCGACTACTTGGCCTCCTTCGGGCTGGACCGCATCTGCGAGGAACTCGAAGCGGTGACCGCGCTCGCACGCGACCACCGGGTGCCGTTTGAGCTGTCGGATTGCGTCTACCGCACTTACCGCCGCGCGCTTGCCCGCTACGGCGCGGTGGACGGGGAACTGCTGGCCATGGCCTTGCGCGAAGACCAAGCGGGCCAGAAACTGCGCCCAGCCACAGCTAAGAACTCAGACCGACGCCTCGCCAACTGGGACTGAGCCCGTCATCAACGCGCCTCCGGCTCCTTGTGACAGGCGGTGAACCGCCATGTGCTGGTGGCCTTGGACGCCGGGCTGGATGACCCGGACACTATTCGGCAAGACAACCGGTGCTTCCCTCAAGCAGGCCTTGGCCCAGACACCTGATGGGAGGGTTCGGCTACGGGCCCAGACCCTCCCGCGGGATGCGCAGCAGCGCCGCGCGCACCAGCCTAGGTCCGGGAGAGTGAGCGGACCTGATGGCAGATAACCGGGATTGTGAACAGTGCGACACCTGTTCCTGCCACGCCGCGAACATGCCCCGTTTTGCTGCGTCCGCTGCCGGGGCGCCTGGAACCGTGAGCACGTGGGCGACCCGGTGGCCGGGGCGAGCGCACTGTTGTGGTCGATCACCGCGATGAGTGAAGCGAGCGCGCGGCTTACCCAGGCAGCGACATGGGACTGCGACAAGGCGTATGCGGCGATCGGCGAGGTGGTGTGGTGGGTCACCCTCGTCGACGCCACCCTGGTGCGTCACCACCCCGGGGCCTACGACGCCGTGGCAGCAAGTCAGTCTCCCGCGCAGCGCCAGCTGATCGAAGTCACCCTGGCCGGGCTGCGCTTTGTACGCAACCAGGCCCACGGCGAAGCCGACCTGGCGCAGTTCGTGCAGGCCGCCGCGCCCGGCCCAGGGGCAGGCGACAGGCGCATCACCGGCTGGAGGTGGAAGCCGATGCCACCGCCGGTGCTGGTGTCGCTCCCGCCGCGGGCGCAGGCGTGGGAGATGACCAGATACCAGGCCTACCAGGCCTACCAGGCCCAGCTGGCCGACCACACCATCGGCGAGATCTTCCGGCGGCCGGCGATATTCCTTACGCTGACCGCCGCGAACGCCGGCTCGCTAACTGATCTGGCTAACGCCGACGCCAGCAATGGACCTTGGCAAGCCCGGATGGAAATTGGGCCAAGCGGCGGCTCGCGAGCCACAGACAGACCTGCCCGGCGTTTGCGGGCTAGCCTGGACGACCGGGATCATGCTCCCGGTTAGAAGCGGCGCGGGCGGCGCTCCACCGTTACAGCTCGGGATGGCGCCCCGCGCCGGTACCGTCCACTGAGGCCGGTGCGCAGAACACAGGCTTCCGCAGGAGGTGCCGCCCGTTCTGCGGGAAGAAGAACGGGATGACGTACACAACAGTCGATGCGGCCGCGCTGAAACCGGCCCCGGGCCCGCATCCAGCCGCCAGTCCGCATGACAAGGGCATCGGCCAGGCACTCGGCGTCCGCGCCTTCGGGCTTTACCAGGTTGAGCTTCCACCCGGGGGGCAGACCGTCCGGCACGACCACACCGGCGACCACTGCCGGCAAGCACACCACCGGGCTCGGGAGTCATCGGCCAGGTTAGGGTGGGCTGATGGCCGGGCCAGGAATCAGCGCGGGGCCACCCCGACTGGAAGCAGTCGACCTTATCGGCGTGTGCTTCGACGGTATGGGCCGACGCGGGGGGCAGGCGCGGGCGCCTGCGGCGCTGCGGGAGGCTGGGCTGGCGGCTGCCTTGCGTGAGCAAGCGAGCCAGGCCGCTGATGTCATTGTCTCTGGCCTGTCCCCGTCCGCGGGCCCTCGGGCCTGTTGAATGAGCACGCGCTGCTGGAGATGGCGGAGCAGCTGTATGCCCAGGTGCGCAGCGCCCTGGCCGCGGGGCGGTTCCCGCTGGTCTATGGCGCTGACTGCTCGGTTCTGCTGGCGGCAGTGCCTGCGCTGGCCGAGGTGGCTGGCGATGCCGGGCTGGTGTTCGTCGACGGTCACGAAGATGCCACGCCGATGGAGGTGTCGGTGTCTGGCGAGGCCGCCAACATGGAGGTGGCCCTGCTGCTGGGCCTGACCGGCCAGGGCATACAGGAGCCGCTGCGCAGCCAGGTTAGCGCGCTGCGGCCGGAGGCGATCGTCATGCTAGGCATGCGCGATGACCTGTACCGCCGCCAGGTCGGCGTACCCACGATCGCCGACCGGGTCCACCTCGTCGCCGCAGCCGACCTTCACCAAGACCCGGCCGGGTTCGGCCGCCAGGCCGCCGGGCAGGTCGCGTCCCGGGTCCCGGACTGGTGGCTTCATATCGACCTGGATGTGCTTGATCGCGGAGAGTTCAGCGCCTGCGGCGCCCCGGGGGAGGTGGCACTGCCCGGTGGCCTGTCGTGGGCCGAACTCGGCGCCCTGACCTCGGAGGCGCTGCAAGCCGGGGGCATACGCGGGTGGAGCCTTGCCATCTATAACCCTGACCTTGATCCATGGCGGCGGGCGGCCAGGCACATCGTGAACCTCGTGGCCGATGCGACACGCGGCTGGACGTGATCTCCAAGAACCAGCCTTGAGCAACAGCCCCAGCCGGTCTCCGCGCCCGCCCAGGTTCGCCAGGACGCCCAGCGTGGTGTTGCAGGTCCCCAGCCAGCACCACTGCCGCTAAGGGCGGCAAGGGCGGGTCATACAGCGACTGAAGCAAGCACGATCTGCTGAAACGGGCCAAGCAGATTGGGATCAAAGGCCGTTCTGCTATGAATAAGAAGCAGCTGGTCAACGCGCTGCGCAGCCACTGACGGTGGAGAAGCAGACCTCGCCCACCCGGTGGCGCCGTTAGCTTTCTGGCTGCGATGGGAGAGCCTCGGCGAGGCGTCCCCCGGTTGACTCGAGCAGATCCGCCGGCCCGGCGAACACCGCCGCGGCCCCCGCATCCAGCAGCTCCGCAGTGCTGATCCCGCCGCTGCGCAGCCCGACGCACGGCACCCCGGCGCGCTGGCACGCTTGCACGTCCCACACCGTGTCGCCCACGAACACCGCCCGCTCCGGCGCAACGCCGGCCTTGCCGAGCGCGACCTGCACCAGGTCGGGCGCTGGCTTGCTCTGGTCAACGTCACCGGCCGAGGTCGCTTCCCCGATAGCGTCCTCCACATCCAGGACCGCACGGAGCACGGCGAACTCCTGCGGGTCGGCGGAACTGGCCAGCACCACCTGCAGGCCTGACTTCCGGCAGGCACGCAGCAGCTCGGGTGCCCGGGGCAGCGGCCTGAGCCGCGACCAGTACGTGGCATACAGCGCGCCATGCGCGGTGCGGATGCCTGGATCTGCTTTCCTGTCCCGGCTGCCAGGCAGCAGCGCGTCCAGTAGCTGGTCCGAACCCATGCCGATGGTCCGGTGTATCGCCGCCATCGGCACGTCGTGGCCCGCCTGGGCGAACGCCTGCCACCAGGTGACGGCGTGCAAATAGTTGCTGTCGACCAGCGTGCCGTCCACATCGAACAACGCGGCCATGGCGTTGCCCGTCATAGGCGCGCTCTGCCCGCCGGTGCGCGGTGCAAGGGCTGGGCTTGCCCGGGATTGCCCCTAACTTGGCAGCGCGATGTCATTCAGTTCGCTCGTGTCGTGGGCTGCCGCCGCTTCGCGGAGCCTGTCGAACGCGGCGGCCATGTTGTCGGCCATCTCAGTACCGGCGGCACGCTCATCCTCATCGGCCGGGGCGTCCGCGCGATCATCGCTCGGCTGCCCCGGCCCTGGGCCGTAATCGAGGCCGCTCAAGCGGCTGTGACCGTCCCCGCTAGCCAGGCTTGCTTCCCGTTGCAGCCCCCGCGCAGCTGCATCCGTCATTACATCCTCCTGCGACGAAACCTGTTCCTCTGGGCGCTACCCACACTCCCGGGGCCAAACCTGGGCGGGGCGCCACATGGGGATGCAGCGTCATATTCGCCCAACGCGGCTCGGGGATGGCGCCCCGTCAGGCGGCATACAGAGCACGCGGATGGGCAGTCTGAGCCCAGCCGCTGTACCCGCCTGGCGGTGGCCCTGCGGAGCGATACCGGTCCCTGGCGGGCGTGGTCAACCTGGTGACCTCGGTCCGCTCCCGGGCCGTGCATGCGGGCGCAGGCAGACCGCAATTGAGTGCGGCCTGGTCGGCTGCCCGTGGGCAGTGGGCGGATCGTGTCCCGGTCGGCGTTAGCCTCAGCCTTTCGCCTGGCGGTGCCCAGCCTTGATGGTTTTGGACGCGAAAAGTGCCTTTGACCTGGAAGAATAGGGCTTGTCGAGAGTCCTGTCCGCGCCAGTTCGAAAGGCACTTTCCACGTGCATTCTACGGGCCGCAGCCGCAAGATCATGGTGTCCGCTGACGGCACCGGAATCGTCTCCCAGGCCGGTGGCCTGCTGCTGACCCAGGCGCTGCGGGTCACTGGCCTGGACCGGGGCCTGGAGGAGGCGCTGGAACGGTGGCGGCCCGCCCGGGCGGTGCACGGCCCTGGGAAGATCATCACCGATCTCGCAGTTGCGCTGGCGCTGGGCGGGGACTGCCTGGCGGATGTGGCGATGCTGCGGGCGGAGCCGGGACTGTTCGGGCCGGTGGCCTCCGATCCGGTGGTCTCCCGGCTGGTAGCGCGCCTGGCCCGCGACGCGCCGCGGGCGCTGAAGGCCATCCGCGGCGCGCGGGCCGCTGCCCGGGCGCGGGCCTGGGACCTGGCCGGGGATGCGGCGCCCGGCGCAGACGGCAGCCTGGTCACCATCGACATTGACGCGACGATCGTGACCGCCTGCTCGGAGAAGGAGCAGGCGGCCGCGACGTGGAAGAAGACCTATGGCCATCACCCGCTGGCCGTCTTCGCTGATCACGGCGCCGCAGGCAGCGGGGAGGCGCTGGCGGTCCTGCTGCGGGCAGGCAACGCCGGCCCGGACACCGCCGCAGACCACATCCAGGCCGCCCGGCTGGCGCTGGCGCAACTTCCCCGCCACCTGCGGCGGCGGGTGCTGATCCGCACCGACTCCGGCGGCGGCACCCACGAGTTCCTGGCCTGGCTCACCAAGCCGGGCCGCCGCCTGGCCTACTCGGTGGGGTTCACCATCACCGAGGACGTGCAGGAGGCCATTCTCAAGGTGCCCGCCTGCGCGTGGACCCCGGCCTATGACGCCGAAGGCCAGGTAAGGCCCGGCGCCTGGGTAGCGGAGATCACCGGCATGGTGGACCTCACGTCCTGGCCCAAGGGCATGCGGGTGATCGTCCGCAAGGAACGCCCCCACCCCGGCGCGCAGCTGCGCTTCACCGACATCGCCGGCCACCGCTTCACCGCCTTCGCCACCGACGCCCGGCGCGGCCAGCTCGCTGACCTGGAACTGCGCCACCGCCGCCGGGCGAGATGCGAGGACAGGATCCGCTGCGCGAAAGACACCGGCCTGCGCAACCTGCCACTGCAGGGCTTTGACCAGAACCAGATCTGACCGGAAAATCATCACCGTGGCTGGGTGTGCGGCAGCGCCGGCGGAGCCGGCTCGCTGGCCCGCCGGCTACTCCGCCTGCTGTCAGGCAGCCGGGGAGAGGGTGACGGAGTAGCCGAGCGCTTCGAGCTGGCGGATGTGGTTTCGGGCTTTCCTGCCCTGGTCGATCCGGCTGGCGTGGTAGTCGGGTCCCAGGTCACGGTAGCGGGCCGCGGGGTCGGCCAGGAGGTGCCAGATGATCACCAGGATGGATCGTGCGACGGCGACCAGGGCTTTGAGCTTGCCGCGCCGTTTGACGATCCGCCGGTAACGCTCCCCGAGGAAGGTCTCGGTCTTGGCGGCGGCAGCAGCGGCTTCGCCGAGAATGCCTTTGAGATACGGGTTGCCCTTCCCGCTTTTGGCGGCCGAGCTCTTCGCCCCGGACTGGATCGTGCGGGGGCACAGCTTCGCCCAGGACACTAGGTGGCCTGCGGTGGCGAAGCGCGACATGTCCAGGCCGATCTCGGCGAGGATCACTTGCGCTCCGCGCAGGGCAATCCCGGGAACCTCCATCAAGCGTCCCACCGCGGGCAGCGGGGGTTGCTCTGCTTCCCCGTCGCCAGCAGGTGCTGCGGCGGCGGGGAGTCCGGCGACCAGTTCCTCAATCCTGGCGGTGAGCTTGCCGATCTGGCGGGACAGCCCGTCGATCTGATCGAGCAAGATGCGGGCGAGTTCGGCGTGATGCTCGTCGAACTGCCCGTTCAAGGCGGAAATGAGAGCCGTGTGCTTGGCTTTGAGCCGGCCGCGGGCCAGGCCAGCCAGCACCCAGGGGTCGCGTTCCCCGGCGATCAGCGCTTCCACCATGTCCCGCACGGACATCCCGTCGATCTTGCTGGCCACCGACGACACCTTGATCAGGGCGTCTTCCAGCAGCTTCTCCAGCCGCGACCAGTAGCGGGTCCGCTCCTGGGTCAGGTCCGTGCGTGTGCGGGTGTAATCACGCAAGCGCCGGATCTCCGCGGGCGGCACGAACGAGGGCCGCAGCAGCCCTTTCTCGGTGAGCTTGGCCAGCCACACCGCATCGAGTTTGTCCGTCTTCGGCCGGCCCGGCACATTCTTCACATCGCGAGCGTTGACCAGCTGCACTTTCAAGCCACCTGCTTCCAGCAGGTAAAAGAAGATCCGCCAGTAGTCCGACGTCGACTCGACCGTCACCACCTCGATCCCCTCGCCTGCCAGATGCTCAGCCAGCTCGGTGACCGAGCGCGTGGTGGCGGCCACATCCCACACCTTGCACACGCGCCCGCCTGGCCGGGACTCGTGCGGCACCCGCGTGCATACCTTGCCGGACTCCTTCGCCACATCGATGGCGCAGACCCGGCCGATAACCTGCTCATGCTCCTCATCCGGGATCTCCTCAACGTCACGCAGCACCACAACCACCTCCAGCACCAAGGGACATGAAGCGGGATGCCCGGGGGCCTCGGTCGGGAACCGAAAATCTGACCGGCGTGCTCCAAGCACAGTGCGCGACCCTTCAGGTCAAGGCCCCACGGCCAGACTGGTGCACGAGATCGCATCTCAAGACCTGGTTCGGCGTCGGCGGGCAACCCTCCCCCATTTTCACGTCGCGCGACGTCACCCGCGGGGATAAAAGGACTGGTGCGAACTCGTCGCCATGGCCTGCGAACTCCTGGCCTGGATGCAGATACTCGCCCTCGACGGGCCAGCCCGCCGCTGGGAACCCAAACGGCTGCGGCTGCGCCTGTTCGCCGCCGCCGGGCG
>Ga0335083_10012757_pt1 | contig 10038 bp, 13 predicted proteins | sample Lox_Sample_42_FD_206716 | JGI IMG/M metagenome (GOLD analysis project Ga0335083, IMG submission 206716) | Soil microbial communities from Loxahatchee National Wildlife Refuge, Florida, United States - Lox_Sample_4.2 | ecosystem: Environmental > Terrestrial > Soil > Wetlands | place: USA...
GAGTTCGCGATCGCCCGACGGCGCGAGCGCCGCCAGCGCCGCATTGAGCCAGCCTTCGTCGCGCCCAAACGGCCGCGCTGCGCCGGTTTCGAGCACGTTTTGCCCGTCAAAGTGCGAGCGCTCGCGATAGGCGGTGGCGCAAGCATGAATCGGGAGCAGTTCGCGCGCGTCGTACATGGCTTTCATCTTGATCAGATGCGGATGCAAACCGAAGCTTTGATCCAGCGGCAAAGCGTTTTGCACCGCAATCGAGCCGCGCAGGCGGCGATAGTCCGGGTCGCCGGTCGGCGGCAGAGCGGTAAGCCCGTCGAGGCCGCCGCGCAGCAGCAGGAAAACCAGCTTCTTGTCGGCGCGCGCCTGACCCCAGGCCAACGCCGGAAACGCCAGGCTGGCTGCGCCAGCCGCAAGCAATGCGCGTCGAGACGCCAGCATCTTCATCTCCGTTGAAACTCGGGCGACGCAAAGAGAATGGCCAGACCCTGCGCGGGACTGTCGGCGCGCTGCACGGCCTGGCGAGTGTCGGCGGAAAGCAGCGGGCCGAGAGCCGCGTCGCCAACGTCAACCGGCGAAATATCGGCGCGCGCGAGGCGCTGACTGAGGCGCTGGGCGAACTCGATGCGCTTCCACACCAGATCGCCGGTGAGCCAATCTTCAGCGCTATCGGACCAGCCGTTGGGACCTGGCGCCGCATAGACCTTCTCGCCCATCAGCGCGATCGCGCCGGCGCCGACGCCGGGCGGAACGTCGGTGACGCCGCCGGCGCGCAGCACCGAAATCACGTATTCCTCGGGCCGCTTGAATTTGGCGAACGGATCGGCCCAGACCTCGTCGCAATCCACCACGGCGTTCATGGTGGCGCGCAAATCGCCGTCATGACGCGTAAACGCGGCGGCGATGCGCGTCACGGCGGGTTCCGGCGGATCGTCGGCGATGTAGTGGCGGGCCAATTTTGTCGCGATAAAATGCGCCGTCGACGGATGATGCGCGAGATCGCGCAAAGCCTGCTCGCCCTCGGCGACGCCGCCCTGATGATAGACCCGGGACAGCAGCGTTTTCGGCCCGGGCTCGTGGGCTTCATCGACAAAGCGAAACAGCTCCGCCGCACTCCGCGTTGCGGGTTCGGCGCTCATGAAATCGGCGAGCGTCGGGCGATTGAAGCTCCAGCCCGTGATCAAGGCGGCAAGCGCTTGCACGTCGGCCTGGCTGTAGCCGCCACGGACGCTCAGCGTGTGCAGCTCCATGATTTCGCGCGCAAGATTCTCGTTGAGGCCCGAAGCCGTGCGCAAGCCTTGCAGTCTGCGATAGCGCCGCGGCTCTTGCGCGAGCTGCGAATGCGGCCCGATCGATTGCCAGTTGTCGAGATAGACCAGCATGCCCGGATGCTTGCTGGACGCAAGCAACATATCCGCGAAGGCGCCCGCGACATGGGGGCGAATAGCCTCGCGCTCAAAAGACTGAGGCAGCGCAACCGCCGGCGCCTTCAGAGAAGAAATGGTGAAATGGTTCGACCAAAAGTGGACCGCGCGCTCGCGCGCCGGGGTGTCGCTGGCGAGCGCGGCGTTGAGCCGCGCATCGATCGCGGCGGCCTGCCGGGCGCGGAAGGTTTGGATGAAATCCTGTTCGACCGAAACCATGGCGGCGTCGCGATCGCTCATCGGCGCGTTCATCGAGGCTTGCGCAGCCAATCTGGTTTGGTTGGCGTTTTGCGCCTTGCGCGCGATCAGCCAGCGGCCGAAGGCCAGCAGATCGTCCTCGCCCGCCGGCAGCGCCGCGATCTGGGCGGGCAGCGGCGCCTCAAGCTGAAACTGGGCCTTCACCCAGCCGCGTGGATCGCCCGAAATCTGCGCCAGCTCGCCGGGGCGCGCGCCAAAACCGAAGCGGTTGGCGGCGATCGCTGCATCGTTCAAATTAGGCATGGAGCACGCCTATCCCTTCGCAGGTTAGACGCTGGGACGCCTTGGCTTCCGTCGCCCAACCTGCATGCTCCGCCCGATCGGGAGAATCGGCCCGGTTCGCGACGCGCGCAAGCCGACCCGGCAGCGACGGAATCCCGCAGCCGCGCGCGTTACAGAATGTGAAGGTTCGAAGGATCAGATGGCCATGCAGAAAGTTTATGTCGCTCTCGGCGCCCTCTTCCTGTTTGCCGCGGCCACGCCGGCGCTGGCGCAGGCGCAGGCGGGCGATGGTCTCGGGGCTGCCCTGCAGGGTCTTGACGCGAACCACGATGGCGCGATCGGCCGCGCCGAAGCGCAGGATGCGCGGACCGCGGAGTTTAACCGGCTGGACGCCAATCATGACGGCTTCCTCTCCAGCGACGAGCTGAGCGCCGCGCCGGGCGGGCAATTCATCACCATGATGATGGCGCGCGCAGACGCCGATCACGACGGCAAGCTCAGCCGCAGCGAGTTCATGAACCGGCCCTACGTGATGTTCGACCGCTTCGACGCCAATCACGATGGCGTGCTGGACGCCGGCGAGCTGGCCGCGGCGCGCACGGCGCTGAGCCAGTTCGCGAGCCGCGCGGGAAATCGGGGGAACTGAGATCGAAACAGGCCGACGCTGCTCTCGTGGAAGATCCGGACGCGGATCTGGTCCGGCGCATCGGAGCGGGCGAGCCCCGCGCCGCAGAGCAGCTCGTGCGCAAGCATCTGCCGCGCATGACCGCGCTGGCGCGGCGTATGCTGGGCGACGGACACGAGGCAGAGGATGTCGCGCAGGAGCTGTTTCTGCGGGTTTGGCGCGAAGCGCCGCGATGGACGCCGGGCGCCGCGAAGTTCGAGACCTGGATGCACCGCGTGGCGCTCAATCTTTGCTACGACCGCTTGCGCCGCAGGCGCGAGCGGCCCGATGCAGACGCCGGCGCCGCCGAGATCGATCCCGCGCCGAGCGCGAGCGAAGCATGGGCGGCGCAGCAGCGCGCGGCGCGCGTGCAAGCCGCGCTCGCCGATCTGCCGGAGCGTCAGCGCGCAGCCATCGCGCTCTGCCATTTCGAGGAGATGTCCAACATCGATGCGGCGGCCGCGCTGGAGGTCAGCGTGGATGCGCTTGAGTCGTTGCTCGCGCGCGGGCGGCGCGCCCTGCGCGCGGCGCTGACAGACGTAGCCAAAGACTTACTGGGACAAGCTTGAGGCAGAACGGAAACATCATGACGCGGGAGCGGTTGGACTCGATTTTGGCGGCGTACGGCGCGGACCCGAAGCGGTGGCCCGAAGCGGAACGCGCGGATGCGCTGGCCTTTGCGCGAGCGCAGGCGATCGATCTCTCCGACGCGAAGCTGACGGACGCGCTGCTGGATCTTGCACCGGCGCCGGCGGCGCCTAGCGATCTGCTGACGGCGCGCATCCTGCGCACGGCGCCAAGGCCCGCGACAGCGGCGCGGCTGCGCGCAGCGGGCTGGGCGCTGGCGGCCTGCATGATCCTCGGCGCTCTGATCGGGTATGGCGCGGGCGCCATGGCCCCGACGTCAAGCGGCGGCGACGATCTCGTCGCGGCGGCGCTCAGCCCGCTGGCGCCGGATGGAGATGCGTCGTGAAGAGCTTTCCCTGGCGCACCGCCTTGTTCGTCTCGCTTGCGCTCAACTTGATCGTCTTGAGTGCGGCGATCGGCGCTTACGCGGCTGGCGCGCGGATCGAACGGCCGGGTTTTGGCGGCGCCGAAGCAATCAGCAATTTCCCAGGACCGCGCGCTTTCATGACGGCGCTGCCCATGCCGGCGCGGCGCGAAGTGCGGCGTGATCTGGTGCGTACGTTCTTCACCGCGCGCGCGGAGCGCGAAGAGTCTCGCAATGCGCGTTTGGCCCTGTTCCAAGCCGCGCGCGCGGAGCCCTACGATTCGGAGCGCGTCAGCGCGGCGTTCGCGCGTGTTCGCGCCGCCGACGCGGCTTTAGCGGCGCGTTTCCAGGATTCCGTGGCGCAAGCCCTGTCGCGGATGGACCAGAACCAGCGCCACGCCGCGCTGGACGCGCTGGCGCGCCAGACCGGCGGTCAGCCGCAAAATGGAAATGGCGCGCAGCGCTAAAGCCCGCAGCTAAGCCGCGTCAGGCAGACGGAAAACCAGCGAAGCATTCAGGCCGCCGAAAGCGAACGCGTTCACCAGAAGCGCGCGGCAAGCAATATCGCGCGGCTCAAGCACGAGGTTGAGCGCACATTCCGGGTCTGGTCCGAGATAGTTGAGGATGGGCGGAGCCTTGCCCGCTTCCAACGCTCGAAGCCCAAGCGCAGCCTGCACGGCGGAGGACGCGCCGATCAGATGCCCGTGCGCGCTCTTGGTGGCGATGACCGGATGGCTCATGGCGTGCGCGCCGAACACGACGTGGATCGCCTGGGCCTCGTTTTTGTCGTTGAGCGGCGTGCCTGTGCCGTGAGCGGAGATCAGCAGAGCGGATTCCTCGATCACGCCGGCCTGTTCGCACGCGGCGCGCATAGAGGCGACAGCGCCGTCGAGATCGGGCTGGGTCCAGTGCACCGCATCGGACGACATGCCGACGCCGTCGAGATAAGCGCGTGGGCGCGCGCCGCGCTGCCCCGCATGGCGCTCCGTCTCCAACACCAGCGCGCCCGCGCCTTCGCCGATCACCATGCCGTCGCGGCCAGCGGAAAACGGGCGGCATGTCGAAGGGCTCATGGCGCGCAGGCCGTCCCAGCCCACCAGCCCGCCGGGGCTGGCGATGGCTTCGGAGCCGCCAACGATGACGAGATCGGCGAGGCCCGCGCGCAACAGCAACGCGCCCTGCGCCATTGCGTGCCCAGCCGAAGCGCACGCGCTGGCGACCGCAAAGCTTGGCCCGCGCATACCGTACTCGATGGCGATGGCGCTCACCGGCGCGCTGGCCATCACCTTCGGCACCGTCAACGGGTGCATGCGCGGACTGCGTTTTCCGAAATAGCGCTCGAAGCCGGCTTCCAGCGTGTGCACGCCTCCAATGCCGTGGCCAAAAATTACCGAGCCGCGCGCCAGCGCTTCGCGAGGAAGCTTGGCGTCGAGGATCGCTTCGTTCGCCGCGGCCAAGGCATAGAGCGAAAATGGGTCCAGGCTCGCGCCGATTCGGCGGCCGAGCTTTGCTTCCAGATCCGGCGTCGGATCGCCCGCCGGCAACGCGACCGGCATTGCGAAAGCTTCGGGCCCGAACTCGCCGGGCTCCATCTTCTGCGTCTTGATTGCGCCCTCGCCGGCAAGGCAGGCGCGCCAAGACGAGTCCAAATCCATGCCGAGCGGCGTGAATGCGCCTAGACCGGTAACCGCGATGCGTTCGCGCATATGCCTCTGCACTCGCTTTGAAAGCGGCCGCACACGACATGGCGCACCCGACAGGATTCGAACCTGTGACCTCTGCCTTCGGAGGGCAGCGCTCTATCCAGCTGAGCTACGGGTGCTTGACCGCGATGGGCGGCAAGCTCTAGCGGAGCCTGACCCGCCGCGCAATTCGCGGCGGTGGAGTTTTCATGCGTCGCTCCATCTGCGCTATACTGATCGTCCTGGCGTGGAGCCTGGCGGCCTGCGCCGCGCCGGCGCCGCAGGGACCGGCGATTTGGCGCATCCACGATGCGGACAGCGAAATTTGGCTGTTCGGCAGCGTGCACGTGCTCCCGCGCGATCTAAAGTGGCGCACGCCGCAAATCGACGCCGCCTTCGCCAACGCCGATGAAGTGGTGATGGAAACCGACGCCGCCTCGCCTGAAGCCCAGCGCAGCGTGGCCGCCCTGGCGCAGCGCTTCGGCGCGCTGCCCGCGGGCCGCACGCTCGATGATCTGCTCGATCCCGGCGAACGCGCGCAGCTTGCAAAGGCTGCGAGCGCGGCGCACGTCGATCCGGCGTCGCTGCAGCAGCTCCGGCCGTGGTTCGCCGCGCTCAAGCTTTCCGTGTTCTACGCCGTTGCACACGGCGAGGATCCCAATGCCGGCGTGGAGCAGGTGCTGTTCGCGGAAGCCCAGGCGCACAACAAGCCGATTGGCTATCTCGAAACTCCGGAGGTTCAGGTTCGCGTGCTCGCCGATCTCAGTCCCGCGGACGAAAAGCGCTATTTCGATTCAACTCTGGCTGACATTGAGCAAGGCGCGGACGATCTGGACGCGCTGGGCGCGGCATGGGCGCGAGGCGACACGCAGGCGATGTCGCGCCTGCTCGAACCGGACCTGCATGAAGCCGGACCCGCGCTTTATGATGCGCTGATCACGCGCCGCAACGCGCATTGGGCCGATGAAATCCAGCATCGCCTTGCCGGCGCCGGCCACGTTTTCATCATGGTCGGCGCCGCGCATCTGGTTGGACCCGACAGTGTCGTCGCGCTGCTGCGCGCGCGCGGCGTGCAGGTCGAGGGGCCTTAAGGCGGATTAGCTTCCGGTTGCGCTTGTCGGCCGCACGATGTGGCCTTCGAGATTGTGCTGCACGTCATGCGCATCATAGGCGTTGGCGTCATCGGCGGGCTTCTGGCCGTGATACATCGCGATTTCGGCCTCGGCGCGGTAGCGCGTCACTTCGCGATAATCTTGCGGTTCATTCCAGAACGGATCGTTCCAATAGCCCCAGCCGTGACGGCGGGAATAAAACCACATCGGAAACATCGGCCGGTACGGGCCAACGCCTTCGAGCTGAGTTTTGCCCTCAGTGCCGCGATTGGTGACGATGAAATAGTCGAACCCATGCTGCAGCGTGGCTTCGGCCGCGCGGTACAGCAGGTAGGTCTCAACCGTATCCCGCTCGGTGAGGGAATTGCCGTTGAAGGTGATCCGGATACGATTGGATTCGATCTGGGTTTCGGAATAGCCGTACCGGTCTTGCGGCGTCGCCGCTTGGTACGGGGTCTGGGTGGCGCACGCCGCCAGCAAAGCGGCCGCCACCGCGAATAACAGGATACGCATCGGCGCTGTCCTCGTTTCTCTCCCCGCGAACCAAGTATGGAACGCTTGGGGACCGCCTTCGAATCCCAAACTAGTGAAGAATGTGCAGGGTCGCTGCTTTCATCTGCGCCGGGGCGAGCGTTTCTCCCGAAGCCAAGCGGACGGAGTGGATGACGGCCTCGATCTCGGCTTTCCAGAACTCGAGGAATTGGTGGATGCGCGGATAGTTCGGCGCCAGGTCAAGCGTCTGCCAGACAAAGCTTTGCAACAGGCTGGGGTGATCGGGCATGTAATAAAGAACTTCCGCGGTGGTCTGGCGCCAACCTTGGAGCCGCAAGGATAGTTCATTTGTTTCCATGCGCCGTGGCCTCCGGACCGAGGATTCAAAGGCTGCGGGCGCATTTATTACCAAGTCAATACTGGAGCTTTGCTAGCAACGGCGGCGCTAAGCTGCCAGGCATGCCCAGGAACTGAGAGATTCTGTTTGTAAGTCAGACCGTTAGAGTGCGCAGCCGTGTTCAAGTATTCGCGTGAATGGCGCGGCGTCGCTCGACAATACTAGTGGCGGGACAGGATCAAAGCCGCCGCAATAAGCAAGATGACGCCTACCAAGGCGGCAAAGACACGGCGCGGTCCGGGCTCTTGCAGCGTGGCGGAGAGCACGCCCCCGGCTACGCCATAGGCGCTCATCGCCAGGGTATCGAGGGCGATTGTCGCCGCCCCGAGCCAGATGAGCTGCGGGATCACCGGGCGCGCGGTGTCGACGAAGGGCGGAAGCACGGCGGTGAAGAAAAGCACGATCTTGGGATTGGAGATCTGAACGGCAAAGCCGTCCCGGAAGGCCCAGCCCGGCGCGGCGGCGCGAACGGCGCCAAAACTCGCTTGGTTTCGTAGCGCGCCCCAGAGCGACTTGAGCCCCAGCCAGGCGACATAGAGCCCGCCAGCGACGCCCAAGACCTGAAAGGCCAGCGGGAAGGCGTGAATCAGCGCGCCCAGGCCTAAGGCGGCGGCGCCGTACCAAACCAGGGTCGCGGTATTCATGCCGGCGACGCCGACCAGGGCCGCGCGCGGACCGGACCGCACGCCGGTGGCGATGGCGAACAAGTTCGCCGGCCCAGGCGTGACCGCCATCACAGCCATCACCGAAAGATAAAGCGCATAACGCGCGGGATCGAAGGGGAGCATGGTGAATCTCGTTCAAGGAATCGACGCACAGCCGGCGGCGCGCGCGAACGCGCGAAGCTCAGCTCTGCTGTCGGTGGCTCATGGCCTTCAGGGAACGAGAACCCATGGCCGAGCTTTAGCGTCTAAGCCGCGTGCGACGCAAGCGCATGCGCGGCGCGCTCAACGGCGCCGGCTTCGTGCTCAAGCCGCTTGGCTTTCGCCAGGCGCGACGAGGCGTAGTGGCAGGCGAGATACCCCAACACCAAAGGTGGTCCGCCGATCGCCGGCGGAAACACCGGCGACAGCCCGTGCGGCGGCAACGCCATCGCCGCTAACGCAATCGTGAGCGGGAAGCCAATTGCGAGCAGAATGAGGCCAGCCGTTGTCAGCAATCGCGCTTCCGCGCGCAGACTTGTCGCTTTTTGGGACATGTTGCGCCTCGCAGGTTGTTTCTCTGCGCTTCGCTCGCGAAAATCGCGCCATTCGCGAAAACGTTGTCAGCCTGCATCTGCTGCTGAAAAAGCACGCGTCCGATCATCGAGCGTTAAGGCGGAAGAACTATATTCACTGCGTAAGCGTTCACCTTCGCAGAAGCGCAGGATGCGATGTCGATAGCTGATCTTCTCACCGCCGATGAAGGCGAGCTCAAAGAGCACTACCCGAATCCGCTCGAGCATGTGGCGGACGGCGTCGTGCATGCGATCGGCATTCTTGCGGCCCTGATCGGCGGCGGCGTCCTCGTCGCGATGGCGCTGATGCGTGACGGCTTCTCGCTCGGCGCCGCCACCAGCATCTATGCGGCGAGCCTGCTCGGCATGCTGTCGCTTTCGGCTTTGTATAATTTGACCCGGCCCTCGCCGGCGCGCCGCGTGCTGCGCCGCCTCGACGAAGCCGGCATCTTCCTGATGATCGCGGGCTCCTACACGCCGCTAACCATGAAGCTGTTGCCGGCGGAATGGGCAGTAACGGTAACGACCGTGATGTGGATCGCGGCCTTTGCCGGCGCTGCGGGCAAGGTGTTCGCCCAGCAAGTCTCCGACCGCACCTGGTGCCTGATCTATCTGGCCTTCGCCTGGGCTTCCGCGCCGCTGGTGATGCCCGGCCTCGTTCATCTGCCGGCTCTCGGGCTTGGACTGATTGCGGCGGGCGGCCTGATCTATTCGGCGGGCGTGCTGATCTATCTGAACCACAAGATGCCGTTTCGCCGCGCAGCGTGGCACGGCATCGTGGTGACGGCGGCGGCGCTGCACTATGGCGCGATGTTTGTGCTGATCACGCCAGGACTGCATTAAGCCTGCTCACAGAAATGCCTAAGCGCCCGCCTCGCACGCTGGCGCTTTTGCTTTATTCTCGCCGACGCCATGGCGTCTTCCGTTCTCCAGCGCTACCTCTACGACGCCGCCAAGAGCGAGCTGGTCGTGACCTTCGTCAGCGGCAAGAGCTATGTTTACGAGGACGTGCCACTCGGCATCTACGAAGCGCTCTGCGCGGCGGAGTCCAAAGGCGCCTATTTCAACGCGCACATCCGCGATGAATATTATATGCGGCCGATGGACTGACGCTTTGAACTCATGCGTTCTCGGCAGCCTGTAGGACGGCCTGGAAGCTTTCCAGATGCATGCGTGCAAAACGCAGCGCCAAACGTTCAATTTGGTCACAAACGCCGTCGAGTGGAAAGTCCGGATCGTCTCGATTCCCGGCGACGACATAAGCGAGATTGTAGGCGATCGCGACATATATCGAAGTCAGCGCCTCAAGCTCCGGCACAAGCATATCTTCGTAGTTCTGGGCGCTCGGTTGCAGACCCCTGCCCAGCGCCAGAAGACTAGCCACGGGCGCAAGATCGATCGCGCGGTATGCCTCGACAAAATCTTCGATGTTTTCGCGCTGGTTCCAAAGCGCCTGTTCGAGCCCCCCGTTTAGAACGTCGCGATGGAAAATTAGAACATTTCGAAACGCGGCCTCCTCAGCCGTGACCGCATTCTCCAGCGCCGCGACATATACATTGTCCGGAACAGATTCCTGATCGGCAAGCAGG
>Ga0335083_10012758_pt1 | contig 10037 bp, 8 predicted proteins | sample Lox_Sample_42_FD_206716 | JGI IMG/M metagenome (GOLD analysis project Ga0335083, IMG submission 206716) | Soil microbial communities from Loxahatchee National Wildlife Refuge, Florida, United States - Lox_Sample_4.2 | ecosystem: Environmental > Terrestrial > Soil > Wetlands | place: USA: Florida...
GCCCGTGCAGTGCATCTGACGACCCAGTTCCACGCCATCGTCGACGGCACCAGCGGCAATACCTACCTTCAGCCCGTGAACGCAAGCTTCCTGCATTCGCATGTGATTGCCAGAGGTGAAGTGGCGAGCCAAAAGGGACAGAAGGGTAAAACGATTCGTCTCGACATCGATGTACACGACTCGCGAGTTGAGGACATGCTCGTGCTGGCGACCGACAAGGGAAACACACTGCTGACCGGCAACATCGTGACGCAGGCCAAACTGGTTCTTCCGCCAGGCGATGAGAAGGTACTGGACAAGATGTCACTTGCCGGAAGTTTCGAGGTGGCGGACGCGCACTTTACCAATCAGGATGTGCAGTCGAAGCTGGACGAGCTGAGCCGTCGCGGTCAGGGGAAGCCCGAAGTCATGGAAATTCAAAATGTGACTGCCGAATTTAGCGGAACCTTCAACCTGCAAAATGCCAGGATGAGCTTCAGCCAGCTGAATTTCAAGACGCCGGGAGTCGCCGTCGAGATGAAGGGCGCCTACTCGATCCCCGGTCAGGACCTCAATTTCGTTGGCGATGTGCGCCTGCAGGCTACGCTCTCGCATACGCTGAAGGGAGCCAAGAAGTGGATCGCGGTTCCACTCGATCCGCTCTTCAAACGGAAGGGCGCAGGCACCTATCTACCCGTTCAAGTGGAAGGTTCAACGGACAAGCCGCAAATCAAGCTGGACTGGAAGAAAATCCTATAGCTGGTTGAGGCTGTCTGGCTTACTTCGCCCGCATCACAGAGCATGCGATTTGGTAAGATTCTGCCTTCATGGTTACCTTTGTCGTGCTGCGCCTGGTGGCGGTCATCCTGATCGTCGCGGCCAACGCTTTTTTTGTTTCCGCTGAATTCGCGATGGTCAGCTTGCGCGAGACCCAGATTCAGCAACTGGTCGCAGCACACCGTGTAGGTTCGCGTACCGTTCAGAAGCTTCATCAGCATATCGATCAATTCATCAATGCGGTGCAATTTGGAGTGACGCTCTCCAGCTTAGGTTTGGGCTGGATCGGCGAGGCTGCGATGGCACGCATCCTTGAGCCGCTGTTTGTGAACCTCCCGCACTCCCACTTTTACGCGCATGCCGTTGCGGTAGTCCTGGCGTTCACGCTCATCACCTACATGCACGTGATTCTCGGCGAAGTGGTGCCCAAGTCGATCGCCTTGCAGCGTACCGAGCGCGTAGCTCTGGCGGTTGCCGCCCCGATGGATTTCTTCATGCGGCTGACCGCTCCCCTGCTGGCCTTGATGACGACATCGTCGCGAGCAGTGTTGAAAGCCTTCGGAATGCGCCCGGTTCGCGAGGGCGGCGTGCATTCTCCTGAGGAGCTGAAGTTGATCGTAACCGCCAGCCGAAACCTGGGCCTGCTGGAAGCTCCGCAGGAAGAGATGATCCACCGCGCGCTTGACCTGGAAAATATGTTAGTACGCGAAGTCATGGTGCCTCGCCGTGACATCTTCTCGCTGCCCGGCGACATGACCCTCTATGAGGCGCTGAAGCATGTGGTTGACGAGCAGCATTCCCGTGTTCCGGTTTACGATCCAGAGCGCGGACCGGAGCACATCATCGGCGTCCTCTATGCGCGCGACCTGATGCGCTGGATGCGCTACCGCCTGTCGAGCACCCCTTCGGGCCGCATTACCGCGCGCGAAACCAATTTGCGCGTGCGGCACATCATGCGCGAAGTGTTGGTCGTCCCGGAAACCAAGACCCTTCCCGACCTGCTGGTCGAATTCCAGGAGCGGAAACGCCACCTGGCAGTGGCCGTGGACGAGTTTGGCTCTACCGCTGGCGTAATCACGGTCGAGGATGTATTGGCACAACTGGTAGGGCCTATTGAAGACGAATTCGAGGGCCGGGAACCGGTATCGCTTCTGAGCGCGACGCAAATGGAACTGGATGCCTCGCTCAACATCCGCGATCTGGAGTTGGAATACCAGATCCTACTACCACGCGATGAGGGCTTTGAAACGCTCGCAGGATTTGTGCTCGCGCAAGTGCAGCGTATACCCCACACTGGCGACAGCTTTGAATACGAAGGCCGGCGTTACACCGTGACCGCGATGGACGGGTTGCGCGTGGACCGAGTTCGCATCGAGTCGCTACAGACCCAAACTGAGCCGGAGCGGCAGAACGCAACTCCGGCCACAAGCTGATGGTTCGCTACATCTTTTCGCGCCTGTTGTTGATGCTGCCGGTCGTGTGGCTGGTGGTGTCGGTGGTCTTTCTGCTCATCCACCTGGTTCCAGGCGATCCCATCCAGCAGATGTTGGGGGAAGGCGCCGCGGCGACGGACATTGTCGCTGCTCGCCATGCGTACGGACTCGACGTTCCACTTAGCCAACAATACGTGAACTATTGGCGCGGCCTGATGCACGGCGACATGGGGCGCTCGCTGCGTTTCAATCAGAACGTCGGACACATCATTGCGCAAGCTTACCCCTACACGTTGCAGTTGACGCTGGCGGCATTGCTGGTGGCCCTTTGCCTGGCGATTCCCGCGGGAGTTCGTTCCGCGGTCCGCCGCAACCGATGGGATGATCGCGTTCTCAGCTTTGTGTCGCTGTTAGGACTCTCGTTCCCAAATTTTGCTCTGGGCCCGATCCTGATTTTGTTTTTTGCTATCGACCTGGGATGGCTGCCGGTTTCCGGCGCCGGTTCTCCCGCCCATCTCGTCTTGCCGGCGATCACGATGGGCGGAGCGCTAGCAGCAATCCTCACACGCATGGTCAGGACTTCCATGCTGGAGGAACTGTCGCAGGATTATGTTCGCACGGCACGCGCCAAAGGGCTACCGGAGCGAACCGTGGTGTATCGGCATGCGCTTCGTAACGCGATGATTCCGATCCTCACGGTTGTGGGACTGCAGTTTGGAGCGATGCTGGCCGGCGCTATCGTCACCGAAACGATCTTCTCCTGGCCGGGCATCGGGCGGCTGACAATTCAGGCGATTTCAAATCGCGACTACTATCTGGTGCAGGGATGCATCCTCGTCATCGGGCTGACTTATGTGCTGGTCAACTTCCTCACCGACCTTACGTATTCTTTTTTCAATCCGCGCATCCGGGCGTGAGGCGGATTTCTCTCGCCAGCCGGTATCCAATACAATTAAACTTGCATCTTCACACCATAGAAGTCATACCAGGAGGATCAGTATGCGAGTTGGACACTCAAGCAACAGCAGCAACTCTGATCCTGTCAGCGGCTTAAATCGCGCTAAAGCAGGGATCCACGAACTCGAACACAAGGTGCGGCGACAGGTCACCGCCGTGGCCAAGCGGATTTCATCTTCGTTTCATCACGAAGAAGGCGAAGAACTCCCTGCTCCCAAGGTGCGCCGGGGAATTGTTTCCATTAATGGCGAGGACGTGGAGACGATTCGCTGTAGCGGCAAGCGCTCCACCTAGATCGCTCAGTCAAGTCTTCTACGAGTATCTTTCTGCCATGAAGTCGCTGATCTTTTGATATGCGGCTTCCAGCACATCCTCCGGCGGCAGGAACACGATCCTCATGTGCTTGGTTCCGGGCTTCTGCCCGAAGCCTGAGCCGTGCACAACCAGAACATGCTTCTGCTTCAGCAGCGCGGTAACGAAGGTCAAGTCGTCTTCAGGAATATCGAGCGAAGGATGGGCATAAAAGGCTCCCTTCGGCGCCACGAGGCTGACGCGCGGGGTGCGTGCAGCCCAGTCTGCTGTCAGTTTCGCGCGGCGTCGCAACTTGCCGCACATTAACTCAATGTGGTCTTGAGGACCTTCGAGAGCCGGTTTGATGGCATGCTGGAAGGGATGCGGAGCCGACAGTCGCGCTCGCAATAGCCGATGAACAGCCTCGAGGTAAGGATGCAGCACCTCGCGAGGACCTGTCGCAACCGCCCATCCGATACGCCAACCGGGAACCAGGTATGCCTTCGATAAGCCGTTGAAAGTTACCATCGGCACATCCTGCGCTAGCGTCGCGATCGAGACGTGCTGGGTATCCGGCGCATAAATCAGCTTGTCGTAGATCTCGTCGGCGAAGATCAGCAGATTGTGCCGTCTCGCCAGCTCGATGATCTGCTCCAGCGTGTGCCGCGACATCACTGAGCCGGTGGGATTGCTGGGATTGATCAGCAGGATGGCCTTGGAGCGCGAGTTAATGCGGCGCTTGAGATCCTCGAGATTCGGCTCCCAGCCTTGACTCTCGTCCAAATCGTAAGCGTTAGGTTCGGCACCCAACTTTGCCAGCACCGCGCTGTAAAGCGGATACTCCGGGCTGGGCGTGAGCACGTTATCACCGGGGTTGACCAGCGCCGTGAGGCAGCTATCGATGACCTCTCCGCTGCCGTAGCCGACGAAAATACTCTGGATTTCCTTGAATCCGCGCCGCTCGGCATCATGCCCAATGGCCATCACAGCCGGGCGAATTCCCAGCGAATCGCCGTAGCCGTTGTATCCGTCCACCATGGCCTTGTTGACCGCCTCGATCATATGCGGCGGAGTGGCAAAGTCGAACTTGCAGGGATCGCCAATATTCAGGAAGAGAATCTCGTGCCCTTCCCGGGCGACTTCATCGGCCACGACGGCCAGATCGCGGATAGCGTACCGAACATTCGCCATGCGGGCGGCGGGCGTGACTTGAGCAACTTGCTGAACAGGCATGAGGAAACCTTGCCGAACAGGATTTGAATTTCGAGTCCACAATGATTATGAACCAGCGGAGGCCGCAGGAGTAGCGACTAAACGGGCGAATCGAGGATTCCCCAATCCGCTCGTGGTAACGAGGCTACTGGGGGAGGAGTCCGTACATGTCGACTTCGTTCTGGGCACCGACAAACACCAGGCCGTCGGCCACCGTCGGCACCACGAACTTGACGCCCGCGCCCGCTGTATCACGGTCCGGCATCATGCTCGAGTTGTAGAACTCGTTGGCGACATTCGACGGATCAACCGCGTGCAGCACAGCGCGCTTTCCATTCTTGTAATCCGTGATCATCCACAGAATCGCGTTGCGGTTGCCATTGGCCGAAAGCGAAGGGGTAGAGCCGCGACTATCCAACGAATAACTTAGATAAGACTGGGCAACAGGATTGAACTGCTGGGTCGCCGGATCAAACGTAAATGCTGCAAGCTCGGCACCCCCGCCTGCCACATAAACGGTGTCATTCCAGAACAACGGGGTGCTTAAGCCGTTGCCCCAGCCGTCGAACGTTTGCACAGCCTGATTGTTATCGTTGGGATGCCATTGGCCGAGATTGTCGCGATCGAGCACATACAGTAGTCCCGACTTGTCGCGAACCACAATCAGGTGAGAGTGAGGTTCGCCCTTCTGGTAGGGCAATAGCACGGCCGATCCGCTTCCGAAGTCCCAATCCTCATCATCCATCATCTGATAGTTAAATGGCGTGAAATAGTCGACTACGCTAAAACCGTTCGTAGCTGACCAGTGGAGGCGCACGAACGAGTTGCCGTAATTGCCGTTCACCCCGATGACATCTGCGCCGTTGCCATTTCCGACTGGGAGGTAAATATCCCCGTTTTCATCGACGGAGGGACCGCCACCGCTGAGCCAAATACCACCCGCGGATGAATAGGGTACAGGCGTCCAGTAGGCGGTGGGCAGAAGTGTGGTCTTGTCGAAGGACATCAACCAACCTACATACGGACCAACGTCGCAATGAGAGGCCCAGGCTATGTAGACCTGGTTATTCGCCAAGAGCAACGCAGCACGCTGATTGTTCAAGGCCGGATCGAAGGCAGCAGTCCCCGTACCTGCATAGTCGGGAGGCGGTCCGGTCACCACGGTGGGCGGAAGCGACTCTTCACCGGTGGACAAGCTTACGGCATGTAACCGCTGATAAAACGCGGTGACACCCCCAACAACCTCCTTTGTTCGCACCAACACATAGACTGTGTTGCTCAGAGTGTCAATCACGGGTGTGCCCGTGATCCCAATCTCCGGCACGATGTCATTGCAGCCTACTACGTCGTCCGGGGTAAGCGTGCTTACATTCGGACCGCTGGCGAGGTAGTCCACATGCCATGCGACGCTCTTCGAATCTACGTCAAATGCATACAGTTGATCGTGTTCCGTAGCGACGATCAGAAGGTTGGAGATGCGATCCCCCGTCATCGAAACATTAGGAACGTACAGGGGCTGAGCGTAGACGTACCCTTGGACGGAAAAGGCGGCGAGTTTGCCGAAGCTTGCGGGGGCGACATTCGCCGGGGTCAGGGCGGTTTCCGTCAGATTCAAGCCGCTGCGGAAATTGTCGTTGTGGTGGGTCCAAACCGCCGTTTTCCCTACCCGTAGTTGCGTGACCGAGTTGCTGTTGCTGTTAGTGTTGCCGCCACTTTCCTGGGTTGAGCCTGTCGGTGCACCGCCACAACCCGGGAGCAGTGCCAAGGAAAGGCAAACCAGGGCCAAAACCCCGTCCTGCAGGAAGACAGAACAACACTTACTGGAGCACATTTTGGGCCTCGGAGAGTCAACTGTTCTCAACGCCAGTCAACAAATCCCAACCGGGCAACCAAGCCCTCGCCCAAGAACCGGGAAGGGCTGTCAGCCCTTCATCAGAGGGCAGCCGCGAGCGGCCTGACGTTCAGGCCTACCAGCGAAAAGACTTTCAGTGCAAAAAGCCGCTAGCCGGCTGAGCACGCACAGCGCCGAAACGATTTGAGACAGAGTAGATTACCAGTGGTGCGAGAGTCTTTTCAAAAAATGTGCGCAAGATATAGACAACCGGAACTGCCTAGCTTGTGTGCTGGGAGACGCTGAGGATGTTGCCATCAGGATCCTTGAACCACGCGACGCGCGTACCGTCGGGTGCCGTCCAGACTCCCAGTTCATCTTGCTTCATGAAATCGTGGTAGCGCTCGAAGGCCACGCCGGCTTGCTGCAGATGCTGAACCGCTGCCGCGATGTCAGCCACCTCCCAGCCGAGAACCGTGAAAGGCTGCGGCTTTACCTCGCGCATTCGGGTAAGGCGAAGCATGTTGCCGTTGGCGTCCAGCACGATCGCAAAACCATCATCGCTCACAAACTTAAGGCCGAGTCTCTCGACGTAGAAAGCACGGGCCCGATCGGGATCCGAGATGGGCACCATTCCGATGATCTTTTGGCTACCAAGCATGCGATGAGTCCCTACCTTCTTGCGCTCTATCTAAACACAGACAACGCCGGCAGCAAGCACAAGCCCATGTGAGATCCGCTACTTACCCATCACCAGCTTGGCAATGGTCATCAACTGCATGTTGGAGGTTCCTTCGTAGATCTTGCCGATCTTCGAGTCGCGGAAGTATTTCTCGACTGGGTAATCCTTCGTGAATCCGTACCCGCCATAGATTTCCACGCACAGCGACGCAACCCGCTCAGCCACCTGCGAGCAATACAACTTCGTCATGGCAGCTTCCTTGACGAAGTTCATGCCCGCGTCTTTCATGCGCGCGCAGTTGTACAGGAGCATTCGCGCCGCTTCGATCTCAGTCGCCATCTGCGCAATCTGAAACTGAATGCCCTGGAACTCGGCGATGGCCTTGCCAAATTGCTTGCGCTCCTGCGCGTACTTGACGGCGTGCTCCCATGCCCCGCGCGCCAATCCGATCATCTGGGCCCCAATGCCGATACGCCCCTCGTTGAGCGTCTCGATAGCGATCTTGTACCCCTTGCCAACCTCGCCAAGGAGATTGGCCTTGGGAACGCGGCAGTCTTCCATGATCAGCTCACACGTGCTCGACGCGCGAATGCCTAGCTTGTCTTCTTTCTTGCCCACGGTGAAGCCGGGAAAGTCTTTCTCCACGATGAAAGCGGTGATGCCCTTGTATCCCGCGGAAGGATCGACCGTCGCCAGCAGGATGAAGACGCCGGCCTCTTTGCCGTTGGTGATCCACATCTTCTGCCCGTTGAGGACGTACTCGTCGCCCTTCAACTCGGCACGGCACTGCAAGGCGAAGGCATCCGAGCCCGAGCCCGCCTCGCTCAAGGCATAAGCGCCTACAGTGTCAGCACACATGCGCGGCAGATGGCGTTTCTTCTGGTCGTCCGTTGTCCAGCGCATGAGGGCATTGTTGACGAGCGTGTTCTGAACATCCACCACAACGCCGGCCGACGCGTCCACTGCCGAAAGCTCTTCAACAGCCAAAATTGCCTCGAAGAAGGTCCCGCCACCTCCGCCATATTGTTCGGGAATTTCGATGCCCATCAAACCGAGCTCGAAAAACTGACGGATGAGCGCCTGTTCAAAGACGCCCTTCTCGTCCATCTCCTTGACGTGGGGCTGGATGGATTCCTGGGCGAACTGGCGAACGGTATCGCGAAACAGAACTTCATCTTCTGTGAGCGCCACCAGAGGCGCGGGGGCAGAGGGCTGGGTAGTGATGGATGACATCAGAGCGTTCCTTCAGACTGGATTAGGAAACTCACGATTTTACACCGCCTGCGTTGGAGAAGTGGTATCGCCGCACGCCGCCTAGCCTGCACCTCAACCTACGGCAAACCGCGCCGGCAGGCCAGTCATCGCAGACAGGGCACAAGTATACCGATTGGTAATATCCACGCGTGTCGACTATGAGTATCTCTATCGGTAGACCAACGGGGATACCCCCTCCCCCCTCTATACCTGTAAAATCTTGAAAGCATTGACCTGGCTCAAGATTCTCCCCGCAAAATCTTGAACGCGTGGGACTTATCGGCAAAATATTCCGGAATAAGGACTTAGGCGTGATTTGTTGGTGGCGGAAGGCTGGGGTAAGTTTAGAACTAGTTAACAGCGGCCAATGGATCCTATGATAGCGGAACTGCGTCACGTCTATCCATCAAACAGCAGATTCGACGAGAGACAATACTCCCCGTCCTCATTACTGTCATTCTATCTGTGCGCGTCTGCGTGTCCAAGCGGGTTCGTCACAGATGTGTGTGACGTGGTTAGCCCCACCCGGAATCACTGCCCGTACGCGCCCGCCGGGCCAGCGACACGGATTTCCCTGTTATGCTCTTAGGCCTCCGCAGGTCTATCGCCCACACCTGGCTTTGGAGGAGTTATGAAAAAGGCCCTGCTTCTGTCCGCTGTCCTGCTGCTCGCTATGAGCAGCTTCGCCACAACCAGCATCAATAATTTCACGGGATATAACGACTATTGGGAGCCCTTCGGCGACCCCGTGACTTCCATCCAAACCTTTGGTGAAATCTTTACGGCACCGAATGGCATCCAGAATCTATCCAGCTTCTCGTTCTATATGGGGGACCCACTGCAGTCTGGCGACATCATTACCGGGGCCTATATCGCGACTTGGACAGGAACCCACGCTGGGACGCTTCTCTATGACAGCGGACAATACACCTACGACAACGCTGGAAACGAAGAGCTTACCTTCAACACCGGCGGACTGGGCGTGAAGCCTGGCCAGCAGTACGTGATGTTCCTGAGTACGTCCAAATTCCACGGCCTGTCGCAGGGAGAGGCATACGTCCCTGCCGGAGATGCTAATCCGTATCTGAATGGATTTGCTTATTTCGGCAACGGTAGAGCCTTTGACAGCCTCTTTCTTAACGACTGGTCGGGCTACGGGCTTTCGCCGGATTGGGCAGTCGATCTTGAATTCGACAACGCGCCGGAACCCGGAACCCTTTTGATGCTCGGCACTGGCATCGTTAGCGGATTCGGCGTCCTCCGCCGCAAGCCTTTGTGAGTTGGGTAAAGAGCGACCGGTAGGTCATCTCAGAGGCTGTTCTCGTCACTTCATTCCTGAACCCTGATACCTAATACCCGAGATACCTGTAGCCTTCATTCCACTCGCAGGGCTGAAACCGGATCGATTGCGGCAGCTCGCTGTGCGGGAATCAGTCCTGCAACCAGCGCAAACAGGGCAAGCAACAGGGCCGCCCCGAAAATGGCGAGCGGATCATGTCCCTTAACTTCGAATAGTTGGTTGGCGATCAGCCGTCCGGCTGCGAGTGCCAGTACGATGCCGATCAGCAGGCCCAGAGCAACCTGACGGAAGGCACCGCGCAAGACCATGCCGATGACGTTG
>Ga0335083_10012759_pt1 | contig 10037 bp, 7 predicted proteins | sample Lox_Sample_42_FD_206716 | JGI IMG/M metagenome (GOLD analysis project Ga0335083, IMG submission 206716) | Soil microbial communities from Loxahatchee National Wildlife Refuge, Florida, United States - Lox_Sample_4.2 | ecosystem: Environmental > Terrestrial > Soil > Wetlands | place: USA: Florida...
AAGCGGCGAAACGCGCAATCGAAGGCGGTGTGCGCGAAGTGAAGATCGTCGGCGGCAGTTCGGCGGATTCGTTGTTGAAGACCTGGCGCGCGGACGAAGCGGCCGGCGCGGAGATTCCCGGCACGCGCGTCGTCCGCGAGCGGAATTCGTCGCCGCAGGCGGCGGTGACGGTGGCATGATGCGCGTTGCTTCCAAATCGTCGAAGGCGTCGAAATCGATGGCTCGCAAAGTGGCTGGTGCGAAAAACGCCCGTGGCCGCGGTGACGCGAAGCCTAAGGTGGATATCCGCGTTACGAAGGCCGATGAGTTTCTGCTGCCGACGTACAAACGCGCTCCGTTCATGCTGACACACGGGCGCGGCTGCTATGTTTTTGATGCCGGCGGGAAGAAGTACCTCGATTTTCTGGGCGGGATTGCGGTGAACGCCTTGGGGCACGCGCATCCGCGCATCGTCAAGACGATTCGGCGCGAAGCTGCGCGGGCGATTCACTTTTCCAACCTTTATCACCATCCATTCCAAGGGCCGCTTGCGGAAAAATTGTCGCAGTGGTCGGGCATGGATCATGTCTTTTTCTCGAACAGCGGGTCGGAAGCGATCGAAGGCGCGCTGAAGCTGGCGCGGCTGTACGGGCGCTCGGCGGACGAAGCTCCGAATTCTCCGGCGAAGAAACATCGCATCCTGGCGATGACGAACTCGTTTCACGGCCGCACGATGGGCGCTGTGAGTGCGACTTCAACCGAAAAATACCGGCTGCCGTTCGCGCCGCTTGTTCCCGGCATCGAATTCGTGAAGTTCAATGACGTGCGCGATCTCGAATCGAAATTTGACGATACAGTTTGCGCGGTGCTGCTTGAACCGATTCAGGGCGAAGGCGGCATTCACTCGGTGAGTGAAGCGTTCTGGAATCGCGCACGAGCCCTGACGGCAGAAAACGGCGCGGTGCTGATCGCCGATGAAATTCAATGCGGGCTTGGTCGCACGGGCCGCTACTTCGGGTATCAGAAGTTCGCGTCGAAGCCTGACATCGTCGTGGTCGCGAAGCCGCTTGCTGCCGGATTGCCGCTCGGCGCGATTCTCGCTTCCGATGCGGTTGCGGCGAAGATCAGCCCCGGCCTGCATGGGTCGACGTTCGGCGGCGGCCCGCTTGTTTGCGCGACTGCGCTCGAGTTCCTCAACATCGTCGAGAGCGAAAAACTTCTCGAAAACGTGCGCGAACGTGGCGCCGAAATCCGCCAGGGACTTGCTGCACTGGCGAAGAAATTCGATTTCATCCGCGAAGTGCGAGGCGAAGGGCTGATGATCGGAGTCGAGCTTTCAATCGAAGGCGCGCCTTTCGTCGCCGAAGCCACGAGTCGCGGGTTGCTCATGAATTGCACGCACGACTTCACTCTTCGCCTCCTGCCGCCGTTCATCGTTACCAAGGCGCAGGTGCGCGAGTTTCTCAAGTTGTTTGAATCGGTTCTCGCTTCTGTTTCAACTTCTAAAGCGGAGTCGAATCCCGCCGCGAAGAAATCCGAAAGCACACCGCGCCTGGCTCATTCCGCCGCGCGGTGAAATAAGAGGTAAGCCTCGAAAATGTCGACTGCAACTCTAACGGCACCGTCTGTACTGCTCGTCAACGATCTGCTCACCGGAGCGGAATGGGGCGCCGCGCAAACGCGCGAACTCCTGGCACTGACCGCTGACGTAAAATCGCATCCCGAACGCTACGCGAAGACCCTCCGCGGCAAGACCCTCGCGATGATTTTCGAGAAGCCGTCGCTGCGCACCCGTGTCACCTTCGAAGTCGGAATCCAGACGATGGGCGGCTCGGTCGTGTTTCTCGACCAGACGCAGGCGCGGCTCGGCGAACGCGAATCGATCGCGGACGTGGCGCGCAACCTCGAGCGCTGGGTGCAAGGCATCGTCGCGCGCGTGTACGAACAGCGCGTGCTGGAAGAAATGGCCGCCAACGCCAAGATCCCCGTGATCAACGCACTTTCGGACCGCTTTCACCCGTGCCAGGCGCTTGCCGATTACTTCACGCTCGAAGAGAAATTCGGCAATTTGCGCGGATTCAAGCTGGCCTACGTCGGCGACGGCAACAATGTCTGCCATTCGCTGATTTTCCTGGCGGGACGCCTTGGCGTGAATCTGCGCATCGCGACGCCGGAGAATTACGCTCCGGCGCCGGAAGTGATTGCCGAAACGAAACGGGTCGCGCGCGAGACGAAAGCGAAGATCGAACTCTTCACCGATCCGCGCGAAGCCGTTGCGGGCGCGCAGGGCGTCTATACCGATTCGTGGACCAGCATGGGATTTGAAGCCGAGCAGAAAGTCCGCGATGCGGTGTTTGCGCCGTATCAGGTGAACCGCGAACTGATGGGGCTGGCCGCGCCCGATGCCGTGTTTATGCACTGCCTTCCGGCGCACCGGGGACACGAAGTCACAGCCGAAATTCTCGATGGCGCGCAATCGGTCGTGCTCGATCAGTCCGAGAATCGCATGTACGCGCAGAAAGCGATTCTGCAGGCGCTGTACAGCTAGACGAGCACGCTGAGACGGCAAGCAGCGTCAGCCGTCGGGCCGGATTGCCGCACGATGGACATATCCGCATCCTGTGACAATTTTCATTCAACCTATCCCGATTCGTTCGCTAGACAGAGGAGAAACGTGAAACAGCAGCAACCAAGACCGAAAAAAGTAGTGCTCGCCTATTCCGGCGGCCTCGATACGTCGATCATCATTCCCTGGCTGAAAGAAAACTACGATGGCTGCGAAGTAATCGCCATGATTGGCGACGTCGGCCAGCAGGAAGATTTGCAAGCCGCGTACAAAAAGGCGCTCGCGACCGGCGCATCGAGCGCCACGATTGAAGATTTGCGCGAGGAATTTGTGCGCGATTACATCTGGCCGACATTGCGCGCGGGCGCAGTTTACGAGCACACCTATCTGCTCGGCACGTCGATGGCGCGTCCGGTGATCGCCAAGCGCCAGGCGGAAATCGCGCTGAAGCTGGGAGCCGACGGCCTCGCTCACGGTTGCACCGGCAAGGGCAACGATCAGGTGCGCTTCGAGCTCGCCTACAAAGCAATCGCACCGAATGTGCAGATCATCGCGCCTTGGCGCGAGTGGGATATCGATTCGCGCGAAGACGCCATCGCTTACGCCGAAAAGCACAACGTGCCCATCGAGCAGAGCAAGAAAAACATCTACAGCCGCGACCGCAACATTTGGCACCTGAGCCACGAAGGCGCGGAACTCGAAGATCCCGCCAACGCGCCGAACGAGGCGATGTGGCAGTGGGTTGTGTCTCCCGACAAAGCGCCCGACAAGGCCGAGGAAGTCGAGATCGGATTTGAAGCGGGCACGCCGGTTTCAGTGAACGGCGCGAAGCTTGGTCCCGTCGATTTGCTGAACAAGCTGAACGAAATCGCGGCGCGAAACGGAATCGGGCGCACCGACCTCGTGGAAAATCGGCTGGTTGGCATGAAGTCGCGCGGGGCGTACGAAACTCCCGGCGGCACGCTGCTGGTCAAGGCTCACCAGGAACTTGAGCGGCTGACTGTCGATCGCGAAACAGCCCACTTTATGCAGGCGCTATCGCACCGCTACGCGGAACTTGTTTACAACGGCGTGTGGTTCTCGACGCTGCGCGAATCGCTCGACGGCTTTTTTAAGGTGGCGCAACAGTTTGTCACCGGCACCGTGGGACTGAAATTGTGGAAGGGCACCCTCAACGTCACCAGCCGCAAATCGCCCTTCTCTTTGTATCGCGCCGATCTGGCCAGCTTCACGATGGGCCGCTACAATCCCAAGGACGCGGAAGGCTTTATCAATCTCTTTGCGCTGCCTGTGACCGCGCGGCCGAAAGCGAAAGCTGAAGGCGGGAAGAACTAGCATGATTTTGTAGGGGCGCAGCACGCTGCGCCCCAGCTCGGCTGCTGTAAGCATCGAAGAGTTTCGCTTTTGAATTTTACGATGACCGACTCACCCGCAACCGAACGCAAGGACGACCGCCTCTGGGGTGGCCGCTTCGAGCGCGAACCGGATAAGGCGTTCGACGCGTTCCAGCGCTCGTTCTCGTTTGACCGGAGGCTGCTCCCTTATGAGCTGGCCGTCGATCGCGCGTGGGCGCACGCGTTGGAGAAGGTTGGCATCCTCACCGAAGTCGAAGTTCGCGACACCATTAAAGCCCTGGAAGCAATCTCATCGGAGCTCGACGGCGATCCAAAGTTTCTCGACGGCTCAAGCGCGGAAGACGTGCACCATTTCGTCGAGAGCGCTTTGGTGCATGAACTGGGCGCGCTCGGCTGGAAGCTGCACACGGGCCGCAGCCGCAACGAACTCGTGGCAACCGATTTCCGGCTGTTCGTGATGGATGCGGCTGCCAGTTTGCAGCGCCAGATCGTCGAATTTTTGGCCGTGATCCTCGAACAGGCGAAATCGAATTTCGGCGTGCCGATGGCCGGCATGACGCACATGCAGCACGCGCAGCCGATTTTGCTGTCGCATTTCCTGCTGGCCCACGCGGAAGCGCTTTCGCGCGACGTGACGCGGCTGCAGCATGCCGCCGACAGCGCCGACGCGTGCCCGATGGGCTCCGGCGCGCTGGCGGGAAACAGTTTCGGCATCGACCGCGAAGAAATTGCCCGCGACCTCGGCTTTTCGCGCATCACCGCAAACAGTCTCGATGCCGTGAGCGACCGCGATTTCGCTCTCGACTATCTCGCCGCGCTCAGCGCGATCGCCACCCATCTCTCGCGCCTCGCCGAAGATTTTGTGATTTTTGCATCACAGGAATTTGCGTATGTGATCTTGCCCGACGAGTACGCCACTGGTAGCAGCCTGATGCCGCAAAAAAAGAATCCTGACTCCTGGGAATTGATTCGAGGCAAAACCGGGCGCATTCATGGGGCGCTGCTGGGCCTGCTGACGACGATGAAGGGTCTGCCGACGAGCTATCAGCGCGACTTGCAGGAGGACAAAGAGGCGCTCTTCGCCGCTCATGACCAGATTGCGGCCATGCTGGCGATCGCCACCGGCGCCGTTGCCACAACAAAATTCAAGGAAGATCGATTGCGCGCCGCCGCGTCGAATCCTGTACTGTTTGCTACAGAAGGTGCAGACTATCTGGTGCATCGCGGGCTGCCTTTCCGGCAAGCGCACGACGCGATCGGCAAGGTGCTGCGCGAAGCCGAACGGCAAAACAAGCCGTGGACGCAGCTTTCGCTCGAAGAGGTGCAGAAGATTTCGCCGCTCTTCGAGAACGATTTTCTTTCGGGGCTGACGGTCGAGAAAGCGATTGCGACCAAGTCGGTGCCCGGAGGAACAGCGGCTGACTCGGTGAAAGCCGCGATCGCTTCATTGCAGGAACGAATCACAAGCTTGCAGTCGAAGTTGCAGGTAAAATCTGTAAGTGCAGTATCGGACACGAAGTCGAAAACCAAAACTCAGACAGGAGAATGAAATGGGTACCAATGTTGTCGATCTGAAACAGCAAGCATTCGCGGACCTCGCGGAGGATCGGGGGTTACTTCCGGCGGTCTGAAGCTAATACCTCAAAAAACGGCAAGAACGGTTCCAGCTCCAGAAAAATCGAGGCGGCATCGGGACCGGGCAACATCGAAACAGTTTCAGGGATTCGCAAGATCATCGCTTTAAAGAATGAACGCAAACCTTCCACAACAAAGGGCGAGCAAAAAGCAGTGGACATGAAGCACGCTCTTTCCGAAGCAGCACTTCCACGAGGATTTCGATTCGCGGCAACAGCGTGCGGCCTGAAAAAAACGGGCGCACTCGATCTCGCCATGTTTACAAGCGAGGTGCCGGCGTCGGCTGCGGCCGTCTTTACTCAGAACCTGGTGGTTGCGCCGCCGGTGCTTGTGTCGAAGGCAAATCTGCGCGCGTCGAAGGGACGCATGCGCGGCGTCGTGATCAACGCTGGTAACGCGAACTGCGCCACTGGTGAGGAAGGCCGCGCAGCGGCGGAACGCACCGTTGCGGAAGCTGCGAAGCACGTTGTTTGCAAGCCGCACGAACTGCTCGTTTGTTCGACTGGCGTGATCGGCGTGCCGCTCGGGGTCGACAAAATCCTGCGCCGCTTGCCGCTGCTCGCGCGGCACCAGCGGCCGTCGGCGCGTTCGTTCGCGGAAGTTTCGCTGGCGATCTGCACGACCGACACGCAGCCAAAGACAGCGGCGGCTTCGTTCAAGATGGCCGGCAAGCGCGTGCATCTGGTCGGATGCGCAAAGGGCGCGGGCATGATTCATCCGAACATGGCGACGACCCTCGCGTTTGTCGCGACCGATGCCAATATCGCGCCGGGACTCCTCCAGAAAACCCTGCGCGATGTGACGGCCCGCACGTTTAACTCGATCACCATCGACGGCGATACTTCGACAAACGATACGCTGCTTGTGCTGGCCAACGGGCAGGCGGGTGCTCCGGCAATCGCGGCGGGAACGAAGGCGCATCGCGATTTCGCGGCGGCGCTCGAAGATGTGTGCCATTCGCTGGCTTTGCAGATCGTTGCCGACGGCGAAGGCGCGCAGCGCGTGATCGAAATCGAAGTGCGCGGCGCGAAGAGTGAACCGGCAGCGCGTCAGATCGCGCAGACCATCGCGACTTCGCCGCTGGTGAAGACGGCGTTCGCGGGCGGCGATCCCAACTGGGGTCGCGTGTTCGCGGCGGCGGGGCGATCGGGCGTGAAGTTCGATCCGCATCGCGTCGACATCACGATGGCAGGGATTCACGTGCTGAGCCGCGGCAAGCCGCTCGACTTCAACGAGCGAGCTGCAAGCAATCGCCTGCTGACTCCGCACGTGCACATCGTCGTCGATTTGAACGCAGGCCGCGCGTCGGCGCGCTACTGGACCTGCGACTTCACCGCGGAATACGTGCGCATCAACGCCTCGTACCGAACATAAATCAGTCCTATCGTGATCACAGGAGTCGAAAAAGGGCGGCCGAACCAGGTCGCCTTCTTTTCGCGCTTCGTCGAAGCACCACTGATCCTATGCTATACTTGTATAGCGAGGTGCCGCAATGTTAGCGATTCGCCTTCCCGAAACAATCGAGAAACGGTTGAAGAAGCTCGCACAGCGAACCGGGCGCACCAAAACCTTCTATGCAAGGGAAGCGATCCTTGTACACCTTTCGGAACTCGAAGACCTTTACCTAGCCGAAGATCGACTGGAGCGAATTGAAAGCGGCGAGGAACGAACCATTCCCTTAAAAAAGGTTCTAAAGCGCCGTGGCATGGACCGTTGAAATCTCTGAGAGCGCACTCCGCGAACTCGACAAACTCGATCCGCAACAAGCCCGCAGAATCTTAAAGTTCCTCGATGATCGTGTGGCGAGATCTGCAGATCCTCGAACACTAGGCCAAGCACTTCAAGGCGCGAGGTTCGGTGAGTTCTGGAAATACAGGGTCGGAGACTATCGTTTGATTTGCAAGATTGTCGATGAACGTCTTCTCGTGCTCGTTTTGCGCGTTGGACATCGACGAGAAATCTATCGCTGACAGCGACACGCAGTTCACTCCCAGCGCCAATTGGAAAATTGCTCCCGCAGAGCCGTCTTTTTGAATTTGCCGACGCTGGTGCGGGGGATTTCATTCATGAAGACGAATGCGTCTGGCACTTGCCACTTCGCGAATGTTTTCGCCAGATAGGCGCGCAGTTCTTCCGGCGTCGCCGACGCGCCATCCTTCAACACAACCGCTGCCAGTGGCCGTTCCTGCCATTTCGGGTGCGCCACGCCGATTACCGCGGCTTCTTTCACCGCCGGATGCCCCATCAGTGTGTTTTCCAGGTCAACCGAGCTGATCCACTCCCCGCCCGACTTCACCAGATCCTTTTCCCGATCGACGATCTTGATGTAGCCCTCTTCGTCCATGTTCGCGACGTCGCCCGTGCGGAACCAGCCGTCCGCCGTCCAGCGATGCGCCTGGTCGGGCGCGTTGTAGTAACTCGAGGCGATCCACGGCCCGCGCACCTCGAGTTCGCCGGGCGTCTTCCCGTCCCGTGGAGCCTCGACGGTATTCGTGCAATTCTCGTCCTCAGGATTTTCCGGCCGCATCACACGCAGCTCGACGAAAGGCACCGCCAGCCCTTGCTTGGCCCGAATTTCGTAGAGGGCATCATCGCTGTACTCCTGCATGTGCGACTTGACCATGGGCGCCGTGGCCAGAGGCGACGTTTCGGTCATTCCCCAGGCGTGCAAGATGTGAATCCCTCGCTTATCGAGCGCGCGAATCAGATCGACGGGCGGGGCGCTGCCGCCGCAAAGCGCGCGCAGCGGAGCGAATTTCCAGCGCTCGGGATACTTTTCCAGAGCGCAAAGAACATTGAGCCAGATCGTCGGCACGCCGGAGGCGAACGTAACGCCGTGCTCGACAATCGAGTCCAGGATGGTTTCCGGATCGACGTTGGGCCCGAGCAGGATAAATTTCGCGCCGGTGATCGTCGCAATATGAGGCATCCCCCACGAGTTCGCGTGGAACAGCGGCGCCATCGGCAGCACGACGTCGTTGTGGCAGAGCGCAAAACAATCCGCCATCGTCAACGAGAGCCCATGCAGCACCAGCGAGCGATGCGAATACACGACCGCTTTCGAGCAGCCGGTCGTGCCCGAAGTGAAAAACATCGCGGCGCCGTCATTTTCGTCGAGCTTCGGATACACGAAATTGTCGTCCTCAGCCGCGAGTAGTTCGTCGTAGTCGAGGAATCCGGGAGGAATATCGCCACCCGCGTACCGATTGACGATGACTTTCTCAAAACTCGCACCCGCCGCTCGCAGCGACTCGTAAACCGGAAGCAACGCGTCATCGACAATCAAAAATCGCGACCCAGCATGCCTGGCGATAGCGGAGAGCTCCTGAGAATGAAGCCGAAGGTTGAGGGGATTGATGATCCCGCCCGCGCATGGAATCCCGAAGAAGCAATGCATGTGCGTGGCGTGATTCCACATCATCGTGCTGACACGGTCGCCAGCCTGCAAGCCGAGGCGCGTCAGCGCTCGGGCCAGCCGGCGAGCGCTCCGGTGGAAGTCCGCGTAGGTCGTTCGGCTAACCGTGCGGCGGGGGCAACGCGAAAGGATTTCGGCCCGCGCAAACAGAAATCCGGCGCGATCCAGCAGATGCGGCAAGGTGAGCGGGAAATCCATCATGGTGCCGCGCATGCAGATACCTCACAGTCACAGTCGAAGGGAACCACCGGATGCGAAGCCATCGACCAGTTCAACCGAGTCCTTGGTTCGGCGACGATGGGTTGCGCGTGGATGGTAGCACGGCAGTCCAAGCAGTGGCTCCCGCGCGACCTGTCCGAACGGGCAAAGGGTTGCTCCTGAGAGCAAAAACGTTTCCGTTGCAAAACCAGTTAATTTTCGAGACGATTCCCCTGACCGCTGAAGCGCCTGTCTCGCGCCCGTGGTGGCTCGGCTACCCGGACTGCCCGTGTACGACGCTCGTACTTCGGCGCGCTCCGCGACTCGCTACTGGGTTCCGGGCAGAAGGAGCAGGCAGGTGAAGAAGCTCTATATCGGGAATCTTCCGTTTTCCGCGACGGAAGATCAGCTTCACGAGTATTTCTCTCAGATCGGTGTAACTCCCTCGGGTGTCAATCTCATTCGGGATCGTTTCACGGGCCAGTCGCGTGGTTTCGCGTTCGTTGAATTGAGCAACGATGACGATGCAGATCGTGCGATCAATTCGTTGAACGGTCAGAATTTTGGCGGACGTAACCTGGTGGTGAACGAAGCGAGACCCCAAGCCGAACGCGGTGGCGGCGGTGGTGGACGCGGCGGCGGGGGCGGCGGCTATGGCGGCGGACGTGGCCACGGAGGCGGCGGTGGTGGACGCGGCGGGCACGGCGGCGGTGGCGGGCGCGGCGGAGATCGCGGCGACCGTGGCGATCGCGGACGCGGTCCCGGCGGCGGACGGCCCGGCGGCGACCGGCGTCCCGAAGGTCCGCCCGAAATCGATCTCGACAAACTGATCAGCGACAGCCTGTATCTCGACAATCAGGCCCACGTCGTAGTCAGCCGCATGCGCGAT
>Ga0335083_10012760_pt1 | contig 10036 bp, 8 predicted proteins | sample Lox_Sample_42_FD_206716 | JGI IMG/M metagenome (GOLD analysis project Ga0335083, IMG submission 206716) | Soil microbial communities from Loxahatchee National Wildlife Refuge, Florida, United States - Lox_Sample_4.2 | ecosystem: Environmental > Terrestrial > Soil > Wetlands | place: USA: Florida...
AACGAAGGTTTGACGTTCCGGGCACGGAGCCGCAGCGCGGTTTCCTCACGGCGGCGGCGTTTATATTCAAATAAACCGGCCCACGGGAACAGGAGCGCGATGACCACGAAACCGATGACCGTCTGCCAGGCATCGGCCACAACAAAGATCTGGATGGCGGTGGTTGCCACAATCACGAGCGGCAGATGGAACGCAAAAACTGCCAGTGAGTGGCGTCCCAGCAACGCGAACGGCGCCAGCAGCCGGGCAGGAGGATGTGGATTCCAGGCCAAAAACAGTGCAGTCCAGGCGCCAAAGTCGAAAACCCGCAGGGGGCCCAGTGTCCATTTGTCCATCCAGAGAAAGATATCGGGATTGATCCAGGCCTGCGGCCACAATCCCCACCTTAGAGATAATGCGGTGAACACGATGGCCGCCGCCGGCAAGGCCACCGCCCGACGGTATCGAGGGCTGATCACCTGGCGGCGCAGAGAAATTTCGCCGAGGGCCAGACCGCACATCCAGAGGAATTGCCAGGCGCAAAGATCAAAAGAACCCCAGCGCAATGGCAGCAGGCGCGCGGGATCGCCGATGATGCGGACGTCCCATTTAAGCTGGGCCGCCAGCCAACCCAGCGCCGAGACAGCCAGCAGGATTCCCCAACCACGCCGCCGCGCGAAGGCCAGCAACCAGGGCGTTACGCCCAGGAATATGACGTAAAGCGGCAGAATGTCGAACAGCGGCGGCTGGTGCAGCAGCAGCGGCATCAGCGCCAGACTGCCCCGGGGATGAGCGAGAAAATCGGAAAAGTGATTTGCCAGCGGTGGCAACGAAGTAGCCAGCGCCCACACGACCAGCACAATGGGCATCAACACCGCCAGATGAACGAAATAAATCCACCGGGCACGCCGCCAGGCACGAGACGACATCCCCACCCAATCCGACTGCTGGTAAGTCCGTCCATACACGATTCCGGCCAGACACGCGCTCAGAAATATAAAGCCTTCCGCGGCGCCATTGCAGCCCGAAGGATCCTGGAATACATGCGACAACGGTGTCGGCACATGCACCCCGGCCATAATGATTAAAAACAAACCGCGCAACGCATCCAGGCGCGCCTCGCGTGGTTTCTTTACCGCCGGGTGGACCGGCGCTTCCCTCGGCTCCGACTTGATCGAACTGCTCACCACAAAACTTTATGATAACTGAATTCCCGTTGAGTCAATGACTTTTGATTTTGGTAACTGGACAATTTTTGTTATCGCCACGGCATTTTCGATACAGGGGGGAATGCTTGACCGAATGGGAGGGGCAGGATAGTTATCGCCCTGAACACCGGCAAAAACCCTAAACCCACAACTCCTATGACCGAATCCAACTCGATTCAAATGAAGGACACGACAGCCAATCCGGCTCCGTTGGGGCTGCTCGCCTTCGGGATGACGACCGTGCTGCTTAACCTGTCCAACGCGGGCTTCTACGAACTTAACAGCATGGTCCTGGCGATGGGAATTTTCTACGGCGGTCTCGCCCAGGTCATCGCCGGCGCGATGGAATGGAAAAAGAACAACACCTTTGGAACCACGGCATTCACCTCCTATGGCATGTTCTGGCTGACATTTGTGGGGCTGGTGCTGCTCCCCAAAACCGGTGCGATTGGCGGACCCGACGACAATGCCAAGGCTGCCTACCTCGTCTGCTGGGGTGTTTTTACCGGGGTCATGTTCATCGGCACACTGAGGATAAATCGCGCCCTCCAATTCATTTTCCTCTCATTGACCATTTTGTTCTTCCTGCTGGCCTACGGCGAGGTCGGCGGTGTCGGCCCCGGCTTCAAACATTTTACCGGTTACGAAGGCATCGTGTGCGGCTTGTCCGCCATGTATGCGGGACTGGCCCAGGTGCTCAACGAACTGGCGCGCCGGACGGTTCTGCCTTTGGGCCCGGTTCAAGTGCGTTAAAGCGAAGCCAGTACCGGTCAACCCCCAAGAGTGGCCCTCACGCTGTCACCCAAAACGGTGACCATGCGCCCGACCTGGGCGCGGGTGGTGCAATACGGCGGCATCAGGACAATCACGTTTCCGACCGGGCGGGTGAGCACGCCGCGTTTGGCCAAGGCTTCACAAACCCGAATGCCCGCGCGTTCGGACAGACTAAACGGTTCGCGCGTCCGCCAATCACGCACCAGTTCGATTCCGGCAATCAAACCGACCTGCCGGATATCGCCGACGTTCGGCAACGCCCAGAGTGACTGCAACGCGTCGTGCAGGTTTTCTGCCAACACCTGTCGCGAACAGATGGATTCCCGGCTCTGCAGAATATCCAGGCTCGCCAGTGCCGCAGCGGAACCCAGTTGATTGGCGGTGTAGCTGTGGCCGTGAAAAAAGGTTTTGAATTCCTCGTATCGGCCAAGAAACGCATCAAAGATTTTCCGCGTCGTCAGCGTCGCCGCCATCGGCAAGTAACCGCCGGTCAGCCCCTTGGCCAGGCACAGAAAATCGGGTTGTACCCCCTTGTGGTGTGAGGCGAATAACGTTTCTTTGTAGGAGCCGACGTAAGGGGGCTCTGGCTCGCTTCTTATCCTTGAAACGAGACTCCTCACGTCGACTCCTACCTGGCCGGCGCGCCCAAAACCCGTCATCACTTCATCGGCAATCAGCAAGGTGCCATGGGCCAGGGCCATATCCGTGGCCCGACGCAGCCAGCCCGACGGTTGCGGGATCATCCCCGCGGCGCCCTGAATCAACGGCTCAAACACAAACGCGGCATAAGGATTCCCTCGTTTCTTACGCGCGTAAAATTTCTGTTCAATCTTGCCGAGGCATTCCCAGTGGCACCGGCGATACTCACGCGCATCGGCGCGTTCCGGCCGGGCTCGGTTAAACGGACACCGATAACAATAGGGGGCCATGACCTTGTCCGTTTTGAATAAAAGCCCCGAATAGCTGCGGTGGAACAGATCAATGTGGCCGAGAGCCACCGCGCCCACGGTATCGCCGTGATAGGCGCCTTCCAAGGACAGGAATTCGGGTTGCGCAACTCGGGAAGACTCTCGCCCCGCCAATTTGCTGCGTTCCCGCCGGGTGAATTCGTAGGCAAGTTTAAGTGCGACCTCCAGGGCGGTTGAGCCGTCATCGGAGAAAAAAACCTTCGCGAATTTACGATTTGCGATTTTAGGTTTCCGCGCCGCCTTGGTTGCCGAATCGTAAATACCATTGGCCGCTTCGATCAGTTTTTCAGCCAACAACGATGCCGGTTCATTGGCTAATCCGAGGGCGGAGCTGTGGGCGATTTTGCCAAGTTGCCGCCGGATGGCCCGGGTGATTTTGGGATGCCGATGGCCGTGGAGATTGGTCCAGATGGACGAGTTGGCGTCGAGATATTCTCGCCCGCGGACATCACGCAGAACGGCGCCCTGGCCTTCGACAATCACAATCGGCTCGCTCCGCAGCCAGTCGCGCATTTGAGTGAAGGGATGCCAATGAAACCGATGATCAAGTTGGGCGAGCCGGTGCATTCGATTGCGATTTGCGATTTACGATTTGTTCCAGGGCGGCGGCGAGTTGATTGATTTCCTCGGCGGTGTGACCCGCCGTCAGCGTCACGCGCAAGCGCGCCTGCCCGCGCGCGACGGTCGGATATCGGATGGCAGGCACGAAAATGTGCAGCTCGCGTAATTTACCGGCGGCTTCGACAGCCCTGGCTTCGTCACCGATGACGAGCGGGATGATGGCGCTGGGAATCGGTGGTTGGCAATTTGCGAGTGGCGAGTGGAATTCCCTGACGCGTGCCCAAAGTGATTCCTGCCGCAACTTGCCCTCCGCAGATTGAATAAACTCAAGGCCCGCTTTTGCCGCGGCGGCCGCGGCCGGGACGGGCGCGGTGGAAAAAACGAAGCTGCGCGCGCGGTTGACCAGAAAATTGATCAGCCCGCGCGATCCGCAGACATATCCGCCACTCGCACCGAGGGCCTTGCCGAGCGTCCCCATTTGAATCTCAATTTGGCTGCCTACCCCGAACTCTTCGGCCAGACCGCGGCGATGTTTCCCGTAAAGACCCGTGGCGTGGGCTTCGTCCACCATCAGCCACGCCCCGTGTTTTTCCTTGAGCGCAACCATCTCCCGCAATGGCGAGGCGCCTCCGTCCATCGAGAAAATGCTTTCGGTCACGACCAGAATGTGACGAGTGGCAGGTGACGGGTGACGTGAATCGCCGGTCGCCCATTTGAGTTTATCCTCCAAATCATTCAAATCGTTGTGGGCAAAGACACGGATTTTGGCGCCACTCAGCCGGGCCGCATCCACAATGCAGGCATGGACCAGTTTGTCCAGAATGACAATGTCATCCTTGCCCAGCAACGCGCCCAGGGTTCCCACCGCTGTGGCATAACCCGAGGAAAAAGTCAGAGCGGCTTCGGTGCCTTTAAAAGCGGCCAGCGTTTCCTCGAGTTCATGATGAGGCGCCAGCGACCCGCAAATGAGGCGGGCCGCGCCGGAGCCGGCGCCAAATTGTTCCACCGCCTTGATCGCGGCTGCCTTGAGTATTGGGTCGTTGGCGAGTCCGAGATAATCGTTCGACGAAAAATTCAAGAGCGTCTGCCCGGCGACCCGGATGTGGGGAGACTGCGGTGAATCCAGGCGGCGCAATTCACGAAGCAAACCCTGGCCGCTGATGGCGTCCAGTCGTTGCTGTAAATCCATGTCGAATGAGGTCACACCCGAATTTAAGATTTACGATTTGCGGTTTACGAGCAAAAAGGCGGAAGTTGTGCCAGGGGACCGGATTTGAAATTCAGTGAGAGGGGATTACCCAGCGTCCGTCGATCATGCTCGCGTGCACCGGGCCGGTGTGGCCGAGCACGGTTTCATAAACACTCCGGTTTCCCCGGTCGGCCGGAATCGCGATCAGATCGGCGAACGCGCCTGGGGAAAGTTCGCCGATTTGTCCTTTCCTGCCCAGCGCCCGTGCTCCGTTGACGGTGGCCATCTGGAGGATTTGCTCGGGTGAAACGGTTTTATCGCGGGCGGCGAGCGCGCGCATCTCCCGGAACATGTCCAGCTCGGGTTTTTGCTTTTCAACCACGCGAACCGTGGCCAGGCTGTCGGTGCCGAGGCACACATTAACGCCGGCGGCGGCGAGCCGCTCGCGCCGGAATGGGGGATGGCGAAAGTAGGCGTGACTGCTGGGACAGTGGACGACGTTTACCTGCGATTGGCCCAGCAGGGCGGCGTCGCCGCGCGCCAGCAGGTTGGCGTGAATGGCAATCAGGTTTTTGCCAAGCATTTTATTACGGGCAAGGTGTTCAACGGGCGAGCCGAGGCCGCAATCGGTATTGTCCCGGTGATTGCGCTGAAGCCAGTCGTACATGGCGCCGCGGGCGTGGGCGAACATTTCGAATTCCTGCTCGGATTCGGCAACGTGTGTGCAGAGCGGCCAGCGGCGGGTGCGCGCCAGCCGGGCGCTGCTGCGGAGCAACGCCGGCAGGGTGGAGTAGGGGGCATGCGGCGAAAGCGAAGCCGAACACCGCGCATGGGCAAGCGAATCAATCTTCTCCACCGCTTCCCGCAGGATTTCTCCGGGCTCCCGCCGGGCACGGATGCCGGTCATTTCCAGAAAGGAAAAGATCCGCAAGGGTGTGGCGTCCCAGAGCTCCGGCAGCAGGTCGGGCATGGCCTCGATGTCGGCGACGGTCGTGGTCCCGTTGCGCAGCAACATATGCGCACCGCGCAGCCAGGAACGCGCATAGTCGGAATAACCCCAGGCGGTTTTCGCCGCCGTAATGAGGGGAATCCACTCGGTAAAAGTCCGGGGCGGAGGCAATTCGCCCGCCATGTCCGTGTAGTCCAGGTGGCAATGGGCGTTGACCAGGCCGGGCAGCAAAACGACCTCCCCCAGGTCATGAATTTCCTCTGCCCCTTCCGACTTGAAATCAGGCCACGGACCCAGCGCGCGCAGGCGATTGCCGATGATTTGCGCCGCGCCGTTTTCGATGGGCGGATGGGAGACGGGCAGTATCGTTCGGGCGCGCAGAATCATCAAATATCGGATTCCTGGCGCCGGGATTTGGTACGGGCGGCAACTTTGTGTTTTCTGGTCTTCCGCTTGCTGTGGCGTTTCCGGATTTGTTGTTCGATTTTCCTCGTGACCCGGCCAATGGCAGCGTAAAGGTCGCTTTCCCGATCCTCGGCAAACAGGTCCGGTCCTCGTACACTCAAACGCATGGAACAACTGAACTGTTTTTCCGGAGCGCGCGTATGGTCGTGTTCCAATGTGACCCGGGCGTCAACGGCGCGTTGGTCAAAATGATCCAGCTTTTGCAGCCGGTTGAGCACGTGGTCCTCGATAGCCTTGGTGAGAGTGACATTGTGCGTCGATAGAATCAACTTCATGAATCCAACATGGATTTAAATGGGGATAAAATCCAGTTATTCCCGGAACGCCCGGATTGCAGCGAAAGTCGTGCCATTTTTGCTTGTGCTTTAATAATTCTGAGCTAAAGTAGGAATCACTGATGGTTCAAAGTTTACAGTTATCCGCACGCCTCACCCAATCACTGGTGTTGGCACCGCAACTTCAGCAGTCTTTGGCCTTGCTGCAAGCGCCAACACTGGAACTGAAAGCGTTGGTTGAGCAAGAGTTGCAACAGAATCCCGTCCTGGAGGAAGTGTCTTCCCCCGAACCTGAAGCAACGGACCGGGAGGAGGCCGACGGTGAGGAAACGGATGCGACCGCCGAGCATGCCGAACCCCGGGAAGCCGGGGCGGGCGACACCACGATGCTCAGTGACACCACCCTGTTGAAAAATGGCGAGACCGCCGATGCCCCCGCGGACGATTTTCAGCAGGAATTTGACCGTCTGGTGCAGTTGGACCAGGAGTGGCGGGATCATTTTGCGCAAACCAACATCCCCATACGCCAGTCGGCCGAGGACGAGGAAAAGCGCCAGTTCATGTTCGATTCGCTGGCGGCCGGCACCACCCTGGCGCAGGTCCTGATGGACCAGGTGCGCGAAACGGATTTGGATGAGGAACAGCGCCACATCGCGGAATTAATCATCGGCAATATTGACGATTACGGCTACCTCAAGTCCACCGTCCAGGAAATGTCCGCGATCACCAGCCTGCCGGAGGAAAAAATCGCGGATGTTTTAACCGTCATTCAGACCTTCGATCCGCCGGGGGTCGGCGCCCTGGATCTGCGTGAATGCCTGGTGCTGCAACTGGAAAGATCCGGCCGTCAGGATTCGCTCGAATATCGGATCGTGCGCGATTTCATGGACGCGCTCGGCAAACGGCGCATCCCGGAAATTGCCCGGGGCACTGGACACACCGTCGAGGAGGTCCAGGATGCCCTCGGCCGCATCGGCCGCCTGGAACCGCGCCCGGGCCGGGCCTTCCTGCCGGATACCGACCATTATGTTCTGCCCGAAGTCTTCGTCCAAAAAGTCGGCAACGATTTTGTCGTGACCACCAATGACGAGCACATTCCCCACCTGCGGATCAGCAATATCTACAAGGACCTGATGTCGCAGGGCGAAAATTCCGCCGAGGTGAAAAATTATATCCGTGAAAAAATCCGCGCTGGAAAGTTCCTGATCAAGAGCCTGCACCAGCGGCAGCAAACGATTTTGAACATTGCCCGGGAGATTGTGAAACGCCAGCGCGACTTCATGGAAAGGGGCGTTGCCCATTTGCGGCCGATGACGATGGCGCAGGTGGCCGAGGTGGTAGGTGTTCACGAGACCACGGTGAGCCGCGCCGTTTCCGCCAAATACATGCAGACGCCCCAGGGCGTGTTCGAGATGAAATTCTTCTTCACCGCCGGCCTGCAAACGGCGACCGGCGACGGCGTGTCCAACACCAGCGTGAAGGACATGATTGCTGAAATCTTCAAGAACGAGGAACCCACCAAACCGTTGTCCGACCAGGAAGTTGTGAAAATGCTCGGCGACAAGGGCATCACCATCGCCCGCCGTACGGTTGCCAAATACCGCTCCGAACTGAATATTCTCCCCTCAAACCTGCGCAAGGTGTACTGAGTCCAACCCGTCGGCCCCGGAAAGAATCCGAGGTCGCGATTGTCATGACTTGTCTCCCGTTGAAAAGCATTGACGAGCGGAGGTCTGAACCCGGATAAGAAGGCAGGTTGATGAATTTCGTCAGACTGCTGTTATTGTGCGTTTTGGCCTTGAACACAGGGGGTTGTGGAACCTTTGTGGCCCACTCGATAGCCCGATCGCCAAATCGTTATCCGTCTTGGTTCGCGCCCCACGCCAACGTGACTCTCGCATTCAGCCCAAAGCTGCTCACCAATTTTGTGGCCCGATATGTGGCCGTTGGCCCTCCCGCGGCGCTCTTATGCTATCGGATCGTCGAACCGGGGGATTATCATCTGGAGATTTCCTCCACCAACTGGTTGGAACACGGGCAAAAACAGTACGAGTTCAGTTTCAAAGCCACCTTGCCGGGTCGGACAAATGTCTGGACAACCGCTCCCCGCGGCACGGTTTTATTGCTGCACGGTTATGGCGAGGCGCAATTCTCCATGGTGTCCTGGGCTTTGCGCCTGGCTGAAGATGGCTGGCGCTGTGTCCTGGTTGATCTGCGTGGTCATGGCAGATCCACCGGAAAGCGGATCTTCTTCGCGATTAAAGAGACGAACGATATGAGTCAACTGCTCGACGCGCTGGCCGCGGACGGGAAACTGGCCGTGCCCGTGGACGTGGTCGGCGAGTCCTACGGGGCGGTTTTGGCTCTCCGCTGGAAAACCGTGGACCCGCGGGTTCGTGCCATTGTGGCGATCGCGCCCTACGCGAGTTTGTCGAATACGGTCATGAACATTCGCGAGGAATATGCCGATTGGATGCCAAAGGTGATGGTCCGAGCGGGGTTGAAAAAATTACCTTCCGTCCTCGGGATTCCCGCAAGCGAATTCGACACCACGACGGTTCTCGAACGAAAACCCGTTCGAGCGCTGTTTGTGGCGGGTGGTGAGGACAGAATTGCGCCGGTGAAGGAAGTCGAATTCTTGCGGTCGTTGGCATCGCCTGGCAGTCAATTAATCATCGTACCCGACGCCACGCACGAGGCGCTCACTTACTATTTCTCCGTACTGGTACCGCCGGTTCTGGCATGGTTGAAGGAGGACAAATAGTTCCCGTTTCATCCGTTTCGACTTCCCAATCAAAGGAAGTACGGCTGGTTTGCCTGCGAAGAATTTCGGAGTTAGCCCGGCGCAATGTTAAACCTCAATATCTCCGGACTTGGCCCGGTAATGATACACCACCAGCAAGGTCAAGCCGAGCGCAACCACAGCGGAAAAGGTGAAGTCCAGGATAACTGCCTCCCACACCAAAACCCTGTTCCTGGCAAATACATCAAGATGGAAGAGAGTCCATCGGTCCAGGACGGCCACCGTGACAATTCCTGCCAGCAGTGCCCCAGCAAAAGCGACAGACCAACGGGCTCGCTGATGACGCGCTTGAGCCTTCCGACACCTGACCACGGTCAGAATAACCGCCGCCAGCGCACTAATAATAATGGTGAGGCTATAATACATGGCACGACGACGTCTAAGGGACCGAAGAAGGCATGGCTTGAGGAAGTTGGCGCGCGGGGCGGCAACTATTGTTGTGACGGCAAACAAAAGCCTCAATCATGCTGCGAAAACAACTACGCTCCAGGAGACTGAAGCGCAAGTCCGCAACCGGCGGTTCAACCTGGGTGATTGGCACGCCAATCATCTGCCAGTGCCTGAGGCCAATAAGTTTATCGGGATTCCGCCTTGACCCTTGAATGGATAAAATTATTATTTTAGCCATGCACCGGCTGACTATTTTTTCCACGCAACCCGTTTAATCTCAGTCGTCCATTTCCTTTCAGACAACCAAACCCAAATCAACCCTATCTATGCAATTAAGCTGGATCGACCTCGGCATCATCATCCTGTATTTGATCGCCACCATTTGTGTCGGTTTTTGGGTGTCGAAACGCGCGTCCCAGAGCATGAAGCATTACTTTCTGGGAGGAAACCGGCTGCCGTGGTATATGCTGGGTGT
>Ga0335083_10012761_pt1 | contig 10036 bp, 10 predicted proteins | sample Lox_Sample_42_FD_206716 | JGI IMG/M metagenome (GOLD analysis project Ga0335083, IMG submission 206716) | Soil microbial communities from Loxahatchee National Wildlife Refuge, Florida, United States - Lox_Sample_4.2 | ecosystem: Environmental > Terrestrial > Soil > Wetlands | place: USA...
GCCCCGGCGGCTGATCGACGTCACGATTGACGGCAAGACGGTCCGCGTGCCCGAGGGCGCGACCTTGCTGGATGCGTGCCGACAGCTGGGGATCGACATCCCGACCCTGTGCTACCTGGAGAACCTCACCCCGGTGAACGTGTGCCGGGTGTGCGTGGTGGACATAGGAGCGCGGACACTGGTGCCGGCCTGTTCCCGCAAAGCCGAACCCGGCATGATCGTGCACACCGATTCCGAGCGGGTGCGCACCAGCCGGCGGATGGTGCTGGAGTTCCTCGCGTCCTCCGTCGACATGTCCCTGACCGCGCCGGAGGTCCGCCGCTGGATGGAGCAATACGGCGCTGACCCGGGCCGGTACGGCGAGGCCGCTCCGGCACACGCCGCCGGGGAACGGGACGCCGCCCGGCCCGGCGAGCACCACGCGGGTGACGGTGACACCGCCGAGACGGTCGCCCAGCCGGTCAAGTACGACAACGACAGCTACGTCCGGGACTACACGCGCTGCATCCTGTGCTACAAGTGCGTGGAGGCCTGCGGCGAGGATGCCCAGAACACCTTCGCCATCGCGGTGGCCGGCCGGGGGTTCGACGCCCGCATCTCCACCGAGTTCGACGTCGGCTTGCCCGACTCGGCCTGCGTGTACTGCGGCAACTGCATTGGGGTCTGCCCCACCGGCGCACTCATGTTCGCCAGCGAATACAACCTGCGGCAGGCCGGTGAATGGGACGAGTCGCGGCAGACGGTAACTACCACCATCTGCCCCTACTGCGGCGTGGGCTGCAACCTCGAACTGCACGTCCAGGACAACCGCATCGTGAAGGTGACCTCACCCCTCGACCATGACGTCACCAACGGTCACCTGTGCGTGAAGGGGCGGTTCGGTTTCGAATTCGTCCAGCGCCGGTCCCGGGAGTCCTGAGGGAACCGGATAACCGCCGACTCCCAGCGCGCGGGACACTGCGATGGCCACCCGCAAGGACGGGCCGGGTGTCAGTCGCTCACTTCGGCCCTGCCCGATCACCTGATCACCGCCGGTGCCTGGCCTGGTAATCGAGTCCGCCGCCCGGACACGGCAGGATCGGCCCCACCCAGGGCACGGGCGCGGACGTCCTGATCAGAGCAGAATCCCGCCCGGCTGGCCTTCAGGCACAGCAGGCCCAAAAGCCGGCCGTCAGCACTGGTGACAGCGGCCCGCCGCCGCCCCGTTGCGATCAAGATCTGGCGCACTTCCGCAAGGCTGGCCTCCGCTGGCACTGTGCGGCCTGTGAGTCGTCCCAGCGGCGCAGCGGCAGCATCAAGAGCGTGGCACCCGGCGATGTCGTCGCGTTCCACCACCGCCTCCAGGAACCCGGCCGGGCTGACGATGAGCGCGGCGTGGACGTGATCGTCGCGGAAGAAGTCCCGTATCTCACGGACGGTGGCGGACAGGGGATGTCTTGCGGGAATCGTGAGCATCGCCCCGGCAGCAGTGCGCAAGACCTCGTCCACCGGTCCAGGATAAGGACCAACGTACGCACGTGGTCACCGCTGTCCCCGTCATCCTCGTAGCTGGGCGCAGCCCAGGGCGATACTTCTGTATGCCTCGTCGCAGTCAGCAGCCCTATCCATGCGCTGGTCCGGGATCGCGCCCGCGCTGCGTCCTTACATCTCGAGCTCGGCTTCGCCGCGGGCTTCTGCATGCTGATGGGCCTCCGGGCCGGGCTGGGCTTCCCGCTCGATCCGGGCCGCGTATTCGCTGCTGGCCTGCCGGTCGGCATGCTCTGCCCTTACGCGCCGCGCGGCCTGCTGCGTTCGGGCCAGCAACTCGTCGAGGCGCGCCGCCCTGTGGTCAGGCACGCGGCCCGGGCTGGCCTCGGATGGGAGGGCTGGCTCGGGTGCGCGCTGGGGTGACCGGGGATCTCCGGGGTCGACGGCGGCCTGGTGCTGGCGGGCGATGGCGCGTTCGACGGCCTGGAGACCGGCTTCGAACTCGCGCCTCCATCCGGCCGCGGTCCGGGGTTCGTCGTGGGGCTGTGCCTGCGGTTCACCATCGGGACGGGCTCGTCCCCTCCGCTGGAGTTCGGTTCGGGCTTGGCCGGCGGTTTCCCTGGTGCGTTGGGTATCGGCGGCCCATTGCTCGTACCGGGCGTTTCTGGCTTCGAGCCGCTGCCGTTCGGCGGCCAGCTGCCGGACAAGGGCTTTAGCGCTGGCAGCGCCAGCTTCGTCATGCCGGGCTTGAGCGTCCGCGGATTGCTGCATGGCGTCGGCTTCGGCTCGCGCGGTGAGCCGCAAGGTCCTGCTTACATCCGGTGGGGCGGTGGCCTGGGCACGTTCACCAGCGCGGGTTCGTGCTTCGAGTTCACCGCGGGACAGGCCGCATATGATGTCCGCCTCCTCGCGAATCTCCAGGGCAGTAAATACTGCGTTACGCATGTTCTCGAGTTCCGGATCGCCGCGGTGCGGCACGAGGGATACGGCTTGTTCGGGGTTGGTGATCCCGGCGGCTTCGCGGTAGGCGGCAGCCAGGCCCGCGCGGCGGGCGTATTCCTCGCGCAACGCGGGGGATGCAGTCGGGGCGAGCACGCCGAGCTGGCGGGCCAGCCATGGTCCGGGGCCGACGGCCAGCTGTTCGCCCAGGGCGCGGGCGCGATCGTCGAGCGCGGCTGCCAGCTCGTGCGCGACGGCGGGGGCGCTGGCCGGTGTGCGCTGGGCCCAGGTGACGTCGTGGCCGACCGTTTGCGGCAAGCTGATGCGCTGCAAGCGGCCGTGCAGGACGCCGGAGATAGACCGGGCGCCGTCCATCGGCGCGGCGGTGATTCGGTCGATCAGCGCAGTGATGTCGTGCCCGGCGAGGTGCGCGGCGCGGAGCCGCTGTCGCAGGGCCTGGCGGGAGTGCTCGCGCTGGTACCGGCGGGCTTCGGCATGGGAGAGCCCGGCCATGATCTGCTGGTCGATGTCCGGGTAGAGCGCTTGGCGAGTGGCGGCGGACCACAGGTGGAGCAGGTGGCCGGTTCCGCCGGCCCAGTCCTGAGCCTGGCGGATCTGCTCGGTGGCGGACAGGTCGCCGGCGTCACGGTACAGGACCTCGGCGAGAACGGCTTCCGGGGCGGCCTGCTGGTATGGCTGCCGCCCGGCGGGGGCGGTCTTGCCGGTGACCACGTGCGCGGTATTGGCCTGGCGGCCGCGGGTCATGCCGACGTACAGCGCCTGCCGGGACAACGTGCCGGTGACCAGGAGGTGGGCGGTGTCGACGGTGCGGCCCTGGGCGACATGCACGTTACCGGCGTAGCCGAGCTCGGCGTGGCGGGCCAGGTAGGACCGGGGCACCCGGAATGGCCCGGTCCAGGTCCCGTCCGGTCGTTGGCGGCGCACTTCAGTGTAAGGGCCTCGGAACGCGGTGATCCGGAGGGCGTCGCGGTTGGTGAGCGTGCGGCCGCCGGCGTCGATCTCGGTGTTGAGCCGGGCGCGGACCAGGTCGCCAGTCCCGGCGTGGTTCCCGTCGGCGAGCGCGGCCCGGAGCGGGCCGACGGTGCCCATCTGGGTGAGCCTGGCTTGCACCCGCCGGGATAGCTCGGCGGCTTCGGCGTTGGATCCGGCGAGCAGCAGGACGTCCTTGCCGCGCAGGTGGTCCGCGAGCCACAGGGCGGTGGCGCGGTCGTAGGCGGTCTGCTCGTCAGCGCCGCGGATGCGGCCGTGCCGGTCGTAGGCGGCGGCCGCGGCCAGGTCGCCGTCCCGGAGCCGGACGCTGGCCGGCCGCTCCCAGGCCGCCTCGAACCGGCGAACCTCGTGCAACTCGGCGGCGGGGACCTCCCGGGCCAACAGCCGGAACATGCCCCCGGCCTCGACCGCGCCGAGCTGGGCGGTGTCGCCGGTGGCGATGACCCGGGCTCCGGCCTGCCGGGCCGCTTCGCCGATCATGGCCAGATCGGCGGTGGACAGCTGGCTGGCCTCGTCCAGGACCAGCACGTCGTCCCGGTGCAGCGGGACAGGCCTGCGCAGCTCGTCGGAGCCTTCGGTTTTGCCGAGGAATGCGGCGATGTTGTAGCTCTCGGCCAAGCCCTCGTGCGCCAGGACCCGGACCGCGTTGGTCGAGGTGGTCAGTCCGATGACCCGGCGGCCGGTGAAGCTGGTCCACAGCCGGGCGAACTCGGCCATCGTGTGGCTCTTGCCCGCCCCGGCCGGGGCGACCAGCACGGTCGCCGCCGTGGCTGCGGTGAGCATCATGACCACGGCGTCGCGCTGCCCGGCGTTCAGGCCGGTGCGCGCTGCGGCCGACCGGGCGTGCTCGTGACCGACAAGCTGCGGCACGGACCGTTTCGCGGTCGCGAGGATCTGTTCTTCGGTGTCGAGGTGGGCCAGGATGCAGTAGCGTTCCTCGTTCGGCGGCCGGTAGATGCTGCCGCCGTCCGAGGCGCGCACGCCCAAGCTGGACACGTCGGTGATGTCCGGGGCGGTGACCTGGACGACCTCGGCGCCGGTCCGGCCGGAGACGGCCAGCCTGGCCACCTCGGTGACCACCGCCTCGCCGTCGGCGCCCGGCGGCAGGACCGGGAGCGCACGGTGCACCTCGAACCGGAGTTGCGCCATCGACCAGACCGGGTGCTGGGCTTGCACCGCGGCCACGGCGATCCGCGCGGCGGTGCGCTTGGCCGCATCGTCCAGCCTGGCCCGCGCACGCCTGGCGCGCCCGGCGAACCGTGCAACCTGCTCGTGCACCGCGGACAGCGCGTGCACTTCACGCTGTGCGGTCTGGGCTTCCCAGGCGGCGAGCCGCTGCGCCTGGGTGGGCTCCGCAGTGCCGGTCTGCCCGGCGATGGTGCGGCGGGCCTGGGCCTTGGTGCGGCGGGTGTTCTGCCCGGCCTGCTGGTGCAGCAGCCACAGCGTGCGCCGCGACGGCGGCTTGCCGTGCACCGCCTGATACTCGGCGGCCAGCCGGGCCAGCTCGCCGGTGACCGCGACGGCGCGGGAGCTGAACAGGCCGGTCACGTCCTGGCTGACGCCGCCGACCTCGGCGCCGTTGCCGTCAGCACGCGGCACCATCACATAACCCAGCGCAGACAGCTTCGTCTCGAGGATCCGGTCGGCGACCGGGGCGACGGCCAGCCGCTGGTTGTGCATGGTGCGGGAGTCCAGGGTCCGCCACTTGGCGTCGGTTTTGTCGGCGCGCTGGACCCGGTTCCAGATCGCCACGTGCACGTGGAGTTGCGGGTCGCCGTCGCGGGACAGGTGGTGCAGGAACAAGCCGGCGACGAGGCCGTCGCCGTCGCGCCACTCCCCCGTGCGGGCCGAATGGTGCCCGGTCCGGGTGTAGGTAGCGTGCCGCTCCAGCCAGGCCACCGCCTCGCGCGCCGATTCCAGTAGTGCGTTCTCGATCTCATCGGCGCGTGCGTCGAGCGCGGCGGCCTGGTCCTGGTCGCCGCGCTCGCGGGCCTGGCGGGCCGCGACCCGGTAGGAGGCGTGCAGCACTGACACGCTCTTGACCGCGCTGACGGTCAGATCGAAGTACGGCACCTGGCGCGGGTCCTGGCCGCGCTCCGCCGCGCTGACCTCGGCCAGCTCGGTCGTGCTGGCGTACGGATGGGCGGTCAGGTATGCGGCCGCCGCGGCCTGTTCCCGCTGGTCGGCTGCCTTGGACTGGCGGCGCTTGACCAGGAGTTCGCCGCCGGCACCGATGTTGCGCTGGTACAGGCGGGCGATCACGTCAGGGGCCACCTGGCCGCTGAGCCCGAGCGCCGCGGCGCCTTTCCCGGCCCACTGCCCGGGTGGTTCCCCGGCCGCGGTGTAGTACGACATGGCCCCGGCGCAGCCGCCGTGGCCCTGGCCGGAGGTGAAAGTAGGCCACGTCGTGGCCTGCGTGCAGGGTGACGTTAGTCGACACGATCCGCTGCCGCCTGGGCCGGTTCCGCGTTCATCGTTCGTGATGCCTGTGTCCAGTGCTTTTCGATCACGACGCGAAGGTAAGCGGCGACTCCGCACATTTTGCGGATTTCCTGGCCGCAGGAGGCCAGCGGCTCTGGGGCGGTCTGCGTGAAGGATCGGGCCGGCTGGGCTATCGCAGCGTCACGCACCCGGAAGCACGCCCCCGGCCGGACGGGACTTGGGCGCGGGGCTGGCCGCGATGCGGTTCTCCAGCGATCGCGCCGCGCTGGCCCGATGGTGTGGCTTCCGTGCGATCCGGATCCGCCAGATCGCCGAGGACCACACGATCAGCAACCTCGTCGCCGACGACGGCTTGCCCGCGCTGGTCCTCGAACGGCACCTTGATGGCAGGCCAGAATGTCCCGCCGATCCAGGCCTGCGGGATTCGCGGGCCGGCGGCCGCTACCTGCTGTGCTCTGACCGGCTCAGCCCGGTCGCAGAAGACCGACCGCACTTTTATGTACAAACTTTGCGGCCCGCATACGCCGACGCACCGGCCGGCTAGCCGTCCTGGCCGGGCCTGGTCAGCGTGCTCCGGTTGACGCTGTACCACCGGGCAACGGCCCTGCATGCGCGGCAAGCCGGCTCCCGACTCCCGCTCACCGCCGAGGACGGGCACTCGCAGATCAGCGGCGATCTAGGGGGGCAGCGAAAGGCCTAGGGAATGTCCGCCGCCGCCTTCTTGCCCGATGCTCCCCGACGTATCGGCGTACCATCACCGTGACAATGTGCCCGGCCAAATCCGGGCATAAATAGGCCCCCTGGACCATCCGCCAAGATCACCCAGGGGGCAAGGCCCTGCGACACAGGAACCCACCATGCAACCTAACACGGCAAACAACCACCACGACACAGACCCGCCAGTCCCCCCCGAGCTACTGGAGGCAGTAGCCCGGGCTCTGGCCGCGGCGCTCATCCCGCCGCCACGACGGCCCCCGCCGTCAGAAACGGAGGAGCCGGCGGACTTTCTGACCGCTGCGCAGTTGGCGTGGCGGCTGGGAGTGTCCCGGGAGACGGTCCGGCGGCTGGCGATCGCCGGGACGCTGCCGCACACCGTGGTCTGCCACGGCGCCCGCAAGACGACCCGTCGCTACCTCCGGCGGTTCGCTGAGGAGTTCGCGGCCAGCGGCCTCGAGGTCGCCGACCTGGCCGCCTTCGCCGCCGCCTGCCGGGCGCGGGTCACCGCGCCCGCCAGGTGACGGCCCGCCCGCCGCGGCACCGCACCCTGGCTGCCCCGGCGCGCTTTGCCGCGCGCTGGCGAGAGCTGGCTACGTGCCGCGGCACCGACCTGGAGGTGTTCTTCCCCGGACGCGGCGAGACGGCCGGGCCCGCGCGGCAGATCTGCGCGGCGTGCCCGGTCCGGCAGGCGTGCCTGGACTACGCCATCACCAACCGCATCGTGCACGGCATCTGGGGCGGGCTGACCGAACGGGAACGCCGCGCGCTGCAATCTCGCTGGGTACGCGCAGCGCGGCGAGAGCGCGATGAGGCGATCGCGGCAGCCTCAGCCGCCGGGTACACTACGGCGTCGATCGGCCGGACGTTCAGTCTGGCCCGCATCTCGGTGAGCCGGGCCCTGTCTCGCGAGCCGGATCGGCGGCCATCATGAGCCGCAACCTGGCGTGCACAGTGCATCTGTTGCCGCCGGGGCAGGTCTGGCATTGCGCTGCGAGTCTGCGCAAACCGGCCGGCCGGCTGTCCGGCCGCGCGCTTGGCCGTCGCACCTGGCTGATCCGGATTCAGCTCGAGCGGCGCGGCCTGTGGGTCCTGGCGCAGACCGAGCCTTGGGTGACGCCATGACCGGGCCGGTGTTTCCGCAGGACTCCTGGGTGGAGGTCCCTTACCCGCTGACCCGCGATCAAGAGCACGCGGACCGGGCCGCGTGGCCGTGGCTACCTGGACCCGGCTGGGTGGTCAGCGTTTGCGGCCTGGATGAATGGGAGGTCTGCGTGCAGGCCCCGGAACTGGCCACCCAGCACGACGGTGAGGACTGGTACCCGACCTGTTTCCGGGACTCCTCCGAGATCCGCCTGCCCGAAGCACAGGCAGATCTGGACTGGCTTGCCGGGCCCGAACTGGAGGCGCAATGAGCACTCCACGAAGAACGCCCGGCCACCAGCGCGATCAGTCGATTCTCGCCAATCCCCAGCCGGAACCGGCGGGACAGTCGCATTGCGGGCTGACTACCGCGACGGACAGCTCGAGCCTGTCCGGGATCACCCGCGGCGGCGGTGAGCTGCTCGCCGCCAGCGTGCGCAGCCGGGCGGGGACCAGACGCGCCTCCGGCTCGGTGCTGATCGCCGTAGCGGCGTGGCTACTGGCGCTGATCGGCGCAGGCGCGCTGTTCGTCTCATTCAGCGCTCAGTACGCCTACATCGTCACCGTCCGCCGCCAGGACGCGGCCAGCGTGATCGAGGCGCTGCTGCTGGACCTGCTGATGATCGTGTTCACGCTGCTCGCCCTCGGCCTGTCCCGGGCAGGCCAGTCCGCCCGGGCCGAACGGATCCTGATCCTGGCCTGCGCGGCCGCGTCGTCGTACATGAACGTGTCGGCGGCCGACGTGGCTAGCCCGCGGTCGGTCGCCGCGTACGCGATCGCCCCGGTCGCGCTGGCCGTGGTGGTGGACCGGGTCGTGACCGTGATCCGCCGTCACGTCATAGCCGACGAGGAACCCTCGGCCTGGATTACCCTGGGCCGCGCCGCGGCGACCGCGGCCAGGATCGCCGGGCTGGTGCTGCTGTACGCGCTGCGATTCGCCCTGGCCGCCCCGGAGACAGCCCGGGGACTGCGCCGGATGGTGCTCGCCGCCGCTCCCCTGCCTGCGCTTCCTGAGGTGCCCACGCCGGAGGCTACCGGGCCGCCCCGCACCAAGAAGGCGGTTCTGCTCGCCCTGTACCGCACTCACCCCGACTATGGGGACCGCGGCACAGCCAGCCGGGTCGCTGCCGAACTGGCCCCGAAGGCAGGGCTGCAGGCGGGAACCGCCCGCACCTATGTGTATGCCGAGCTGGACGGCAGGCCATCATGACCGCGGCCCCGGCCGCTGAACCCTCGCCCGGCGCTCTGGGCGACAGCCTGGCCGCCCTGGCTGTGCAGGTTGCAGACCTGCGCGGCGAGATCCGCGTCATCAACGAACGGCTCGACCAGGCCGGGCTCCGCGCCGACATGAACCTGGCCGCCCGGTTCGAGGACCTAGCCCAGACCGTCGCCGGCGCGCTCGACGCCGCCGCCCCCTGCGGGCCCGTCGCCCCGTACTGGATCGGCCTGGACCGCGACGCCTACCACGCGCGGCTGGCCGACCTGCGGCACTGGGCCGACACCGTGCTCGGCCAGCACTACGGCGGCTACGAACTCCGGGACTGCTGGCCCCATCACATCCACGACGTCTGGGAACTGTCTACCCTGGCCGCCGAGTGGCACCGGACCTACAGCGGCAGCCGCCCCGACCTGGCCCGAGCCCTGGAGTTCTACGACCGCTGGCTCCCGAACACCATACGCCGCATTGCTGGCATGACCCGGACGTGCATGACGCACTGAAGCCGTAAAGAATCAAGTTGTCGCTGTGTCCCTTGCTCCCCCTGCGGCGAGGAGATCGGCGGCTGTGCGGTATCGAGTCGGCGTAGCCCCGGGAATGCGGTCTTCTTGCTGGAGCAGTGGCAGGGTTTCGCGGATGACGTTGCCGATGGCGGTTCTGCTGACGTCGCCGAGGGCGTCGGCGAGGACATCCAGCGTGCACAGTCTTCTGTGGTAGAGAAGGGCGAGCAGGATGCGTTCGCTGTTGCTGATTTTCTGGTGGAAGACGCCGCCGCGGGCGCCGGGCTGGCGCGGGCCGCCGCGCCGCTGGTAGGTGAGGCGTTCGGCTTGGGCTGCTTGCCGTGCGCCCAGGCGCGTGGTGAGGTCGTGCAGCTCGCGCTGGGTGAGCCCGGTCAGCGCCGGGTGGGACAGCCGCTCGATGATCGTGGCCCGTGCGGGGCGCAGGTCGCTGTCTGCGAAGGCGAGCAGGGCATCGGGTGCGGAGAACCGGATCGGGGCCACTCCCGGGTCGTGGCCGTGGTCTTCGAGGATCTCGCGGGTCTCCTTGACCAGGTCGCCGATGCAGGTGGCGGTGACTTCCAGCAGGTCAGCGAGCACGTTCATG
>Ga0335083_10012762_pt1 | contig 10035 bp, 8 predicted proteins | sample Lox_Sample_42_FD_206716 | JGI IMG/M metagenome (GOLD analysis project Ga0335083, IMG submission 206716) | Soil microbial communities from Loxahatchee National Wildlife Refuge, Florida, United States - Lox_Sample_4.2 | ecosystem: Environmental > Terrestrial > Soil > Wetlands | place: USA: Florida...
AAAGATCCCTCTCTGTACAAATTTCTCCGGGAGTTGGATGCCCTGAAACAAATCACCGCCACCAACACAACGGTTGTCCTGGACACCACGACGCCGCCGTTCGATTTGCTGCGTCCTGCGCTCAAGGGCGAATGAAATGACTGACCGCCATCCAGAGCAAGACATCGGATTCGGTGCCGCGGCCGTGCTGCAGGCAATGAAATCCAGCGTGAAGCTCCTGCGCTGGGGGCTGCTGCTACTGACGGTGATTTATCTCGTTTCGGGTGTGACCGTCGTCGGGCCAAACGAGACCGCGTTTGTCTTGCGCTTTGGCAAACTGCAACCCGGCCTGCACTCATCGGGCCTGCTGTTGGCGTTGCCGCAGCCCATTGATGAAGTGGTTAAGGTTCCCACGCGCAGCGTTCAGGAAATCCAACTGGATGCCTGGGAATCCCCCTCGTCAGCCGAAGGCTACATCAGTCCCACACTGGATCCCGTCCGCGACGGTTACACCTTGACCGGCGATGCCAACATCATTCGGGCACGATTCTCGGTACGCTACCAGGTGGCCGACCCTGTCGCGTATATGCTGACCGCAAAAAACCAATCGGCATTGCTCGAAGCGGTTTTGTACCAAGCTGCCACCGCCGTCATTGCGCAGATGAAGGTGGACGACGTGCTCGCCTCCGGGTTGGAAGCGCTGCGGGCGCAAGCGATGCGCGGGGCGCAGGCGCAGCTTGACCAACTAGGGCTGGGCGTGCAGTTGCTGGCGTTCGAAGTGCGCGAGATCATTCCCGCGCACCAGGTGTTGTCGGCCTTTGAAGACGTTGTGAGCGCCCAGGTGGAGTCGCGCACCCTCATCGAAAAGGCCGACAGTTATCGCGCTTCCGAGTTGCCTGGTGTCAACGCCGCCGCCTACCGCCTCAAACAGGAAGCGAACGCCTACGCGCAGGATTTGGTGGCCAGAGCGACTGGCGAGGCGGCGGCTTTCGAGGCGATCGACCAGCAGTACCGGATCGCGCCGGAATTGATGCGCACCCGCTTGTATGCCGACGCGATGGAGACGATCCTGCATCACATGCAATCCACCACAATTTTCCAGCCGTCAGGCGGCAGTCTCAAACTGTTTCTGCAACCCAGTTACGGTTCGCAGTTGCCTCCCACGCCGCAAATTATCCGGGACCAAGAATGACAACCGAGGCACACCCACACACTCATGAGCATGAGCACGATCATGATCACGGCCATGCTCACCCACACGTTCACAATCACGACCACGATCACCATGATCATGGACATCCTCACGAGCACACGCATCTTGCCGACGCCGGTTGCTGTCATCATGGTGATGATAGCAATCTACGCTTCCGTCTCAGCCTGGTGTTGTTGGGCGCGTTGTGCCTCGTTATTGACGGCCTGATCCGTCTGTTTCGGCCCGACCAGCACGACGTCGCTACCGTTTGGGCAATGATCGGCACGGCGATTGTCGCGGTGCCCGTTCTCTGGGATTCCATCACCGGGCTGAAATCTGAAGGTTTTGCGGCGACGAAATTTTACATGGATCAGTTTATCACACTGGCGGTGGTCGCCTGTTTCGCCATCGGCCAGTATGTCACCGGGGGCGTGGTTGCTATCATCCTCGTCATCGGCCAAGTACTGGAAGAGCGCACCATGCTTGGCGCTCGCGAAGCGCTGGATCAACTCGCCACGCTTGCCAAGGTCCGTGCCCGCCGACTCCGTAACAACGTCGAGGAAGAAATCGACTCCGACCAACTCGAGCACGGCGACCGCGTGCGCGTGCGTCCGGGCGATACCATTCCCGCGGACGGTCGCGTCATCAGCGGCCATTCCACCATCAATCAGGCAACAATCACAGGTGAGTCCATCCCCGTTGAGGCGGAAGCCGGCGACGAGGTGTTTGCGGGCACGTCCAATCTCACGGGTTCCATCGAAATTGAGGTCGTCAAAACCGGTGAGGAGACGGTGTTGGGACACGTGCGTCACATCGTGGAGGAAGCACAAACCTCACGGGCGCCGATCATGCGGCTGACGGAAGAGTATGCCCGCTACTACACGCCGTTGATCCTCATTATTAGCGGCTTCGTACTTTTCTTCACACGCGACGCCACGCGTGCCATCTCGGTGATCATTGTCAGCATCCCATGTGCTTTCATTTTGGCCAGTCCGGCGGCGATGATCGCCGCGCTGGCGTGCTCGTCGCGACTCGGCATCCTGATCAAAAGCGTGCGTTTTCTCGAACAGGCGGCGTCCATTGATACTGTCGTCTTCGACAAAACCGGCACGTTGACCACGGGACAATTGTCAGTGGAACGCATCCAACCCGTCGGCGTGTTGAGCGAACAGGAGTTACTCGTGATTGCGGCCAGTGCAGAAAGTCAGTCCTCTCATCCGGTGGCTCGCGCCCTCGTGACCGAGACGCAAACCCGCAAATTGGCGTTGCTCGAAGTCACCTCTGTTCAAGAGGCGCACGGCCATGGCGTGTCGGCTCAACTCGACGGACGCCGAGTGCTTCTGGGCCGCGCTTCATGGCTGGTGGCACAAGGCGTGTCCATCAATCAGGACTCGCACGAGGCGCATAACTTGAGCGTCCTGCATCTCGCCGTGAACGGCGAACTCGCCGGCGCGATTTACCTCAGCGACAGCGTTCGCGCTGAAGCGGGCAGCATGGCCGCGTACCTCGGTCGCCTTGGCATCAAACGCCTCATCATGCTCACGGGTGATCGCAAGAACGTTGCCGAAGCGGTTGCGGCCAACCTGGGAATCCGTGAAGTCCACGCCGAGTGTTTGCCGCACCATAAACTCGAAGTCGTCAAGGAGCTGAAGGAGCAAGACCACCGCGTTTTGGTAATCGGTGACGGCGTCAACGACGCCCCCGCGCTTGCCGCCGGTGATTTGAGCGTCGCGATGGGCGCGCTCGGCAGTGATGTGGCTATCCAGACCGCCGATGCAGCCTTGATGACTGATGACATTGGCCGGCTGCCAGTGCTGCTGGCCTTGTCGCGGCGCACGTTGCAGATTATCCACATGAACCTCTTGGCCGGGTTTCTGTTCGTCATGGTGGCGATTGTTGCCAGCAGTCTGGGTTGGGTTAGCCCGATCGTCGCGGCGTTCATCCACGAGTTCGGCGCTTTCTTCGTTTTGCTGAACAGCGCCCGGTTGTTGCGATTTGAAGAAGAAATCCCCGCATGAGAGCGGCCGCCCTCGGGGCGATTTGTGTTGTCGTCTTGCTATGTTCGACGGTGTTTGGCGATTCACATACCCTCAGATCGCATCAACTTGAAGACCGGTCATACGTTATGGTCGGCGACCTCGCCAGTTACTATCACCTTGGCCACGGAACTCGCGACGATGGGAAACGGATCGAGTACCGGACGGATGCAACCCACTTGGTTCTGGAAGCCGACAGCAGTGAGATTCAACTGGATGGAGTGGGGCATTGGCTGAGCACGCCGGTGCTGTTTGCCCGTGGCGAGTTCTGGGTGACACCGTTGGACATCCTGAAAACGATTGATCCGGTTTTACGCCGCGGGAGAGCGCCGGCGGTGCCGAGCACGTGCATTGTTGTCATTGATCCCGGACATGGCGGACGCGATGAGGGCACGCACGGCGCGCACAGTCGCGAAAAGGACATGACGCTCGATCTGGCCAAGCAGGTAGAGCGTGACCTGGAGGCGGTCGACGGCCTCCGGGTGTTGATGACGCGTACCAGCGATGTCACTGTTGCCTTGGAAGAGCGAGTGGAATTTTGCCGGTCGGAACACGCGGATCTCTACGTGAGCCTGCACTTCAACGCCGGAGGAACGGCGGATGGCATCGAGACGTATTGTGTCCCACCGGCCGGAGCGTCGACGACCGCGCACGCTTCCATCGAGGGCGACGCGGAAACCGCCAACGCCAACACAGCCGTGACGAACAACCGCTTTGACGAGCAGAATGTCTGGCTGGCGCACTGCGTCCAGAAATCCCTGTTGCAAGCGACCCATGCCAACGACCGCGGTGTCCGACGCGCCCGGTTCTATGTGCTGCGGTACGCAACCTGCCCGGCCATTCTGGTTGAGGGCGGATTTCTCAGTAATCGCGCTGAAGAAGGAAAGATTCTTACACCAGAGTATCGCGCGGTTCTGGCCCGGGCTATCGCCGATGGAATCGCGGCGTATGCCGGCAAGTCCGCCGGGGAGGACCGCCCGTGATTAGCGGGTTTCTGCAACTCGACGCGTTCTGGCATTACGGTTTCTTGGAACGCGCGCTGGTAGCCGGTTTCTTGATGAGCGTAGCATGCGGAATCCTGTCGCCCTTTGTCGTGCTGCGACGGCTGTCATCTTCCGCCGATGGACTGGCGCACGCGTCAACTGGCGGATTGGCGATGGGTTTGGTGCTGTTTGAAACCGGCCCGACACCGGGGTTGGCCAGTTACACCGCCAGTTTCGTGTTCACCTGCGGAGTCGGGCTGGCCATCGCCTATTTCTCATCCGAAGAACGTCTCCATGCCGACACGGCTGTGGGCGCGTGTTTCATCGCCTCCTTTGCGTTGGGAATCCTGATGCTCTCCTGGCGTCAAATCTATACGGCCAATCTGGAGGGTTTTTTGTTCGGCAGCATTCTAGCCGTAAACGTGCTGGAATGCCGGCTGTTACTGGGGTTGGCCGTGCTGATCGCAGTGGGCTGCGGCTGTTGTTGGCGCTGGCTGGGCGCGTGGACGTTCGACGAAGAACTCGCGCAGGCCTCTGGCGTTCCGACCGGGTGGCCGCGGTATGGTTTGCTGGCACTCGTGGCCGCCACGGTGGTGCTGTCGATCAAGGTGGTGGGCGCGTTGCTCGTCACGGCCATGCTGATTCTCCCCGGCGCGGTCGGGACGCTTTCCGCGCGCAGCCTAGTGATGATTCTGTTGCTCTCGATTGTGGTCGCCGTCGCGGCGACGGTGGCCGGGATGGTGGTATCCAACATGTCGAACGTTCCTCCAGGACCCGGCATCGTGCTGAGCGCATTCCTCCTGTTTGTCGCGGTGTTCTTCCTCCAAAAATTCCGCATGCGTCACGGTCATGCGAGGGATGAACGACGTTAAGCAGGGTTTGAGTGTCTGTGTTTGCACGACGATACAGGCGTTGACCCGACCTCGCAGGGCCTGTTCAAAGACGTAAATCACGGTTCTGTACGAAACCTGCCAGTTTGCTGAGATGCTGAAAAGATGGGCAGCATCATGAGGGTATCATCAGCATAGAGCAACCGTCCAAAGCGGGGAAGCGGTTGGGGGATAGCACGTCCTGCGCATGGCTTACTTGTGGACTTGCCGTTCCGTTAGCACGGATCGGATGAGATCGCAGGTTGTTCGCTGAGATGGACCGTGCGCGGACATTGCACGGAGTCGGCTCGGACTATCGAAGAAGGCCGGTCGTTCAGAGATCGAACTGACTGTGGACTGTTCGTGGAAAGTTTGTGGTAGTGGATTGACACATCTGTGGACTGCTTAAGACTGTAACCTGGTCGCAGAGTGGTCCGACTGCGCTCACGAGATGTTCACGGCAAGGTCAACGACGCGGACATCCGCCGAATCCACCTCAGAAATTCTGCGGAAATCCCGCGTACCATGCGCGGATACTGTGCGCAAAAAAGCACCTTGTGAACTCAAGGGGTAGAGCGTCCGATCTGTAACCCAACCGCATAGGAGGGGAGACCCCGTGCAGGTTTGTGCACAGCGAGTGGAGTTTCTATGACTCGCAAATCGCGGATCGAATGCGTTGCCGGTACGGCGGCAGAAACCCGACCATTGCGTAAGACGTGCGTTACCGGGTGCGTAACGTATGCGTGCACCATCCGTGAGGTTTCCCTGGCCTGTGCGTGACGTTTCGTGGTTTCATGTATAGCAAGTCTGCGTACAGATCGTGGAAACAAATTGGACACAGACTGGAAAGATCGTGGACACAGGCTGATTCAAGTCAGGTCAGAAGGTGGTACGACCGTGGACAGAATTGGGTCAGCCATGGTCACGTCGGAAGCACACTGAGCGCACGATCCGAATCGGAGAGCGGAACAGAGTCGTACTGCGTTGTCGTCTACGCAGGGAGACGGCAGAGCAGCGGCGATGAGGAGCGGGTGTTGAGTGTGCCGATTGACTGCGACCGTCACTTGGGCTGGCCTGTATTCGGGTCTGCTCCGCGTTTGTCAGACACGAAGAAAGCAGGCCAGTTCAAGCGTGGGTGAGGACTCTTGTCCCATCTTGCGGTATCAAGGGTTTAATAACTGGCCTTCGTCAGTCGTGGATCTCGGCGGGAATGCCACGCTTGGCCAGTCTACTTTGTTCGCCACCGCGAACACTGTGAGCGCTGCTTCGGGCTATGCTCGCGACTATGAGACCCATTTGCATAGTTGGCGTTATGAGCCCGCGACAGTCGTTAGCTTGTGTAGCAACTACACGTGCGATCTGTTTCTTTCGGGCACACTGCCCATCGTGAACATGGGCATTCAGCAGGGAAAGGGCAAGATTGACACATGTGGTTCCTGCCACTGTTCGGCGTCAGGCCCGATCTCCTGGAGGGTCTTCGAAAGCTGTCCAGCACAAAATGAAGAATTTTGCGCAAGCAAAGCTAACCGAAGAAATTCACAGCTACACTTGGCAACATGCGACTGTGGTGGACTCCGAAATGTCGATGTCACCCGTGTTAGTCTCGCGTGCGCGATTCATGAAAGAGCAATGGCCTGTGAAGACATTGAACAGTGAACAAACCGCGTGTGGCCGGCTTAACACGAGCCGCCCTCCGTCTCGACTCTAGTCGCTTACCCATGCTTACTACCAAGGCACAATACCGACTTGGTGACGCCAAGGAGTACTTCTCGGAGCACCTGAGCGTTGGTGACTACTACGCCGAAGGTCAGCAGGTCTTGGGGCAGTGGTATGGCCAGGGAGCCGGGAAACTGGGTCTGTCGGGTGTCACACGGCAGGACGATTTCGTCCGTCTCTGTGAGAACCTTCATCCGAAGACCGGGGAGAAGTTGACACTGCGCCAGAATACCACGCGTTCGGAGATTGGCCCGGATGGTCGGCCTCGTCAGAACACGAATCGGCGCGTATTCTACGATTTCACGTTTTCGCCAGCCAAGTCGGTATCCATCGCTGCCTTGGTGGGCCATGACCCGCGCATTGCCGAAGCGCACGAACAAGCCGTCGCGGCAGCACTCGGCCAGTTGCAAGCCTTCGCCGCGACGCGCGTCCGCAAGAGGGGTCAATGCACGGATCGAACGACAGGGAACATCGTGACCGCCGTATTCCGTCACGACACATCGCGTGCTCTTGATCCGCAGTTGCACACGCACTGTATCATCTTCAACGCGACATTCGATTCGGTCGAGGCGCGTTGGAAGGCGCTCCAGAATCACGACATGCTGTCCGCGCAGAAGTTCATCGAGAACGTCTATTACCACGAGTTGTCCCGGCGTCTGCGCCAATTCGGCTACGGCATCGAGAACCAACGTCGCGGGGATTTTGAGATCAAGGGGGTGTCGCCGGCGTTGATTGAGAAGTTCTCGAAACGGCACCAAGAGATTGACCGGAAGACCCGGGAGTTGCTGGAGCGTGAACCAGAGAAAGCCACCGGCAACGTCGCCGTCATCCGCGACCATGTCGCCCACAAGGAACGGGCTCGCAAGATCAAGGGCATCACCCTGCCGGAATTGCGAGCCAGTTGGGACGGACAACTGACCGCCGAGGAGAAAGCGTCGCTGGGCCGATTGGCCACTGAGCCAGCGGCGCCCATCGCACCGAGCGAATCGCTGGCGGAACGGGCTGTCGCGTGGGCTGAGGAGCATCTGTTTGAACGCCGTTCGGTGGTGCTGGAACACGAACTGTGGCGGCATGCGCTGGAACATGTACGCGGGCAGAACGTGGAGTTGACTGAAATTCAGGCCGCGACGGGCCTGCGCGGCTACGTCCGCTACAAACGCCATCCGGGCCGGATCACAACGAGGGGAGTGATTGACCGCGAATGGGAGATTGTGTGCTTGGCACGGGACGGCATTCGTCGATGTGCGCCACTGTGCTGTGGACACTCGATCCAGAATGCTAGCTTGGATTCCGAGCAACGCCAGGCCGTCGAACGCATCCTGCAGTCGCGCAACTTCGTCACCTTGTTTCGCGGCGGGGCTGGCACTGGCAAGAGCTACGCGTTACGGCAAGTGTACGGCGCTTTACGACAAGCCGGGTCTACGGTCATCGCGGTCGCTCCGCAGCGCCAACAGGTCATGGACTTGGAACGCGACGGCTTCCAAGGTGCGCAAACAGTGAGTGGGTTTCTCACTCGCGGCTCGCTGCCGCGCGGTGGGGTGCTGCTGGTTGACGAGGCCGGGCAAATCGGCGGTCGGCAGATGCATGAGCTACTGAGCCTTGCGCAAGGCAACGAGGGGCGAGTGATTCTCTCCGGCGACACTCGCCAACACGGTGCGGTGGAAGCCTCGGATGCGTTGCGGGCCATTGAAAAGTATTCCACCTTGCAGGCTATCGAACTGACCACGATTCGACGCCAAGACCCGGCTCGCGGAAAGACATCGGGTGAACGGGAGCGGATTAGCCAATACAAGCAAGCTGTGCAAGAAGCCTCAGAAGGCAATCTCGCCGCGTCATTTCGTCGTCTGGATCGTCAAGGGGAGATCGTAGTTTGCCCACCGCACGAGCAAGCCGAGCGTCTTGCCGAGCGATATGTGACTTTGGCGGGACAGCGCCAGTCCGTCGTGGTCGTGTCTCAAACCTGGTCGGAGATTCAACGGGTCAATGAGCAGGTGCGGTCCACGCTCAAATCGCGCGGTCTCTTGGGTGTCGAAGATCGAAGCGTGACCGCGCTGGAAACGGTTGATTTGACCGACGCCCAGAAGCGAGACCGTCGGTTCTACAAAGATGATACGGTCTTGGTGCTGAACCGGAATGCTGGCGGATTTCAGAAAGGTCAGACGTTTCGGCTGTTGGCCATCAGCGAAAGAGGCTGGATTCTGGAGGGTTCAGACAAGATTCGCACGGTTCCGTTTCGGTTCGCGGATCGGCTCACCGTCTGTCAACCTGCGGAACTCGCTCTCGCTGCCGGTGACCGCCTGCAATTAAAAACCAACGATCGCACGCGTAAGGGGCAGCGCCTTGCCAATGGTGAACTGGTTACCGTGGAACACGTCGGGGCTGACGGACGAATCAGACTGACCGATGGACGAATCGTCGAGAAGAACTATCGGCATTTCGTGCGCGGCTTTGCCATTACGTCGTATGCGTCGCAAGGGAAAACAGTCGATCACGTGTTGTTCTCCGATTCCGCTGTCCAAGCAGCGACCAACCAGCAGCAATGGTATGTGACCATTTCTCGTGGGCGTAAAGGCATTACCATCTTCACCAGCGACAAGGCGCAACTGCGTGAGAATATCCTGCAGTCTGGTGACCGAACCTTGGCAATCGATCTGGCGAACGACAGTTACCTGCGCAGGCTGGGCATTCCTCGGTGGTTAAAGGCGCGCTGCCGGCGCAACCGGTCTTATGCTGAGGGCTTTCGGCAAGCCAGGCTCAACGCTCATGGCAAGCTGCGACAACGGGCTCTCAGACAAACTCAAGGAATCAAGGTGGGATGATCAAGTCCAGTCAGCCCGAGAATCGCCGAAGTCAGCCATGCTGGAGCCGGGACTATCAGACGCAGGCTCTGCGGGTGGAATTAGCTGATGGAAGCTCGTACGTGTTCCCATACGCTCGTCTCGCGTTTGTACGATTCGAGCCCGGAAACGAGCACGACATGGTTCGGCTTCGCTCGGATACTCACGAAATCCAAATCGCCGGAGAGAACCTTCGTCCAGTGGAATTGGCACTGCAGAAATTCTCCGTGGATTGGGTGAAGGGTTTGGCCGAGCGCTACGACATCGAACCTAGCGACGATTCCGTTCGCATTACCAGCATCACCGTCAGCGAGCTATTGATTTTTGCATAATATAGTGACAACTGGACTCAAAACAGCTCCGCCTGTTTCCAGAAGGATTGAACCAGGGTTGGGCGACGGCGCATCCGGGCCAAGGCGCGGC
>Ga0335083_10012763_pt1 | contig 10035 bp, 7 predicted proteins | sample Lox_Sample_42_FD_206716 | JGI IMG/M metagenome (GOLD analysis project Ga0335083, IMG submission 206716) | Soil microbial communities from Loxahatchee National Wildlife Refuge, Florida, United States - Lox_Sample_4.2 | ecosystem: Environmental > Terrestrial > Soil > Wetlands | place: USA: Florida...
TCGAGCGCCCGCGCCAGCTTCTCTAAAGTCTCGATCGCTGGCACTGTGTGCCCGTTCTCAACCCGAGAGATATAGCAACGGAGCAGGCCTGTCCGTTTTTCAATCTCCCCTTGGGAGAACTGTTTCTCCTCGCGCAATTCCCGCAGACGGTCTCCGATCACCATGTTTCCTCCGGCTGTAATAAGAGAACATCATAACCTAGAGCGCCGTCCTGTTTGTTCAGGGGACCAGGTCGATTCAGCTCCGCTCCGCACCGTGGGGTGCGCGTGGCAAATCGGAAAACGGCAACAGTTCGCCGGCGGCGATCTTCATTGCCACTCCTGTGACGCGTCCGATAATCTCGGCCTGATCGGGATGGGCAAAACTCCGAATTCCTTGCGGGGAGAGCACGTGAGGCACCAAGAGTAGTTGTCCGTTCGTCAGCTCACACCACCCGCAAGCGTAGCTATTGCGCAGTTCTATGAAGTAGATCGGACGCTCCCACTCATGCCGCCAAATTCCGGTTTTGACCTTCGTCTCGTTCGGGTCGATTTGTAGAAAGGAACCGGGAAGGATCATCGGAAAGAGCGAGTAATCGTGCAAGCCGAGGTAGCCATAAAGCGACTTCCGCACGTCGAGTTGTCGGATCAGCGCTACCGGCACATCACCCCACATTTGCACCAGTCTCGTCAGGAGCTGCGTACCTTCCGGCTTGAAATCCCCTCGGGTCCGTACGGGAAAGGGAATCTTGGCCGAGTCCCGATCGACCGACGCCGAAGCAATGTGTGTCGCCGGCCACTCGAACATGGCTTGATCCTTGGCTGCGTCCGCGAGATTGACGCCAAAGAGCGTGAGGAGTTCTTCGCAGCTGCAATGGTAGATGACCGAAAGCGCGTAGAATTTGTGGATACCGGGGACATACCGGCTGTTTTCGATTATTCGCAGCCAGGAATGAGATACGAGGAAGTCCGGGTTCCCCTTCGAAAGCGCCAGCCGCTGGCTTCGACGCTCCACCTCGCGCATCGTCAAGCGCAGACTCTCCCGAAGCGTTTTCAGACTTTCCCCGGGCCGAGAGGTGGGGCTGCGTACGCCCATTAGTTGCAGATGCTAACTGGAATGCCGTTAACTGTCCAGCCAAATGGTTAGGACATTACGAGGCGTGCCCATTCTGCTATTTGCGACGCCCCTGGTCTCAAATGCGGTCACGCCACACTTTTTTCACACTTTTGACTTGTTTTCCTATAAGCACGGTCCGTTTTTCGTGGGCAGTCCCCGCCCCTCTATGCGACATCGGAACTTTCGCAAGCCCGAGCATGAAAAGCTGTCGGACGCGGAACACAACCCCCTGCCCGACGAAGTATCCTTTCGTGCGGAAAGCGATCGAGGCCGCCGAGTCCGAAGCATTTTGTCACGCAAGAACTTGAGCTTGCTGCAGGTATCCGTCGCTTCGGCGCAAATGTTTGGTGCGGACACACCGTACCATGTTCCCCACAATCTGTACTACGATTTGCGGAACCGGCAGTTCACGCCGAATCTTTATCAGTTCATCGCCCTCAGCTCTATTTCTGGCTATCGTCTGACCGACTGGCTTTCCGCTCTTGGATTTGACCTTGAAAACATCGTTCGCCTGCAGGTCGAGCTGCAATTCCCAAAGACAATCCTCCTGGATGCGAATCTGTACGACATCCACGCCGTCATTCCTTGGTTCGAGCAGAAAGGTCCGGGGCTCGGCACAATTAGTCCTTTCACCCAGGTGGTTTCGCAAAACCTGCTCGAGTCGGTTGACACACTCGTGCGCAGCAACAAGAAGGCTTTTCTCTACGCGAAGCTCGGTTGCGAGGACACATTCTCTTTCCCCGAGCTAATGCCAGGCAGCGTCGTGCGCGTCAACCCTCGCCGGGACAGTGTCAAGTCAGCGACTCTACGTGGGGGAGTCTCTCGGGAGTTCTTCCTGTTAGAACACGCCCAAGGGCTGAATTGCTGCCGAATCCGACAAGTCGGGCCCAGCCACATCGCAATCGCATCGCTGGATCGAACGGTCCGTGAATTCGAGTTTCGTTTGGACCGCGAAGTCAGGATATTGGGCACCGTCGACATGGAACTCCGTCGCTTCGAGAATCGGTCAGGCTCGAGACCTCCCCGCATCCCCACCAAACTGAGGACCGAGGATGCGCTTATGTCCATAACCTCTGCTGGAGATCTCCGTCACTTGATTGCATCGCAGCGCCGTCGAAATGGGCTATCGTTTCGGCAAGCTTCCACGATGAGTGGCCTCATTGCAACGAAACTGGGGGATGACCGATACTCCGCTGCGATTGGGTCGCTTTCTGATTACGAAGCGACAGAGACTCCGCCGCGACACCTCCAAAAGGTCCTCACGTTGTGCATACTTTACTCCATCGACTTTTGGCAGTTTCTGCGAACCGCAAGACTCGCAACCAATCAACTCGGTGTTGAGCCCATTCCAGGGGAGTTAATCCCGCGTCTGCCCGCGGCTCCGAGGTCCGGCGATGTTGATATTGAGGGGAAAGCACTCGACAAGAATGCCTTTCATAGAGACTTGATCGAGCAGTTCGAAGAAGTTCCGTACTTCCTTCACGGGGCGCTCTCGGAACTATGCCGTATGCCTCGAATCTCCATACGCGATGTCTTTTGGGTCGGAAGCCGCGGACACGATTTCCAATGGCCGTTGCGAGGCGCCGTTCTCTTGGTCGTAAACCGACGTATCAAAAGGCCGATGGTCCAAGAGTCTAAGGCAGATGAGAGCCGGCACATATATCTGCTCACCCAGCGCGACGGTTCGTACTTTTGTGGACAATTCCGGCGTGATGGCTGCATGGCTCCACTCCATTCAACATCCGGGCCAGCAGGTCAGCGCGCCTTGGCACTCGGTTCAGAAGCAGAGATCGCTGGAGAAGTCGTCACTTGTCTCCGCTGGGTTGAACTGCCAGGTTGACCCTGTTCCGAACACCACCGCACGACTTCACGTTTCAATTTGCGGCCTGTTTACAAGCACTTCCTGCCAAATTTGTCGCACTTTCGAACTATTGGCGTTTTATCTGGCCATCTGCTCCCCCACGGTTTAGGTTGTCCATCGCGGAACCACACGAAACTGTCGGACGCATGCGGTCCTTCTTGCCTCAGGAATTGGTCTGGCTGTATCGGCGAATCCGGTCGCTGCTTGGCTGGCACCTTGCCAGTTTCGGCCTTCTCACCACCGCGAGTGTTCTGGCTTTGCTCAATCCCTTTATGCTGATGTGGATCGTAGATCGGTCCATACCCCATCGGGATGTATCGCTACTGATTGTCGCTATTGCCATAATATTTGCTGCTTCGCAACTGCGTAGCACGTTGACCGGTTTCGGCAGCTATTTCACGCTCAGGGCGTCACAGCTTGCAGCCCTTGAGATCCGCATGGAGATTTTCCGGCGACTAGATTTGTTGTCTGCGGAATATCATGAGCGGATCCCCACCGGACAGAGACTCTATGCGCTGCGTGAACCAATCGAAGAGGTTGCTTATTTTGGATCGAATCTCGTCCCGGTCATACTCCGCACCGTGCTCGCCACAACATTTACGCTATGCGCGATGGTCGCTCTGAATCCCCGATTGACCCTGTTGGTCCTTCCAGCCTTACCGGCCTTTCTCATTGTCCGTCATCGCTATCGGACACTCCTTGCATGCCGATCAGATGTCGTGCACGCCGCAAGAGCACAGTCGGGCGCGTTTCTCGAGGAACACCTTTCGACTGTGATTCAGATTCAACAGCTCCAACTCGAAAAAAGGCAAGAACAGCGCGCATTTCACTCTTTCTGTGCTGTGCTTCGGTCTCAGGTTCGATTGGCCGCAGGACACGTCCAGTTCGCGGCCTGGACGAATCTTCCCATCGCCGCAGCAGCAGCGCTGATCATCGGCTTTGGCGCATGGGACTCCCTGCGAGGCACCATGACGGTCGGCGCGCTCGTTGCGTTTTACGGTTATGTGTTCCAGCTGTTTGAACCCCTTGCCGGCGGAGTCGAATCTTACGCTCAAGCACAGCGTACGTTCTCGAGTGTCCGGTATCTGCAATCCATTCTGAACCTGGAGCCAACAGTCGCCGACAAGCCAAGCGCGACGTACATCCAATCACTAGCGCACTACGACATTTCTTTCGCCGGTGTGAGTTTCGGATACGACCGCGAAAAGGGATTCTTGGCAGTGCCAAACCTCCTCATTCGTGAGGGTGAACACGTAGCAATCGTTGGAGAAAACGGCGCGGGAAAGAGCACATTCGCAAAATTAGTAGCGAGAATCTATGATTCCGATGCAGGGGTCATCTCAATCGGGGGAGTTCCCTTCGAGCGCATCCCATTGCGGCGACTCCGCGGTCTGGTGTCATATATCCCTTCCCGTCCTCTCTTGTTTGACGCAACGCTCGTCGACAATCTGCGACTTGGCAAACGGGATCTGGGGCCAGAAGAGATCGACGCGGTAATCGACTTGGTTGAACTTCGTTCGTTGGTGGCCTCTCTTCCAAGGGGATTGTCGCAGCCCATCGGTCCTGCCGGTTGTCTGCTCTCGGAAGGCCAGCGACAGCGAGTTGCCCTGGCGCGGGCACTGCTGCGTCGACCGAGAGTCTTGATCCTTGACGAGGGCACATCGGCAATTGAACCAATGAGCGAGCTTTCGATGTTACAAACAATCCCGCGGTTCCTGCCCGGGATCACAATACTTTTCGTCTCTCACCGCCTTTCGAATCTCCCGTCGTTGGACCGCATTCTTCTCTTTCACCGCGGCAGGATTGCGGACGACGGCTGTCTCCGCGACTTGATCACCAGAGGCAAACTCTATGCACTGTTGCAACAATCCTCGCCGCGCCCCTGCCAACCATCTTTCAACAGCAACCCCTCCTCGGTGGCTCAAGAAGGTTGACCGATTTCCGAACAGAAACTTTCAGAAGTAAATACGCAACACCATACCTAACGTCCTTTCCCCGAATATCTTGTGATTTGGGCTTCCTGATTCTCGAACACACAACGCTTCTTGTGGATGTCGGGTGAAGAAAATGGCACTGTCCGATTCACATTCTCGATGGTGTCGAGTCCAGCAAGAAAGGAAAGTTCCTTGCTACGAATTGCGGAAGGAGTGCGCGCGACGCAGGATGGCGACGGTGCCATCCTGTTGGACATCCATCACGGTCAGATGTTCACCCTCAACATTGTGGGATCGCAAATCCTGACGCTGCTGGAGCAGGGCTGGCCCGAAATCAAGATTGTCGCGGAAATCAGCCGCCGATTCCGCATTCGTTCGGACATAGTAGAGCGCGACGTTCGGGAGTTTCTGGAATGCCTTCAGAAGCACAGACTCGTCGAGTACAAGCCCCGCACGCCTGCAACATGACTCCGTCCGAGGCCACTGTGAAGACCCGACTACAAATCGAACAAGACACCTACAGTCTCGTAATCACTCGCCGCAATGCGTCGGAAGTTCTGTGTCTCGCAGATGGTCCCTATTGCGCATTGCCTTCGGTTGAAATCTCGCATTCCGAGAGAGTTGCGGAGCAAACCAATGCCGTTGTCTATCGACAATTCAACGTCGAAGCATATTGTCTCTCAACGCATTTCCCCGATCTGTTGCATAGTGCCCTCCGAGTCTGCGGCTACTGCGCCATGGAATGCCTCGAACCAGAGGCTGCAGTACCGTCACAACTGTACTGGGTTTCCGCGAGTTCGTTGAGTGAGGCGACGTTTCGGAATTCAGTGACGCTTACTGATGTCCAAAGAATCTTGCGCACAATCACACCGGCGGGTCCTAGCGAGGATGCAGCAACCTTTGGCAAGTCTGGTTCGCTTCGTAAGATTACGAATTGGGTACAAAACCAGGTTGAATCGCTAAATCTCCGTCTTACAGGTCGGTTCCGCCAATTGAGCGCCAGCCCTACGTTCTGCCTCTTGCGTTTCGAAACCAATGGTCCCGCACTCTGGTTTAAGGCTGTCGGTGAACCGAATATTCGTGAATTTACAATCACGAGCACCCTCGCGGAACTCTTCCCCGATTTTCTTCCACGCCTCATCGCGGTCCGTCACCGATGGAGTGCATGGCTCATGACTGAGCCGGAGGGCGTTGCTCCCGATACCACCTGTGAGTGGCCCGTTTGGAAAACGGTCGTAGATAGACTCGCAAAATTGCAAATCGCGTCTGCCCCTCACACCAGCGAACTGCTACTCGCTGGCGCCCGCGATGTCACGGCTCGATCACTACTCGAGCGTGTAGATGAATTCCTTCTGGTCATGCAAGCGATCATGACACAGCAACGCAAGACACCACCCAGCATCATGACTGCCAAAGAGGTCATTGCACTTGCACACCCGCTGAAGGATGCGTTGTCGATTCTCACCGAGGGACTCGTTCCAGATGCACTCAATCATTTAGATTGCAATCCCGGTAACATTCTCGTGTCCACCGATCGATGCGTCTTTTTTGATTGGGCCGAGGCTGCGGTAGGCTTTCCGTTTTTGACATTCGAGTACTTACGGGAGCACTTTGGTCGGTCTTGCCCGATAATTGCCCACCGAGCCGCAGAACTCGCCGGACATTATGCGGATCACTGGAGACCACACATTGCGGCGGGTGCACTGTCCAAGTGCCTCGCCGTGTCCCCACTTGTGGCAGTCTTCGCGTACGCCGTCCTGAACGACATTTGGCGAGATCCAACCCACCTTGCGAATCCAAGCACGGCCGGGTACTTCCGCGCATTGACTAGGCGCATTTCACGCGAGGCCCACGTCCTCGAAGGGAGGAGTCCTCAATGCTTCCGCCAGTAGCGTCTCCACCATTCTCCGCGCAGGAACCCGTAACAGATGTTTTGCACGAAGTCCCCGTCACCGATCCCTACCGATGGCTTGAGGATCAGGACTCCCCACGGACTCGTGATTGGATCGACAGTCAGGTGCGCTTTGCTCGGGCCTACCTCGACAAACTTCCTGGACGGGGCGTCATCCGTAAACGTGTCCAAGAGCTAATCGATGTAGAGACATACGATTCACTTTTGATCGCTGGTGAGCGCTATTTCTTCCGAAAGCGGTTAGTAAAACAGGAGCAGGCTTGCATCTACATGCGTGACGTTAACAGCTTAGAAGATCAGCTCTTGGTCGATCCCCGGGCCCGAGGAGACGGAAAACACACGGCGGTGAGACCGGTGCAAGTTTCGCTCGATGGCCAGCTACTGCTCTACGAGGTGAAGGAAGGAGGACAGAAGGCAGGAACGTTCGAACTCCTTGAAATCCAGACTAAGACACCCCTCACGGATTCTTTGCCCTGTGGCTACTTACGCGGATTTGCCTTTGCGCCGGATTCGAAGAGTTTCTATTACGTACATGAAGCCTTGCATGACACACGGCCCTCTCACCGCGCCGTGTACCGCCACGTCCTCGGGATGCCGCTCACGGAGGACCAGGAGATCTTTCTCGCTCCCAACTACGCCAAAGTCAGACTAGGGCTTACCTCCGACCGAGAAAGAATGGCGTTCTTTGTTCATCGGTTTCTCGAGACGACGCTTACCGATATCTTTCTACATTCTTTCGCAAGCTCAACGTCCCCCCAACCTCTCCTGAAAGACGTGGACTTCCTTTTTGGACTGCGTCTCGTGGACGGGAAGATATTTGCTGTCACTGACCGTGCCGCAGCAAATCGTCGCATCGTGGAAATCCTAATCCGGAAAAACGCCGTACTCGAGTGGCGTGACGTTGTTCCCGAAACCGACGCTCCAATTCACAACTGGCTGGCTGTCCGCAACCGAATCTTCGTGTCGTACTTGAAAACCGGCGCGTACGAGATCCATATGTTCGACTTCCGTGGTAATCCCCTAGGAAAGCTCCCCCCCGCACGGGAAGCCGAGACACTCAGGATGATCGGGGCCTCGCCCCACGGTGACCACCTTTTCATCGAATCAGAATCGTTCGTGCAACCCGTCACTATGTTCCGTCAGTCCACCAGAGACCACAAACGCACGCTGTGGGCCAAGAAGGCCGTCCCGTTTGCCTCGGAGAGCTATGCCTGTAATCAAGAATGGTTTGCGTCGCGCGACGGTACACAGGTCCCTATCTATCTCGTGGGCCGACCCGATGTCCTGTCTGGAAGCAATAGCCCGACGATTATGACTTCCTATGGCGGCTACGGAATTCCCATGACGCCTCAGTTCAGCATTCTGGTCGCCTACCTGATGGAGCGCGGTTGCCTCTTTGCATTGCCGAACATTCGTGGCGGATCCGAGTTCGGGTTGACCTGGCACGACGCCGCTAAACGCCGCAATCGGCAGAACGCTTACGATGACTTCCTTCAGGCAGGCCAATGGCTACTCGACACCGGACGAACTGCTCAAGGAAGGCTTGCCGTCTTCGGTGGGTCAAATTCTGGTTTGCTGGTTGGCGTCGCCATCACCCAGCGACCCGACCTCTTTCGCTGCGCACTTTGCTTGGCTCCGATCCTCGACATGTTGCGATATCACTTGTTTGATAGCGCCTACGTATGGAAAGATGAGCTCGGCACATCTGAAGATAAAGACGACTTCGCCGCCCTTGTAAAATATTCCCCCTACCATCACGTTCGACACGGCACCGCCTACCCCGCCATCCTGATTGTCTCCGGAGATGCAGACCAGACCTGCAACCCTCTCCACGCTCGCAAAATGACCGCCCGGTTGCAGGCGGCTAATTGCTCCAACCGCCCGATCCTACTTGACTACAGCCCGCACCGCGGTCACTCGCCGGTCCTACCGCTCAGCGAGCGAATAGATGCTTTAACTGATCGCTTAGCTTTCCTCTGCGATCAACTTGGCCTTCCGTTGTAGGCCGGGGAGTTCATATGTCATTCATCGTCTTGCATGCTTACCTGAAGCTAATCCATTTTGATTTCTATCTAGCGCGCGGAAATTTTGCTGCGCTCCATGAGCATGTACGCAAATATCCGGTCCAGACACGCTCCCTTGAGAAACGGTGGTCGGTCCGACAAATCTGCGCAGCGGTGGACATTGCCTCCGCCTTGTATTGGAAAGAAGTGCTGTGCCTTCAGCGCTCCGCAGCCACCGCGTGCCTCTTGAAAAACTATGGCGTCCCCGCGCGCATGGTCGTCGGCGTACAGCACATTCCGTTCAAGGCGCATGCTTGGGTCGAAGTGAACGGTTCCGTGGTGAACGACAAAAAATACATGGGCGAAATCTACGCCGTTCTTGATCGTTGCTGACGAGTCTCTACCCCGGAGGTGGTTCAACGTGAGTGTGCAATTTGGGAAATGGAACTTCGATGGCAAGCCGATCGATACGGATTATCTTAAGACGGTCAACTCTACACTTGTGCCCTACGGTCCAGACTCCTCGAACTCCTATTCAAACGGCGGCATCGCGATCCTCTACCGTGCATTCCACACAGTGACGGAATCGCGCCGCGAGAAACAGCCATTCATTTCCTCTTCGGGCCTCGTTTTTACTTGGGACGGCCGCTTGGATAACCGCGTGGATCTTATCACTCTTCTACACGACACTCGGACGCTCATTCCCAACCCCACTGATGTCGCCATCGTCGGCACGGCCTACGACCGATGGGGCACCGAGTGCCTCTCGAAGCTTGTCGGTGACTGGGCCCTTTCGATCTGGAACCCCAAAACACGCTCATTGATTCTCGCTAAGGATCCCCTTGGGACTCGTCATCTCTATTACGCGCTCGACAGAGACCAGATCACGTGGAGCACTGTGCTCGAACCGCTGGTCTTACATACCGGACGGACGTTTTCGCTATGTGAGGAGTATGTCGCGGGCTGGGTTTCATTCTTTCCTGCACCCCATCTCACTCCTTATCTCGGCGTCCATTCCCTACCGCCATCTTCGTTCGCACTCGTAGAACCAAGGAGGACCCACATCAGTACCTACTGGGATTTCAACCCGACAAAGGCCATCCGATATCGCACCGATCCCGAATACGAAGAACACTTCCGTACCGTTTTCGCCGAGGCTGTCAGTCGCAGACTCCGTGCCGACGGCCCTGTCCTTGCCGAACTGAGTGGCGGGATGGATTCTTCATCGAT
>Ga0335083_10012764_pt1 | contig 10035 bp, 10 predicted proteins | sample Lox_Sample_42_FD_206716 | JGI IMG/M metagenome (GOLD analysis project Ga0335083, IMG submission 206716) | Soil microbial communities from Loxahatchee National Wildlife Refuge, Florida, United States - Lox_Sample_4.2 | ecosystem: Environmental > Terrestrial > Soil > Wetlands | place: USA...
ATTGACAGAATCCGTGGGGCCTCCATTCATGGATGAATGGACCCGCACGAGCCCGGCTGGGAGCTGTATCGTGCCTTCCTGGCGGTGCTGCAGCACGGGTCACTGTCCGGCGCCGCTCGGGCGCTCGGGCTCACCCAGCCGACCCTTGGACGCCATGTGGACGCGCTGGAGCAGGCGCTGGGTCTTCCCCTGTTCACCCGCTCGCAGCATGGCCTGGCGCCCACCGAGGCAGCGCTCGAGCTGCGTCCCTATGCCGAGACATTGGCTGCCACCGCCGCGGCGTTGCTCCGCGTCGCGTCCGGCCAGGGTGGCCAGGTGCGCGGGACCGTGCGCATCACGGCGAGCGAGGTGATCGGCGCGGAAGTCCTGCCGTCAATCCTCGCCAGGCTGCGGCAGGCACAGCCGGAGCTTGTGATCGAGCTGGTCCTGTCGAACAAGACCGAGGATCTGCTGCGGCGCGACGCGGATATCGCCGTCCGCATGCACCACCCCGTCCAGGAGGCGCTGGTCGCCCGCCATCTCGGCACGATCGAGCTGGGGCTGCACGCCCATCCGCACTATCTTGCCCACTGTGGGAGACCGGCCAGTCTGGACGATCTTCGTTCGCATACGCTGGTCGGCTTCGACCAGGAAACCGGCATGACCCGACGCCTGCGGGCGCGGGGAATTCCCTTGCACCGAGGCCTGTTCGCGTTGCGCGCCGACAGCGACCTTGCCCAACTCGCCGCCATCCGGGCCGGATTCGGCATCGGCGTGTGCCAGGTCGCCCTGGCACAGCGCGAACCCCGACTGCTCCGCGTGCTGCCAGGGGCCTTTTCCTTCCAGCTCGACACCTGGCTTGCGATGCATGAGGACCTGCGCGCCAGCCCCCGTTGCCGCGCCACATTCGACGCGCTGGCCGCCGGTCTGTCGGACTACATCGCATCAGCAAGTCAGGTCAGTGGGCTTGGGTGACCTCCGGCGGTTCCGGTTCGCGTCCCATTGCGGCGACGGGCTTGGCACATCGTCGTTGTCCGCTTCCGGCCTTGTTCACTTTGGGGGCGACGCGGTCACCCGCGTCACCCCCATCCGGCACGCAAAGATCAGTCGAAATTCGTCCGTCCGAAAGCCCGTGTCGCCGCGCGACCGTGCAGAGCGGCGGGATCGCCCGCGCCAGCGAGCAGCGCGCCGAGGAGAACGAGGGTGGCGATGGCGAAGCTCATCGGATCAGCCCCAGCCCTGGCCGACATATGCCGTAACGGCGCCGGTCGAACCCGGCCGGTCGGCGGCCTGTGAGGGCAGGATGGAGGCGCCGAGGACGATGAAGGTCACCGCGACGGCAAGCCAGCGGGGGAGCCGCGGCGAGCGGCGAAGCAGGGGGTGGGTCGAGTGGGCGGCCATGGAAGCCTCCTGAGGTCGGGCAAGGCCGAAGCCTTGGTTGGCCGCACAGATGGGCGGGATGTTCCCCCGAATAATCCGGGCTAGGGTTGCAGGGCTTTCAAACGGGGTTTGACAATGCCGCGCGGGCCGATGGACCTGGTGCCGCACTTCCTGCTCGTCGCCGAGCGGCGCAGCTTCACCGCCGCCGCCGCCGAGTTGGGCGTCACGGCCGCCGCGGTCAGCTACAGCATCAAGCAGCTTGAGGCGCGGGTCGGGGTTGCGCTGTTCGCCCGGACGACGCGCGACGTGGCCCTCACCGAGGCGGGGTTGCGTTTCCTGGAACTGGCGCGCCCCGGTGCCGTGCAGATCGAGCAGGCCTTCGCCGCCGCCCGGTCGCTCGGCAGCGAGCCCGCCGGCCTGCTGCGGCTGAACCTGCCGCGCGTCGCGCTCGCCGGCATCATCGAGCCGCTGCTGGACGGGTTCTGCGCGGCCTATCCGCAGGTGGAGCTGGAGATCGCGGTCAGCGACCAGCTCGTGAACATCGTCGAGCAGGGGTTCGACGCCGGTATCCGGGTGGGCGAGATGCTCGAGGCCGACATGGTGGCGGTGCGCCTGCTGCCGTCGTTCCGCTACTGCGTGGTCGCGGCGCCATCTTACCTGCGCGAGCACGGCACGCCGGAACGGCCGGAGGAGCTGCGGCAGCACCGCTGCATCAACTACCGCCAGCCCACGCGCGGGACACTTTATCGCTGGGAGTTCACCGATTCCGACGGACGGGAGATGGAGATCGCCGTCTCGGGGCGGATCATCACCAACGACAGCGGCGTGATGATGATGGCCGCGGTGAAGGGCAAGGGACTGGCCTACACGCTTGACCCGACCGCGGCGCCGCTGGTCGCACAAGGGAAGCTGCAGCGCGTGCTGGAGCCGTACTGTCCGTCCTCGCCGGGGTTCTTCCTCTATTTCCCGAGCCGCGCGCAGGTGATGCCGAAGCTGCGCGCCTTCATCGACTACGCGCGCAGCCATCTGGCGAATGTCGCCCCCCGCTGACCGGGTAAGCGCGGAACCGCGTCGATCACATGTTTGCGAGGTTGAGCCGGCGGGAAATAACCGATTGACGGCAAGAACCACTTCGCGTTACGTCGTGTCATTAGAATGACTTAAAGTAACACCAATGCCTGCCGCCCCCCGCCCATACCGCCAGGTCGCCCGCGCCGCCGCAACCGTCGAAGCGCGCCGTCGCATCGTCCGCACCTTCCTCGGCATGCTCGGCGAGACGCCGCTCGATCAGATCACCCTCGATGATGTGGCGGCACGGGCGAACAGCACGCGACAGACGCTGATCCGCTATTTCGGCGGCAAGGATGGCCTGATGCAGGCGGTCGGCGCGCAGATGGCGGAGGAGGTGCACGCCCGCCGCAGTGTCGCGCCCGGCGCCTCACTCGAGGAACACATGGCCGGCCTCGTGCGCGACTACGAAGAGGTCGGCGACGTGATCGTGCAGTTGCTGGCCCAGGAAGCGCGGCTGCCCAGCCTGCGCACCTTCCTCGATTACGGGCGGACAGACCATCGCGCGTGGATCACGCAGATCTTCGCACGGTGGCTGGCGGGCCTGCCGGCGGATGAGCGCGCGCGCCGGATCGACCAGCTCTACGCCGCGACCGACGTGAACACCTGGAAGCTGTTCCGCCGGGATTTCGGCCACTCCGCCGATGCCACCGCCGCGATGATCGCCGACCTGACGCGCCGCGTCGCCGGCGCACCGCTCAAGGGGGAGAAATGACCATGAAAACCGCTGCGAACAGCCTCGACATCCTGCTGACCACCTGGGAGGGCGGCGGCAACGTGCCGCCCGTGCTTGAGGCCGCCCGCCGGCTTCTTGCGCGCGGGCATCGTGTGCGGGTGATGGCCGACGCCGTCGTCGAAACGGACGTTGCGGCCGTTGGCGTGGAGTTCCGTCCCTGGTCCCGCGCACCCAACCGGCGGGACCGGCTGCCGTCCAGCGACGTGCTGCGCGACTGGGAGGCGGAGAGCGACCTCGCCGGCTTCCTGCGCTTGCATGACCGGATCATGTGCGGCCCTGCCTTGGCCTACGCCCAGGACGTGCAGGACGAGTTGGCACACCATCCCGCCGACCTGATCCTGACAAGCGAGATGCTGCTCGGGGTGATGGCGGCGGCCGAGGCGGCCGGCGTGCCCTTTGCCTTGCTGTGCACGAATGTCAGCGTCTTTCCGATCCCCGGCATGCCGCCTATGGGGATGGGACTGCTGCCCGCCTCCAATGATGCCGAGCGGGCCCGGCATGCAGAGATCGCCGCCGGCTTCCGGGCGTTGCTCGACGAAGGGCTGCCCGCGGTCAATGCGGCGCGCGCGGCCCTCGGGCTCCCGGCCGTGCGCACGCTCGGCGACCAGTTCGAGACGGCCCGGCGTACTCTGCTTGCGACCAGCCCAGCGTTCGACTTCCCCGTCGAATTCCTGCCGCCGCGTTTCCGCTATGTCGGTCCACTGCTGGCGGAGCCGGCCTGGGCAACCTGTCCGTCAGCGACCCCGCGCGAAATGGCGGAAGTGCCGCTGGTGATCGTTGCGTTCAGCTCGACCTATCAGAATCAGCTCGGCGCGCTCGCCAATGCGGCGCGGGCGATGGCGGACCTGCCGGTGCGCGGGATCATCACGCTTGGCCCGGCATTGGCCGGCAGCCGGATCGACGCACCGGCGAACGTCACGGTCGTCGATACGGCGTCACATGAGGCGCTGATGGCGCGGGCGGCGGTGGTGATCACGCATGCCGGCCACGGCACTGTCGTGCGTGCGCTGGCGCACGGCCTTCCGCTGCTGTGCCTGCCGATGGGCCGCGACCAGCACGACAACGCGGCCCGCGTGACGGCCCGCGGCGCCGGTCTGATGCTTGATCGCGTTGCGTCCCCCGAAGCCATCCGGGCCGCCCTCGTGCGCCTGCTGCACGATGTCACCTTCACCGATGCCGCCCGACGGCTCTGCGCCGACATCGTTCGCGGCGCTGGAACCACGGACTTCGTCGCCGAAGTCGAGGCACTCGCGCAGGCGCGAGTCCCCCAGCCAACCATGTCCTGATGCAAGGGAACATGCCGATGCCGACGCTTCCGCACCGCGGGATTGCCGCCTGCTGACCAGCGCGTGCGCTTCGCTGCCACTGCAATACGTGACAGGAACGCGCCTGAGCGTCTGGCTGCGAAATATCCCGACCGTCACACAGACGTTCTGGAAGCTGCCGCCGACGCAAGACCTCTTTCCCGTGCTCGCGCTATGTGTCTGCGCCAATCCGCATCCGGCTCAAGGAACGCTGCCCGCCATCGGCACCACCGATCTGCGCCCCTGAACGAGTCGCGCTACGCCTCGCTGCCCAACATCATGAAGGCGCGCAAGCAAGTGGGGCAGACCGGCAAGATCGTGGCGCCTCGCCTCTGGCAGGCCGCGCTGACGGAACGCAGGTCATGACCGACGCAGAGGCATTGGCGCCGAGGACGACAGCAACACCGTGGGAGGATTAGGATGTCCAAGCTTCTGGTTGCTGATGCCGAAAGTCTCCACTGCATCCCGATGAACCGGCCGAAGAGGCACAAGCCCCACTTCGCCCGCTTTCTGCCGAAGGAGGACCGACAAGCATGTTCCGCAATGATCTTTTCAAGGGCGCACATGTGCTGGTGACCGGCGGCGGCACCGGGCTCGGCCGCATGATGGCGGAACGCCTGCTCGCGCTCGGCGCCTCCGTCGAGATCTGGGGGCGCCGCGGCCCGGTGCTCGAGCAGACGGCGGCCGCGATGAACGCCGCGCATCCCGGCCGCGCGTTCTGGCGCAGCGTGGACATCAAGGACCCCGCCGCCATCGAGGACGCGGTGGAGGCGATGTGGTCCGCCGGCCGCCCCGCGACGCATCTCATCAACAACGCCGCCGGCAATTTCGTCAGCCGGACGGAGGACCTTTCCGCGCGCGCCTTCCATGCCATCGCCGACATCGTCTTTCACGGCACCTTCCAGACCACGCAGGCCGTCGGCAGGCGCTGGATCAGGACGAAGAGCGGCGGCTCGGTGGTGTCCATCGTCGTCACCTGGGTGCGCACCGGCGCGCCCTTTGTCGTACCCTCCGCCATGTCGAAGGCCGGTATCGATGCGATGACGAAGTCGCTCGCGGTGGAATGGGGCCGCTACGGCATCCGCCTCAACGCCGTCGCCCCCGGTACCATCCCGACGGAGGGTATGTTCGCGCGCCTTCGCCCTGGCGAGGCCGATCCGGGCGCCGAGCAGGCAAAGCGCAATCCCATGGGCCGCATCGGCACCGCGCAGGACATCGGCGACATGGCCGCGTTCCTGCTCAGCCCGATCTGGATCAATGGCGAGACGATCGCGCTCGATGGCGGCCAATGGCTGATGAGCGGCGGAGGCTTCCAGGACTATCTCACCTGGGGCGATGCCAGATGGGCAGAGGCGCGCGAACGCATCCGCACACGCAACGAGACCGACAAGGCACAGCGCGGATAGATCGCACCGTCGAGGTGCAACAGCACCGGGCAAGCGGCTTCGCTCTGGTCATGGCCGCCATCGCATCGTGCCCGTCAGCCGTGATCCGGCCCGGCGTCGCATCGGTGACCGCCTCCGCTGATCGAACGAAGGCCTTGGCAGCGGCGAGATCACGGTGCTTGCGCAATGCGCGCTGCCCCGGGACCTGACGCGCGGCATTTTCATAGCATGCTATCTATTAGCATGCTATCTACTTTGCATGAAGCCGACAGACACGCTCGACGCCCGGGTTTTCGCCGCCGGGCTTCCGCCAGTCGCCCGCGCCTGGCGGGCGCGGAACGATGCCGCGCTTGCCGAGCTGCGGCTGTCGACAACGCTCGCCTATCCGATCATGGCCGTGTACCGGCTTGGCGGCGGTGTGCGGCAGAACGTCGTCGCCGACGCCCTGGGTATCGAAGGGCCGTCCCTGGTGCGAGCGCTCGACTCGCTCGGCGCCGCGGGCTTGCTGGAGCGTCACGACGATCCTGCCGACCGGCGCGCCAAGACGCTGCATCTGACCCGGGAAGGCGAGCGTCTCGCCCGGCAGATCGAGACCGTCGTGGCGAAGGTACGCGATGAACTGCTCGCCGGGATACCGGAGGAGGACCTCGCCACTGCGATCCGGGTGTTGCGGTCGATCGCCAGGGCCGCTGGCGTCAGCCTGATGGCGCCGATCGGCCTGGCAGACGCTGAAACGGCTGCGGGCAAATGACCGTGTCGCGCTATCTTCCCGACCTTGAGGGATGGCTGTTTTCGGCCAAATCCTTCCTCGCGGCGATCATTGCTCTCTATATCGCGCTCGCGATGGGTCTGGACCGGCCTTACTGGGCGATGGCGACGGTCTACATCGTGGCCAACCCGCTCAGCGGCGCGATCCGGTCGAAGGCGGCTTATCGCCTGGCAGGCACGCTTGTCGGTGCGGCCGCGACGCTGGCGCTGGTGCCGAACCTGGTGAACGCGCCGGAGCTATTGAGCGCCGCGCTGGCGGTGTGGATCGGCGGCTGCCTCTATCTGTCGCTGCTCGACCGCACGCCGCGAAGCTACGCATTCATGCTGGCCGGTTACACGGCGGCGCTGATCGGCTTTCCCGTCGTCACCGTGCCGGATGCCGTGTGGAATATTGCCATTGCGCGGGTCGAGGAGATCACGCTCGGCATCGTCTGTGCGACCGTGGTCGGCAGCGTGGTGCTGCCTCGCCCCGTCGGGCCTGTCCTCAGCGCTGGTCTGGCCAAGTGGCTGCGCGATGCGGATCGGCTGATATTGGATGCCGTCTCGCTCGGTGATGCGGACAGGACGGAGATCGCGGGGGCGCGCCTGCGGCTCGCTGCCGATGCGGTCGAGATCCGTTCGGTGACCGCACACCTCGCCTACGACACCTCCCGGTTGCGCGAGGCGACGCGACAGGTGGCCGCGCTGGCTCAGCGCATGGTCGTCCTGCTGCCGCTGACTGCGGCCCTGCGCGACCGGCTATGCGACCTGCGTGCCGCCGGTGGCATGACAGCCGGTCTGGATGCGGTATTGGCACAGCTGCACGCCTGGATCGCCACCGGCGCTGCCGCCGGCGCCGCCCCCGCCGGTGCGGCGTGCCTGCGGACCGAGATCGCGACCTTGCAGGACCAGACCGACGCACGGCGGGGCTGGGATGGCGTGTTGCTGACCACGGTGCTGGTGCGGCTGCGCGAGCTGGTCGATCTGCGCCAGGATTGCCTGGAACTGCAGCGCCATATCGTCGCCGGCCGCCTGGGTCGGGACGAGCCGAAGCTGGCAATGCGTCTGCCCGATCGCTCGCCGATGTATCGGGATCATGGCACAGCGCTGTTGCGCTCGGTCGTGGCGGCATTGGCCCTGCTCACCACCTGCGCGTTCTGGATCGCGACAGCATGGCCGGAGGGCAGCGGGGCGGCGGGGATGGTGGCCGTCGCCTGTTGCTTCACCGCCGGACGCGACGATCCCGTGCCGTCGATCAACGGTCTGCTTGTGGTTACCGCGCTTTCGGCCATTCTCGTCGCCATTGGTCAATTCGTCATCCTGCCGCGAGCCGGCAACTTTGAAATGCTGACCATTGCCATGGCAGCCTTCTTCGTTCCGGCCGGCGTGCTGGCCGCCATCCCGGCCACACAGAAGCTGGCGGCCCTGCCGGTCTTCACGGCCGTGCTGCTTGCCCTCGATGAAAGGTACAGCGCCGACTTTGCGATTTGGGCCAACGGCACCGGCGCGAGCGTGTTCGGCGTCGCGGTGGCCGCGCTGGTCTCCGCGCTGGTGGTGCCGTCCGGGGCGACGTTGATCCTGTGGCGCCGGCTGCGCGCTGGCTGGACCGATCTGGCCGCGGCCACGCGCAGCGCCACGCCGCCGGAACGCACGCGGCTTGTCGGGCTGTTTCTCGACCGGATGGGGCTGCTGGCACCGCAGATGGCGATGGCAGCGCCGAGCAATCAGATCGCCGCGGTTGCCGCGATGACCGAGTTGCGCCTCGGCGTCAATCTCGTCGACCTCCGCGCAGTGCGTGATGCCATGCCGCCCGCACTCGGCGCGGCGGTGGACGCGGTGCTGCGACAGTCGGCAATGTATTTCACCGACTGCGCCGCGCACCGCAGCGCGGTGGCGGCATCGCAGACGCTGCTCCAGGCGATCGACCGCGCCCTGGATGCCGCGTCGGACATGACGGGCGGTTCGGCACGCGACGTCGTACTCGCGCTGGTCGGCTTGCGCCGCAACGTCTTCCCCGATGCTCCGCCTTACCGACCATCGCTGGCAATGGACGCGGCGCGGCCGGCTCCGGCGTATGAAGGAAGCGTGGCATGATCGGCGAGATCGACCTGTATGGCGTCTTCGTCCCGACGTTTCTGGTGTGCAGCGTGGTCGCGCTCGTGGTGCTTGCCATGCTGCGCCGGGCATTGCGACGGATCGGGGTCTATCGGCTGGTCTGGCATGGCCCCCTCGTCAACCTCGCCCTGTTCGTCATCGTTCTGGCGGCCGTCACCGCCGGTCTTCAACGGTGGATGTCATGATGCAATCACTGATGGTTCGTGCGCGCCCGCTCCTGCACCTTGTCCTGACACTGGTGATCGTCGCGACGGCCGCGGTCGCCGGTCGCCAGCTATGGTCCTACTACGAGGAGGCGCCCTGGACCCGCGATGGGCGCGTGCGGGCCGACGTGGTCACGGTCGCGCCGGATGTTCAGGGCCTCGTGGAGGAGGTGCTGGTTCAGGACAACCAGCGGGTGAAGCGCGGCGACGTGCTGTTCAGGATCGATTCTGAGCGGTTCAAACTGGCGTTGGAGCAGGCCGAGGCCATTGTCGCCAATCGCAAGGCCCAGATGGACGAGGCGGCGCGCGAAGCGGCTCGCTATGAAAGCCTGACCAATACGTCGGTGTCCCGCCAACAGCAGCAGCAGAAAGTCGCGGCGTACGAAGAGGCTGTCGCGGACTACCGGCAGGCGGTGGCGGACCGCGCGGTTGCGGCGCTGAACCTCAAGCGGTCGGAGGTGACTAGCCCGGTGGACGGCTTCGTCACCAATGTCAACCTGGAGCCCGGCGACTACGTGACCGTCGGCCGAGGCGTGATGGCGCTCATCGACCGCGCAACCCTGCGCGTGGAGGGGTACTTCGAGGAGACGAAATTGCCCCGCATCCACGTCGGCGACCGCGTGCAGGTGCGGCTGATGGGCGAGCACCAGACGTTGACCGGTCACGTGGTCAGCATCGCCGCAGGAATCGCCGACCGGGAGCGCTCGGATGCGCCTGATCTGCTCGCGAACATCAACCCGACTTTCAGCTGGGTCCGGCTGGCGCAGCGTGTGCCCGTCCGCGTCAAGCTGGACGACATGCCGGCGAACGTCGATCTGGTGCTGGGCCGCACCGCGACGGTCGCGGTGACCGGGGCCGCCGGGCAGGGCTGACCCAACGGCGACCAGCTTCGCATCGGCCGCCGGCTTGCGGATTCCGGGGCAAGTCGGCCGCGGTTTGAACTAACCCGCTGACGCGGGAAGGGCGGTTGGGTATCGCGGCGTGTGATTGGTCTTCCGTCTGCCAGAGTTTGGGTACTGAACCGCCCCGGGTTTGCCGGAGGCCTCAACTCCCAAATAGGGTGAGGCCATGACAAGCGCGACGACGAACAGGTTTTCTGCCGAGGTGCGCGAACGCGC
>Ga0335083_10012765_pt1 | contig 10034 bp, 7 predicted proteins | sample Lox_Sample_42_FD_206716 | JGI IMG/M metagenome (GOLD analysis project Ga0335083, IMG submission 206716) | Soil microbial communities from Loxahatchee National Wildlife Refuge, Florida, United States - Lox_Sample_4.2 | ecosystem: Environmental > Terrestrial > Soil > Wetlands | place: USA: Florida...
CAAGGTGGCCCGGCCGCGGTGCTCAGCCGGCGCCAGATCGACCAGGGTCGCGGTTGCCGTACCGGTGAAGATGCCCGCGGAGAGCCCGGAGATGATCCTGCCCGTGAAGAGCAGCGGCAGACCATCGGCGAGCAGGAAGACGGCCGCGCTGGCGGCGGAGAGGCCGAGCGCGGGCAGCAGCATGCGACGGCGCCCGATCTGGTCGGAGAGCCGACCGACGAGCAGCAGCGCGGCGATTACGCCCGCGGCGTACACGGCGAACACCACCGTGATCATCAGCTCTGAGAAGCCGAATCGCTGGCGATAGAGCGCGTACAGCGGCGTTGGCAGCGTGGTCCCCATCATCCCCACGGCAAGCGCCAGCGCCGTGGCGGCGAACCCGCCCTTGCTTCCGAAGTGAATCGATGTTCTCGTCCTCTGGGTCATCTCAGTCATGGTTGAAGCCTCTCTTCGGTCGGGGTGACTCCGCGTCACCCGAGTCGGGTAATCCGCTCGCGCTTGCCGGTAGGCGCCGAAGTTCGATCAGCTCGAGGCCGAATGCCTCCACCTGCGCCAGGACGCCGTGTAGCGCGGCCCGGTCCTGGATCGGTCCCCGGAGAACCGTGTCCGAGCTGCAGATCTCGGCCGACAACGAGGGAAACGCGGTCAACATGAGCGCCCCAAGGTGGCCCTGAATGCGAATCTCGTAGCGCGCCATGGCGATGCCCATGTTCCGGCCGCGCGGGGTAATCGGACGACACCCGATGTGGGTAATCCGCGGCTCGCTGCCCAGAGGAGACGCCGGTCCTTTCCACGAGATCGACTCCGACGAGCGGCGTGGTGCGAAGATTCAGAGCGCCGTGGCGCCCTCGGATACCGCCGTCGCGTCTGCCGCCGCCCGCGACGGCGTCGTCCCGCGCCGCGAGCTGTTCGAGCGTCTCGCGGGTGCCGCCTGCGTGACCGAGGTCTCGGCGCCGGCCGGGAGCGGCAAGACGTTCCTTCTGCGCGCCTGGATCGGCGCGGCCGGGCTGGCGGACGCCACCGCGTGGGTGGCGATCCCACGAGGAGGGGTCGACCCGCAGGGTTTCTGGCTGAGAGTGCTGGACGCGCTCCGGGGCACCGCGACCGGAGCGCCGCTCGTTCGGGAGCTGACCGGAGCGCCGGACCTCGACGGCTGGTCCATCCTCGAGCGACTGCTCGACGATCTGCGCTCGCTCGAGCAGCCGGTGTGGCTCGTGATCGACGACCTGCACGAGCTGCGCTCCGAGGACGTCCTGCGCCAGCTCGAGCTGCTCCTGATGCGCGCCCCTCACGAGCTGCGGTTCGTACTCGCGACTCGCCACGACCTGCGACTGGGGCTGCACCGCCTGCGCCTCGAAGGAGGACTCACCGAGATCCGCGCGAGCGATCTTCGCTTCACAGCCGAGGAGGCGCGTGCGCTATTCCAAACGGCCGGAGTCGAGCTGTCCGATCCGGCCATTGAGTTACTGGAGGCCCGGACCGAGGGGTGGGCGGCCGGGCTGCGGCTGGCGGCGCTCTCGCTCGCCGGACACTCCGATCCCGAGCGGTTCGCCGCGGAGTTCTCAGGCAGCGAGCGCACCGTCGCCGAGTATCTGCTGGCCGAGGTGCTGGAGCGCCAGCCGGAGGACGTCAAGCGGCTCCTGCTTCGTACCTCGATCCTCGATCAGGTCAACGGTGAGCTCGCTGACCGGCTGAGTGGATCCTCGGGCGGGGAGCGGCTACTGCACGCGCTGGAGGAGAACAACGCGTTCGTGTCATCGATCGACCCGAGCCGGTCGTGGTTTCGCTACCACCACATGTTCGCCGACCTCCTCGCGCTGGAACTGCGGCGGACGGCCGCGGACGAGATCCCCTCGCTGCATCGGGCCGCTGCCGAATGGTTCGACCAGCGCGGGCATCACGTCGAGGCGGTACGCCACGCCCAAGCGTCCGAGGACTGGGAGCTCGCCGCACAGATCCTTTCCGATTGCTGGTTTCGCCTCGTGCTCAGCGGTCACGCGGCGACCGCTCATGAGCTTGTGGCCGGATTCCCCACCGACGTCGCCGCCGGCAATCCCGAACTCACCGCGCTGCATGCGGCCGTCGCCCTGAGCCGGGGATCCTTCGATGAGGCCGAGCGAGAGCTGGCGGTGGCCCGGGGCGGTCTGGCGTCGGTGCCGGAGGACAGACGCGCCCGCTTTGAGGTGGTGCTCGGGATCCAGCGGCTCGACCTCGCGCGGCAACGCGCGGATCTGCCCGCCGCCGCGGTCGAAGCCGAGCGGCTGCTTGCGCCCATCGAAGGCGACGCCCTGGAGCATCTCGGCATCAGCGAGGAACGCCACGCGCAGGCGTTGATCAGCCTCGGCACCGCGGAGGTCTGGACCGGCCGGCTCGAAGACGCCGAGCGGCACCTGGACGATGGAATCGCTCTGGCGCGCCGGATCGAGCAACCGTATCTTGAGCTCAGCGGCCTCGCGCACTCGGCAATGCTCGCCAACTTCAGGACGTTCTCCCTGGCCGCGGAGCGAAGCACCGAGGCGATTCAGCTCGCGCAGCGGCATGGCTGGGGCGAGGAGCCGATCACCGGCGTGGCCTACACGGTGCTGGCCGGCGCGATGGTCGCGCACGCTCGGCTCGACGAGGCAGACGGATGGTTCGCCCGCGCGCAGGCCACACTTCGACCGGACGCGCGGCCCGCCGTCGGGCTGTTGCTCCACTATGCGCGCGGGCATCTCGAGCTGGTGCGCGGTCGCCACGCCGAGGCGCTGGCCGATTACCGCACGGCCGAACGGCTTGCCCAGCAGCTGACGAGCCCACACGCGCTCGTCACCCGGGTGCGAGGACAGCTCCTCCACGCCCTCGTGCGGTTGGGCGAGACCAAGCAAATCGAGCAGGCCATCACCGCCATGCACGCGCACGAACGGGAAAACGGAGCCGTCCGCACCGCACTCGCCGAGCTGCGGCTCGCCCAGCACGACCCGGAGGCAGCGACGACCGCCCTCGCGCCCGTACTCGACAGCGCCACCGGCGCGGCGAACCCGACCTGGGTGGTGGCGCAGGCCTGCCTGCTCGAGGCGCGCGCCCGCGACGCGCTCGGCGATGCCGGAGCAACCGAGCGCGCCCTCGAACACGCGCTCGAACTCGCCGAGCCCGACGGCCTGCTCCTACCGTTCCTGTTCCAGCCCACTCCAGAGCTGCTCGAACGTCACGCCCGGTTTCGCACCACCCATGCCTCCCTCATCTCCGAGATCCTCAGTCTGCTCGCCGGCCAGCAGCCCGGGGCGGCGCGCGGCGAGCCGGCGCGCCTGGCCGAACCCCTCAGCGAGAGCGAGCTCCGCGTCCTGCGCTACCTGCCGACCAACCTCTCCAACCAGGAGATCGCCAGCGAGCTGTACGTGTCGGTCAACACCGTGAAGGCCCACACCCGGCATCTCTACGCCAAGCTCGACGCCCACCGCCGCGGCGACGCCGTGGAGCGGGCTCGCGCACTCGGCCTGCTCGCCCCATCCTCGCGCAGATCCTGACGCTGAGATAGACGCGACCTCCGGCTGGATGGCGGTCCGACTTCGTTGCCGACGGCACCGCCGGAGGGTCTCCCCAAAAGGCTCCCCAAACTCAGGAGTTCTCAGAGCACTGAGCAGAACTCAGAGCACCTTGCAGAACTGAGAACCCCTGCAAATAACTCAGATGATCTGAAATCGACGCGCTGCAAAGCCGTCTACACCGGTTCGATTCCGGTCGTCGCCTTGGTTTTGCCTGCAAATAGCCAGGAGGGAACTCGGCCGTCACGCTCGAGATCCTCGCCGGACTCGTAGAGCAGGTCTCGGTTGACGTCGGTGTTTCGCCGTACATCCCGACTGATCGGACGCAGTCGCTTCACGCCTATACGGGTCCGCCGTGAGCCACGCTGAAGAAATTGGCCCGTTTGGTGGTCGTCGACTGAGTCCCTGGTGCGTCCCGCTCGATGGCCAGCACGGGTTAACACAGTCTTTCAGCGCCCACGCCGCCGGTCGCGAATACGCTGCATTTCGCAGCTTTCCGTGGCCTTCATTGGCGTGTGTTCACCAGCCGGTTCCGTCTCGACAAGGCGGAGGTCGCTGGTTCGAGCCCAGCATCGCCCATCAGTTCGGTTGCAGGGGTTCGTCGGTCAGGGGGGTTTGGCGAGCGTTGCGACGCTGTGTGCGGCCTCGTCGTCGCGCGGCCGCTGCGCCCGGCCCGCGGCGGAACTCGATCGCGCCGCGCTCGTAGGCTTTGCCGCATCGGTCGCAGCGGAGGTCCGCGCCGATGTTTCCGCCGCAGCCGACATGAACCGTGAGGCGGGGTGGGCCGCCGGGGTCGGGGTAGTAGCGGTCACCCCACTTCATGAGGACGAGTAGGGCGGGCGCGAGGTCGCGGCCCTTGTCGGTCAGCAGGTACTTGGGCCGGCCGGGGCGCTCCGGATCTGGAACGCGCTCCAGCACCTGCTCGTCGCAGAGCAGCTTCAGGCGGTTGGTGAGCACGTTTGAGGCGATCCCGAGACTCTCCTGGAATTCCTCGAAGCGCTCCATCCCTGCGACCGCGTCGCGCAGGATCAGCAGCGTCCAGCGCTCCCCGACCACCTCAAGCGACCGAGCGATCGAGCAAACCTGATCTGGATAGTCACGGTGAAGCACGGAAGTGATCATAGCTGACTTGCTTGAAAAAAGCCAGAGTCTCGAGTACGCTGTCTTTTATGACGCAAGCTAGCCTTCGATGTCAGGCACCGCGCGAGTGCCATCGCGGCACTCCTCCCCGCGTTCACCGCACATCGCGTGGTGCGGATACGAAGGGTGCGGACGGCCGAGACCCCACCACGAACGTGCCCGGGGCATACACGGGCGCGACGCGGGCGCGCGTCACGCAGACTTAGACACGACACCTCTGAAGGAGGCAGTACCAATGGAACGCAAGTGGTGGACCCTGCTCGCAAGCTGTATCGCGATCTTCATGCTGCTGCTCGACGTGACGATCGTCAACGTCGCGCTGCCGTCGATCGAGCGCAGCCTCGGCGCCAACTTCAGCGACCTGCAGTGGGTGATCGACGCCTACGCACTGACCCTCGCGGGCGTTCTGCTGGCGGCGGGATCGCTGGCCGACAAGGTCGGCCGCCGGCTCGTGTTCATGCTCGGGCTCGCGGTCTTCACCGCATCGTCGCTGGCCTGCGGGCTGGCTCCCGACCCGCTGTTTCTGGAAATCTCGCGCGCGGCGCAAGGGATCGGTGGGGCGATGATGTTCGGCACGTCGCTGGCACTGATCGCGCAGGAATTCCAGGGTCGCGAACGCGGGACCGCACTCGGCATCTGGGGCGGGACCACAGCCCTGGCGGTCTCGACCGGGCCGCTCGTGGGCGGCGCGCTCGTGGACGCGCTGTCGTGGCGCTGGATCTTCTTCGTAAACGTGCCGATCGGCCTGGCCGCGCTCCTGGTCGCGCGCCTACGGTTGCGCGAGTCGCGCAACCCTGCCGCCTCCGGCGTCGACATCCGCGGTGTCGTGCTGCTATGCCCCGCGCTCTTTCTGCTCGTCTACGCACTGATCCGCGGGAACGACGAGGGCTGGGGCAGCGCACTCATCATCAGCTGCTTCGCGGCCTCCGCACTGCTGCTCATCCTGTTCGTCGTGGTCGAGCGCCACGCCGCCGACCCGCTGCTCGACCTCTCGCTATTCCGCAAGCCGGCCTTCACCGGCGTCACGACCGTCGGCTTCGCGCTGTCGGCATCGATTTTCTCGATGTTCCTCTACATCACACTCTTCTTCCAGAACGTATTGGGCTACTCGCCGTTCGAAGCCGGGCTCCGATCACTGCCGGTCACCGCGCCCATCCTGTTCGTCTCGCCGATGAGCGGCCGACTAACCGCCCGGGTGCCGGTGCGACTGCTGCTCGGGACCGGGCTCGCGTTCGTGACCGTCGGGCTGCTGCTGATGGCGAACCTGTCCGACACGTCCGGATGGACCGCGCTGCTGCCCGGCCAGATCCTGGCCGGCATCGGAATAGGCCTCGCCACCCCGGCGCTGGCCTCAACCGCCGTCGGCGTCGTACCGCCGCAGCTGAGCGGCATGGCATCGGGCGCAAGCAACACAGCCCGCCAGCTCGGGCTCGCCACCGGAATAGCCGCTCTCGGCTCAATCTTCCAATCAAAGATCGAATCGACGCTCACGCCGCTCATCGCGGGCACGCCCGCGTCGCCGCACCTCCACGAGCTCGCGCGGGCCGTCGCGTCGGGCGGGACGGGCCGCGCGTTGCAGGCCGTGCCGGCCGCCGACCAGGCCAAGCTGGCGCACGCCGCGCACCACGCGTTCGTGACGGGCTTCGACACGATCGCGCTGGTGGGCGTCGCCGTCGCAGCCGCCGGATCCGTCGCGGGGTATGCCCTGGTGCGGTCGCGAGACTTCGTGGCCGCCGGACGCCCGGCGGGAGCTCCACAGGAGCCGGAGCCGGAGCCGCAGCCGGAGCCGGCGCGAACCTGATCGGCGCCGCTGTCCGTGTCACTCCCACGATTCGCCCTCTCGGACCACACGAACCCAGCACTGGGGCGCAGCCGGATTCTCTACGGCACGAAGCGGGACAGCGGCGACGGTGACTCTCGGAACCCTCCGAACAACAGAACTACGCCTCCTTGTCCCCGGGCGCGGGCGCTCAAGCTGATCAAGTGTCGCGGGTGAACGCGTCCGCCAGTACGAGCGCGAGCGCGGCGGCGACGAACGCGGCGATGCTGATGATGCCGTCGCGGAACGCCGAGGCGAAGTCGCCGTGGGATGACGCGAGCTGGTCATAGAAGACCATGCCGGTGATCGCGATCCCGGCGGCTGAGCCGATCCGCTGACCGGTCTGCAGCACGCCGCCGGCGCTGCCGGCGCGCTCGACCGGCACCCCGGACAGCGTGAGGGTCAGGTTGGGCGAGATCACGAGCCCGCTGCCGATGCCGGCGATCAGCAGCGGCAGCGCGATCCACAGCGCGACGTCGTAGCCGGGGTGGGCGCGCACCGCCAGCCAGACGCCGGCCAGCCCGACGAGCACCATCGCGAGCCCGAAGGCCACGAGCTTGGGGCCGCGGCGCAGCGCCTGCCGGCTGCCGGCCGACGCCACCAGCGCGCTGCCGATGGCGAACGGCGTGACGGCGAGGCCGGACTTCCAGGCGGGGTAGCCCAGCCCGAGCTGCAGGTACTGGGTCTGGATGAAGAACAGCGCGATGAACCCCGCGAAGAAGATGAGACCCACCGGGGCGCCGAGCGCATAGGAGCGGATCCGGAACAGGTCGAGCGACACGAGCGGCTCGTGGGTGCGGCCGTAGCGGCGCTCATGCAGCACCCACACGACCAACAGCAGCCCGCCCAGCGGGAACAACGCCACCCGTAGCGAGCTGTGCCACGTGCGCTGCTCGATGAACGGCACGAGGATGCACAGGATCGCCGCCCCCAACAGGATGACGCCAAGCGGATCCATCGCCTGGGCCCGGCGCTCGGCCGCGGTCGGCGCCGGTAGGTATCGGCGGGCGAGCAGCAGGATGCCCGCGCCGATCGGCAGGTTGACGAAGAACACCGCCCGCCAGCCGTTGTGGGCGCCGAACAGCGCGATCAGCGCCCCGCCGGCGAGAGGGCCAATCGCGCTCGACACGCCGATGGTCGCGCCGAACAGGCCGAACGCCTTGCCGCGCTCCTCGCCTCTGAACAGGCTCTGGATCAGGCCCGAGATCTGCGGGGTTATGAGACCGCCGGCGAACCCCTGGACGACTCGCGTCAGCACGAGGGCGAGCGCCGTCGGCGCCAGGGCGCAGGCCGCGCTCGCGACCACGAACAGCGCCACCCCGACCATGAACACCGGCCGCCGGCCGTGCGCGTCTCCGAACCGTCCCGCCGGCACGAGCAGCAGCCCCAACGCCAATGCGTAGCCCGCGACGATCCACTGCAGCTCGTTCTGCTGCGCGTGCAGCCCCCGTTCGATGCTCGGCAGCGCGACGTTGACGATCGAGACATCGAGCAAGGTCATGAACCCGGCGGCAAGGACGACGGCGAGCGCCATCCACCGGTCCGGGTCGGGGCGATATTCGCCCTGAGCCGGCGGCGCCGGAGGAGTGGCGGCTGCGGAGGCCACGGTCCGTGGCTCGTGGGTACCGGGACCGCTGATCTCCGGCGCAGGCTCGTGGCGTACGACCTGGGATGGCGCAGCTGATTCAGTTGACATGCCGACACCGTGCCATCGCGCGCGGGCGTTCGCGCCCGTGCGCACACCGGTCACATGCGGGATGGGCTCGCCCGTGGCCCGGGCTCCCGGTGTCCCCGCAGCCGCCCCACGAGCTGGCGCGGCACGAGCGACTCCGAGACTCGATCGTCGAGGGGCTGCGTCACGTCCGCAGCAACCAGGCGCTGCTCGGATCGTTCGCGATCGACCCGGTGGCGATGATGTTCGGGATCGCGCGCCGGCTCGGACGCGTCGTGATCTGGGCCATCGTCGTCTGGGGCACGACGATCGCGTTCGCCGGCCTCGCGCGGACTCTGTGGCTCGCCGCCGCGCTGTTCGCGCTGGCCGGCGAGCTCGACATGACGCGACTCGTGCCGTCTCACCCCCGGACCGATTCGTTTTCGACGCGCCGTGTGCCCCGGTTCGGGGCGAGCGCTAAGCCGCGCCCCCGTCGTGCGCCACCCGTGCGCGCGAAGCGGCGATCTCGGGGGAGGGAACGACGACCACCGCACGATCCGCGTGCTGGACGACCTCGTGTGAGACGCTGCCGAGCAGCAGCGACTTGACGCCGGTCAGCCCGCGCGATCCCATCACGATCGCGGCGGCATCGATCGCGTCGGCCTCGGACAGGATCGTGCGGGAAGTGGTGTTCGACTCCGAGACGGACTTGGGCTGGGCGGTCATCCCGAGCCCCCGCGCGAGCTCGGCTCCTTCGGCGGCGGTCTCCTCCGCCGCCTTCGCGCTGGCCTCGTCGATCTCTTCAGGGTCCGGGGTGAACGGCACGAGGCCGATGCCCAGGGAGGTTCGGGCGGCCATCTGGACGAACGGCTCCCACACGGTGAGCACCGTCGCCGGCTCCTCGCCGAACAACTCGGCCGCGCGCTCCACCGCCGCGCGGGAATCGGGGGAGCCGTCGTAGCAGATCAAGATCATTCGCGTTCTCCGTGTTACACCTGGATCGGAGTCCCAGATTAACTGGTAGTCCGTTCTCAGACCCGTTGGTGCCAGGCTGCAACAGGGTCAGAAGCTCTTCACAGTTGACGGTCATCCCATTCGGGTGATGCCCCGCCGGGGCGGCGCAGGATCGTTCCGGGAGGTGAGCCAGACATCGATCGACGACTCGGGGGCGACGGCGAGCTGGGTCGGATCTCCGCGCGCGTTCATCGCGCCGCTCGCGCTCGCTCAGTTCATCTGCAGCTTCGCGGGCTCGAACATGAACGTGATGATCAACGACATCAGCCACGACCTCAACACGGACGTGAAGGGCGTCCAGACCTGCATCACGCTGTTCCTCGTGATCATGGCCGTGCTGATGATTCCGTGCAGCAAGCTGACCGACCGCTATGGCCGTAAGCGATGCTTCCTCGGCGGCCTCGTGCTCTACGGGATCGGCACCGTGTTGAGCGCGATCGCCCCCGGTCTCGGAATTCTGATCCTCGGTAACTCGGTGTTCCAGGGCGTCGGCACCGCGTTCCTGATTCCTCCCGTGTACATCCTCACGACGATGGCGTTCACGTCGATCGAGTCGCGGGCGAAGGCGTTCGGCGTGATCAGCGGCTTGGGAGGCATCGGCGCGGCTGCGGGGCCGCTGATCGGCGGTCTGATCACCTCTGGGATCAGCTGGCGGGCTGCGTTCGTGTTCCAGGCGCTGGTGGTCGGAACGATCATCGTCCTTGGACGGCGAGTCGTCGATCCGGTGCCGCCCGATCCGAAGCGGCCTTTCGACACGGTCGGGGCGATCCTGTCGGCGGTCGGGATGTTCTGCCTGGTGTTCGGGATCCTCCAGGCTGGGGTCAACAACACGCTGCTGGTCGTGTTCCTCCTCCTCGGCGCTGCGTTCCTGGCCGGCTTCTTTGTCTTC
>Ga0335083_10012767_pt1 | contig 10032 bp, 5 predicted proteins | sample Lox_Sample_42_FD_206716 | JGI IMG/M metagenome (GOLD analysis project Ga0335083, IMG submission 206716) | Soil microbial communities from Loxahatchee National Wildlife Refuge, Florida, United States - Lox_Sample_4.2 | ecosystem: Environmental > Terrestrial > Soil > Wetlands | place: USA: Florida...
GTCGATCAAGGTCAACGGCTACAACGAAAGCGGCAGCGACAGCAGTGCGATGTGGTTTGGCAGCCAGCAGCGCGACGCGCTCATCTCGACGCTGGGCTGGCGCCTGGAAGGCCACTGGCAGGCGGGCAGCACCATGCTGACCCCGTACGCCGAACTGGCCTGGAACCACGACAGCAAGGCGGATCCGCGCGAAGTGACCGCCGGCCTCAACGGCATGCCGGGCAGCTTCTCGATGGTCGGCTTTACGCCCGACAAGACCTGGGGCACCGCCGACGTGGGCTTGGCCGCGCAGTTCACCCAGACGCTCAGCGGCTGGCTGGGTTACAGCGGTCGCTTCAGCGACAACAGCCAGAAGTACAACAGCGTGAACCTGGGCCTGAAGTACGCCTTCTAAAGCCTGCTGGAAATCCCGTACAAAAAAAGGCCGCCTGTGCACGCAGGCGGCCTTTTTCATTGGGTGGCTTGAATTCAGCCCGGCCGTCTGGACGTCCAAACGTCGGCCATGAAAAAAGCCGCCCGGAGGCGGCTTTTCATCGGAACAACGGGAAGGGCTTACTTGCCCTTGCCGTTGGTCGCCAGCTTGAGGATCGCATCGGCCTGCTTCTGCAGGTCGGCGGCGGCATCATCGCTGAGCGTCGAGGTCTTGCTGCCGGCCTGGATGGTCTTCAGCACGAGCTGGCCGTCCTGGCTCCACGCGGCGCGATCGGTTTCGCTGGGCTTGGCATCCTTGCTGGACTTCTTCTGCTGCACGACGACCCACGGCTTGCCGTCCTTGTAGGCGTAGTCGGTGCTGGTGAAGCCCTTGTCACCGTAATCGACCTGCTCGCGGATGAACTTCACTTCGCCCGCTTCGCGGAACAGCTGCCAGCCGCGCGACACCTTGTCGTCCAGCTTGGTGCCGTTGCTGATCTTCATGCCGCCAATCTGCTTCTGCACGGCGGTAAACGCAGCCAGTTCCTTCTCGCCGGCGGTCTGCTCGGCCACCAGCTGGATGTTCACCTGCATCGGCGCGCCCTTGGTCAGCACCTGGGTCTGCAGCGGCGGGGTGTAGTGACGGTCACCGTCGACCAGGTCGGCCTTCAGCACGTACAGGCCCTGCTGGTTCACGTCACTGGGGTTGAATTCGAGCTCGAACGAGATCGGGAAGGTGTTGGCGGGCTCAACCGTCTTGGTGGCCAGCGGTGCGCTGTCCTGCTGCGACACGTCCACCAGGGTGAGCTGCAGCTTGGCCGACGAGGAAACCTCCTGGTTGGCGTCACGCAGGGTCACCTGGCCGGTGATGGCGTTTTCCTTGGCCGGCGCTGCAGCCGGGGCCGGAGCGGCCTGACCGGCGGTCGAAGCGGCCGTCGCACCACCCTGTGCGCTGTTCTGGGAAGAATCGGAAGAATTGCCGCAACCGGCAAGAGCCAGTGCCGCGACCGACATCAACGACCAAACCAACGTGCGCATGGGAAACCTCTATCGACTGTCAAGACTTAGCGCGAGAACCAACAGGCGTCCAGATACGCCACGACTCTACACGGGGGAAGCTCTCAGGATAGACGAAAATCAAGGACTTGTAAAAACTTCCCCATGCGCGGGCGTATGTGACGGTTTAGGCGTCCAAATGTCTGCGAAAAAGAAAAAAGGCGGCCCGTCACCGGGCCGCCTTCGTGCAACAACACCGATACAGCTTAGAAACGCTGGGTGTACTTCATGTAGATCATGCGACCAATGTCGAAGCCGCCGTAGTACACGAATGCGCTATTGGGCTTGGAGTACATGATGGGGCCCTGCTTGTCGAACACGTTGTTGGCGCCCACCGAAATGACGCCCTTCCACGGCATCGTCCAACGGAACTGCACGTCGTTGAACGTGGTGCTGCCGGTGTGACGCTGTGCCTGCGCGCCGTTGAACGGATCGACGTGATCGATGTCGTTGCACTCGTCCGGGGTCACGTACGAGCAGCGCTCGGTCATGCCCGAGAAGTAACGCATGGTCCAGGTCGCACCGAAGACGCCGTAGTTCCAGTCCAGGCCCAGGTTCGAGCGGACGCGGAAGTTGCCGCCGTAGCCGGTGAGCGGCTGCACGATCGTGGCCGGATTGTCGTCCGCCTTGATGTTGAGGTAATCGACGTAGGTCGTGTTCCAGTGCGCGGCGAACTGGCCGATCGAATCGATGGTGAAGCGATAGTTCACACCGAAGTCGTAACCGGCGGTCTTCTGCCAGCCCTTGTTGGTCAGGCCGTAGAACATGTTGGTGATGGCGCCATTGGCCGGATCACGCGTAAAGCCCGAGCAACGCGAGGAGATGCCGCCGACGTAGCAGTCATCCAGGATGTCCTGCACCGCGTCCTGGCTGATCACGTTCTTGATGTTGATCTTGTACCAGTCGAGCGAGACGTCGAAGCCCTGCAGATAGCTCGGGCTGTAGACCATGCCCAGTGTGCGGGTCGTGGCGGTTTCCGGCGTGAGGTTGGCGTTGGAGCCCGTGGTGAACTGGTAGTTGCTCTGGCACGGGTAGGTCGTGCAAGGCACCAGGCCTTGGGCGAGCTGCACGAAGGTTGCCGCCACGCCGGGCTGACCACCGAAACCGCTGGTGCATCGAGCCGCCACGGCCGGATTACCCTTGGCCGAACCCTTCTTGCTGTCGCAAGGATCGGTGTACGACTCGAAGCTGCTGCCAGCACCGCCGTAGAGGTCGGAGATGGTCGGAGCGCGGAAGCCCTGTGCCCAGCTGCCACGGACCAACAGGTCGTCGATCGGCTTCCACTTAATGCCGGCCTTGCTGTTGGTGGTGCTGCCGAAGTTGTCGTAGTCGGAATAACGGGTGGCGACGTCGAGCGACAGCTCGCGAGCCATCACCATGTCCTTCAGGAGCGGCACGTCGAACTCGACGTAAGCTTCATCCACCGCGTACTTGCCCTGGGTGGTGGTCGCAGCCAGACCTGAGCTCAGGCCCGCCTGGTTGAACGCGTCCGGCACGAAACGGCCGTCTTCCTGGCGGTGCTCGATACCCGCAGCGATACCCACTTCGCCTGCCGGCAGCGCGAACAGCGTGCCCGCGAGGTTGGCGGTGTAATCGGTCGTGGTGGTCTTACCGGTGTCATGGAACTCGGGGAACAGGAACGACTGCAGGTCGCCGTTGGCCAGCGAGCCCTGGCCTGCCTGGCCGTACGGCAGCAGCGGGTTCCACGGCACGCAGCCGGCGATCGGGCTGGCAGCCGTGCCGCAATGCACCTTGCCGTCGGAGCCCATGAAGGACGGGCCCAGCGCCTGTTCGGAATTGATCAGGTTGAAGTCGCCGTGACCGGTCTTGAGCATGTTGTTGCGATTGGTCATCGCGCCAACGTCCCAGTTCCAGGTGTGGCCGCCGAGGTCAAAGTAACCCTCGAAGCCCGCCGTCCAGCGATAGGTTTCCAGCTCGCTGTCGGTCGTGCGAGGCACTTCCCAGCCGCGACGCGCGAAGTTCAGCGTGGTGCCCAGCGGGTTGAAGTAGCTGGTGGCGGCGAGCGGCGTGCCGAACGCAGTAGCCTGGTACGGATAACCCGCGATCTGCTGGAACGTGCTGCGCTTGTTGTAGAGGAAGTCGGTCTTGAACGTGACGTTGTCGCTGAGGTTGTACTTGCCGGCGGCAAACAGCGCGGTGTGCTCGAGGCCCGTCTGCAGCGTCATCTCCTGGTTCGCATTGGCGTAGCGATCCGAAGTCAGCGGCTGGTAGTTGGCGATATTGGTCGGGTCGGTACCCGGCTTGAGCGTACAGGTGGCCTTGGCGCCGCCCGGGCCGCACGGGCCGGAGAACGAGCCGTTCTGCGAAATGCTGCTCCAACCTGCGGTCGGGTGGAACGGGCCGGCCGGGTAGGCGGTGAAGTCGCGATCGCGCGCCCACACCGGATCTTCCTTGTCGTACTGCGCGCTGACCATGATCGAACCGCGATCGTTCGCAGTGCCGAGGGTGAGGTCGTAGCTCTGCTTCTTGCCGTCGCCCTGGTCGAACTCGCCGACGTAAGCATTGGCTTCAACGCCGGTGAAGTTGGTGCGCAGGATCACGTTCACCACGCCAGCGATGGCGTCCGAACCGTAGATCGACGAACCACCATCCTTCAGCACTTCGATGCGATCGATGGCCGACACCGGAATCTGGCCGAGGTCCTGCAGGCCGGAGGTGTTGGCGCCCAGGCGCTTGCCGTTCACCAGAACCAGCGTGCGGTTGGCACCGAGGTTACGCAGGTCGACGTAGTAGCCACCCACGTCTTCGCCCGAGGACAGCGCGTTGGCGCGGCTGATCGCCGGCGAGCCCACTTCGGTAAGGTTCTGCAGGATATCGGCAACCGAGGTGAAACCCTGGGTTTCGATCTGCTTGCGGTCGATGGTGACCACGGGCTGGGCGGTTTCGACGTCCACGCGCGGAATGCGCGAGCCGGTCACCGTGACCGTTTCCAGCTTCTTGGCGTTTTCCTGGCTGGCGCCGTTGGCATCCTGCGCCATCGCCGGAGCCATGGCCGCGAAAGTACCTACGGACAGTGCGAGGCGCACGGCCACCGTAAGTTTGTTATCGAGCTTCTTGCGGAACTGCATGTTTTCTCCCCAGTTAAAGACCCCGGCCCCAACCGGGAGTCGAAAACCCGGTTCGCACCGGGATTGCAGGCCCCAACGGCGTTGCGCCGCGTGGACTTGCTGTCTGCCAGCTGAATGAGCCGACGTGTTCTTGATCACCAAACCGCGACAATTGCGTTGTTTGGACTCGGCCAGTCCTCCCACAAGGGATTACTGTCCACCAAGAATTTGCGAACCTAATAGAGAAAAGTTGCGAGTGTCAACGAATTTCTAACACTTGCTTTACGCTTACGCCACACTTTCTTCACGCTTACAAATCAAAGTTGGGTTCACGCTCCCCTTCACAGTCGCCATCCGTCAGGAAAATGCGATGAACATGCAGAAAATTTCGTCGATCGAGCCCGCAAATACCTTTGCCGATCGCATCAAAGTGCTGATCCAACGGGTGGGCAGCGTCACCGAGATCGCGCGAATGTGCGGTTTTTCGGAAGGCGTGGTCCGCAGCTGGCGCGACGGCAATACCGACCCCTCACGCGCGCGTTGCGTCACGCTGGCCAAGACCCTGGGCATTTCCCTGGTCTGGCTGGTGGCCGGCGAGGGCACGATCCAGGCCGACGCCATCGCCTCGGGCGAAGAACTGCCGAATGCGGAAGCGTCGGCCAACCGCCACCGCTCCAAGCTGCGCACGGCCGCGGACACGCTGCACGCAAGCGGCATGGCGATGGATCCGCAGCGCCTCAACACGGCCCTGCGCATCCTGCAATCCGAACTGGATCTGGCCGAAAGCCGCCTTACGCTGGCCGACAATGCCGACATGCTGGCCGACCTTTATGAAATCCTCGGCCCGGGTGGCAACGATGTGGACGCGGGCGCCATGGTGTCCTTCAACCAGCGCCTGCACGAGCGGGTGAAGCGCGGCCGTCAGGCCATCGCGTGAACCTCACGCGATTGGCATAAACAAAAACGGCAGCCCGAAGGCTGCCGTTTTTGTTCGTACCTGACCGCTTCCGATCAGAGTCGCGCGATGTCCGCGATGGCGCCGAACTGAGCCTTAAGCTGACCGAGCAAGGCGAGGCGATTGGCGCGAACGGCCGGGTTTTCCGCGTTGACCAGCACGCCATCGAAGAACGCATCGACCGGCGCCTGCAACTGCGCGAGGCGCGTCAGCACGGCGGCATAGTCGCCTGCCTGCAATGGTGCCGCGTTATCGGCACGAGCACTGTCGAGCGCAGCGGCCAGGGTGCGCTCGGCATCGGCCTCGAAGTGCGCCGGATCGACCTCGGAACCCACCGGCGGTGCGCCGGCCTCTTCGGCCTGCTTGCGCAGGATGTTGGCCACGCGCTTGTTGGCCGCGGCCAGGCTCAGCGCCTCCGGGCGACGACCGAACTCCGCAACGGCGCGAAGACGGCGATCGAAATCGACCAGGCTGGCCGGCGACACCGCCAACACGGCTTCGAACTGCTCGCCGGTAAAGCCTTGCTCGGCGTAGTAGCCGCGCAGGCGTTCGAACACGAACTCGACCAGCTCGTCGGCCAGCGCGGCACGGCGCTTGCCCGCCTCCAGCGCAGGCGCCTTGCCGTCCTTGCCAGGCTTGAGGCCCGCGGCAAGTGCGGCTTCCGGCAGAAGCTCGAGCGCTTCCACGAAACTGCCGCGGACGTCCAGCTCCAGGCCGCCTTCGACCAGCGTTCGCGCCAGACCCAGCGCGGCGCGGCGCAGGGCGAACGGGTCCTTGTTGCCGCTGGGCTTCATGCCCACGGCGAAGATGCCGGCCAACGTGTCCAGGCGATCGGCCACGGCCAGTACCTGCCCCACCTTGCCCGCCGCGATGGCATCGCCGGCGAAACGCGGCTGGTAGTAGCTGTCCAGCGCATCGGCGACGCCCTTGGCCTCGCCGTGGTGCGTGGCGTAGTAACGGCCCATCACGCCCTGCAGTTCCGGGAACTCGCCCACCATGCGGGTCAGCAGGTCGCACTTGCTCAGGGCCGCTGCACGCGTGGCTTCGCCAGCGTCCACATCGACGCGATTGGCCACTATGCGCGCCAGTTCGGCCACGCGCACGGTCTTGTCCCACAGGCTGCCTAGCGCCTGCTGGTAGGTGACGTTCTTCAGCTGATCCTGGTAACCGGATAGCGGCGTCTTCAGGTCTTCGTCCCAGAAGAACTTGGCGTCGGCGAAGCGCGGACGGATCACGCGCTCATAGCCCTTGCGGATTTCCGACGGCTGCTTGCTCTCGATGTTGGCCACGCCGATGAAGTGTTCGGTGAGCTTGCCGCTCGCGTCGAACACCGGCACGAATTTCTGGTTCGTCTCCATCGTGGTGACCAGGGCCTCCGCCGGCACGGCCAGGAATTCGCTGTCGAACTTGCAGGCGATCGCCACCGGCCATTCGGTGAGGTTGGCGATCTCGTCCAGCAGCGCGTCGTCCAGCCGGGGCACGCCGCCGGTTTCCTTTGCCGCGCGCGCTACTTCCTCCCGGATCTTCTGGCGACGCTCGGCCGGATCGGCCATCACCTTGGCCGCACGCATGGCGTCGGACCAGCTGTCGGCATCGACCACGTGCACGGGATGCGGATGCATGAAGCGATGGCCGCGCGACTTGCGGCCGCTCTTCAAGCCCAGCACTTCGCCATCGATGATGTCCGCGCCATGCAGCATGACCAGCCAGTGCACGGGGCGCACGAAGGCGTAGTCGTGGTCGCCCCAACGCATCGGCTTGGGAATCGGCAAGCCCTTCAGCGCTTCGTCCACGATCTCCGGAAGCAAGGCAGCCACAGGCTGGCCGGGTTTCACGGCGCGGAACACGAACCACGACCCCTTGTCGGTTTCCAGCTTTTCCAACTGCTCGACCGTGACCCCGCACGATTGCGCAAAGCCTTGCAGTGCCTTGCCCGGCTGGCCGTCGGCATCCAGCGCGGTATTCACCGCCGGGCCGCGACGCTCGATGTTCTGCGCAGGCTGGTTCACCGCGACCGACGGAATATGGATGGCCAAACGACGCGGCGATGCGTAGAGCTTCGCCTGATCCAGGCTGCCATCCACGCCTCGCTTGGCGAGGCCGTCGCAGACGCCGCGCAAGAAAGCGGCGGCCAGTTCGTCCAACGCCCTGGGCGGCAATTCCTCGGTGCCCAGCTCGATCAACAGCGGCTTGGTGGCGGCGCTCATGCAGCCTGCTCCTTGAGGTTCTTCTTCAGGCCCGGAAAGCCGAGCTTTTCGCGCTGCGCCACGTAGGTCTCGGCGACGGCGCGCGCCAAAGTACGCACGCGCAGGATGTAGCGCTGGCGCTCGGTGACGCTGATGGCGCGGCGCGCATCCAGCAGGTTGAAGGTGTGGCTGGCCTTCATCACCTGCTCGTAGGCAGGCAGCGGCAGGTTGGCGGCGATCAGCTTGTTGGCCTCGCCCTCGCACACGTCGAACCAGCGCAGCAGCTCCGGCACATTGGCGTGCTCGAAGTTGTACGTGCTCTGCTCCACTTCGTTCTGGTGGAACACGTCGCCGTACGTGACCGTGCCGTGCGGACCATCGGTCCACACCAGGTCGTACACGTTGTCCACGTTCTGCAGGTACATCGCAAGGCGTTCCAGACCGTAGGTGATCTCGCCGGTGACGGGACGACACTCCAGGCCGCCGGCCTGCTGGAAGTAGGTGAACTGGGTCACTTCCATGCCGTTGAGCCACACTTCCCAGCCCAGGCCCCAGGCGCCCAGCGTCGGCGACTCCCAGTTGTCTTCGACGAAACGCAGGTCGTGCACCAGCGGATCCAGGCCCAGCTCCTTCAACGACCCGATGTACAGGTCCAGGATGTTGTCCGGGTTGGGCTTCATCACCACCTGGTACTGGTAGTAATGCTGCAGGCGATTGGGGTTCTCACCGTAGCGGCCGTCGGTGGGACGACGCGAGGGCTGCACGTACGCCGCCGACCACGGTTCCGGGCCGAGCGAACGCAGGAACGTCGCGGGGTGGAAGGTGCCGGCGCCGACCTCGGTATCGAGGGGCTGCAGCAAGACACAACCCTGCGCCGCCCAGTAGCGGTTGAGGGTCTGGATCACATCCTGGAAGGTGCGCGCGGACATGGCTTTCCGTGGGCTTGGATAAAGCGCGTTAGTATAGCCGGGACCGCTTTCGCCGCTGGAATTCGGGCGAAAACCCACGGGAGACGCACCGCATGGCAGCTTCACCGCAATCCGTGTCCCTGCTCGGCCGGCGCAACCGGCTGGTGCTGGACGAAGTGTTGGCCACCCTGGTGGTCGACGGTTACCTGCAGGCCGAAGACGCCAAGCAGGTGCGCATGGGTTCCCGCAGTGGCCGTGCGACGGTCGAGTTGCATCCGCTGGTGCTGGTGGCCAATGCGAAGTTGCCAAACCAGCGCGAGCCCGGACGGCCGCTGAGCCTGGAAGCCCTCACGGAGTGGCTCGCCGGTCACGCGAATCTGCCGTACCTGAAGATCGACCCGATGAAGATCAACGTAGCCTCGGTGACCCAGGTGGTCAGCCGCGCCTACGCCGAGCGGCACCGCATCCTGCCGGTCGCCCTGGGGCCGGGAGAAGTCACGTTTGCCACCTGCGAGCCTTTCGACCAGGGCTGGGCGGCAGACCTCTCCCAGATGCTGCGCCGGGACGTCAAGCGCGTCGTATCCAGCCCGCTGGACATCAACCGCTACTTGCTTGAGTTCTATGGCGTGCAGCGCTCGATCCAGCTGGCGCAGGATGCCAAGGGCTCGGGCTACGACTCCTCCGCCATCCTAAACTTCGAGCAGTTGGTAGAGCTGGGCAAGGCCGGCGAAGTCGGCGCCGACGACCGCCACGTGGTCCACATCGTGGACTGGTTGCTGCAGTACGCCTTCGAGCAGCGCGCCTCGGACATCCACCTGGAGCCGCGTCGCGAGGCAGGCCAGATGCGCTTTCGCATCGACGGTGTGATGCAGAAGGTGTTTGAGCTGCCGCCGCCGGTGATGACCGCGGTAACGGCGCGCATCAAGATCCTTTCGCGCATGGACGTGGCCGAAAAGCGGCGCCCGCAGGACGGCCGCATCAAGACGCGCTCCAGCGGCGGTCGCGAAGTGGAGCTGCGCATTTCCACCATGCCGACGGCGTTCGGCGAAAAAGTGGTGATGCGCATCTTCGACCCCGACATCGTCGCCAAGGATTTCTCGCAGCTCGGCTTCTCGCCGGAAGAGGGCGATGCCTGGCGCTCGATGGTGGAGCGCCCGCATGGCATCGTGCTTGTCACCGGTCCGACCGGCTCGGGCAAAACCACCACGCTGTATTCCACGCTCAAGCATCTGGCCACGCCCGAATTGAACGTGTGCACGGTGGAAGACCCGATCGAAATGGTCAGCTCCGAGTTCAACCAGATGCAGGTGCAGCCGGCGATCGACCTGGATTTTGCAGCCGGCGTGCGTACGCTGCTGCGCCAGGATCCGGACATCATCATGGTGGGCGAAATCCGCGACCTGGAAACCGCGCAAATGGCAGTGCAGGCCTCGCTCACCGGCCACCTC
>Ga0335083_10012768_pt1 | contig 10032 bp, 7 predicted proteins | sample Lox_Sample_42_FD_206716 | JGI IMG/M metagenome (GOLD analysis project Ga0335083, IMG submission 206716) | Soil microbial communities from Loxahatchee National Wildlife Refuge, Florida, United States - Lox_Sample_4.2 | ecosystem: Environmental > Terrestrial > Soil > Wetlands | place: USA: Florida...
GTTTTTCGGCGCCATTTGTCCTGGATGACCTGCTGGCGATCGTGACCAACCCGTCGATCCGGCATTTCGGATCGGCGCTGCAGCCGCCGCTCGATGCCGCCACGGCCACGGGCCGGCCGGTGCTGAACGTGTCGCTGGCCGTCAACTACGCCTCGGGTGGCGTCGGCGTGCGCGGCTACCACGCTGTCAATCTGCTCATCCATGTTTGCGCCGGGCTGGCGCTGTTCGGGATCGTGCGGCGGACGCTGGCGCTGCGCCGGACTGACGCGACGTTTGTCGCGTTCGTCGCCGCGCTGCTCTGGACGGTGCATCCGCTGCAGACCGAGTCGGTGACCTACGTGGTGCAGCGGGCAGAATCTCTGATGGGGCTGTTTTATCTGCTGACGCTTTACGGCTTTGTCCGCGGCGCGAAATATTCAGAAGTCAGAAATCAGAGGTCGGAAGTCAGCGGCCTTCCGCCCGCGGCCATCCGGCCCCTGGGATCCGGCCTCTGGCTTCCGGTCTCTGTCCTCAGCTGTCTGCTCGGCATGGGCACGAAGGAAGTCATGGTGTCGGCGCCGGTGATGGTGCTGCTTTACGACCGGACATTTGTGAGCGGAAGTTTTCGCGAAAGCTGGCGGCGGCACCGCAGTTATTATGCGGCGCTGGCCGCGACCTGGCTGCCGCTGGCGTGGCTGGTGGCGGCATCGCACGGCCGCAACAACACGGCCGGCTTCGGCGTGGCGGTTTCGTGGTGGCAGTATGCTTTGACGCAGTTTCCGGCGATCGTCCGCTATCTCGAGCTGGCGGCGTGGCCGCATCCGCTGGTGTTCGACTATGGCGCGCAGTGGGTGGACAACGCGTGGAGCGTGCTGCCCCAGGCCGCGCTGGTCATCGCGCTGGGCATCGGTTCGGTGGTCGCGCTGTGGCGCCGGCCAGTCTGGGGATTTTTCGGCTTTTGGTTTTTTTCCATCCTCGCGCCGACGTCGATCATGCCGGGGTTGCGCCAGACCATGGCCGAGCAGCGCATGTACCTGGCGCTGGCGCCGGTCATGGTCGGCAGCGCGCTGCTGCTCGCGCAACTCGGCGCACGCGGCCGCTGGGCCGGCATCGGCCTCGCGCTCGCCCTCGTCTGGCTGACGGCGCTGCGCAACGAAAATTATCGCAGCAATCTCAGCCTTTGGGCCGACACGGTGGCCAAGGTTCCGGACAATGCGTTTGCCCAGCACAACTTCGGACTGGCGTTGTTCGAGCAGGACCGGCCGCGGGAAGCGGAGGAGCACTATCGGACGGCGCTGCGGCTGAATCCCAACCTGCCCGAGACGCACAACAATCTCGGCGTGGTCCTGACCACGGACAAACGCCTGCCCGAAGCCATCGCCGAGTATGAGGAGGCGCTGCGGCTCAAGCCCGGTTACGCCGACGCGCACAACAATCTCGGCTTCGCCCTGGCCGCAGTGGGCCAGTGGACCGAGGCGATCGCTCAATTCACAGAGGCGTTGCGGCTCAAGCCCGGTTACGCCGAGGCGGAGAACGGGCTGGGCAGCGCGCTGGCCGGCGCCGGGCAGACAGAGGAGGCCGTCGCCCACTACGAACGCGCGCTGCAGCTCAAGCCCGGTTACGCCGAGGCGCACAACAACCTGGGCTCCGCCTTCATGAAGCTCGGCCGCCTCGATCAGGCCGGGCGGGAATTCGAAGCCATCCTGCAAAATGCCCCGGACAATCTCCAGGCGCGCGAAAATCTCGGCACCGTTTTTGTCCGGCTGAGGCGCCCGGACGAGGCCGTGAGCCAGTACGAGTACGCCCTGCGTCTCGATCCTGACAACGCCGAGACGCACAGCGATCTGGCGATCGCGCTGATCCAGTCCGGCCGCCGCGCGGAGGCGCTGCCCCATTTTCAGGAGGCGGTGAGGCTCGCCCCCGGCCGGGCCATCTTTCACGCCAATCTGGGCAACGCGCTGGCCGAGTCCGGCCACACCGCCGAGGCCGTCGCCGAGTACGAGGCCGCACTGCAGATCGATCCGAACCTGGTGCAGGTCCGCGATCGTCTCGATCGCCTGCGGGCGCAGCCGCCCGACGCCAAGCCGTGACCGTTTGCGACGCGCCGCGATCAACCCTCCGCCGCGCGGCGGTCGCATTCGGGATGCGCGCGCAGAAAATTGGCCAGGTCGCCGTCCAGCGTCCGCCAGGTCACGCGGCGGCCGATGGCGCGATAAACGGCGTGGACCAGCGGATTTTCGTGCCGGACGAGGTTGAAGAGCGGCACCAATTCGTGTCCGAGATCGAGCTTGGCGCGGTAGCCGGTCTGGCCGCTTTGCAGCTCGGCGGCGCCGGTGGCATAGGCGAAGTCGAGGGCGGCGTCGAAGAGCCGGAAATAAAGAAATGTCCGGCCGGCGCGCCGGTAATCGAGGCCGATGAACTTGTTGATCAACCGGCCGCCGAGAGAGAAAACCAGCATGAACGTCAGCAGCTCCCCGGTGGCCGGATCGCGCTGCAAAATGAAGCGCGCCGGCGCCTGGCCGCGGATGTTTTCGAAGAACCGGAGGTTGAGCCGCTCAAACTTGGTTTTGCCCCGTTCGTACGTCTGCATGAACAGTCCGAAAATTTCGGCGAGCTCGGCGTCAGAGGGCCGATCGACGATGCTCGTCTCCAACGCGAGCAGCTCCTTCGAGCGGCGCAGTTTTTTCGAAAGATTGTGCCGGTGCGGGCCGGAGAGGGCGCGAAGGTAGGCGTGTTTGTCGGGCGCGGGCAGCCTCACCCGCGTGCCCGGATAGCTGGGCATGCGGAAAAAATCGCTTTTCCCGCCGCACAGCGTCTCCAGCGCCGGCAGATCCGCGGCCGGAAAATCCTTGAACACCATCATGGGTGCGTTGAGGGCGCGGGCTTTCGCGCGCAAAGCCTCCGCCAGCGGCCCGATCACCTCCGCGGGTTTCGCGCCCGGCGCGAGGCCGATGCGGCCTTCGTCGGCGCAGGGCGAGCCGATGAAGAACGTGCGCTGACAGCCCGCGCGCGGAAAAAAGCGGGAGAGAAAATTGAAACACCACGCCACCGGCGCCGGCGCCACCAGCGCCACCGGCACATCGTGGACAAAGCACGGAACGATCCCGACCGGCCGGTCGCCGGTCTTGATCACGGCGTAGTGAAAATCAAACTGATCCTCGAGGCCGCAGGCTTCCAGGGTCTGATACCAGAAGCGCCCCTCCCACGGCGACGGAAAACACGCCGACCACAGCGCGTCGTCGATTTCCCGTGAGGTCGCGACGAACTCGATCCGCACCGGTGATGAGGGACTGGGCATGATCACAACGCCGTGAACACGGTTCCGACGATGATGCAGCAAACCCCCAGCCAGCGGACGGTTCCCACGCGTTCCGCGAGCAACAGCCGGGACAGCAGGGCCACGCCGACGAAGCACAGGCTGCCGAGTGGAAACGCGACGCTGACCTCCAGGCGATGCAGGGCGAGCGTGTAGAGGACGATTTCGATGACATAGAGCGCGACGCCGGCGGCGATCCAGGCGGCGGGCGGAAACCCGGCGCGACGCCCGGCGGCAAGGCGGCCCAGCAGGCCCGCCGCCGGACCCGGCCGGCCCGAGGCGCCCACCTTGAGCGAAAGCTGGGCAAAGCTTTCCACGATCACCGCGGCGAGCACGAGCAGAATACCGGCGGATTTGGGCGTCATGGCGGACTTGGCTTCACCGCGTTTTGTCGCGGCGCCGCCGTGTGAAAGGGCGTGCGGCTGATCAGGAACACCCCGGCCAGAATCAGCGCCACGCCCGCCGCCTTGGCGAGGGACAAATCCTCGTGCAGCGCGCGGTGGGAAATCGCAAGGACCGCGATGTAACTCAAGGCCGTGAACGGCTGCGCGAAACTCAGATCGGCCAGCGCCAGCACCCGCAGCCAATTGTAGAGCTGCGCGCCAAAGGCGAGCATGGCCGCATAAAAATAAGGGCTGCCCAGCACGACCCGCATCGTGACCGCAACGGACGCGGCTTCGGGAATGCCCGCGACCGACCGTTTCCACGCGATTTGCACCAATGTGTCCAAAACCACGGCGACGATCAGCCCCGCCACGGCCGCCGGGGGGATTTTGCTCGCGCGCTGGTTCACGGTCCAAAACGCTTTCGGATTATTCCGGCGAGGAAAACAAAAAACCGGCGCGGCGCTCCGCCGCGGCCGGAGCGATGGAAGCTGCTCCCCGGCGCAAGTTTGGCGTGCGCCGGCCGGGGATAAGCATAAACGACACACGGATTTAGCATTGCTAATGCTTGACATTGGCGAAAAGCCGGCGTCACTCCTCGCACCCCTGTTGCACGATCTCGACCTCGATTCGAGGTTGGACCAACAACCCCTCATACCCCCTATGAACTCGCGCGCCTTCTCCCGCCGCTTCGCGGCGCTTTTCGCCGGCACCGGATGCTGGCTTTCGCTCGCAGCCTCGCTTGAGGCCAGCCCCTACCTTCCCGCCCTGCCCGCTCCGCCGCCCGCCGAGCCGACCACCCATCTCAGTGTCCTGAGCTTCGGCGCCAAGGGCGACGGTTCGACCAAGGATACGGCCGCCTTTCAAAGCGCCATCAATGCCGCCACCGCCACCAGCGGCGGCGCCGTGGTCGACGTGCCCGGCAGTCACACCTATCTCATCGGCAGCATCGACCTGAAATCCAACGTCTGGCTCAACGTCGAGTCCGGTGCGACGATCAAGGGCAGCGAAAGCACCTCCGATTATCCCGTCGTGACCGAGCGCTGGGAAGGCCAGGACGATCCGTGCTACCGTGGACTCATTTCCGCCACCGGCACGCCGACCAACCCCGTCACGAACATCGCCATCATCGGCTCCGGCACGATCATCGGCGCCTCGGGCGGCATCAATCTCGACCGGCCCAAGAGCCCGGTCGGCCCCAAGAACATCGAACCGCGCTACTGCCGGGGCGTCTACATCCAGGGCATCACCAGCCAGACGACGAAGATCTGGAACATCCATCCAACCTACTGTCAGGACGTGACGGTTTCAGGCGTCACCACCAAGGGCTCCCAGTCCAACTCGGACGGCTGCGATCCCGACTCCTGCTCGCGCGTGCTGATCGAGAACTGCCATTTCGGCTCCGGCGACGACGACATCGCAATCAAGTCCGGCCGCGGCATCGCCGGCGCGCAGGTCAACATTCCCACCACCGACGTCACGATCGAAAACTGCACCTTCACCAGCTGCGGCGGCGCTTCCGGCGGCGTGGCAATGGGCAGCGAGATCTCGGGCGGACTGGAACGCATTCTGGTCGAAAATTGCTCGTTCACGTTTACCGGCTCGAACCAGAAGGCCATCTATATCAAGTACGCGCACGGCCGCGGCGGTTTCGTCAACGACCTCACTGTCGACCACATCACCACCGCTTGCCAGGCCTTTAAGCTCGAAAGCAACTATTCGAATCAGAACTATGGGCCCTACGGCAATGGGCCGATCAGCGGCGAACCCGGAATTTCGCTGGTCAACAATGTCCTGATGACGAACGTCACCGAACACGGCGGGACCGCTTTGGACATCTTCGGCGATCCGGCCAAGCTCGTGAACAATATTGCCATTTCCAGCCTCTCCACCAGCGGCTCGGTCGGTTCGGTGAGCAATGTCACGAATTTCTCGTATTCGGGCTCACCTGCTCCGTCAGAAACCAATGTTAGGCCCGGCATCACCACGAGCGCCGATTCGGCCACGGTCTCGCCGGGCGGCATCGCCACCTTCGGCATTACGGTTCCGTCGGGTCTTTCCGCGCCGGTCAGCCTGATCATCGTGGGCGACGGCATCGGCAACCAGTTGCCCGCCGGCACGACCGCCTCGTTCAGCCCCAGCTCGCTGAGCGGCGGCTCCGGCTCGTCCACGCTCACCTTCAACACCTCGGCTTCCACGCCGGCCGGAACCTATTCGGAAAACATCGAGGCGCTGAACTCCGGCGGCAGCATCGCCTGGACCGCGGCGGTCACCCTGATCGTTTCCGGCAACAGCCCGCCGCAAGTGGCGGCTCCGGTCTTCAGCCCCGGCGGCGGCACCTACGCCGTCGGTCAATTGGTGCTGTTTTCCGATGCCACCAGCGGTGCGACTATCCGCTACACCACGGACGGCAGCACACCGACCGAAACCAATGGCATAATTGGAGGCTCAGTGAGCATCACCAGTACGACGACCCTGAAAGCCATCGCTTATGAGGCCGGCATGACCGATAGTGATGTCACCATCGCAGTTTACACCATCGAGCCTTTTGAAGGTTTGCTCCCGCCCGTGTTCAGTCCCGGCGGCGGCACCTATGCCACCGCGCAAAGCGTGAGCATAACTTCGACCGCCGGAGCGAGCATCCGTTATACCACGGACGGCAGCCCGCCTTCGGAGGTTAGTGGCACAATCTATTCTGGTCCGGTGAATATCAGCACCACGACGACATTGCAGGCCATCGCCTATGAGAGCGGCTTCGCCGACACTACGGTGACCAGCGCGACTTACACCATTGGCGCCCCCCCGCCGACCCTCAACTTCGAGGCCGAAAGCCTGAGCTACACCGGCAGCGGCGCGACCACCTCGGTCCAGACCGACACCAACTCCAGCGGTGGCAAATGGGTCGAGCTGGCCGGCAACAGCACCGGCGACCACATCGACTTCACCATTCCGAGCATCCCGGCCGGCACCTACCAGCTGAAGATGGAATGGAAGGGCAACAACAACCGCGGCATCCTCCAGCTCGCGGTCGACGGCGCCGACCTCGGACCGACGCTCGACCAATATTCCTCCGGCCAGACCTATCCGACCACGACCTTCGGCAACGTGACCTTCGCTTCGGCCGGCACCCACACCGTCCGCCTGACCGTCACGGGCAAGAACTCCAAGTCGAGCGGCGAATTCCTCTCCGCCGACAAGTTCACCTTCACCGGCCAGTAAGGTTTACCGCATAGAAGAACTTCCCAGCGCGGCAGACTCGTCGAGTTTGCCGCGCTTTTTATTTCCGAGAATGTCTCCGCCGATCCGACGGCCGGCCGCGGATCAAAAGCCGCTGTTGACCGGCAGATCCGCCGGCCGCGATTTGGGCAGCGAGGAAACCGGCGAGCGCAGAATCTGATCCAGCTTTTGCCGGGCGGCGGCTGGCAAGCCGCGCGCCAGCCGGTGAAAATATTCGTCCAGACGTTCAATTTCCTCGCTCAGCGCCTGAAGCAACGGCCGCGCCTCGGGCGTCACCTGCTCCAGGATGTCGCCGGGCAGAATCAAGTGATAAGAAAGTTTGTCGGCCGGCAGGAAGCTCTCCACCATTTTTTCCCGCTTGGAGCGGCAGGCTTGGACTGCGACGGCTTGGGCGCCGAGTTCCGTTTCGATGTCGGTCTCGTCCGCTGCGCCGCCTTTCGGCTCCTGTTCGTAATGCAATTCCAGCAGCCGGACAAGGCCCCCCAGCTCACCCATTTCGGTGCGAAGGTCTTCCGCGAACCGCTCCCAGGGAAAATTCATGCACGGTTTTCCATCAACTGCCCGTTGGCACGCTCCAGTTGGGCACGCAACTGGCGAAGCGTTTGTGCGTGAATCTGGCAAATGCGCGATTCCGTCAGGCCGAAAATCGCGGCGATCTCCGCCAGACGCATTTTTTCGTGGTAATACAGCGCGAGAATTTTGCGCGGCATGTCAGGCAGGCTGGAAATAAACTCGGCCATCAGCTGCACCTGCTCGTCGTGCTCAAGCCGCTGGCCGGCGGGCTCGACGGATTCGTCGGCGATGACATCGTGCAGCGAGGGCGCATCCGGCGTCTCATCAGCCGGTTGATCGATGGCAATGATGCGGACGGGCTGGGTTTGCTCGCGCCAGCGCTCGTAATCTTTTCCGCTCAGGCCGAGGCGGGCGCGGATTTCTTCATCCGTCGCGGCGCGGCCAAGATTCTGCTCGAGCTCGTCGGCCGCACAGCGCAGCTGGCGGGCCTTGGCCCGGGCACGGCGGGTGCAGACGTCGAGCCGGCGGAGCTCGTCGAGTACGGCGCCGCGGATGCGGGTCGTGGCATAGGTGGCAAAGGAACAGCCCTGGGCGGGATTGAAGCGCTTCGCCGCGGCGATCAGACCGGTGACGCCGGCGCCGCGCAGGTCTTCCGCATCGATATGCGCGGGCAGGCGGACCATGCAGCGATCAACGACGCTGCGAACGAGTGGAAGATGGCGTTCCACAAGTTCGGTTTCGGTTTCGGTGAGAGGCGTGGCGACGCGGACTTGAAGAGCAACGGCTGGCTCTGAAGAACTGGTGGCGAAGGGGATGGCGGGAGCGACACTCATTGGATAAAAGGGATAATCGTGTTGCCCTTCCTATTGCAGCGCCGATGCCAGGATGCGGAAACAGCATGTATCTCATTTTACTCCAATGTTATAAACTTTTTTTATTTTTTTTACCAATTCTCGGAGACCCTTTCAGGAAAGTTTTGCCTAGTTAAAACGGCAAGTATTGCCTAGTACGGCGGCACACTTTTGCCGGGTCCGACGCCTGCGCACGTTCGCTCGGGCCAACCAATTGCGTCTTATTCGCCGGCTTCGGGTTCCAGCAACTCGCCGGCGGCCCGATACGCCGCCAGCTTGTTGCGCAGGGTGCGAATGCTGATGCCGAGCGCGGCCGCTGTCTGTGTGCGGTTGCCGCCGTGGCGCCGAAGCTGCAGCGAAAGCGCAGTGGCTCCCTCCGCTCCGTCGGCGGCGCTTTCTTCCTTCGCGGCAGCGGGAAGCGGGGCCGGCGCTGCCTCTGGCGTGGAAACGGGAACGGCGACGGTGGCGTGGTCGAGCACGGGGAGGCTGAGCGCCGTGGCGCTGACCGGCCGCCCGTTTTCCGTCAGGATCACGGCACGTTCGATCGTGTTCTGCAGCTCGCGCACGTTGCCAGGCCAGGAATAATTGAGCAAAAGCGAGCGGGCGGCCTCGGTCAGGCCGGGGAGCTTCAGGCCGTGCTTGCGCGCGCAGCGGCGCAGAAAATGTTCGGCGATGAGCAAAATGTCCTCACGGCGCTCGCGCAGCGGCGGCATGTGGAGCGGAAAGACATTGAGGCGGTAATAGAGATCCTGGCGGAAGGATCCTTTTTCGATCACCTGGAGCAAATCGCGGTTGGACGTGGCCAGGACGCGGACATTGACCTTGATGGATTTGGTGCCGCCCACGCGCTCGAATTCGCGTTCCTGCAGCACGCGCAGGAGCTTGGCCTGGAGATGCAGCGGAATCTCGCTGACCTCGTCGAGCAGCAGCGTGCCGCGGTCGGCCAGCTCGAAGCGCCCTTCGCGGCGCTCGGTCGCGCCGGTGAAGGAGCCTTTTTCGTGGCCGAAAAACTCGCTCTCGATGAGCGTCTCCGAGACGGCGGCGCAATTGACCTTGATGAAAGGCTCCTTGCGGCGCGGACTGAGGCGGTAGAGTTCGCGCGCCAGCATTTCCTTGCCCGTGCCGCTTTCGCCGGTCACGAGCACGGTGGCGTCGGTCGGCGCGACTTTTTCGATCAGCTGCCGCAGGCGGATCATGGGCGGACTGCGGCCGAGCAGCTCGCCGTCGGCCATGGTGCTGCTTTCGCTGAGGGCGCGGTTGACTTTGACGAGCTGGCTGAATGACTCGGCCTTCTGCAGCACCACCTCGATCTGGCCGGCGGTGAACGGCTTGATGAGATAATCGAATGCCCCGGCGCGCATGCACGAGACCGCCGATTCGATCGTGCCGTAGCCGGTGATCATGACCACCATGGGCCGCTCCGGCAGTGCGCTCACCCGTTCCAGAAACTCCTGGCCGTTGCCGTCGGGGAGGTGGACGTCGACGAACAGCAGATCAAACGACTCCCGCGCCACCAGGCGGTCCGCCTCGGTCAGGCTGGGGGCGCTGGTCACGGTGAACCGATGCAGCCGCAACAGCTCCTCCAGCGTCAGGCGCACAATCGGTTCGTCATCGATGACTAAAATTTTTTCCAGGGACATCGGCCGGCAAGACAGACGGATTCTGACCGCCCTGAGTTTTGCCACAAGTCCCGGAAGGACAAAAACAAAAATCGCGCGTCAGGCCGCTTTTACCGGACCAGTTTTACCAGGCG
>Ga0335083_10012769_pt1 | contig 10031 bp, 7 predicted proteins | sample Lox_Sample_42_FD_206716 | JGI IMG/M metagenome (GOLD analysis project Ga0335083, IMG submission 206716) | Soil microbial communities from Loxahatchee National Wildlife Refuge, Florida, United States - Lox_Sample_4.2 | ecosystem: Environmental > Terrestrial > Soil > Wetlands | place: USA: Florida...
CCATGGCGCTCGCCCGATCGGCGGTCTCCGCGTCCACGCCCGGCCAAGTCACCTGCTCGAGTTGCGCCAGCACGGCAGGAGTGATGAAGCGACTGCGCGCTCCGTACACATGCGCGTCGCCGCGCCGCGGCTGTGGCGTGACGTAGTAGCGCATCGGCGCGAGCAGGTGCAGACCGCTCTTCGCGCGCGTCATCGCCACGTACAGCAGCCGCCGTTCCTCTTCGATCAGCTCGGCGCGGCCGGTCGAGAAATCCGACGGGAAATTTCCGTCCGCGACATTGAGCACGTATACGGCGTCCCATTCCTGGCCTTTCGCGGAGTGGATGGTCGAGAGGATGAGGTAGTCCTCGTCGAGCAGCGGGGCGCCGGCGAGGTCGCCTGTCGCGCGGGGCGGGTCGAGCGCCAGCTCGGTGAGGAAGCGCTCGCGCGTCGCAAACTGCTGCGCAATGCGTTCGAGCTGCAGGAGGTCGCCGGCACGCACGTGGGCAGCCTCGTAGATGCGTTCCAGGTGCGGCTCGAACCACTCGCGCACGCGCCCGACCTGGCCTTGCCAAGGCGCCTGCGGCGGCCCGAGCGCGCACATGAGCTGCGTGAACTCGGGCCAGGTCTCTGCTGCGAGAGACGGAACGGCCAGCGCAGCGAGCGCGCGCCACGCGTAGCCTGCAGCTTCGAAATGCGTGAAGCAGCGCCCCGCATTAGCCGGCCCCATCCCGGGCAGCAGTTGCAACGTGCGGAACGCGCTGATCCGATTCTTCGGGTTGTCCGCCCACCGCAGCACGGCGAGCAGGTCCTTGACATGCGCGGCTTCCAGGAACTTGAGCCCGCCGTACTTGACGTACGGAATGTTGCGGCGGACGAGCTCGAGCTCCAGGATGTCGCTGTGATGAGAGCTGCGGAACAGGGCCGCCTGGCGCTTGAGCGCAATTCCGCGCTCGCGTGCCTCCAGCACCTGCGCGACCACGTAGTCGGCCTGCGCCTGGTCGTCGAGCACCGTGACATAGCGCGGCCGCTCGCCGCGTCCCCGGGTCGCCTGCAGGCTCTTACGATACTGGCGCTGCCCTTCCGCGATCAAAGCGTTCGCCGCGTCCAACACGCCCTGCGTCGAGCGGTAGTTCTGTTCCAAGGTCACTACCCTCGCGTGTGGCGTGTATTGCGCCGGGAAGCCGAGAATGTTCTCCACCGTGGCGGCCCGAAACGAGTAGATCGACTGCGCATCGTCTCCCACCACCGTGACGCCGCCGCCCGAAGGCCGCAGCGCCTGGAGGATCTCCGCCTGCAGCGCGTTCGTGTCTTGATATTCGTCCACCAGGATCTGATCGAACTGCACGCTCATTTCCTCCGCAAGCCGCGGGTTGTGGGCCATGGCATGCCAGTACAGCAGCAAGTCGTCGTAATCGAGCGCCTGGTTGGCGATCTTCCTCTCCACGTAGGCGCGATACAGACGAGTCAGTTCCGGCTCCCATTGCGCGCACCACGGGAAAACGCTCGCGAGCGTATCGGCGAGCGGCCGCTGGGTATTCACCCGGTGCGAATAGATAGCGAGGCAGGTGTCCTTGCGCGGAAAGCGCTGCTCGGCGCGCGACAGGCCGAGCTCGTGGCGCGCCACGTCCATCAGGTCGGCTGCGTCGCCGCGGTCCAGAACGCTGAAGCTCGCATCCAAGCCCACCGTCGCCGCGTGGCGCCGGATCAGCCGGGCGGCGATCGAGTGGAAGGTCCCCGACCACGGAAGCCTCACCTCGGCTGGCGGCGCCACTGGGGCAGACTGGGCGTTGGCGCTGGCTTTCTCATCGAGCACCGTGGCGACGATGTTCTGGGCCCGGCGCGTCATCTCCAGCGCGGCGCGCCGCGTGAACGTGAGCAGCAGGATGCGCTCGGGGCTCACGCCCTCCAGCACCAGATGCGCGACGCGATGGGCGAGCGTGTTCGTCTTCCCCGTCCCCGCTCCCGCGATGATGAGCAGCGGCCCGGCGCGAAACGTGCCGTCCGCGCCACGCTCCCCGAACCGCGCGGCCGTGCGCTGCGCTGGATTGAGCCGTTCGAAAGCGGGGAGCGTCGCCACGCCGGCAACTATAGAGCATTGCTGGACATCTCTCCAGCCACCGGCGTTCAGGAGCGGGCTGCGCGTCGAGCTGCCTCAGAACGTGCTCGGGTACAGACCGCCGTCCATCAGGATGCTCTGACCGGTGATATATCCCGCGTGCGTGCTGCACAGAAAAGCGCATACCTGTCCGAACTCCGCCGGGCTGCCGAAGCGCTTGGCCGGCACCTGCGCGGCCCGCTGCGCCGCGATCGCATCTTCCGAGGCGCCCGATCCCTGCGCCGACGCGCGCAGACCGCTGCGCAAGCGGTCGGTGTCGAAGTAGCCGGGCAGCAGATTGTTGATCGTGACGTTGCGGTCTGCGACGCTGCGGGCCACCCCCGCCAGAAAGGCGGTCAACCCCGCACGGGCGCCGCTCGAGAGGTCCAACCCCGCGACCGGCATCTTCACGCTGAGAGAGGTGATGTTGACGATGCGGCCGAAACGCTGCTCGGCCATGTGATCGATGACCCTCTGCGTGAGCTCGATGGGCGTCACCATGTTCATCGTGATGCCGTCGAGAATGGACCGTCGGTCCAGCTCGCGGAATACGCGGTGCGGCGGTCCGCCGTTGTTGTTGACGAGGATGTCCGGATCCGGGCAGGCGGCAAGCACCGCGGCCTGCCCCTCGGGGGTGGCGATGTCGGCCGCTACCGCTGTGACCGTTACGCCGGTCGCTCGCCGTATCTCCTCGGTCGTCGCCTCCAGCACGGCTCGGTCGCGCCCGTTGATGGTGAGCGCCACGCCGGCCTGCGCGAGCGCCATCGCGCAACCTTTGCCGAGCCCGCGACTCGACGCGCAGACGATCGCTTTGCGTCCTCTGATCCCTAGATCCATCCTCGCCTCCGCTGCATGCGCTGCGTCTCTGGCGGCACCTCGCGCGAAACCCGCTCGGCACGCTCACCGGTCGGGCGGCGGCGCCGTCACTCCTCCGAACTAGGCGTTCGCCTCTTCACGCAAGGCGCGCCGCAGGATCTTCCCGACGTTGGTTTTGGGCAACTCGGTCCGGAACACCACGTATTTTGGACGCTTGTAGCCGGTCAGATTGGCCTCGCAGTGCTTGCGGATTTCGGCCTCGGTGAGAGCCGGATCCTTCTTCACCACGAACAGCTTCGGCACCTCACCGGAGTGAGGGTCGGGTACACCGATCACGGCGCATTCGCGCACGCCGGCGTGCATCATCACCACCGACTCGATCTCGTTCGGGAATACGTTGAACCCGGACACCAGCACCATGTCCTTCTTGCGGTCGACGATCCGGACATAGCCCTTCTCGTCCATGACGGCGATGTCTCCGGTGGCGAGAAACCCATCCGCGCCCAGCACCTTGGCGGTCTCGCCGGGGTTGTTCCAGTATCCTCGCATGACCTGTGGCCCGCGCACGCAGAGCTCTCCGGGTGAGCCGAGCGGCACTTCCTTGCCGTCATCGCCACGCAGGACGACCTCCGTGGACGGGACCGGGAGACCGATCGAGCCGTTGTACTCCTCGAGATCCAGCGGATTGATCGTCACCGCAGGAGAGGTTTCCGACAGCCCGTAAGCCTCGACCAGCGTGCAGCCGGTCATGCGCTTCCATCGGTCGGCCACGGCCTTCTGCACCGCCATGCCTCCACCGAGGGCAACCTTGAGCGCCGAGAAGTCGATCTTGCCGAAGTCGGGATCGTTCATCAGCGCATTGAACAGCGTATTCACACCGGTGAACGTCGTGAACCTGTGGCGGCGCAGCTCCTTCACGAAGCCGGGAATGTCGCGCGGGTTGGTGATGAGGATGTTGCAGCCGCCCGTTTTCATCATGAGCAGGCAGTTGGCCGTAAGCGACAGGATGTGATACAGCGGGAGCGCGGTGATGATCGCCTGCGGCTCCTCCTCGCGCAGGAAGGGCTTCAGCCACGCGAAGGACTGCTCGAGATTGGCGAGGATGTTCCGGTGCAGCAACACCGCTCCCTTGGACAAGCCGGTGGTCCCGCCGGTGTATTGCAGGAACGCGACATGCTCCGGACCGACCTCAGCGTGCTTGAGCTGGACCCGCGCTCCTTGCTCGCACATGACGTTGAACCGGATCGCCGTGGCGATCTGCCAGGGCGGGACCATCTTCTTGACCCGGCGAACGACGAGGTTGACGATCGGGCCCTTCAAGCCGAGCAGGTCGCCCAGCGCCGCGATCACGACATGCTTCACCGGGGTGTGCGGGAGCACGTGCTGCAGCACGTGTGCGAAGTTCTCCAGGACGACGATCGCTTCGGCGCCCGAGTCCTTGAGCTGATGTTCGAGCTCCCGCGGGGTATACAACGGGTTCACGTTGACGACCACATACCCGGCCCGCAAGGCGCCGAAGACGCACACGGGATATTGCAGGCAGTTGGGCATCATCACGGCGACGCGCGCGCCGTTCGCAAGCCCTTTCCCCTGGAGCCAGGCGCCGAATCGACGAGTGAGGCGGTCCAGATCTCCGAAGCTGAGGGTTTTGCCCAGGTTGGAATAGGCGGGGCGATCCGCGTACTTCGCGACGCTTTCCTCGAACAGCTCCCCGATCGAGCGATGTTGCCCGTAGTCGATCTCGGCCGGGACTCCCGGCGGGTAGCTCTTGATCCAGATCCTGTCCATGCCCCATCAATCCGGTGCCCTGGGTGTTCCCGCGCGCCCGCGCCGAACTCGCAACCCGCAAGCGTACGCAGCACCGCTTGCCAGCTCGCCCAGTAGCGTATCGCGTTCGCTCGAACGGTGCCGGCGCCTATCGTCACGAGACATACGCTCCGAGTACGCCCGAACGCTCGAGATCAGCGGGATCAAGTGATGTTCAACGGCTCGGATGGTAGCCGCTTCCCCGCTTTCAAGATTCAAGATCTGACCCCATCAGGCAGGACTTTGCCGCCGCGCGGTCAGCCGCCGCGGATGGCGGGCACCAAATGGACTTCGCTGTCGGGGCCGATGGGCGCGAACCACGCATCCTGGAAGATCTGGCCGTCGATGGCGATCGCATAGCCATCGTCCAGATGGGGCGCGAGCGCGGGGTAGCGCTCGCCGAGCGCGCGCAGGAGCTGGCGCACGTTCCCTGCTTCGATCTCGATCTGCGCCGCGCCGCCCGCCAGCTCCTTGAGGGTTCCGCTGAGGACCACCCGTGCCAAATGGCCGCCCCGCCGCCTATGCCTGCACCGCCTGCTTGTCGTCGATCGCTTTCAGGACTCGCGGCGGGGACATCGGCAGCTCCGTGAATCGGATCCCGATGGCATGCTCGACCGCGTTGGCGATGGCGGCCATCGGCGGCACGATCGGGGTCTCGCCGACGCCGCGCACGCCGTAAGGATGGCGCGGGTTCGGCGCCTCGACGATGACAGTGTCGATCATGGGCACGTCCGAGCACACCGGGATCCGGTAGTCGAGGAAGCCCGGGTTCTCCAGGCGCCCGTTTTGGTCGTAGATGTACTCCTCGTTGAGCGCCCAGCCGATCCCCTGCACCGCGCCGCCTTGCATCTGCCCTTCGACGTAGCTCGGGTGCACCGCCCTGCCCGCGTCCTGGATCGCGGTGTAGCGCAGGATCGTGATCTTGCCGGTCTCGCGGTCCACCTCGACGTCGACCAGGTGAGTGGCGAGGCTCGGCCCGGCGCCCTGGGCGCTGATCGCGGCGTTGCCTACGATCGGGCCGCCCGTCTTGCCGGCGGACTTGGCAATCTCCGCGAGCGGCAGTTCTTTGGGCTTGCCGCCCTCGCCGGTCAGGGCGCGCGCGCACCCATCCTCCCAGATCACCGACTCCAGCGGAATCTCCCAGATCTTCGCGGCTCGCTCGCGCAGTTGGCGCACCACGCTGCGGGCGGCCTCGACCACCGCCATGCCGCTCGAGAACGTGACGCGGCTGCCGCCCGTGAGGAAGGTGTAGCCCAGGGTGCCCGTGTCGCCGATGACCGGCCGCACGTTCTCGAGCGGGATGCCGAGCTCCTCCGCGGCCATCATCGCGAGCGAGGCACGCGAGCCTCCGATATCCGGAGTGCCCGCGACCAGCGTCACGGTTCCGTCCTCGCCCAGGTTGAGCGTTGCGCAGGTCTCGCCGCCGATGTTGAACCAGAACCCCGAGGCGACGCCGCGGCCCTGGTTGGCCTTGAGCGGCGCGCGGTAATGCGCGTGGGCACGCGCCGCCTCCAGCGTCTGCACCAGACCGATCGGGCCGAACTTCGGCCCGTAGGCGGCCCGCGTACCTTCCTTGGCCGCGTTCTTCAGGCGAAGCTCGATGGGATCCAGCTTCAGCCGCTGCGCCAGCTCGTCGATCACGGATTCGACGGCGAACTCCGAGATGGGTGCGCCCGGGGCGCGGTACGCGGCAACCTTCGGCCGGTTCACGACCACGTCGTAGCCGATCACGCGCACGTTGTCGAGGTCGTATGGAGCGAACGCGCACATGCACCCGGGCTGCACGGGCGATCCCTGAAACGCGCCCGCCTGGTACTTGAGCAGCGCATCCGCCGCCGTGATCCGGCCGGCGCGGGTGGCTCCGATCTTGACCCAGACCTTCGCGCCAGAGGTCGGGCCGCTTGCCTGGAACACCTCGGTGCGCGACATCACCATCTTCACCGGCTGGCACGCCTGGCGCGAGAGCGCAAGCGCGAGCGGCTCGAGATAGACGACGGTCTTGCCGCCGAAGCCGCCGCCGATCTCGGAGGCGGTCACGCGCAGCTTCGAGAGCTCCATGCCGAGCAGCTTGGCGCAGAAGCTGCGCACGACGAACTGCCCTTGCGTCGTGCACCACAGCTCGGCCTGGCCGTCCTCGGATACGCTCGCCAGGCACGCATGCGGCTCGATGTAGCCTTGATGCACCGGCTTGGTCGTGAACTCGCGCTCGACGATCACATCCGCCTGGGCGAAGCCGGCGGCAATGTCGCCGAGGCTGAACTCGACGCGCTTGGCGATATTCGAGGGCTTCGCCGGCGTCGGCTCGACGCCGATCGTGTACATGTTCTCATGGAGCAGCGGCGCATCGGGCTCCATCGCTTGCGCCACATCCATCACGTGCGGCAGCACCTCGTAGTCGACCTCGATCAGCTTCAGGGCCTGCGCCGCGATCGCTTCGGTCGTCGCCGCCACCGCCGCCACCGCGTGGCCTTCGTAGAGCGCCTTCTCCCGGGCCAGGATGTTGCGCGTCATGTCGCGGTAGTTCACCATCATCTCGCCGGCGGGGATGAACTCGGAGGGCAGGTCCGTGAAGTCGGCCGCGGTGATCACAGCCTTCACACCGTGCAGCGCTCGGGCTTTCGAGGTGTCGATCGACCGGATGCGGGCGTGCGCGTGCGGGCTGCGCAGCACCTTGCCGATGAGCATGTTCGGCAGATGGATGTCGGCCCCGAACTTCGCCCGGCCCGTGACCTTGTCCACGCCGTCGGGCCGCAACGGGCGCGTTCCCACGATCTTCAGCTTGCGCTCGGTCAATGCCTGCATCGGGACGTCGTTCATGGATCAGCTCCTTCTCATCACATTCGCCGCGTCGAGCACCGCGCGCACGATTTTGTCATAGCCGGTGCAGCGGCACAGATTGCCCGCCAGCCAGTATCTCACCTCGGTTTCCGTCGGATCGGGGTTGCGATCGAGCAGAGCCTTTGCGGCAACCAGGAACCCCGGCGTGCAGACACCGCACTGAAGTGCGGCGTGCTCGAGGAACTTCTGCTGCAGGGGATGGAGCTCGTCGCCGCTTGCCATCCCCTCGATGGTCTCGACGCTGCGTCCCTGCGCCTCGACACCCAGCACCAGGCAGGAGCACACGAGGCGTCCGTCCAGGATCACGCTGCAGGCTCCGCAGTCGCCGGAGCCGCAGCCTTCCTTGCTTCCGGTCAGGTAGAGCACATCCCGCAGCACGTCGAGCAAGGTCTGCTCGGGCGTGCACAGGAACTCGACCGGGTCGGCGTTTACGGTGGTCGTTACGTGGTGCTTAGCCATGGCCTCCTCGTGCGCGCTCGAGCGCGATCTGGGCGGCGCGCCGCGCCAGCACGCCCGCTACTTTGTTGCGGTAGGCGACGGTGCCGCGCTTGTCGTCGATGGGTTTGCAAGCCGCGCTCGCGGCCGCCGCGAGCGCGTTGAGCGCGGCGGCGTCGACTCGGGTGCCGATCAGCGCGTCGGCAGCCTCCTGGACCAGCAACGGCGTCGGCGCAACCGCGCCAAGCCCGACCCGCGCGTGCGTACACAGGCCCGCCTCGTCGAGGCACAGCGCGACCCCGACGCCCACCACGGCGATGTCCATCTCGGTGCGTGGGATGAGCCGCAGGTAGGCGTCGCCCGAGCGGGGCCGCGGCCTTGGCAGCCGGAAACTCACCACGAACTCCCCGCGCGCGAGCGAGGTCCGACCCGGGCCCGTGACGATGTTCTCGACGGGTACGTCGCGCACACCGTCCGGCCCAGCCACCTCGCAAACGGCGCCGGCAGCGATCATCGCCGGTACGCTGTCCGCCGCTGGCGAGGCGTTGCAGAGATTGCCTCCCGGCGTGGCACGGCCCTGGATCTGCGTCGAGCCGATGAGATTCAGCGCCTCGACCACGCCCGGCCACGCGGCCGCCAGCGCGGCGTGCTCGCCAATCTCGGCACAGCTCATCGCCGCGCCGATCCGAAAGCCGCGTGCATCGCTTTCGATCTGTCGAAGCTGCGGGATGGCTTTGACGTCGACCACCACCTCCGGCGCGACGAAGCCCCCGCGTAGCTTCACCAACAAGTCGGTGCCGCCCGCGAGGACGTGCGCGGCGCCGTTGTGGGCGGTGAGGAGGGTGACTGCCTCCTGCACCGAGCCCGGTGATCGATAGTCCATAGCCCAGACCCCTCCCGTTGCGTCGGGTGAATTATGGCCCCTTCATCGACGGCTTGGGAACCTCGTTGCGAACGCGCTGGCTGGCGTGAGGCTCCCGCCGGTGCGCCGCGGCCGGAGATGCCGGAGAATACGACAAAACCGGGAGCAGATCATGGATCTGACGGGCAAGACGGCTTTCGTCACTGGAGGCTCAGGGGATATCGGCAGCGCTATCGCCAGGGCGTTGGCGGTGGCGGGCGCAGATGTCGCGATCTCCTACGTGGGCAACGCGGACAGTGCCGACATGAGCGCCGCTGCCGTCCGAGCCGCCGGAAGGCGCACCCTGGCAGTGCAGCTCGACCAACGCGAGCCGTCCGCCATCGACGCGGCGGTCGGCTTGGTGGCCGGGCACTTCGGGCGCATCGACATCCTGGTCAACAACGCCGCCTGGAACATCGGCATCCCCTTCCGTGCACTGGACGCATTGACCGCGGACGTCTGGGACCGCGTGCTGGAAACGAACCTGCGCGGCCCCTACCTCCTCACGCGAGCGTGCGCCCCTCATCTTGCCGCGCACGGGACGGGACGCGTGGTGAACATCGCCTCCGTGGCGGGGCTGTACCCGGGAGGCAGCAGCATCGCTTATGCCGCCAGCAAAGCGGGGCTGATTCACCTCACGCGCTGCTTGGCGGTCGCACTGGCCCCCGGCGTCACGGTCAACTGCATCGCGCCCGGCTTGGTCGAAGGAACCCGCATGGCCCAGCGGCTTCCCACGGAGATGGCCCAGATGGCGCGAAGCCAGGCTGTGCTGGGCCGGACCGCAGCCGCTCAGGACATCGCCGAGCAGGTGGTCACCTTTTGTCGGGCCGACTCGGTCACCGGACAGGTGTTGGTCATCGACGGGGGCATGCCCGGCGCGATGCACTGAGCGGCGCGCCGCTCAAGGCCGTCGGTCGGCCATCACGATGGTCCCGCTCGCGGCGAACATGCCGCCCACACCGTGGCAGGCAGCGACCTCGACGTCCCTCACCTGGGCTGCTGCGGTCCCCCGCACCTGCCGCACCGTTTCCTGCAGCGCGAACATGCCGTACATGCCGGTATGCGTGTAGCTCAGTCCGCCGCCGTTGGTGTTCAGCGGAAGCTTGCCGCCGAACGCGGTATTGCGCTCGGCGATGAAGGCCGCGGCCTCGCCTCGGC
>Ga0335083_10012770_pt1 | contig 10031 bp, 8 predicted proteins | sample Lox_Sample_42_FD_206716 | JGI IMG/M metagenome (GOLD analysis project Ga0335083, IMG submission 206716) | Soil microbial communities from Loxahatchee National Wildlife Refuge, Florida, United States - Lox_Sample_4.2 | ecosystem: Environmental > Terrestrial > Soil > Wetlands | place: USA: Florida...
CTGGGTTTGACCTGATAAATCGAAAACAGCAGCGCCACCGCCACCATCGTTTGCTCGCCGCCCGACAGCAGGGTGATGCTTTGCAGTTGTTTACCCGGCGGCCGTGCCACGATGTCAATGCCGCTCTCCAACACGTCATTCTCGTCCACCAGAATCAGGTCGGCCTTCCCGCCACCAAACACCTCGACGAACATCGCGCGGAAATTATCGCGCACCTTTTCGAAGGTTTCGACGAACATCTGCCGCGTCTGCACGTTGATGCGGTTGATGATTTCCAGCAATTGCGCCTTGGCCGAAACCAGATCGTCGTGTTGTTGGGTGAGAAATTGATAACGCTGCTCGGTTTCCTCGTATTCCTCGATGGCCACCAAGTTCACCGGGCCGATTTCATCCAACCGTTTCTGCAACGCCTCGATCTGCTGCCCGACCGCGTTCCAATCCGTGGCTGCGCCGCTCGCCGCCATTTCCTCGGGCGTGAGCGTCTGGACTTTGGCCGGGCCTTCGTCGGCGTACGTAATGGTGATGCACTCGCTGCGCACGTCGTCGAGGTTGACGTGGTATTTCTGCAGGATGCGCTCGCGCAAATTCTGCACCGCCATGTTTTTCTGTGCCAGCTCCACTTCCAGAGTGCCGCGCTGGTTCTGCAGTTCCGTCAGCCGGTTGCGCTGGCCGCGCAGGTTTTCCTCGCGCGCGGTAATGTCGCGTTCCTGCGAGTCCTTCCGGCCGATCAACTCTGCCAGTCGGGTGTTGGCCTGCTCGCGTTCATGGGTCAGACGCTCGATGTGTGAGCGTGAATCCTGGATTTCCGATTCCGCCTGTTCCTTGCGCGTGACGAACGCCGAGCATTCGCTGCGCCGTTGCTCGATGGCCTGGCCCAGTTCGCGAATTCGCTGTTCGAGTGATTGCTGTTGCTGCCGGAACGACGCCAGCATCTGTTCTTCCGCCGCCAGCGCCACCTTGCTTTCCGTGAGCGTGGCGTTGGCCGCGTCGCGTTGCTGGCGCAGATTTTCCAGCTCACCCGTGAGCGCAGCGACCCGTTCCTGGCCGGCGCGTTCACGCGTTTCCAGTTCGCTCAACTGCAGTGCCAGCGCGCTGCGTTTTTGTAAACCTTCCTGTTCCTGCGCGGCCAGGCTCTGGATTTCAAAAACCACTGTTTCGATTTTCTGGTGCAACAGCCGGTTGGAATTTTGCAGCGCGTTGAACTCGCCTGCGCGCGTGGCAATGGCCACCTCCTGCTCGCGCAACTCCGTCTGCGCCTGTTGCAGGCCCGCCTGCAATTCGGTCTGCTCGCTCAATAGCGCGCCGCGCCGGCGGCTCATTTCGGCCACGCGCATCTGGACTTCCGTCAGTTCGCCGTGCAATTCAGAAATCTGGTTTTTGCGGCCCAGAATCGAGGCCGGCGCTTTGGGATTGCCGTTGCCATTCAGATAACCGCCGGTGTAAATACCGTGCCGGCTCAACAAATCGCCCGTTAGCGTCACAAAATCACAGCCGGCGTGGCCGTTTTGGATCTGGTCGGTCGCCGTTCCGAGGTCGGACGCGATAAAGGTGCGGCCCAGCAATGCCTTCAAAAGTTTTTCCACCGACGGTTCGGCCTGGACCACTGCCAGGGCATGAATGAACTGACCTTTTTGCAGTCCGTTCTGAATTGCATCGAGTCCGCTGCCCGGCGCCATTTCGCCTTCAAAAGCCAATTGCTTGTCGTTGGCATATTCGAGGGAAAGCGCCGCCACGCTCGCGCGACCGACCTTGTTGGCGCTGAGGTCGGCGATGATTTGTTGCGCCGATTCCGGCTGTTCGGTTAAAACGAGTTGCAGATGGTGGCCCAGGGCGTTTTCGATGGCGACCACATACGTATCGGGCACCCGGATGCGGTCGGCGAGCGAGCCGATGACCGAGCGCGACTGGCGCAAGGCGGCCTGGGTACCCGCGCTGAAGCCCTCATGCGAACCTTCCAGTTGTTCCAGCACATTCAGGCGCGAACGTTTCTCCGCCTGTTGCTGCAAAAACTGGTCCTGCTCCACGGACGATTGCTGCAATTCCGTTTGTAATTCGCGCAACCGGTTCTGTCGCTGTTCCACCGAGCCGCGCTTGGTTTGGGCGTTGAGTTTTTCGGTCTCAACGTCGGTGGCAAATTCCTGCAACCGCGCTTCCAGCCCCGTCCGTTCCTCCTCCAATTGCACCTTCTCGGCCGATAATTTCTCCAGCCGCACCACGTTGCCCTGCTTTTGCAAATCGAGCGCGGTGATTTCATTGCGGATGCGCGTCAAATCCTGTGCCGCGGCGAACGCGGCGGCCTGCGCCTCGCGCAAGGCTTCCTGGTTGCGCTTCAAATCCTCCTCGACCTTCGTCAACGCCCCTTGCTTCATCTCCAGCGTCAGGCGATGTTGCGCGAGCGCAGCCTCGGACCTGGACAATTTCTCCGTGACGGCCGCCGATTCCTCCTGCGCGGCGCGGCAGCGTTCCTCGGCCTGGGTGATATCCGCGAGCGCCTTGGCGTTCTGTGACGCCAGTTCGCGCAGGCGCTCCTCGTTGAACTGGATCCGGCTCTCGTGCCGGTCAGTTTCGCCCTTCAATTCCAGCCCGCGCTGTTGTTGCGCGGCGACTTCGTGTTCCAGCTCCGAAAGGCGTTCGCGCAGTTGCGTGATTTCGTTTTCGAACCGCAGCACGTCCGCGGACACTTGTTCGATGTCGGTCCGCAGTTTTTCGACGGCGGCCTGTTTTCCGGAAATGTCCGCGAGCAACACGTCGAACTGGTGTCGGGCCAGTTGCGTATCGAGGTGCTGGAGTTCCTGCGAAATTTGTTTGTAACGGCGCGCCTTGCCGGCCTGGCGCTGCAGCGAGCCAATCTGGCGTTTCACCTCGCGGATGAGGTCGGCCACGCGCAAAAGATTTTGCTCGGTGTATTCCAGTTTGCGCAGCGATTCGCGTTTCTGGCTCTTGAACTTGGTGATGCCCGCCGCCTCCTCGAAAATCATCCGGCGATCTTCCGGCTTGCTGGAGAGAATCTGCGTGATGTGCCCCTGGGCCAGGATGCTGTAACTCGTGCGCCCGACTCCCGTGCCCATGAACAATTGCTGGATGTCCTTGAGCCGGCAGGGGACCTTGTTGAGAAAATACTCACTGTTGCCGTCGCGGAAAATCCGGCGCGTGAGCGTGACCTCATCGTAGGCCACTTCGACACCCGCCGCGCGCAGGCTTTCCTCGCCCACGCCGCCGAGCATGAGCGACACTTCGCCCATGCCCATCGGCTTGCGGCCGTCCGTGCCGTTGAAAATCACGTCGGCCATCTCGCCGCCGCGCAGAGCCTTGGCTGATTGCTCGCCGAGCACCCAGCGGATGGCATCGGAGACATTGGATTTACCGCACCCGTTGGGGCCGACGATAGCGGTGACACCGGGTTGAAAGTTCAATGCGGTCTTGTCCGCAAAGGACTTGAAGCCAAAAACCGTCAAATTTTTGAGATACATGCTCTTGAATCCCGCAAAGCGGGATGAACTGGGCCAAGGCAACCAAAGTCGCCCGATTAAGTAAAGCAAAAACCACTATATAATGCGGTTCATGCTGTTGCAGGCACAACTAATTGGTGAGGAACCATGATTTGCTTTGTGCCGACAACTGCTTACTCTAATCTATCAAATCGTTGGCATTTATACGCCTTCCCCGGGAATTCGTCAACTGGTTTTGAAGGAAAAATTCTGGCAGGGGTACGTTTTGCGACTTTCGGTGGGGCGAGCGTCCTTGCGAGCCGGCTCGTCAGTAGCCTCGCCCCACCAAAACGTACCAGTACCAAAATTCTCGGCGCAACTTCCAATGGGCCCCAGTTTAATGAGCATGAAAATCGCCAACATGCTCAGCGTGCTGGCGCTAGGGTTATCGATCCAAACGGGTCATGGCGCCGAAAAAACCAACTCACCAGTCGATACGCAGGCCTTCCGCTCAAGTGCCGAACAAATGAAGGCGTTGAGAACGGAATCGGATACCGCCGGAGTTCGGTCGGATTCCAGCGGTTGGAGGCCGGCCAGCTCCTGGCCCAGCACCGCGCCAAATCTTCGTATGACCACGGTTGGTCGCGCCGGAAATGAAAATCACTGAACCCGAATGAGATGTACTTTGGGCTGGCGGAGGCATTCTGTTTCTGCTCTAATCATTCCGTCCCGGCAGCGCCCGAAATTTTTCCGAGCTCCCTGAGGTTGGGGGGCGCTCAAGCGGACAAAAATATGACATGCGAAAGAGAAATGGACTTGTTTTTTGCGCGCAACTGCTACTCCGAAACGGAGCGTGAAAAGGTCAAAGCTTCGCAGGCTTACCGGCTCGCGATGGAACAGAGCGACGCCATCCAGGCACAGGAGATTGCGACCCAGGTTCTCGAAGGCAAATAATTCATCCCGGATGCCATGGGCAAAGCTAAAATACCAGCCACGGGCGAGGGTTATCTCGGCGAAATCATGGTCCACAAAATCACCGGCGCCGTGGGTGTCGTGGAAAACGTAATTGAGGCCGAGGCGGGTTGGCCGCCGCAGATTACGTTGAAGCTCCCGGACGGTTCCTTCCGGAAAGGCCGGCTCAGCGATTTCCGGGAACCCCGCGCCAACGAACGGAAGAAAATCTCCCCGGCGTGACCCCGGTTCAAACCGGCTTCTCTACCCCTGCGGAGAGTTTGATTTCCCAATCTTAAATTCGGCCACGCGCTGGTTGCCGGCGACAACATCTGCCCGCGTCATGTTGAGGATCAGGGTGGTCCAGGCCTTATCCGAATCCCTGTAACCTTGCGCCGCGGCGAGGCGATACCACTTGTAAGCTTCGATCCTTGATTCCGAGGCCTCCGCCGGAGCCTGCTTGAAGCTGGCACGTTGACAATCGTCTCCCAGATGGAACTGGGCCCCGGCATCCCCCTGTTTCGCAGCCTTGCCAAACCAAGCTGCGGATTGAGCGGCGTCGCGGGTCACTCCCTGTCCCTGGGCATACATCACTCCCAGATTGAACTGCGCCAGGGAATGGTTTTGCTCCGCCGCCTTGTGGTACCACTCCGCTGCCTGACCGTAATCCTGTGCCACCCCGGTATCCGTGGCGAACTTCAACCCCATGCCGAATTGCACCTCCGCGTCTCCATAATTGGTCTGGGGCGAAGCCGTTTCCGGGTGGGACGCGGGCGGGGAAGAGGACCGTTCTTGAGATAATGCTTTTTCCATAGATACAACTATGCACTTTTTGGAGTTGAACACCAGAAATCATTTCATCGCCCGCCGCCCCACTGAAGGCGAAGTCAAGGTGTGTACCAAACCGTGAAGTTTGTGTCTCAGGTTTCCGGTGGCAGACGCAACGTGGTCTCGAGTGGATGCACGTCGGCCAGTTCCTTGCCCGCCGCCGCGCCGCCGAGTTTCTGGATTTTTTCGCCCGCCGGACGGATGCGCGACTCGTAGCTGCCGACCGCCTGATTATATGCCCTGTTGGCTGCCTCCAAACCGTCGCGGATTTTTTGAAAATGGTCCGTGAACGTGGTCACGCGCGAGTAAAGTTCCTGTGCCGCGTCGGCAATCGCCCGGGCATTCTCCGTCTGCGCATGTTGCTGCCAGCTCACGCTTACGGAGCGGAGCAGGGCAATGAGCGAGGCCGGCGTCGCCAGCAGAATCCGTTTGCCCGCCGCCCAGACGATCAAATCGTGATCGCCCTCCAGCGCCGCACTGAACAGCGATTCGGCCGGCACGAACAGTACCACGTAATCGAGCGCATTGGGAAACTGACTCGGATAATCGCGGTCGGCCAGCGCCTTGATAGTCGCCTTCAATTTCGCCGCGTGCGCTGCGAGTGCTTCCGCGCGTTTGGCGTCGTCTGCCGACTCCAGCGCGTTGAGAAAATCAAAATCCGGCACCTTGGCGTCCACGATGATAATTCGGTCGCCGGGCAGGCGCACGATCAGGTCCGGCCGGTTCTCGCCCGCCTGGGTTTGCTCGGTAAAATCGCAATGCGCGCTCATGCCCGCCGCCTCGACGACGCGCCGCAGCGTTTCCTCGCCCCAGCGCCCGCGCGCCTGGTTTGAAGTCAGCACCATCCGGAATTGTTGCGTTTCCTGAGCGAGCGTTTGATTGGATTGCGCCAGCGTTTCGAGTTGTTTCTTCACTTCACCGAGTGTCGCCGCTTGGGAAGTTTCAGCCTGTTGCAGGCGCTTTTGATAGGTTTCGAGCTGCTGCTTGAGTGGTTCAACCAGCGTTTTAATGGATTCCTGCCGTTGCGCCAGGTCGCCTTTGGCCGTTTCCTGAAATTTGCCGAAGGTTTGTTCCGCCAATCGTAAAAATTCCGGCCCACTTTGTTTCAAAGCCTCGGCGCTCAAGGCGCGGAACGCCTCGCGCAAATCGGACAGCGCCTTGTCCTGCAACGCGCGTTGTTCGGCGACCAGCTTTTCCGCCGCTGCCCGGCTGGCTTCCGCCGCCGCCCGGGCGTTGCCGGCTTCGGTGAGCTGGCCGCGCAATTGGGTGAGTTCCGCTTCGCGTTGGGCGATTTGCTGGCGCAACTCATTTTCCAGCCGTGCGTCCGAACTGGTGCCACCGCGCCCGCGGCCCAAAAGCCAACCGAGGGCAAGGCCAATGAATCCGCCAATAGCGAGACCAATTCCGATGTAGGCTCCGGCGGACATACATTCAGCTCAACTGCGTAAACAAGGATTTTTCGTAATCGGAAACGACGAAATGTTTTCCCTGGTGAATAATCTTGTGGCCTTCGGCACGCAGGTGTCGGCCAATGCCCTCCACTCCGCCCGGATACTTCGGGTTCAGTTCACCGCCGGCTTTGAGCGTGCGCCAGTAAGGCGTGATGCGCCGTCTCCCCTCCGCCTCGGCTTCGGCGGCCGCGTGCGCGGCAATCCAGGAAAAAATTCCGGTCGTGATGGGACAGGTGAAATCCGTCCGGTGCTTTCGCGCCAGCGCGGCGCGGAGTTCGTTGATGGTGGTGACACGGCCTCTGGGAACCTGCTTCATCAACGCATCCACCTCTCGCGGCGCCGGTATGACAAATGTGCCCGTCCCCCAGCGTTTGCTCAATTTACCAGTGGCCCGGCAGACTCTCGGCAGGCCCTTGTCGTCCGCCAGTTTTTCGCGCCAGGATCTTTTCATTTGCGATTTTCGATTTACGATTTACGCACTGACGCATCATGGGCACGTCAATCGTCATTCGTAAATCGTAAATTCAGAAGTGGGCCACAACCTCAATCTCCACATTCGCGCCTTTGGGCAGCGCAGCGACCTGGATGGTCGAGCGCGCCGGACAATCACTTGTGAAATACTTCGCGTACACCTCGTTCATGCCCGCGAAATCGGCGAGATTGGTCATAAAGACCGTGCTTTTGACCACGTTGGCGAAGGTGAGCTTCTGGTCGTCCAGGATTGCCTTGACGTTTTGCAGCACGCGGTCGGTTTGTGCCTTGATGTCGACGCCAATCAAGTTGCCGGTGGCGGGCTCAATGGGAATCTGCCCGGCGCAGAACAGCAGATCGCCGACGCGCACGGCGTGATTGTAGGGACCGACGGCGGCCGGTGATTTCGCGGGTTTGATGATGGTTTTGGTTGCCATTTTATGGTAGCGGCGGTCTATGACCGCCGGGATTGTTTATGTCAAACGGCGGCGGTCACTAACCGCCGCTACCGTGTGCAAGGTCTATCGGCTTTGGCGCGGCAGGTCAAGGAAAGCAGCCAGGGGCCTGGTTCGGTCAGGGCCCGAGGGTTCTCACATGTACTTCGCCAGAATCGGTTTCAGATTGGCCACGGTTTTCCTGGGCCAGAGCTTTTTGTCGGTCAGAATCGCGTATTTCAATGCCGCGTGGCACGGCCAGTCCGGTTTGGCGGGAATTTGCGAAATGGCCCGGACCACGATTTTTTTGGCCATGTCGGCATTGCGATGGAGGTTCTGAATGATCATGGCCAGCGTGACGTGCTCGTCTTCCTTCCAGCAATCGTAGTCGGTGGACATCGCCAGCGTGGCGTAGGCGATTTCCGCTTCACGGGCGCATTTGGCCTCGCCCAGATTGGTCATGCCGATGACGTCGTATTTGAGCTGGTGATTCGTGAGTGATTCGGCGCGGGTGCTGAACGCGGGGCCTTCCATGTTCACATAGGTGCCGCCGTCGTGGACGGCGGGACGGGCGGCGGTTGATGAGTGACGGGCGGTCACATCGCGAGCGGCCTTCAGCAAAATTCGCCGCAACTCCTCGCAAATCGGGTGCGCAAACGAAATGTGCGCCACGATGCCGCGGCCGAAAAACGTGTGCTCAAAGCTGCGCTTGGTGCGGTCGAGGAATTGGTCCACCAGCACGATGTCGCAGGGCTTGTATTTTTCCTGCAAGGAACCGACGGCACTGACGCTGATGAGCCAGGCGACCCCCAGCTTTTTCATCGCCCAGAGATTGGCGCGGTGATTCAGCTCGGTGGGCAGGATACGATGGCCGCGGCCATGGCGCGCCAGAAAAACGACGCTGCGCCCGGCGAGTTTGCCGGTGAGCAAATCGTCTGACGTCGGCCCGAAAGGCGTCCTGACCTTGACCCATTTCTGGCCGGTGAATCCCTCGAGATTGTAAAGGCCGGTACCGCCGATGATGCCGATGCGATGTTCAGACATGCGCGGATTCTTAACCGCGAAACTCGCGAAAGACACGAAAAAACGAAAGCCCGTTAGATGATGGGCAACGGGTGGCACGCGCACCCAATGGGAAACTCTCCCTCTCCGCCGCAAAGCGGGGGAGAGGGTCGGGGAGAGGTGGCACCGATCATTGGCCTCCTCACCTGCCGGTTCCTCCTTTGGGGAGGACCGGGAGACAAATCCGGGGTCAGCCTCAATATCTACATTTTCTGGATGAGAGCGCCACCTTGTGAGTGTTGCTGACATTCAGGAGGGGGACAGAGAACTGCGCGCCCGGCCAAAAATTTGCTTTTCCCGGCTGGCATTCGAGAAAAGATTGGTTAATCTAGTGGAATGGAAATATTTCAACGCATTCTTAAAACCGCCGTTGAAGGCGGCGCCTCGGACGTGCATCTGAAGATCGGAACGCCGGTCATCTATCGCATCAACCGCGAACTTATTGCGGTGGACGCGCCCTTTCCGACAGTCGAGTGGATGAACAAGATTGTCGAGGCCATCGCGCCCGATCATTTGAGAAAACGGCTGGTAGAGGAACGCGAAGTGGACTTTTCCTATTTCATCCCGGGCACAGGCCGGTTTCGGACCAACCTGTTCCAGCAGCGCGGCCAGTGGTGTCTGGCGATGCGGTTCGTGAAAACGCATGTGCCCACTTTCGAGGAACTGGGTTTGCTGGAGCAGATCAAGCAGGTGGCCGAATCGCCGCGCGGCATCGTACTCGTGGCGGGCACCACGGGTTGCGGCAAATCCACCACGCTGGCGGCCATGCTCGAACACATCAACAACAACTTCAAAAAACATATCATCACCCTGGAGGACCCGATTGAATATGTTTTCGAGGACAACCAGTCCGTGATCGAGCAACGGGAGATCGGCCTCGATACATTGTCCTTTCACCACGCGCTGGTCCATGTGCTCCGCCAGGACCCGGACATCATCATGGTCGGCGAGATGCGCGACGACATCAGCTTTTCGGCAGCGATGAGCGCGGCGGAAACGGGACATCTGGTCCTGTCCACGTTGCACACCACGAACGCTTCGCAATCCATCAACCGTATTCTGGATTTTTTCAAGGCCGAGGAGCGCGAACAGATCCGCCGACAACTTTCGGGAACGCTATGCGGCGTGATCTGCCAGCGCATGATCACCACGGTGGAGGGCAAATTGACGCCGGCGCTGGAAATTTTGCTGAATACACCGATGGTCAGAAAATTGCTCGAGGAAAACCGCCTCGACAAATTGTCGGCGGCCATCGAAACCGGCCTGGACGACGGCATGATCAGCTTCAACCAGTCTTTATTCAATCTCGTCAAATCGGGACGCGTCAGCGAAAAAGAGGCGTTGTCCAAGGCGACCAATCCGCAGGCACTGGAGATGAATTTCAAGGGCATCTTCCTCGACGAAGG
>Ga0335083_10012773_pt1 | contig 10030 bp, 9 predicted proteins | sample Lox_Sample_42_FD_206716 | JGI IMG/M metagenome (GOLD analysis project Ga0335083, IMG submission 206716) | Soil microbial communities from Loxahatchee National Wildlife Refuge, Florida, United States - Lox_Sample_4.2 | ecosystem: Environmental > Terrestrial > Soil > Wetlands | place: USA: Florida...
GGGCGCTTCGACCACGTGCTCGTCGACGAGTCTCAGGACACCAACCGCCTGCAGGCGTCGATCCTGCTCGCGCTCAAGCCCGACGGCCGCGGCCTGACGGTCGTCGGCGACGACGCCCAGTCGATCTATTCGTTTCGCGGCGCCACCGTACGCAACATCCTCGATTTTCCGGGGCACTTCGATCCGCCCGCGCGGCAAATCACGCTCGAGCGCAACTACCGCTCGACGCAGCCCATTCTCGCCGCTTCCAACGCGGTGATCGATCTGGCGAGCGAGCGCTTCACGAAGAATCTGTGGACCGACCGCGCGTCGGCGCAACGGCCGCGTCTTGTCACCGTCGCGGATGAGGCGGATCAGGCGCGCTACATCGTCGAAAAAGTGCTCGAAGCGCGTGAAGACGGCATGAAGCTGAAGGCGCAGGCGGTGCTGTTCCGGGCCGCGCATCACAGCGCGGCGCTCGAGATCGAACTGACCCGCCGCAACATCCCCTTCGTCAAGTTCGGCGGGCTCAAGTTTCTCGATTCGGTCCATGTGAAGGATGTGCTGGCCGTCTTGCGCTGGGCGGAGAATCCGCGCGACCGCGTCGCCGGGTTTCGCGTCGTGCAACTGTTGCCGGGCATCGGCCCGGCAACCGCCGCACGTATTCTCGACGAGGTCGCCGGGCACGCCGCCGCTGGCGCGCACCACGCGGGGGCTGTTCTGGCGTCGTTCGTGCCCCCGGCGCGGGCGGTGGAAGACTGGCACCCGTTCGTGGCGCTGATGTCGACGGTGTGTTCCCGCCAGTCGGCGTGGCCCGCGGAGTTCGAACTGATCCGCCGCTGGTACGAGCCGCATCTCGAGCGCAATCACGAAGACGCGGCGATCCGCCATGGCGACCTGCTGCAGATGGAGAGCATCGCGGGCACGTACGCATCGCGCGAACGGTTTCTGACCGAGCTGACGCTCGACCCGCCCGATGCCACCAGCGACGAGTCCGGCGTGCCGCTCATCGATGAAGACTATCTGATCCTCTCCACGATCCATTCGGCGAAGGGGCAGGAGTGGCGCAATGTGTTCGTGCTGAATGGCGTCGACGGCTGCATTCCGTCGGACCTCGGCACCGGCAGCGAAGAGGAACTGGACGAGGAGCGGCGGCTGCTCTACGTCGCAATGACGCGGGCGAAGGAGGATCTGCATATCGTCGTGCCGCAGCGCTTCTATGTGCACAACCAGGCACAGCTGGGCGACCGGCATGTCTGGGCTTCACGCACCCGCTTCATTCCGGCGCACCTGATGCCGCTCTTCGACGCCCACGCGTGGCCACCCGTGCCGGTGGCCAGTGCGCCAACCGCGGCGGGTCTCGCCGCGGCTGCCCAGGCGAAAGTCGAGATCGCGGCGAAACTGCGAAAAATGTGGGATTGAGCTTGGGCTGGCCTGCGGCGCCGGTTTGCCCGCCAACGGCCTGAAATCGGTAGTCCCGGTCTGCCGGACCGACGGCTAGCGCGATTGGCGTTCCTGGGCGCGCGGCGGGGGCGTGAAGAAATTGCGCAGCCAGGCTGCGAGCCGGGTAAAGACGTCGTACGGCTCGTCGACGAAGATCTCCGGCTTCAACAGACGCAGATATTCCATCACCTGCTGGGCTTCCTGTTTCTGGAACGAGCCGTGTGCGAGGCCGAGCCGCAGCAGGCCGCGCAGTTCACCGAGCTTTTCGCGCGCCGTACTGCCGACGCTCGTCTCACACGCCACCTTCGCCTCGTACACGCGCTGACGCAGCGACTCCGCGAGGCGCCACGAGGGCGTCTGCATCTGCTCTTCGAGCACCTGGATGTCCTGCGCCGCTGACTTGATCTGCGCCGCGAGCGGATCGATCAGCGACGGATCGCCTTGCGCTTCGTTGACGATCGCCGTCGCCCAGTCGCGACACTGCTTCGCCAGTTCTTCAGGGGTCCACTCGGAGCGCACTGCAAAGCCGAAACCGAATTCGGTGGCCTGCCGCATCAGGATCGCGACGACGTCGGGGAACTCCTTGTCGAGCGTGCGCTTGGCCCACGCGTATTGACCGCCCTGCAGCATGCGCTGCACAGCGTGCTCCGTCAGCGGGACCATGTTGTCCAGCAGCTTGGCGCGCAGAAAATCCTCGAACGAAGGCGTCGCGAATTGCGGATCGAGCTTCAGCGACACGCGCAGAAAAGCTTCAAAATCCTTACGCAACGACGCGACGGTTTCGTCCTTGAGTGAAAGGGTGATCTGACCCATATCCTGTTCCCGATTGGTCGTCCCGCGCTGCGTCCTCGTGGCATTGCCGGCTGCCGTCAGCCCCCCGAGAGGCCACGCCGGACGCGTCGCGCGTTGTTCCTGCTTCCCGGCGCGACCGGCCAAGGAGCCAGCCCGACAAGCGGACTTCGTCTATTTATCGGCTCAGGCAGGGCAAACTTGAGGTATCGGTAAGGATTTGTACGAGGTGGTAATAATCGGGGTGCCGCTCACCTGAGCACGACGCCCTGCCAGACGAAGAAGGTCGCGAGGCCGACTGCGATCGTCAAAAGCGGCCGCCGGGTCAGCGCGCTGACGGCGACAGCGGCCAGCGCGCCGACCAGTTGCGGATTGCGCCAGGTCAGTTCCGCGCCATTGCCGTGTGGCGAGACGGCCATCGGCACGATGATGGCGGTCAGCACCGTCACGGGCACAAAACCGAGCGCCGTGCGTACCAGCGGCGGAAACACCAGCCGCTCGCCGACGATGAACGCGGTCGTGCGGATCAGCAAGGTGATCGCCGCCATGCCGAGAATGATCAGAACATAGCTCATCGTGTCGCCTCCATGGCGCGCTGGCGGATTGCACCCGGGCGCGACAGCACCACTCCGACGGCGACCGCCACCAGCACCGCGCCGAGCAGCCCGAGCTTATACGGCCAGTCTTGCCAGAGGAACGCGAGCACGCCGGCGGTCACTGCCGCCGCGATGTAGCGGAACGCAACCAGTTGCGGCACGACGATCGCGATAAAGGTCGCGACCATCGCGAAATCGAGGCCCAGCGACTGCAGGCCTGGGAAAGCCGCGCCGAACAGCAGTCCGGCGAGCGTCCAGATCTGCCAGTTCACATACATCGCCACCCCAGAGCCGAGGAAGTGGTAAGGGCCGACGGTGCCGGGCGCATGCCGGCGATAGTGGGCCCACGCGACGGCGAACACCTCGTCGGTCAACATGCTGCCGAGCAGGAGCCGCCAGCGCAGCGGAAGATGGGCGACATAAGGCGCAAGCGTTGCGCTGTAGAGCACGTGACGCAGATTGACGATGAAGGTGGTCGCAAGCAGCACAACGAAGCTGGCGTTCGCGGCGAGCAATCCGACCGCGATGAATTGCGCCGAGCCGGCGAACACGGCGAGCGACATCAACTGGCCGTGCCAGAGGTGCAGCGGGCCGGACGTGACGAGGGTGCCGAAGATCACGCCGAAGGGTGCGGCGCCGATCATCATCGGGATCGTGTCGCGGGCGCCGGCGACGAATTCGTTGAAACGGTCAGGTTGGGTCAATCTCTCTTCTCCTTTGAGCGAGAAGAGTAGCGACTTGCCGCAGGTGCGGCTTGTACGTTCTTGCGCCCGGCCATCGCGAGGGCCGACGGCCGCCGTGAAAACGGCGCGCAGGCGCGAAGGGCTCAGGAAGATGCCGACTGCCAGCGCCCGGGCGGCACGCCGAACATCCGGCGGAAATGGCGGGTGAAATGGCTCTGGTCGGTGAAACCGCTTTCGGCAGCGACTTCGGTGACCGGGACACCGGCGCGCAAGGGTGCGAGCGAGCGCTGCAGGCGGATCTGGTTACGCCAGGCATGGGGCGGCAGACCGGTTGCCTGGGTGAACAGGCGCGCCGCGTGAAATGGCGACAAGCCCACCGCGGCGGCGAGCTCGGCCAGTTGCACGGACGTGGTCAGGTCGCTCGCGAGACGGGCCTGCATGATGGCGACGCGCGGGTCTTTCGTGGCGTTTGCGGCGTTCGTCGCGGTTGGTGGCCGCGTGCTGCCGTAGCGGACCAGCAGGGTCGACAACGCGTCGAACATCGCAGTTTCGGCGGCGAGCGGGTCTTGCCCAGCTTCCAGCAGACGGTGTGCGTGCCACAGGCGCTGGGCGAGATCCGGGTCGCGAATGATTTCGGGCTCGAACCACGGCAGGGGCGTGGGCCGTCCCGCCAGATCGTCCGACAGTTGCTGGATGAAGTCGACCGGCGCGTACATCACGCGATAGCGCCAGCCCGCGTCGACCGCCCTTGCGCCCGTGTGCAGTTCGCCTGGATTGATGATCGGCACGCTGCCGGCTTCGGCGACGAATTTCGCGCCGCGATAGCGGTACGTTTCCGCGCCCGCTTCGATCACCGGAATCGCGTACGCGTCATGCCAGTGCGGCGTGAACTCGTGATCGTGATATTCGGCGGTGAGCATGTCCGCGCCGGGCAGAAGCGGCGTACGCCAATAGCGGGCGGAGTCGCGGAAGCGGGTGGAAGTCATGGGAAAGTCTCGCAGGACCCATCAGTCTAGCGCGTGCGGGCGCCGGATGGGCGAGTGCCCTTACTTCAGCGGAATCGTCGTGCCGGTTGGCATGGGCACGGCGCTGACGCTGTTCTTTGCGCTGCCGGTCGCGATGCGGTCGCTGTACGTCAGATAAACCAGCGTATTGCGCTTCGGATCGGCGACGCGCACCACATGAAGCGTCTTGAAGATCAACGACATGCTTGCGGAAAACACGTCGGATTGCTGCTTCACCGGACCGTTGAAGTGGATCGGGCCGACCTGGCGGCAGGCGATCGAGGCTTCCGTCGGGTCCTCCGCGATGCCGAGCGTGCCCTTGATGCCGCCCGTGCGCGCTCTCGACACATAACAGGTGACACCGCTAACGTCGGGATCGTCATAGGCTTCGACGACGACGCGATCGGAGCCGGTCAGATGGAAATTCGTGTTGACGCTGCCGATTTCCTCGCCATGGGCCGGGGCAAAGAGGGCTACCGCCGGAACGGCTAGGGCAGCCACGCGCGATGCCTTGAGCAGAAAGTGTTTCATCGGAATTCCGTGCAAAAAGCGACATCGTATACCGTCGCGTGAGTTGCGCGCCGGCGTTTGACAGCAGTTCTGGGCCCTTTTATATTTCATGGTCTGACCAACTTTACCAAGAGCGACATGTGCAAGGATTTGAGTCTTGCGTGTGAGCCTGACGCGATCTTTCCCCGTCTATTCCCCGTCAATTCCCGGTCGATTTCCCATGAAAGTTGCGCTTTTCATTCCCTGCTTCATCGATGCGTTCTATCCCGAGGTCGGCATCGCGACGCTCGAACTGCTGGAACGCTTCGGTATCGAGGTCGACTATCCGCAGGAGCAGACCTGCTGCGGCCAGCCGATGGGCAATAGCGGCGCGCATGCCGAGGCGGCCGGCGCCGAGGCCGTGTTCGCGCGCAATTTCGCGGGGTACGACTACATCGTCGGGCCGTCTGCCAGCTGCATCAATCATGTGCGGGACCATCTCACCGCGATCGAGCAGACCGCCGAGGTCGCGAAGGTACGCGCGAGCGCGTACGAACTGGTGGAGTTCCTGCACGACGTGGTGGGCGCGCGCGAGTTTCCGTGGGCCGAGTTTCCGCACCGGGTCGGGCTGCACAACAGCTGCAGCGCCTTGCGGCATCTGGGCGAGGCCTCCGTGTCGGAGATCGCCGGCGTGCCGTTCTCGAAGCCGCGCGCGTTGTTGCAGGGCGTGAAAGGCATCGAATTCGTCAGTCCCGCGCGACCGGACGAGTGCTGCGGCTTTGGCGGCACGTTCTCGGTCACCGAGGAGCCGGTCTCGGTACGCATGGGCCAGGACAAGGTGCGCGACCATCTGAACGCGGGCGCGCAATACATCGTGTCGGGCGATATGTCGTGTCTGATGCATCAGCAGGGCTGCGCTGAGCGCATGAAGGTCGACACGCGTTTCATCCATATCGCCCAGGTGCTGAACGGAGCGCGCGAATGAAGCGGATCGATCACGCGAAGGCGGCTGGCGAATTCATCGCGAAAACGGAGCACGTCGCGTTTCACGACCGGCGGCTGTGGGATCTGCGCCAGAAGCGCGATCAGCAGGCGCACGGCATTCCCGAATGGGAGACGATGCGCGACCTGGTGTCGGGCATCAAGGAGCACACGCTGTCACATCTCGCCGACTACATCGAGCAGTTTGCGAGTGCGGCGGAAAAGAACGGCGTGGTGGTCCACTGGGCGTCGACGGCGGAAGAGCACAACGAGATCGTCTATCGCATCATGTCCGAGCGCGGCATGACCGCGCTGGTGAAAAGCAAGTCGATGCTCACCGACGAATGCGCCATGCGCGACTATCTCGAGCCGCGCGGCATCACGGTGATGGAGACGGATCTCGGCGAGCGCATCCAGCAGCTCGACCATCAGGATCCGAGTCACATGGTGGTGCCGGCGGTGCACAAGCTGCGTGGCGATGTCGCCGAACTGTTCGGCCGCACGATCGGCACCGATCCGCAGAACAGCGACATCCACTATCTCGCCGAAAGCCAGCGCATGAACACGCGCCCGTACTTCGTGCGCGAAAAGACCGCCGGCATGACAGGCTGCAACTTCGCCGTCGCGGAGACGGGGGCCGTGGTCGTGTGCACGAACGAGGGCAATGCGGATCTGTCGGCGAACGTGCCGCCGTTGCATATCGCGTCGATCGGGATCGAGAAGCTGATTCCGCGCATCGCCGATCTGGGTCTCTTCGTGCGAATGCTGTCGCGCAGCGCGCTGGGCTCGCCGATTACGCAGTACACGTCGCACTTTCGCGCGCCGCGTCCGGGAACGGAGATGCATTTCATCCTCGTCGACCATGGCCGCAGCGAGCGCCTCGCGATGGAGGACTTCTGGTACTCGCTCAAGTGCATCCGCTGCGGCGCCTGCATGAATACCTGTCCCGTGTATCGACGCAGCGGCGGTCTGTCTTACGGCGGCACGTATTCCGGGCCGATTGGCGCGATCATCAATCCGACCTTCGATCTCAAGCGCTACAGCGCGTTGCCGTTCGCCTCGACGCTCAACGGCAGTTGCAGCAATGTGTGTCCGGTGAAGATCAATATTCACGAGCAGATCTACAAGTGGCGCGAAGTGATCGCGGTGCGGCACGAGGTGCCGTTCGTCAAACAGGAGGTGTTGAAAATGGCGGGGAGGCTGCTCGCGAGTCCGACGCTGTATCGCGCGACGGTCGCGTCGCTTGGCGGGGCGCTGCGCCGGCTGCCGAATTTCGTGCTGTACAACCCGCTCAATATCTGGGGGCGGCAGCGTGAGCTGCCCGACGCGCCGAAGATGACTTTCCACGAGTGGTACAGGAAGAATCGCGGAGGTCGCAATGGCAACGCGTGATGCTTTTCTGGCGAAGGTGCGCGCCGCGCAGCCGGCGGCGCGTCCACTTCCTGAGGTGCCGTTGTTTGCCACGCCCGCAGGCGTTCCGCGCGAGCGTTTCAGCACGGCGTTGCAGGCGATGGGCGGCACGTGTGTCGATGTGGCCACGGCAGCGGACGTTCGGGCGCTCATCGATGCGCGCTTCGGCCCGGACGCAGTAATCTGCAGTGCGACGCCTGAGGTCGAAGGCACGCGCCCGTTGCTTGCGGATACGCCGCCTGTGTCGTTGCTGGATGTCGACGTGGGCGTGGTGCGCGGACGCTTTGGCGTCGCTGAAACGGGCTCGGTGTGGTTCAGCGAGAAGGAGTACGTCGTCAACGCGCTCGGGTATCTCGCCCAGCACCTCGTGGTGTTGCTCGATCCGTCGCGGATCGTCGATGGTTTGCAGGACGTCTACCGGCGCGAGGATTTCAGCGATGCGCGTTACGCGGTGCTCGTGACGGGGCCGTCGGCCACGGCGGATATCGAAGGCGTGCTGATTCGCGGCGCACAGGGCGTGCGTTCGCTGACGGTGGTGTGGCTGGCCGAAGGCGGCGCGGATCGCTAGACCATGGACGCAAGGCGCCTCGCGGAGGCGCCTGCCGTGAAAACGGCGCAAAAAACAAAAAGGCCCGCAAAGATGCGGGCGTTCGAATTTTGGCTCCCCGACCTGGGCTCGAACCAGGGACCTACGGATTAACAGTCCGGCGCTCTACCGACTGAGCTATCGGGGAACAACAACAGCAGAGAAGCGAAATTGTATGGGGTGCTTCAGGGTCTGTCAATACCTTTTGGCCATTCAGGTAGCGCCTGTTTCGCGCCCGGCCCACGTGTATTGCCAACCCAAGCTAACCCCGAACAACCCGGAACGCTCAGCGCTGCAGCAACGCGAGCTTTTCCTTCACATCCTTGAATTCGTCGGCTTCCGGCAGCGGTGCCTTGGTCTTCGTGATGCTTGGCCAGCTCTTGGCGAGATCGGCGTTCAGCGCGATGAAGTCCTGCTGGTCGCCCGGCACGTCTTCTTCAGCGTAGATGGCATTCACCGGACATTCGGCGACGCACACGGCGCAGTCGATGCACTCATCGGGGTCGATCGCGAGAAAGTTGGGACCTTCGCGAAAGCAGTCCACCGGGCACACATCGACGCAGTCGGTATAGCGGCACTTGATGCAGCTTTCGGTCACAACGTGAGTCATTCAGGCAGCTCCTGCATGCGGTATCGGGGGGGCGAAACGCCAAAAGCGCTATTGTAACGTAACGTCAAGTGGCGCATGTAGTAGGCGGCTGCCCCGTTTATATCGATTCGTGATTAGTTTATGGGGTTGGCGACGTACCGGGTGTCCCAGGGGCCTCCATGACAGCTCGCCGCGCAACTCATCGTTGGCCATGCGGCCATGTCCGGCCACGCCATGGGGTGCGGCGCATTCGGGTAACATGATTGGGGTCGGCACGCCGGGGGCGTGCCCGAGGCGAACGGGCCGGGTGCGATTTCGCGCGATGGCCCTCTCCGATTATTCGCAGTCCGGCTTGCACAACATGATTATCAATTCGCTGCTCGACACCGATCTGTACAAGTTCACGATGATGCAGGTGGTGCTGCATCATTTTCCCGCCGCGAATGTGGAATACCGTTTCCGCTGCCGGACGCCGAACGTCGACCTCGTGCCCTACATCGACGAAATCCGCGATGAAGTGCGTCAGCTCTGCCACCTGCGCTTTACCGACGACGAGCTCGACTACCTGCGCCGCATGCGCTTCATCAAGGGCGACTTCATCGAGTTTCTCGCGCTCTTTCACCTGAACGAGAAATACATTTCGATCCGGCCGTCGGAGAAGGGCAACGGCGAAATCGATATCGAGATCCAGGGGCCGTGGCTGCATACGATCCTCTTCGAGATTCCGGTGCTGGCGATCGTCAACGAGGTGTACTTCCGCAACACGCAGCAAAAGCCCGATTACAGCGTGGGCCGCGAGCGCCTGCGCGAGAAGATCAAGCTACTTGGCGCACGCCCGGAATTCGCCGACTGCAAGATTGCCGATTACGGCACACGTCGCCGTTTCTCGAAGCAGTGGCATGAAGAAGTGATCCTCACGCTCAAGGAGGGGCTCGGCGAGCAGTTCGCCGGCACGAGCAATGTCTTTTACGCGCTGAAGCACGGCCTGACGCCGCTCGGTACGATGGCGCACGAGTATCTGCAGGCGTGTCAGGCGCTGGGGCCCAGGTTGCGCGATTCGCAGATCTTCGGCTTCGAAATGTGGGCCAAGGAATATCGCGGCGACCTCGGTATCGCGCTCTCCGACGTGTACGGCATGCAGGCGTTCCTGCGCGACTTCGACATGTATTTCTGCAAGCTCTTCGACGGCGCGCGCCACGATTCCGGCGATCCGTTCGACTGGGGCGAGCGGCTCTTGCGCCACTACGAGGCGAACCGCTGCGATCCGCGCACGAAGGTCCTGGTGTTCTCCGATGCGCTCGATATTCCGAAAGTGCTGCAGCTGTATGAGCGGTTCCGCGGGCGCTGCAAGCTCGCGTTCGGCGTCGGTACGAACCTCACGAACGATCTCGGCTACAACCCGCTGCAGATCGTGATCAAGATGGTCCGCTGCAATGGACAACCGGTCGCGAAGCTGTCCGATTCGCCGGGCAAGAACATGT
>Ga0335083_10012774_pt1 | contig 10029 bp, 11 predicted proteins | sample Lox_Sample_42_FD_206716 | JGI IMG/M metagenome (GOLD analysis project Ga0335083, IMG submission 206716) | Soil microbial communities from Loxahatchee National Wildlife Refuge, Florida, United States - Lox_Sample_4.2 | ecosystem: Environmental > Terrestrial > Soil > Wetlands | place: USA...
AAGACACTTCTGCGCTGCACGGGCGATGAGATCCGCCTGATTGAAGCGCCGCTCCCGGCGCTTGCTGCCATGCAACGGTACGGGTACCAAAACGGGAAGCAAATTGGGAATCGAATCATCCCGCCTGAGGCGCAACTCTTCGATGGCAAACGCCAGCAGCCGCCCCAGCGGCCTCGCCGCCGGTAAGATTCCGTCATACTTGAGCAAGTGGATCAGCCCACGAAGACCGCCGTTGTATTCGCCATAGGAGACGGCTCTCTCGAACTCGGGAGGATAGTCACGACATGCCTGGCACTGTGCATCTCCGATGAGGAGTTGAGCCGGAGCCAGACGCTCGCCGCAAAGAACACACTGCGGGGCGTGGACGGGCGCCAGGGAATTCAGGCAATCGGAACAGACTGGCAGACGTGAGACAGAAATCAGAGGGGTATTGCACAACCGGCAATCAGAAGGAAAAAGAACTGCGGAGAGTCCACTAACAACCGTCTGGAAGCGCGCGACCAGGCTCAAACGCGGCTCGTCGCGCAGGATTCGTCGCTTTGCGGTTACGCTTTCACAACTGCTGAAGACCCGCCTCCCGTTTCAACGCACCCGACAGGGATAACTCACTGGATTTGGACGGTTGGTAAACGCTGACAACACAAGTATATGAACTTTGGTGGGTACCTGCAATGTCGCCCATGGTTCGCCGCCGGAGTTCACCAGATTTTCACCTCTCACGAAAGTGCCTGTATTTCGTCTTGTCAGGGGCATTCAGACCTTTTAGGATGCCTTACGCAAGGGTGGCAAGGAAGGAAGGCTCTCCATGATCACCGGCATCCACGCGATTATTTACAACCGGCAAGCCGAAAAGCTGCGCAATTTTTTCCGAAACGTGCTGGGCTTTCCATTTGTTGACGCTGGTCACGACTGGCTTATCTTTGCATTACCGCCTGCGGAGCTCGGCATCCATCCCACCCGCGATGAGGGCTCTCACGAACTCTATCTGATGTGCGACGATATCGCCGCCACCGTGGCGGAGCTGCAGAGGAAGGGGGTGGAGATGGCCGAACCGATTACCGAGCAGCCCTGGGGCCTGCTGGCGGCCATCCGGATCCCGGGCGAGGACCGCCTGCGCCTTTATGAGCCACGTCACCCCACGGCGATAGGCAAGAGCAATGGCGACGACCCTGCCACGCAAGGCGACCAGCATAGCGTTAACTAGGGTCGTCCGGGCCATGAATGTGCGCCGCCACTTGTATCCAGCGGTTCCGGCGTGATACCTTGCGCGCTTGGTCTCCCCGCACATTTCCGTCGGCCCCGAGGTCTTCTCATGAGCACTCAAACCATCCCTGACACCCGGCAGGAGCGCCGGGTGCATCGCCCCTACGTCCCCGAAAACATGGAGATGAAGGAGTTCACCTTCCGCGCCGTGCTGATCGGTCTGGTGATGACCGGCATTCTGGGCGCGGCCAATGCCTATCTCGGCCTGAAGGCCGGCATGACGATCGCGGCGACTTACCCGGCTGCCGTCATCGGCATGGCCTTGCTGCGGCTCATGAAGGGCAGCCTGCTGGAAGAGAACATCGCCCGTACTGTCGGCTCCATCGGCGAGTCCGTCGCGGCGGGAGCGGTGTTTACCATTCCGGCCTTCGTGATGGCGGGCTTGTGGTCCGGGCTGACGCGGGAGCGCTATTGGAATTCCGTTGTGTTGATGGTGATCGGCGGCACGCTGGGGATTTTGCTGGTGACCTTGCTGCGGCGGGTGATGGTGGAGGATCCCGAGCTTCCTTATCCTGAGTCGGTCGCGGCCTCGGAAATTCATAAGGCCGGACAGCAGGGATCGAAAGCAGCGAAAATTCTGTTCAGCAACATGGGCTTCGGCGGACTGGTTTATCTGCTGGGCGCGATCAACGTTTTCTCCGCCAATAACGCGTTCCCGGTAAACATCGCTGCGCTGGGCAAGAAGCTGACACTGCGTACCGCCACGAATCCCAGCGTTGCCACTACCATCACCGGCGGCGCCTCCATCTTGACCCCTCCTGACGTGAGCCCCGCGTACCTTGGCGTGGGATATATCATCGGGCCGCGGCTGGCAGCGCTGAACTTCGCGGGCGGTGTGCTGGCCTGGGGACTGCTGGTCCCGCTCCTTACCTACACCATCGGTCCCTACATTCAGGCGCAGCAGCCTGAGGGACAATCGCTGTCGTGGTCGCTGCTGGCGACTTCCATTTATTACTCAATTGTGCGACCGATCGCCGTGGGCGGCATGTTGGTCGGCGCTTCCTACACGCTGTTCAAAATGCGCAAGCAGTTGATGGCGGGCATGGGCCGCGCGGTTTCGGATCTGAAGAAATCGACTGAAGCGCACGCGAGCACCGGTCGCATCGATCGCGACCTGCCGGCGAAGTTCGTGTTTGCCGGCGTCGGTGTCGTGTTCCTGGCGATGATCGCGCTTTACTACTGGTTCATCTCCAGCGCCGGAAATCTGTCGAGCTCGAAAGTTATTGCCGGAGCTCTGGTGGCCGCCCTCGTGATGATCGTTCTCGGCTTCTTCTTCGCAGCGGTCTCCGGGAACCTGGTCGGCATGATCGGTTCTTCGAACAACCCGGTCTCGGGCTTGACGCTGTGTACGTTGGTGGTGGCCGCACTGTTGATGGTGGCGCTGGGCGTCTCCGGGACGGGAGGTGTAGCGGCGGTGCTCGGCGTTGCCGCAGTTGTTTGCGTCTCGTCGGCCGTGGCAGGCGAGATGTTGCAGGACCTCAAAGTCGGCTACATTCTGGGTGGCACTCCTGCCAAGATGGAGACCGGCGATCTGCTCGGCATCGTCGTGGCGTCGCTGGTTCTGTTCTTCCCCCTGGCAATTCTCGACAAGGCCTATCACTTTGGCAGCACAGCGCTACCCGCTCCGCAGGCGGGATTGATGGCGATGCTTGCGAAGGGTATCGTCGGCGGCGAGATGGCGTGGCCGCTGGTGGTCGTGGGCATACTGATGGGCTTCGCGCTGATCATGATCGAAGTGCGCAGCGTAATGTTGTTCGCTGTCGGCATGTATCTTCCTTTGGGAACGACGTTCGCAATCTTTGTCGGCGGCTTGGTTCGCTGGATCACCGACAAGCTGCGCGATGGTCGTGGCTTCAACGACGCTCAGAAGGCGCGGGTGGACAACGCCGGTGTACTGACCGCTTCGGGCATGATTGCCGGGGAAGCACTTTGCGGACTTGTCATTGCCGGGCTGGTTGGCTCAGGACACGACGTCGCGCTGGTGAAGTGGACGCCGCCGTTCATCGCTGCGCTGATCGCGCTGGCGATCCTGATCGTTGTCATGGTTCGTGTGCCGCTGGCCAACGCCGGCAGCCCTGACGAACCGGCGCCGCCGACCGCGATCATGTAAGCGAGGAAGTTCGTTGCCATACTGAGCGAGGAGCGGCAGCGACGAGTCCAAGGACCCGTACAGGGAAAAGGCTTCCACGAGGAAGTACTGTGTTTATCGGTGGGGTTTCGCCGGAACTGCACTCGTCTCCGGCCTCCACCACGGCGGATAGATGAAGCCAATCGGCTGCTTCTTGTTTTCATCCACCCAATCTTTCTGGACCGACGTCAACACATTCGGATCGGTGGTATCGGGCGAGAAATAGAAGTCCGGCTGCATGCAATCGCCCAACCCATGCTGCTCACACCCAGGCACGACCGTTCTTTCGTCGTTCATGTCCGTCATGTGGAGCAACAAGTCCAGGACGATATAGGCGACCGGAACAGGCTGCTGGTGGTACCTGGCGAGTGTCGGACGCTGGTCGGCGAGATGGCCGATCAGCAGGGGAATCGCCGCTTGCCCGAGTTCGGCGATGGCTCGTATCTGAGGTGCGGGAATCACACCGTCGCCCGGATTCTCCGACACGGCCTTGCCAAAGTAGGTAACGCTATTCGTGTTTGTGATGTCTTCCGTGTAGATGTCGCCAAAAGGGCAGGTCGTCAGGGCGTCGATCAAGGCTTCGTTCTTGGCCCCCGCCGGCGAAGGCTTAGGCCGCGGTGCAGCTTGTTGGGCAAAGCACGTAAGCGAAGCGAGAACGATGGTACCAGCCAGGACGGCGGCGGGAAACCGGTGCATGTCATCATCGTAGCCTCGGAATCCCTGCGCGAGCAAACCTAGTGCCGCTTGGTTGGGAACTCAATAAGGCACCGATATGGTTGGCCGTGCTCTCACATCTTGAGGTGATGGCTCTCACTGCGGAGATTTCGGGCTGGGGGCTTGAATAGTGTTGCGTAGACAGTCCGCCCTGGAGGCTTCATCGTGAGTCATACGTCGGATCCGAACGTCGTGATTTGTCCCCTTTGTCATGGTCACGGAGTCGAGCACAAAGAACTGCTGGTTGTGCGCTGGCGCAGCCGCGAATTCGAGCAGCAGTTGCAGGCTATAGCCGACGAGGCGGCGTTCGGAGCGGCCGGGGGCATGCAGGATCCCATCGCCCATACGAAATACAACAACGAGTCCGACTAGCTTCCATCGGGCCGTTTAGCGGCCAGGCGCTCGAACTCTTCCGCGAACTTCGGCCAAAGATTGTCGCCGTCGTAGGACTGGGCAAATGCCAGGCCTCGTTGACCCATGCTGTGCCGCAGCTCCTCATTCGCGAGCAGGCGGGCGATCGCCTGCGCCAGGGCGGTTGCGTCGCCGAAGGGAACCAGCACGCCTCCATCACAGCGCTCAACCAACTCACGTGAGACAGCAATGTCGGCCGCTATAACCGGCTTGCCGTTCGCCCACGCCTCCGGCAACACCAGGCCAAGCGATTCCACGCGGGACGGCTGCACAGCGATGTCGGCGGCCGCCAGCAGGTCACGCTTGAGTTCGTCCGGGAAGGGCGGAACATTCACGAACCTGTCGCCGGGCCGCACGTTCTGCGAGACGTAATCGTCAAACGCCCGCAGACTGGGCCCTGCCATCACCAGCCAAGCCTTGTGGCCGGAGTCCCAGAGCTGCCTCATCGCCTCAAACAACGTGATTGAGCCCTTTTCGTAAGCTTTCATGCCGAGATGCAGCACAACCGGCGGCGTGATCTTGTACTCGGCCAGGATCCGCTCTCCGTTGCCGCCGGTGGACGTTTTTCGGTCGAAGCCCAAGGCATGGACGGCGAGCTTCTTCGGCGCGACACCAAGTTCCGACAGCCGAGATTGCTCTGCCTTGGTCATGCAGACAACGCGCCCACATTGTTGCAGCAGCCTGATCTGGTGAGGCTCGACGTAGTACTGCGCAACGTCGCGATTCGCGTCTTCGCCCAGATGGGTGCAGGGTGTAGCGATCACCGGAACACGGCGATGCTCCGCCGCTTCGATTCCTGCGTAGATCAGGCCGTTATAGGGCAGGGGGCCGACATGGAAGATGTCGGCGTCAATGTTGTGCAATGCAGCCCGTAATTCTGGAACGGGGAAGGCCGGCCGCCAGAACTGCGCCTTCCAGCGCCAATAGGGAGTAAGTCCCAGCACGCGCGTAGCACGCCGTGCCCACTTGTCATAGGAAACCGGGAAGCGACGAATGGTGATGCCGTCGACCCTCGACTCACCGGCAGGGAAGGTCTTGAATCCGGGGAGCCAAAGCGATTCCAGATCTTGGGCCGTGGTGGTGAAGACCGTTACCCGGTGGCCGCGCTCCACCAGGCAGCGGGCAATCGAGAGCATGGAGTTCTCGTACCCGCCGCGATACGGAAAGAAACGCGGTAACACAAAGCCGGCATGCATCAAACAGGTGTGCTGCTCAACCTTGCGGTTGTAGTGATGGCCTCCGGCGACCACAAAGTCATGTAGGCGCGAATCGCTTCCTCCGGCTCGCTATCTGCCAGGACTTCACCCTTGTCCAGGAAGATTGCCCGGTCGCAGTAGTTGCGCACCTGCTGCATGTCATGAGTGACATAGACGATGGTCTTGCCGCGTTCGCGAAAGGCCTCGATGCGAGCGAGACACTTCACCCTGAAGGGAGCATCGCCGACCGCCAGAATCTCGTCCAGCAACAGGATGTCAGGGTCAACTTCGGTCGCCACAGCGAAAGCCAGGCGGCTGTACATGCCGGAAGAATATTGCTTTACCGGCGCGTCGATAAACTCACCCAGCTCCGAGAATTCAATAATGCTGTCCTCGCGGTCTTCCATCTGTTGCCTGGAGTAACCCATCAGCAGGCCATTGAGGACAATGTTTTCGCGACCTGTAAGCTCAGAATGGAAACCGGCGCCGAGTTCGATCAGCGGCGCCAGCGACCCCGTTACCTGTACGCTGCCCTTGGTCGGGCGGTAAACCCCGGCAATGATCTTGAGCAGCGTACTCTTGCCCGAACCGTTGCGTCCGATGAGCCCGACCATCTGTCCTTTGGGGATATCGAGCGAAACATTCTTGACCGCGTCGAAATCGTGATAGCTGGCGTTGTGGCGCAGGAATCGGGCAAACAACTCGCGAAGCGTGTCCGGTCGCTCGTGGATTACGCGAAAACGCTGCGAGACATCGTCGACATGGATGACGGCCGCCCCAGCCGTTTCGATGCGCCGGGATTTAGACATAGAAGACGAAGTCATTCTGGTGCCTGCGGAAGAGATAGTAGCCGATAAACAACATCAGGAATGCACATACGAATGAGGCAGCAATCGACTGGAGGTGCGGCAGCTGCCCGTAGTAGACCGCCAAGCGGAAGCCATTCACCACGTAGATCAACGGATTCAGCTTGAAGATCCAGCGATACTTTTCCGGGATGAAATCCAGCGGAAAGATAACGGGGGTGATATAAAACCAGGCCTGCAACACGATCTGCAGGATGTGCGAAACGTCGCGATAATAGACGTTAGCTGCCGCAAAGAAAAACATCGCTCCTAACGTAAAGATGGCCAGTGCCAGCATGGGCACCGGCAGATACAGCCACGTCACATAAAACGGATGCCTTAAAATCGGCACCAAAAGCATGAGCGGGATCATCGACAGCAGCAGGTTGATCAGGTTCGACACCAGAGCCGCCATGGGGAAGACAGACTTGGGCAAAGAAATTTTCTTGATGAGCTCCCCATTGGCGACGATCGACTCGGCACCGTAGGCCAAAGCTTGGGAAAAGAACGTCCAGGGCAGTAGCACGCACAGCAGGAAGACCGGATAGTGCGGAATAGGAAATTTCATGATGCTGGCGAAAACCGCGGTCAGTACCAGCATAAGCAGTGCGGGATTGAGCAAGGCCCACAGGAAACCGAGTACCGACCGCTTGTAGCGGACCTTCAGTTCCTTAAGAGCGAGCGCCCAGATTAATTCGTGATAACGGATTGCGTCGCGTACTAACTGAATCATATGTCAGGTATGGCCATTGCAAGCCCAGGCTCGCACACGGCCGTAATTAGCAATGTTAAATGATTACCGTGACTTGCGGGGCAGAGGACGCGTTATTCCAGTCAACGGTTTGGCGGGGTGAGATCGGCCATGCCTCTGAGCAGTTCCCGTTCTTCGTCGCTGAAGGTGCTGCGAAACTGTTCGGAATTAAGGAGTTGGGATCTCTGCTCAGGCGAGAGTCCCTGCAACTCACGGTAAGCCTGCGACACCTTGCCGCGCCGATCTTCAGGCAACGACCGGTAGCGTTGGAACAATCCCCGCGCCTGCTGCTGCTGTTGCGGCGTCAGGTGTTCAAAGGTTTCCATGCGGTTCAGCAGGGTAGCCTTTCGGTCCGGAGGCAGGTTGTCAAAGCTATGCAACGTATCGAGAAGGTGTTGCTGCTGCTCGGGGGGTAGATTGCGGAAATTAGGATCCTGCCGCAGTTGCCTCTCCTGCTGCGGGGCCGGCAGGTCGCCGTACTTGCGCAGCCAATCGCCACGATGAGGTCCCGGCCCGTTCACATGAAACTGAGGATTGGGATGTATGGAAGGAGGGGGGGATTGATTCCGATGCTGCTGCGGTTGCTGCCAGCCGCCCATAAAGGCGAACGAGGACAGCGACGCTGATGTCATCATCAGGCCGATCAGAATCAATCCGGGAACACGCACGATTCTTCCTTACTCCGTCTGCGGCTGCCCGTCAAGGGCTACGAACTCGGAGAATAAATCAGAGTTGTTGTCCAGGTACTGCAGATCTCCGACGGCAGTCTCGCTCGCACCTGTCCGAATCACGCCATCGTTGCCGGCCAGAGTAACATGTCCCAGGTCCCAATGACCCACCTGAAGTAGTCCAACCCCTAAGGCGATCAGGGCCAGGGCGGCGCTGGCCACCATCGGACGGCGGGCCCAGGCCAACCACGGGAGGCGCCCCCTCGTCCGCTCTTCCCGTACTCTGGCGCGCAGGCGGGAAGAGAAGTAAGGCGAGGGCTCGGGAGCCTGCCACTCATCGAGCAGGGTCATAGTTTGCTGAAATGAGGCCAACTCGGCGGAACAACCCTGGCAGCTCTGCAAGTGCTGGCGTAGCTCCCCTGTTATGGCTTCCGGCCCGCTCAGTACGGCGTCCATCAATTGTGAGCGAATCTTTTCACATTTCATAACCGACCTGCTTCCCGCATTACTGCTAGATGAAAGACTTCAAGGTTTCGCGTAACGTCTCATAGGCGCGAAACAATAACGACTTGGTTGCCGACTCGCTCAACTTGAGTACGGCGGCAATCTGTTTGTAGTCCAGACCCTGGTACTTGTGCATGATAACCGCTAATCGTTGGCGCTCCGGGAGCGCCTCCACGTGCTTGCGGATCGCGTCCAGCCGTTCGCGCCGCAGGATCGCCTGCTCGGCGTTCAAGCTGGTGTCGGGCACATCCACCGTCATGCCAGTTTCGGTGTCCGGCTCATCGATACAGACCGTGTTCTCGGGACGCTCGTGCTTGGTATCGCGCGCGTGGTTCACCGCCAGGTTAGTCGCAATGCGATACAACCAGGTGGTGAACTTGGCGCTGGCTGCATAAGTCTGACGCGAGCGATAGACTCGAAGAAAGACTTCCTGCGCCAGTTCTTCTGCCACCGACTGATTCCGCGTCATGCGGTACATGAAACTGATCATCGGCCGGCGGTACTTCTCCACCAGATAGTCGAAGGCGGAATCGTCGCCCGAGGCCACACGCAGCATAACCTCGGCGTCGCTCAGCATCCCAAGCGTGCTTGGATCGGTCAATAGTCCCTGATGCGCGTCAACCGGCAACCTGCCGGCTTCGGCGGATCCCGCCCCTAGAACAACACGGTCTATGGCGATGCTGCCCACATCGCCTTTAACCCCGTTAGCTACAGAAAGTTGTGCCCGCGCCAGCCACGCCGGAGCCTTCGCCCGCGGTTCCTCCGAAGGTACCTTTTCCTCCTCGGGATTCAGCGGCCGATTTTCTGAACCCATTTACACCATTCCGCTACGCGGTGGCAGCGCAAGTCAGTATTATGCACCGAGAGGACTTCCGTGGCGAAGAATCACCGGGTTTCGAACCTCGCGCTGCTAGTAGCACTTCTGATCACCACCGTGTCGCTGCGGGCGCAGCAAACGCCTGTGCCCGATTCACAGCAGCCGGCCACGACTCCTGCCACCCAAGCCGCCGGCCAACAGCCGCTCGACCTGCAGGAGCAGATTGCTAGCGACGTCCTTGAGCCGCTGCAGACCGGACTCCAGACCCGTAATGCAACCTTGGTACTCTCGGTTTTTGATGCCGATTCTTTTCCTGATTTTGCCCAAGTTCGAGATCGCTTAAGAGCTTTTCTGGATACCAACGCTGTCTTGCAGTTTCGTTACAAAATCCTGCAAGCCGAATCGGAGGGCGCCAAAGCTGCTCTCACCTGCGAAGCCGATGTTGACGCCACTCCGCTCGACGAGGGCCAAACTCCGTTGCGGCGCAGCACCCAGCTACGCCTGGAACTGATGCACACTGCCAAGGGCTGGCAGATCTCGTCGCTGAGTCCCAGCGACTTCTTTGCCCGCTAGCTCCCAATGAAACGCGACTATCCTGACCGTCCTATCGTGGGAGTGGGAGCCGTGATCGTCCACCAGGGCAGAGCTCTACTGGTCAGACGCGGCACAGAGCCGCTCAAGGGAGAGTGGTCGGTTCCCGGCGGCGTGCTGGAGTTGGCCGAGAAGCTGCGT
>Ga0335083_10012775_pt1 | contig 10029 bp, 8 predicted proteins | sample Lox_Sample_42_FD_206716 | JGI IMG/M metagenome (GOLD analysis project Ga0335083, IMG submission 206716) | Soil microbial communities from Loxahatchee National Wildlife Refuge, Florida, United States - Lox_Sample_4.2 | ecosystem: Environmental > Terrestrial > Soil > Wetlands | place: USA: Florida...
CGCTGGGCCACTCACGGACGCCCCACTGAAGAAAACGCGCATCCGCACCGCGACTGCACGGGAAAGATTGTCGTCGTCCACAACGGCATCGTCGAGAACTATCTCAGCCTGAAGAAAAGGTTGATCGAAGAGGGTCACAAGTTCACGACCGAAACCGACACAGAAATCATCGCCCACCTGGTCGAGAAATATTCACGCTCCGGAAACGGCCGGCACGTTCTCCTGGAGGATGCGGTCCGGCAAGCGGTGAAAGAACTCAGCGGAGTCTTCGCCCTCGCCGTGATCTCCACTGACGATCCCAACAAAATCGTGGCCGCACGCAATGGCCCACCGGCCGTCATCGGCCTGGGCAATGACGAGTACTTCGTGGCATCCGACGTTCCGGCGATTCTCTATCACACGCGCGACATTTTCTTTCTCGGCGACGGCGACTTGGCCGTCGTCACTCCCGATGGCGTTTACCTCTCCGATTTCGAAGGACGCCCCGTAAAGCGTGAGATCCAGCACGTTACCTGGGATCCGATCATGGCGGAGAAGGGCGGCTTCAAGCATTTCATGCTCAAAGAGATTTATGAGCAGCCGCGCGCCGTCCGCGACACAACTCTGGGCCGCGTTTCGCAGGATACCGGACATATCTTCCTCGACGAGATGCAGATCAGCGAGGCCGAACTTCGCGCCGCGAAGAAGATCAACATCATTGCTTGCGGCACAAGCTGGCACGCGGGGCAGGCGGGCAAGTTCATGATCGAAACGCTGGCGCGGATTCCGGTCGAGGTCGACTACGCGAGCGAATGGCGGTATCGCAATCCCATCGTCGATCCTGACACGATCACACTCGTGATCTCGCAGTCGGGCGAGACCGCTGACACGATCGCCGCGCAGCGCGAAGCGAAGTCTAAAGGATCGAAGACACTCGCCATCTGCAACGTCGTCGGATCGATGATCACGCGCGAAGCCGCCGGCACCATCTACACGCACGCCGGGCCTGAGATAGGCGTCGCTTCCACCAAGGCCTTTACCGGGCAGCTCACCGCCCTCTACCTGTTCGCGATGTATCTGGGGCAAGTGCGCGGAGCTCTGACGGACCAGCAGAGTCTGGCGGCCGTGCAGGAACTCACGCACATTCCCGGAAAGCTCGAAACAATCCTGACCCACGATGAGGCCTGCGACGAGTTAGCCAAGCGCTATCAGAAGGTGCATGACTTCTTATTTCTCGGCCGAGGCATTCACTATCCGATCGCACTCGAAGGCGCGCTCAAGCTGAAGGAAATCTCCTACATCCACGCTGAAGGATATCCGGCCGGCGAAATGAAGCACGGCCCCAATGCCCTTATCGATGAGAATCTTCCCGTAGTCGTAATAGCGACGAGAGACGTTAACAATCCCGAGTCGATGATCCGCTACGAGAAGACCTGTTCGAATCTGAAGGAAGTAAAAGCGCGCTCAGGAGTGGTCATTGCGCTCGCCACCGAGGGCGACGAAGAAATCAAAGAAGCCGCCGACCACGTTCTCTACATTCCGCCCGCGCCCGAAGAGTTGTCGCCGATTCTGGAAATCGTGCCTCTTCAATTGCTGGCGTATCACATCGCCGTCCGCCGCGGCTGCGACGTCGATCAGCCCAGGAACCTGGCGAAGTCGGTGACGGTGGAGTAGTTCCGTCACCGCAGTTGATCTTCTTCGCGCCCTTTGCGGCCGTTCTTCGCGATCTTTCCGATAAAGCACCCAGGCTCAGCCTAGATGCAGCGCATCCATCTTGGGGTTTTCGTAGACATCATCCTCTCCCGGATAGCGAAGCTCCTTGTCAAACTTCCCGCTCTCTTTAGCCAAAGCCCAGATCAAACTTTCTCCCGCCGGCAGGATTTTCGGTTGCCGATCGTACACCTCATCTTTATAGGCATACTCTGCGTCGACCGGCTTCCATCCCTTGTTGCGGAACATGACAATGAGGTCGCCGAGAAACATCGCGTTCAGCGCGTTGTGATGCAGCAAAACAGTGTGCCTCACCGGTCGCTTGAGGACACGCGCGGCCAACGAGTCGTAGAACTGAGCGCGTTCCCAGATGTGTTGCAGAAAGAAATCGCGGTATCCCGTCAGGTCGGCATGAGGCTGCGCTTCGGCCCGCTTCGTCATTCGCGCAGCAATCGCCCAGTCGGACGCATCAATCGTCGCCCGTCCGATGCGATATCCGTGTTCGCGCAGAAAGGCACGCATGCCATCGCGCTTCTCGACCGTGTCTCCCTCTTTGAAATACGGATACCGAAACAGCCGCGTGAAATTCTCGTAGGGGCGGCAGAACGGTTCGTTCTTCAACGCATCGGCTTCGAACTCCGCGAGCGTCACCTTCTTCGAGCCATCCTCATCGCTGCTCGCATTGAAGTTGAGATGGGAATACGAATGATTCCCAATGAGGTGCCCAGCGCGATCCCATGCGGTGATCAACCGCTGCCCCGAATCGCTATTCACGCGCTTGCCAACCACAAACAGAATCGCCTTAAGATGATGATCGGCGAGCGCGCCCAGCATTCGCTCGTTAATGTCCTGCCAAGTCAGATTCGCGCCACCGTCAGTCGTCGGATCATCGAAGGTGAACGCGATCTCTGGTCCGCGAGCCTCCGCCGAAGCGCTCGGCATTCCGGCCATCGTGGCCGCGATCGCGGCATATTGAAGAAACTCTCTGCGATTCATAAATTCGTCTAGAACTCAGCGGCCTCAACGTCGGTATGACGGAAATCCTTCCCCTTGAAAAGCAAAGGCTCATCCATCTCCTTCGCGAGGGCATACGCGAAGCAATCTCCGAAATTGAGCCCCGCCTTGTGCCGCCCCTTGCCAAAATCGCGATAAGCCTGCCGAGCGATTTCCGCCTGCTTTGGGGTCACAGTTTCTAGCACAATGTTGGAAGCGCGAAAGAAGTCGTCGAGTCGCCGGCTCGCGACCGGATCTTTTCCGCTGTCAATCACGATGGCCGTCTCCACATAGTTCACCGACGAGATACGGGGCCTCGCCGTCGATGAAATCGCCTTGGCGAATTCGGGCGCGTCTGACTCTGCCCGCAAAACTGAAATAATTGCCGACGAATCCAAAATCATTTCGGCATCCCCTTCTCGTCGTAGAGCAGGTCCCCATGCTCGATGGATTTGTAGGGCTCCTTCAAGTGAGCTGCACACTCCCGACCAATCCGCAGAAGTCGCTCCGCCAGATCTTCTTTCGATTTCCCCCGGACCCGCTCCAGTCGTTCGCGAATGGCTTCGTTGACCGCGGCCGTCATGCTTTCACCGGTTATCCTGGCCAATTCGCGAGCCAGCCGGTGGGTCTCCTCATCCTTTATATTCAGACTCATGAGCCGATCTACCTTTCTACCATATCATTCTACCTTTCTACCGTACCTGGGGTCAACCACGCTCGCGGGTCCGCAAAATCATTCTCAATCGCACCAGCGTTGCCCCCAGCGCCGCGAGCGCCGCGATCCACACCGCGAACGCCACATCCACGACCCACCGGGGAGTCTCGCCCACGCGCCTCAGCAAAAACGGCAGAAAATTCCAGCACGTGATGTGGGCGTAGTCCCACTTGTCATAGGTCATGTCGTCGGTGTTGAGGCCCCATGCGTCCATTTTGCCCAAAGCGAAAGCGACAATGTTTTTGAAGCGCAGCGCAATCACAAACGTCGGATGCCCGAATGTTTCCATCTGATAAATCTCGAGCGGCAGCCAGAACGCGAGCGACGCCATCTGAATCACAAAGCTGACAGCGATCACAGCGATGCTCCCGCGCCAGACCCACGCATTCAGATTCGCGCGATAGCGCAGCAGCAGCGGCACGCTGATGAACGCCACCATCTCCACCGCCGTCGAAACGTAGCGATCACCCCAAGCGAAGTCCCCGGTCCAATAGGTGTAGCGCGCATAGAAGCTGATATACCCGAGCAACAGCAGCAGCGAAGTCACGGCGTACGCTCGAACTTCCGGACTTAGCCGCTTCCACAACAAGAACAGCAAAACCAGCGCAACCACCAGCAGCGGATCGAATAAGAAAATCGACTTCTCAGGCTTGAACAGCGCACCCAGAAAACCCTGGTGAAACGGAGTGCTCCATGGAAAATTCGCGGGCAAGGTCGGATCCTGCAGCCGTTGTTCGCGCGCGAAGATCGGAATATAGGTCTGGGTCAACGAACCGAAGCGATAGAAGTTGTACAGGCGTTCAACGATCACGAAGAACAGATAAACCGGCGCCGCCACTTTGCAGTAAGCCAGGAGTCGCTGCCACAGCGCCCGTCCACGAACATGTTCCAGCCAGAGCACCGCGAGCAGAAAAAATCCGGCGGCCAGCAAGTCGAGCGCGGTGGTGACCCGCGTCAACAGATTGAACCCAAGCGCGCACGATCCAATGAACAGCGCCCGCACGCCGTCCGTCCGCAACCACTCATATTGAAAAGACAATCCTACGAAGGTCAGCAGCATGATGAAGTTGTTCTCCATCATGTTCTGTGTGTAGTGCAGGTGCGTCGTGCAAAAGAGCAGAGCCAGAACGCCGGCCACCGATTCGTTTACGCTGAAACGCAGCTGCCCAAGGAACCGGAAGACGATTAATACCGTCAGTATACTGACCAGAATGTTCGTGCTGTAGCTGACGACGATGCTGCGAACCGCCGGATCGTCTTCGTAGTCGGAGAAGATGTGCCAGTCCGCGATCCACGTGCCGACGAGGTCCGCCGGCAGCATGAGCAGCGATTGGCCAATGCCGTACCAGCTATAAAGTTTTCCGCCGCGGCCGTGCAGCCCGAACTCGGGATATTCGTTCGGAAAAACCTGCGGCTGCGAAGTCCACAGCCAGTGCGTAGTCTGCAGCCGATGCATCGTGTCGGCGCTTCCCAGTTCGCCCGATTGCACGACGAACGCGAGCAGCCCCGCCGTCAGACACAACAGAAATAGAGGATCCCGCAGCCACCGGCCCAAGCGTGAACTCATCGCTCTGGATGGTAACAAAATGGGCGTCGGGCGTCGGACGTCAGCCCCGGACCTCAGCCCTCAGCCTCGGAGCTAGTCCTTCGCCCTGTCATCCTGAGGCGCGCGCTCTTTGCGCGCCGAAGGACCTATGCACTCTGCCGCAATCACGCGTGACGCCAGCAGCACGCACCGTTGCTACTCCCAATAAGTCCGAAGTGTGGGGTTTGAGGTCCAAGGTTCCACGCCCGACGCCCGAACTCTGGTTTAGCAGGCTGCGGAAAAAGTGAGTGGCAGCCTAGTTTGCTTTTCTATTGTTCATCTTTCACGATGTTGAAGGATCTAATTTTCGATGTTTTGGCTGTTCCAGAGTCTCACTCCCGACTCTGCCGAACACACTTCGGTCCCGACTTACACCGCCGGAACTGCCGCCGTCAGGTTTCGCATGCGCACCAGATTGTAGGCCGCGCAGGCGAAGGTAAAGATCCAATGCACCAGGCATACCCCGCGATGCCGTACCTTCCGCATCAGTGCGATCGTCTTCAACCAGCCGAAGCACTCTTCGATCCGTTTCCGCTTGCGCTGGCTGATCTCATAGCCCGGATGCCGCGTGGTGCGGTCATCGATCGCGCTGCCGCCCGGCCGCGTGTGGTTCTGCGCCACATGCGGGGTCACCTGCAGATGCCGGCACTCAGCCACGAATCCTTGCGTGTCGAATCCTTTGTCGCCACCCAGAGTCACGCGCTTAGTTCCCGGAATCCGTTCCGCCATGACCAGAGCCGCATCCCGTTCCGCCGTACCGTTGGCCTGAAACAGTTCCGCGTCCACGATCAGTCCGTTGCGGTTCTCCACCAGCAGGTTGCCGCTGTAGCTCAACTTCGACTCCTTGCCTTCGCCTTTGCGCGCCAACAGCGCCTCGGGATCGGTCTTCGATTCGTGCGTCTCATTCGACCGCTTCTCGCCGCGAAAGTTCACCGTCGGATTGCCAGGATCATCGGGCGGCGGCTGCTTCTTGTCCTTCGGCTGAAAACTCTTCGCGCCCGCCCAAGCTTCCAGCAACGTGCCGTCCACGGTGAAATGTTCGTCCGAGGTCAGGCCCTTCCCGCGCGCCTGCTCCACCACTTGCGCCAGGAACTCCTTGGCCACGTCGGCCTCCAGCAAACGATTGCGATTCTTGGTGAACACGGTCGCATCCCACACCTGATCGTCGGCGTTCAAACCCACGAACCAGCGAAACAGCAGGTTGTAGTCCAGCTCTTCCATCAGCAACCGCTCGCTGCGGATCGAGTACAGCATCTGCAGCAACTGCGCCCGCAACAGTTGTTCCGGCGGAATCGACGGTCGACCCACCTTGGCGTACATCGCGTCAAACCGCCGCGACAACTGTTTGAGCACTTCGTCCACCATGGCCCGGATGGCGCGCAGCGGATGATCTTTCCGCACACGCTCTTCCGGCGACAAATAACTGAAGATGTGATTCTGCTGCTGATCTGCTCCTCGCATGCCTTCTCGTACCATACAAGGCTGTGGATTAGGAGTTGTTTTTCAGCAGCCTGTTAGACTGGACGCGTTAATCCCATGGCTTACTGCTCAACCTGTGGAACCGAATTACCGACCAACGGGCGCTTCTGCTCCTCCTGCGGCAGACCGGCTTCGAATACCGACGACGTCGCCACGATTGATTTCAGTAATGACGCCACCCTGGCGTCTCCTACGCCCCCGCGACCGCCGTCTTCTCGATCGACTTCGCGTCCGCCGAGTTCGGCCGACTATCAGTTGACCGAAGGCCGATTCCTCCCCGGACGCCTCGTCGCATCCCGCTATCGCATCATCGCCCTGCTCGGTAAAGGAGGCATGGGCGAGGTCTACCGCGCCGACGACCTCACGCTCGGCCAGGCGGTCGCCCTGAAGTTTCTTCCCGACGAAGCCGCGCGCGACGAATCTCTCCTCGAACGCTTCCGTAACGAAGTGCGCATTGCCCGCCGCGTTTCTCATCCCAACGTTTGCCGCGTCTACGACGTGGGGGACGTCGACGGCCAGACCTTCTTCACCATGGAGTACGTCGACGGCGAGGATCTCGCGTCCCTGCTGCGCCGCATCGGCCGCCTCCCGCAAGACAAGGCTCTCGAAATCGGCCGCCAGCTCTGCGCGGGACTCGCCGCGGCCCACGCCAAGGGCGTGCTGCATCGCGACCTCAAGCCCGCCAACATCATGCTCGATGGTCGCGGCCAGGTCGTCATCACCGACTTCGGGTTGGCGGGCGTCGCCGACAACATTCGCGGCAACGAGATTCGCAGCGGCACACCGGCCTACATGGCGCCCGAGCAATTGGCGGGAAAAGAGGTCACAACTCGTAGCGATATCTATGCTCTCGGCCTCGTCTTGTATGAAGTGTTCACCGGCAAGCGCGCATTCGCCGAGAAGCCCGCAGGAGCCCATGTTCGCGGCGATCACACGCCGAGCCGTCCATCATCGGTGGTGAAGGATCTCGATCCCATCATCGAGAAGGTCATCCTGCGGTGCCTCGAGGCGGAACCCTCCGCGCGTCCCGCCACGGCTCTTGCAGTCGCCGGAGCGTTGCCCGGAGGCGATCCGCTCGCCGCCGCCCTTGCTGCTGGCGAAACACCTTCGCCGCAAATGGTTGCGGCTGCGGGAGAATCCGCGGGCCTGCGTCCACGAGCTGCAGTCATCTGTCTTGCCGCCGTCTTGCTGGGTCTGGCATTTACTGCGTACTTCAGCGTGCACTACAACGCGCTCGACAAAATGGGCCTCGAACTGACTCCCGAAGTTCTGACCCAGAAGGCCCGCGAGATGATCGCCCGCCTCGGGTATGAGGGTCGTCCCGCCGACAGCGCTTCCGACTTCGACATTGACGGCGACTTTCAGGACTACGTCGAGAAGAACGACAAGCCCCCGCACTGGGATGCCGTCCTCGCCGCTCGGCCCTCCCTGCTGCAGTTCTGGTACCGGCAGAGTCCCGATACCATGTCAGCAAGCGATTTCCGCGATAACATGCTGACTCCCGGAATCGTGACCCCCACCGATCCGCCCACCACTCTGTCGGGCATGATCAACCTCGATCTCGATCCCCAGGGCCGGCTCACCTACTTCCTGGCCATCCCTCCGCAAAAACTCGAAGACAAGAATGACGCCGCCACGGCTCCCTCATTCGACTGGAACATACTCTTCGCTGCCGCCGGCCTCGATCCCTCAAAGTTCCACGCCACTCAACCGATCTGGACATCCCTTGCCCAATCCGACAGCCGAATGGCGTGGACCGGAACCTGGCCCGGGACGACTCGCCCGCTGCGCGTCGAAGCAGCGTCCTTCCGGGGTAACCCCGTCTTCTTTTCTCTCATCGGCGATTGGACCAAGCCCCAGCGCATGATTACGACCGAGAAGAAGACCATAGGCCAGAAAATCAGCAGGATCTTCGGACTGGTCTTGCTGGTCTCGCTGCTGTCGGCAGTAGTTTTTGTGGCGCGAAGAAATTATCGTCAGGGACGCGGCGACCGGGCTGGCGCCCTCCGTCTGGCCTCGGTGATGTTTGTGCTTGAGATTGGCTTGTGGCTGTGCCGTAGCCACTTCGCGGCTTTCGGCGATGCCCTTGGTCTCTTCATAATCGCGGTCAGCACCGCCCTGTTCCTTTCGGGCGTAGTCTGGTTGCTCTACCTCGCAGTAGAACCGTGGGTACGCCGTCACTGGCCGAAGACCATCATTTCGTGGAGCCGGCTCCTCTCAGGGCAAGTGCGCGATCCTCTGGTCGGCCGCGACATTCTCTTCGGCGTGATTCTCGGTATCGTCTGGATTCTCGTCTTTCAGATTCGCTACATTCCCATGATGCGGCTCGGAGCCGCTCCCGGGCTCGGCTCGACCGAAGCCCTCATGGGAGGGCGCGAAGCATTGGGCGCGTGGCTGCAGCAATGGCCGCAGTCGATCCAAACCACCTTGATCTTCTTCTTCGTGTTATTCGGGCTGAAAGTCTTGCTGCGCAAGGAGTGGATCGCCGCCATCGCGTTCGTCGCCATTTTCGCCCTCCCGCGCTCGCTCACCAGTACCTACGTCAAGATAGAGCTGCCGGCAGAGATCGTCGTTTACGCCATTGCCGTCCTCATCGTTCTGCGCTTCGGGCTGGTGCCACTGGCCTGCGCCATCTTCACTATCAATCTCATGGCGAACATTTCCTTCTCCGCCGACTTCTCCGCCTGGTACATGCCGACCTCGATTCTGGCTCTGCTCAGCGTCGTCGCCTTGGCGGGATGGGGCTTCTACCACTCGCTCGGGGGACAGCCCTTGTGGAAGATCGAGCCAGAGTAAGTGTGTGAGATGTGCCGTATCCCAGACCTCGGACATCAGAAATCTCAAAAGACTTCGACGCTCACTCCGGGGGTGGCGGAGGCAAGGCGCGCGTCGCGTGTAACGAGGGTGGCCCCGAGTCCTTCGGCGAGCGCAACATATGCCGCATCGTATGCAGAAAGATTGTGACGAAGCCGCCAGATGTGCGGCAGGAAAACAATGTGGGGATAACGCGTTACGCGAAGATTCAGTAGATCCTGAATCGCCTGGTCGGCGCGCTGAACCGAAACTTTGCCCTCCCGCACGAGCCGCCGCAACACCTGGGCCACCTCGAGGTCCAAAAGATGCGGCGCGTGCAATGAGTCGCCGCGCAAGTAAATCCGATTCTCAACCTGCTGTCCAGCGGCCGTCTGGAGAAGCCAGTCAATCGCCGCGGACGCGTCCAGAACGATCACCGCGCTTCGCGCTCTTCTCGCACCATTCGCCCGGTATCCAGCGGAACCGTGACCGCCTTCCGACTGTGCAGATGGTCGCGCAATTCCGCAAGCGTCGGCCGCTCCGCAATCTCCTTAATCTCCGAGAGTAGATAGTCCGACAGCGACATGCCGGCCATGGCGGCGCGGGCTTTCAGGCTGCGATGCAGCGCCTCCGGTACGTTGCGAAGCTGAATCATCTTCGTCTTCGGCATGTAGATAGCATACTTTCATGTGGGGAACATGTAAAGCGCGGATTTCTTTTCCTTAGTGCGCTCTTGCGAGGGTTTCCTGCGACCTTCGCCAAACGCTCGCTAAAC
>Ga0335083_10012777_pt1 | contig 10027 bp, 8 predicted proteins | sample Lox_Sample_42_FD_206716 | JGI IMG/M metagenome (GOLD analysis project Ga0335083, IMG submission 206716) | Soil microbial communities from Loxahatchee National Wildlife Refuge, Florida, United States - Lox_Sample_4.2 | ecosystem: Environmental > Terrestrial > Soil > Wetlands | place: USA: Florida...
CAGCAACAGCTTGCGGCCCAGGCTGCCCTTAAACACAGCCGGACCGGCGAATTTGATCTTTACCGCCAATCGAAAAACTCAACTCTCATTCTAAATGGTTAAAGGGCGTTTTCCGCCGTTCCTGGAGGGCCTGCCCGGCCAACCCGGTCCCGGAGAGGGTGAGGACCGCTCTATTACAGACGTTCAGATGCAGAATTTGGCGCGTCAGGTCTCCCACGGATTGAACACAGACGCACCTGCTTTGTCATATTGGGCTCGGTCCCGGGTGACCACCGTAAGACCGTGATGAACCGCTGTTGCGGCGATGATGAGGTCCGGCTGCGAAAAAGTGTGTCCTGTCTTTCGTCCCTCTTCGACCAGGAGCCGCCACTTGAGCATGATGTCTTCAGTAATCTCAAGTACCCGGCTTCGAAACATTGGACGCACCTTCTCCGCCAGCCACTGATTCAAGGCCAGCCGTCGGCTCGGCTCTGGCACCATTTCAATGCCAAATCGAATCTCGGCAAAGGTGACCACACTGACGTACAGCTGGTCGAGCGGACAGCTCTCGACGAAGGTCACGACCCGTTGCTCAGGTTTCGGCCGCCGCAGCTCAGAGAGGACGTTAGTATCGAGCAGCCACGCCATCAGAAGTCAACATCACGCACAGGCATCCGATTGCGTGATGGATCGAGGCTGATCTCTTTGTCAGGCGAGGCTTGCATTGCGGCAACAAGATCCGCACCGGTACAAGACTCGCACGGTGCGCTGTCCTGCCGTGAGGGCGCAGGAGCAGTCTTCAACGCCTGCAGAAGGACATCTTCCACGCTCTCGAACGCACCCTCCTGCATCCGTTCCTGAATGAGGGCTTCGAGTTCCGGCCTCTGGATCTCAATTGTCATTTTGTTCCGCCCTCCTTGTCTATTTTCGCACGCCGGATGACCCTAACCCTTGTTCTGCAAAGCAGTCACAACCTCCGCCACCCCCACATCCTCACTCGACGCCGTCGCTCGGGTCACAAGCTCCACTTTCCCTTCAGCGGCCTTCTTGCCCACATTCACGCGGTAGGGAATTCCGATCAAGTCGGCATCCTTGAACTTCACGCCGGCGCGTTCGTCGCGATCGTCGAGCAACACATCGAATCCTGCCGCTTCCAGTGATGCTGCAATCTCCTCGCCCGCGGCGACCAGTTTTGCATCCGCCACATTCGTCACCGTCACCACAACATCAAACGGAGCGATCGCCCTCGGGAGCCAGAACCCGTTCGCATCGTTGTTCTGCTCCACCGACGCCGTCAGGATGCGCTCAACCCCGATCCCATAGCAGCCCATGATCGGCGTTACTTCCTTGCCGTTCGGATCGAGAACCCGCGAGCCCATCACATCGGTGTACCGGTTACCCAGCTTGAAGATGTGCCCGACCTCGACCGCCTTTCCAATCTTCAATGGCGATCCGCACATCGGACATCCCTCACCCTCGGCCACGCTGCGAATATCCGCCGACACCGTCCAGCCGAAATCCCGTCCCGGCGTCACGTTGCGGAAGTGGTAGTCCAGCTTGTTCGCCCCGGCCACCATGTTCACGCGCCCTTCGAGGCTCGAATCGACAATCACGTTCACCCCGCCGTCATGCAGGTGTTTCGAGACACCCAGTCCGATCGGTCCCAGATATCCCGCCGGCCCTCCAAAGTATTTCTCCAGCTCCTCGGCCGCCATCGGACGCAGCTCGCCTGACTTCGCTACTCCCGCAAGCTTTGTCTCGTTGACGCTGTGATCGCCGCGCAGGAACGCCACCACCGGCTCCCACGTAACCTTCTTTCCGTCGCGTACCTCGGCCATGTACGCCACCGTTTTGATGTCCTGCGCCGGAGAAATCTGGAAGAACTCCGCTACATCCGCAATCGACGCCTTCCCCGGAGTGTGCACCAGCTCCGGCTTCCCATCGCCCGTCGGCGCAAGCTCCGTCACCGGCTCCAACCGCGACGTCGCCTTCTCCAGGTTCGCTGCATAATCGCACTTCGGACAGCTCACAATCAGATCCTCGCCCGCGTCCGTGTAGACCATGAACTCCTGCGACTGCGAGCCGCCCATCGCGCCCGAGTCCGCTTCGACTGCCACAAAGGTCAGCCCGGAGCGCGTAAAGATCGCGCGATACGCGGCATCGTGCTTCTTGTAGCTCACGTCGAGGCCAGCTTCGTCCACATCGAACGAGTAGCTGTCCTTCATGATGAAGGTCCGCACCCGCAGCAGCCCTGCCTTCGGCCGCGGCTCATCGCGATACTTCGTCTGAATCTGGTACCAGATCTGCGGAAGCTGCTTGTAGCTGCGCAGCTCCTTGCGCGCAATATCGGTCACGACTTCTTCATGGGTCATGCCCAGGCACAGCTCGGCGCCCTTGCGATCCTGCAGCCGGAACATATTCTGCCCCATGCCAGTCCAGCGGCCGCTCTCTTTCCAGATATCCGCCGGCATAATTCCCGGCAGTAGAAACTCCTGTCCGATGCGATCCATCTCCTCGCGCACAATCGCGATGATCTTGTTGATCGACCTCTGCCCGAGGAAGAGGTAGGAATAAATCCCCGCTCCCAGCTGGCGGATATACCCGCTGCGAACAAGAAATTTGTGACTGGCGACTTCGGCGTCCGCCGGAGCCTCACGAAGAGTAGGAATAAAGAGCCGGGACCAGCGATGCATTGCGTGCGGGGTGTCTTTCCTGGTGTGAGATAGTGCAACCTTAAGTTCGATTCTACCGTTTCATTTCCGCAGGCTGCTCGGATCTGCATTTCCTCACTGGTTTGGCTTTTGGTATTTTCGATGGGCACTCAGGAAGGCAAGCACAAATGCACCAGGTTTTTATTAGCTATAGCCATGATGATGCGGAGTGGCTGGACAGCCTCGTCTTTTACCTTGGCGTTCACTCGAGAAAATCTCAAGACGATTCAAAGATCGAATTTTGGTCGGATAGAAACATTGCATCCGGTCAACGGTGGGAAGGCCAAATTGGCGCTGCCCTGAAGCAGGTCTCAGCTGCCGTCCTTTTGGTTAGCGAACATTTTCGAAAATCGAAATTCATTCGGGACAAAGAGCTGCCGGCTCTTCTGGAATTACACGAAGACAAAGGCATACCGCTTCTGTGGATAGCGATTGACGACTGGCTCGAAGACGTGGAAGTCCTGGACTTTAAGCCACTCAAGGACCTTCGAAGCATCAAGGCACTCAATAATCCGGCGAAGCCATTAACCAAACTCCAACACGATTACTGCCGCCGAAAATTTGAACAGATGGCCCAGGAAATCCACAAGACCGTACTCGGAGTAAAGCAATCCAGGAACTCGACACAAAATAAACTTTCCGAGTCATTGGGTTTGAGGCTTGAAGTGGCACCCTTCACGCCGCGGCAACTTCCCCGAGATAAGCCGAGCCGGGGCCTTTTTCGCAAAGGCAACTCGGACGCATTTTCGGAGTTGAAAGCGTACATTGATTCGAACAAGATCCAAAGGGCGACCCTGATTCAGATGAGTTGCATCAACGAGAAGGTTTTAATCCATGAGCTCTGGCGCAAGGAGGCAAAAGTTGAGCTGTTTTTGTCATCTGGTGGCCAGGAATTCGGCGTCTCCAAATATCAGAGAAAACGGATTGAACAGTTTCTGTGCGACCTCCAAAATGAATTGTTTTGTATCAAGGGCTGCCCAGAGTCCGGGGAAATCGCCATATATAAATATGCGGCTCCAGCCTCGGTTAGGGCGGTATTACTAGATGACAAAATCCTAGCCTTCGGCCCTTATCTTTATGAGGTCCACCCGGTTCCAGTGGCTAAGAAAAAGCCAAAGCTGCTCGATGTACGCGGAGCCGAGCTCCCGTTATTGGTGCTCAGGAAAGCCGACCCCGACTTTGAAATGATCCGGGAACTCATCAGCGACCTGGTCAAGAATTGGAAGAGCATACCTGACTGGAAGAAGAAGCGTGTTGCAGAGCATGTCGTGACCATTCAGCATCGTCATCGCAGAAGGCCTCAGAGAGATCTCGTCAAGCTGTGGCGGGGTAAGAAAGGGGTGACCCATGCCCTCCAAAGTTAGGAATATCTCTTGGCGATTTCAAACCGTCAGGATCTCTTGCCGCATCCGGCGCTTACGGGCGAGATTGGTGAGTGCCGGAACTGTCTCCGGAGACTCTCCTCGGCTATTACAAAATAATCCGCCGGTTGGGGCGGACCCGGCGCAGGAAGTCATTCCCGACTTTGGATGGTCTCCTTCAGGCAAACAACTGGCTGTCGTGCGGCAAAGGTCGAGCTCGGATGTGGTGCTGATCAAAGACCTACAGGAAAAAGGAAAAGATTAAGACCCCACCTCCGCACTTTGTCCCCAAAAATTAATCTTTCTCTGGTACAACTTCTGCCCATGTTGAACGCCTTCGTAAGATTCGGCGAAAACCATGTAACGCACACGACCGATCCGGCCGATATCGCCGCCGCCTTCCACGATCCCTCGGCCCAGTTCTGGTTGGACATCGCAGCTCCCGACGACTCCGAACACTCGCTTCTCACCGACGTCTTCGGCTTCCATCCCCTGGTCATCGAGGATGTCGTCCATGAGATTCAGCGGCCAAAGCTGGAGAGCTACGCCATGGTGGGTGACAAGCTGAAGAACGATTATTTCTTCCTCGTAATCCACGGGCCTGAAGTCGATCCCGACCCCGAACGCCTCTTCCAGACCACCGAGCTCGATGCAATATTTTCCGAACGGTACCTCATCACGATTCACGAGTCCGACCTGGGTTCTCTGAAGGACATGTTCAATCGTGCTCATACCGATCCCGAGGCCAGGCTGAAGTGGGGAGTCGACGTTCTGCTTTACGAGCTTATCGATCGCCTGGTCGATCGATATGGCCCAATTCTCGACGACTTTGAGCAAGTGCTCGACAGACTCGAGGAGGAGGCGATCGCAAATCCGCCTTCAGACTTTGCGCTGACCATCTCCAATCACAAGAAAGAACTGCTGGACCTCCGCCGCATCATGACCCAGCAGCGCGATGTCATCGGCCAGCTCACCCGGGGCGAAGTACCGTTCATGGGGATGCAATCGCGGATCTATTTCAGAGACGTGCTCGACCACCTCAACCGCGAAGTTGAGACCATCGACATCTATCGCGACCTGGTGCTCGGCTGCCGGGACATCTATATGTCGAGCATCAACAACCGCCTCAACCGGATCATGAAGACGCTGGCGGTCATCAGCGTGGTTACGCTGCCCCTTACCGTAATCACCAGCTTCTTCGGCATGAATTTTGCCGATAGCATCCCCGGGTTCACCAGGCCGCTCACCTTCATCTTCGCCATGCTGCTGATGATTGCTCTGCCGGTCCTGTTTCTCTATATGTTCCGCAAATACAACTGGCTGTGACCGGATACCCGGCGCCTCTCCGCGGAGATGCTACATTGGAACACTGACTCAGCGGACGCTTGCCGCTGAATGGAGGGAATCGTGCGCAAGGCGCTCCTGCTTGCGTCCATATTGATCATTGGCTCCCGTTCGCTCACTGCTCAGCATGAATCGGACACAGAACAGGCGCGCTGGAAGGCAGAGGCTGCGCGTGTAACCATCGTCCGTGACGACTGGGGCATCGCGCACGTGCATGGGCCCACCGACGCTGACGCGGTCTTCGGCATGATCTACGCGCAGTGTGAGGATGACTTCAATCGCGTCGAGACGAACTATCTCACCTCACTTGGCCGCCGCGCCGAGGCAGATGGTGAGCCGGAAATCTGGGAGGACCTCCGCCAGCATCTGTTCATCGATCCCGAAGACCTGAGGCGCGACTACGCTGCCAGCCCCGAGTGGCTGAAGAAGTTGATGGATGCCTGGTCCGACGGCATCAACTACTACCTGTCCCGTCATCCTGAGAAAAAGCCAAGAGTCCTCACGCGCTTCGAGCCCTGGATGACCCTCTCATTCACCGAGGGCAGCATCGGCGGCGACATAGAGCGCGTCGACCTGAAGCGGCTGCAGGCGTTCTACGATACGCAGGGCACACATCAGGTCAGCTCATCTGCAGCGGTCCCGGAAACACCGCCCCGCGAAGCCGAATCATGGATAGAACCGCCGTCCAGCGCCTCGAATGGGATCGCCATCGGGCCCTCAAACACCCGCGATCATCACGCGCTGCTGCTCATCAATCCGCACACCTGGCTCTTCTTCCGCAGCGAGCTGCAAATGTCCAGCGACGAAGGACTCGATGCTTACGGCGCGGCCACCTGGGGACAATTCTTCATCTATCAGGGATTCAACGACCGCCTGGGCTGGATGCACACAACGAGCGGCGTCGATGCCGTCGATGAGTATCTGGAAACCGTGGTGCATGACGGTGCCCAGCGCGTCTATCGCTACGGCGGCGAGACAAAACAATTCACCTCGCGGCAGATCACGCTGCGGTTCAAAACTTCCGAGGGGATGAAGTCGCGCACCTTCACCACGTTGTACACGCTGCACGGACCGGTCATCGCGCAGCAGGGAGATAAGTTCGTCACCATCCAGTTGATGAACACGCCCATTGCCGCGCTCGAGCAGAGCTACCTGCGCAACAAAGCCCGCAGCTATGCTGACTACGAAAAGACGATGGAGCTTCGCGCCAACTCCTCGAACAATACAGTCTTCGCTGATGCGGATGGTGACATCGCGTACTGGAATGGCGACTTCATCCCGAAGCGCGATCCCAGGTTTGATTACAACCAGCCGGTGGACGGCAGTGATCCGGCGACGAACTGGCAGGGATTGCTCGCCGTGAAAGACGTGCCCCAGCTGCTCAATCCGAAGAGCGGCTTTCTCTTCAACGTGAACGATTCGCCGTGGAATGCGGCAGGACCCGATTCGCTGCACAAGTCGGACTATCCCGCATACGTGGAGCAGGGAATCGAGTCAGCGCGCGGCATCCACGCCCTGCAACTGCTCGAGCCCCAAGGCGAGCCGCGGCGCGACTTCACTCGGGAGTCGCTGATGCACGCCGCCTACGACAACTACCTGACGTGGTTTGCGCGAACTCTGCCGGCGCTCGCAAAGGCTTACGATGTGCTCCCTTCTGATTCGCCGCTGAAAGCCAAGCTGGCCGAGCAGGTGAAGATGCTGCGCGCGTGGGACGATCGCTGGGGCGTCGATTCAGTCGAGACCGCGCTGGCCATGTTCTGGGGCATCGAGCTGATGAAGAAAAATCGGCAGCTCGCGCGAGAAGCCGAGTTTCCCAGCGAAGATTGGGTCGCGACCCGGGTGCCCGCCGCGGAATTGCTCGACGCGCTGGCCGCCGCCTCTGACGCACTCGCCAAAGACTTCGGAACGTGGCGCACCCCGTGGGGTGAGATAAACCGCTTCCAGCGCCTGACCGACGACCTCGCTCCGAAGTTCACCGACGCCGGGGCGAGCACTCCAATAGGATTTGTCCCGTCCATGTGGGGATCTCTGCCCGCATTTGCCGCCCATCAGTACCCCGGAACGAAGCGCTGGTATGGCAACTACGGCAACACCTTCGTCGCCGTGGTCGAGTTCGGAGACAAGGTGCGGGCGCTTGGCATTACGGCCGGCGGAGAGAGCGGCGATCCGAAGTCTCCACACTTCAACGATCAGGCGCAGCGCTACGCCGACGGCAACCTGCGCGAAATCTACTTCTATCCCGAACAACTCAAGGGACACACCGAGCGCACATACCATCCCGGCGAGTAGATGATGCCTCATGCACCTTTTTTGCTTTTCCAACTGCTAATACCGTCGAATTGCGGTTGAAACACCGCATAATGGGATCATGAGAGTTCGCCTTGCGATCGACCGTGGCACCGGAACGCTAGCAAAGAAGCAGGGCGTCTGGGTGTTTCGTACCGGCACGGCGCTGCCGCCTTCGGCAGTCGACGACATGCTGGCGCAAATTCGGAGCGAGCGTGATCTGGCGAACCTTGGTCGGGGCAGATAAAAGCATTCAGCAGGCCATACTATTCATCGGGAGCATCCGCGACCGCCAGTCGATCATCGCCTGATGTGACTCGGCGGCTGCGAACCCCCTGACCGCGCTCTCTGGACCACCCACAATCCCTCCTGCTAATCTGGTCCGGCACACCGAAGGGTGCACCCCGTCCGCGGAAAGGGATTATCCCGCCTTCCTGTTTTGCCGCTATTTACAACCCACTCTCTTCTCGCCTGACGAAGCGGATCGCGGGCCTCTAAAGAAGGAGTGAGTTATGTCATCCCGCGAACTTCCCGCGCGCCCCAACCTCGAACATCTCAAGAACCAGGCTCGCAAGCTGCTTCAGCAAGGCCTTGAAGCCGATGCCTCCGCCACTGCCCGTTTTGCCGCCATCGGAGTGACTTCGGCGAAACCGAAACTTGCCGACGCGCTCCACGTCATCGCGCGTGAGTATGGATTTGAAACCTGGCCCGCCCTCAAATTCAGCGTCGAGGCCGCTTCGGAAGACCCCGTCGAAGCATTCACCGCTGCCCTCCGAGCGAACGATGCTTCGCTCGTTCGAAATGTTCTGGGTCGTCATCCCTCTCTGAAGTCACGAATCGACGAGCCTCTTCCGGGCTACGGCTTCGACGCCCCCGCGCTCGTGGCTGCCGTTCATCACAACAACCGCGAGATCATCGACCTGCTCCTCGATGCCGGTGCGAATATCAACGAACGCTCGCGCTGGTGGGCAGGAAGCTTCGGAGTACTCGATTCTGCCGGCCCTGAGCTGGCCAACTACCTCATATCTCGCGGCGCCGTTGTCGACATACATGCCGCTGCGCGCCTCGGCATGATCGACCGGGTCCGCGAGCTGATCGCCGGCAACCCGGAGCTCGTTCATGCACGCGGAGGTGACGGCCAGCTCCCGCTTCACTTCGCTGCCAGTGTTGAGATCGCATCTCTCCTCCTCGACCACGGCGCGGAGATCGACGCTCGCGACATCGATCATGAATCGACGGCCGCACAATATATGGTCTGCCAACGCCAGTACCTGGAGTGGCGCGAGCCTTACCGGCACGACGTCGTCCGATTCCTCCTTTCACGCGGCGCAAAGGCCGACATCCTGATGGCTTCGGCTCTCGGCGATCTCGCTCTCGTCGAAAAAATACTCAACCACGATCCGGAGACCATTCGCACCACCGTAAGCGATCGCTACTTTCCCAGGCAGGACCCGAAGTCGGGCGGCACCATTTACTTTTACGGTTTCGGAGTAACCAGGACGCCCCACATCATCGCGTTTCAATTTGGCCACACGGCTGTGTTCGACTTGCTGATGCAGCGCAGTGCTCCGTGGCTGCGACTCAGTCAGGCTGCTGAAACAGGGAATGAAGAGCTGGTCCGGCAAATCATGCAGGAGCATCCCTCAATCCTTGCTCGCCTCAGCTCCAACGCTGCGCGCCGCATCGTCGGCGCGGCTATACGCAACAACACGCGCGCGATCGAACTGCTGCTTGCGCACGGATGGCCGTCGAGCGCAACTCTGGAGAACAACCAGACTGCGCTGCACTATGCCGCTTGGCACGGCAATCTCGACATGGTGCGTGCGCTTCTGGAGCACAATGCGCCCGTGTCTGTCTCTGAAACCGAACACGGAGGAACTCCGCTTGCCTGGGCTCTGCACGGATCGCTGCATGGCTGGCACCGCGACCAGGGAGACTACCCGGGAGTCACCGAGGCGCTTCTCGCAGCGGGAGCCACCATCCCGGCGCCCGCGTATCCTCTCCAGGCGACCGAAGAGGTTCTTGAGATCATCAGGCGTCCTGCCTCGTAAACCCCGCGTCAACACAGGCGGCCAGCGTCACAGGCGACTTCGCAGCTCGTGGTATGCTTCTCCCGGCATCCCCTGCCAGCAAATGCCAGACTCTGGCTGCCTGCCGTCTTACCACGTGAAGGTGAAATCGCATGATGAAAACGGGTGGATTTGCCCGGATGACCGTGAGGTCATTCCTTATCGCTGCACTGTTGTTCGGAGCATCAACCATCGCGCTGCCTCAGAACAGCCAGGGCGCATGGCAGGAAGATCACGGCAGTGGGCAGGACAGGGACGACGACCACGGCAAGGCAGC
>Ga0335083_10012778_pt1 | contig 10027 bp, 10 predicted proteins | sample Lox_Sample_42_FD_206716 | JGI IMG/M metagenome (GOLD analysis project Ga0335083, IMG submission 206716) | Soil microbial communities from Loxahatchee National Wildlife Refuge, Florida, United States - Lox_Sample_4.2 | ecosystem: Environmental > Terrestrial > Soil > Wetlands | place: USA...
CAAGGGCATACGACCGTATTCTAAAAGTCGCCCGTACTATTGCCGATCTTGGAGCAAGCGAAGAGATCCGCCCCGAACACCTCGGCGAGGCGATTCAATACCGGAGCTTAGACAGAAATTTGTGGATGAATTGATGGGAAGTTTTTTTTATCTCGTTTCCAACATCTCGTTGGGAGCGAGATGAAAAGGATTGTTCGGTTTCAATCGGGCGGCACATACAAATCCGTTCACCTCGTTCCCAACGTCTCGTTGGGAACGAGCTTCCTATGAAGCTCCGCTTCTGACATTCATCTGGGGGGAATAATGTCACGCAGCCGCTACAAAATCTATAACGAAGACCAGCCACACTTCTTAACTGCCACCATAGTCGAGTGGATGCCTCTCTTCACAAATCCCGAGATTACAGCGCTTGTTTTGGACTCGTTACGCTTCCTTCAGAAGGACCGTCAGGTGGTATTGTATGCCTATGTGATTATGGAACATCACCTCCATCTGATTGCATCCAGCCCAGAGCTGAAGGCAAGGGTCAAGGAGTTCAAATCATTCACAGCACGACAGATTATCGACTATGCGCAGGGTCGGGGATTTGTTGGTCTTCTTGAGAAGTTGCATGATGCAAAAGAAATGCACAAAACAAAGAGCATGTATCAGGTTTGGCAGGAGGGAAGTCATCCGCAGGAGATCTATGGAGAAAAGATGTTGATCCAAAAAATCGATTATATCCACAACAATCCAGTTCGGCGGGGATACGTGGATGAGGCGCGGGAGTGGCGATATTCGAGCGCAAGGAATTACGGAGGAATGGAAGGATTGCTTGAGGTTAAGACCGATTGGAGGAATGAGGAGTGATGAGGAAGCAGAGCTTCGTAAGAGGACGTTCCCAACGGGACGTTGGGAACGAGATGATATTTAATATTAGCGAAAGATAAGATCTTACTTTCGATTTGACTAATTCATCCGCGTTCGTTACATTGACATCAATGACAATCACCCAACGACGACTTGTTCCTTTCCTGCTGCTTTTTGTGTATGGAACAGGTCTATTTCTTGTTGCGCCGCATACCGACCTGGACCTTATTTCCGGCTCCGGCCACGCACAAGTGGCAACGCACGCCGATGCGGACAATTGCAAACATATCCCCATCTCTAATCTGGATCCGTGCCCGCTGTTTTCTTCTGTTGCGGGCAAAGCCATCCTGCCTCCAGCACCGTTTGCACTTGAGGTCATTAATGCTGCTCATTTCCTGCAAACTTCTTCTGTTCCTTCTCCTAATTCTTTTGCTTTTTTAACATCTATTTCACGTCGCGGTCCCCCTTCCATACCCTCTTTGTAGACGTTTATCGCTTTTCGTCAAAGCGATGTTCAACATAGTTTTTTATAATAAGTTATTTTCCATGCGCCTTTTTTATGCGCACCCTGCGGCATACTATAACGTTCTTGCTCCTCATTTGCTGCATAGAGAGGGCGGTATGTGCGCAACAATACCGTTTCACCGGAACTGTTACCGATAGTATTTCCTTTAGCATTCGCAACGGTTTATAAGGAAAACTGTATCGGTCATTAGTATGAATATAATTAGTGCCGGGAATCCAAAAGAACCGGCAATTATCCCACCCGCTATTCGATAGTATGGCGTGTGAGGTTAATTCTTACTTTTATAAAGGAGAGATAATGAAACCGTTAATCATGGCACTCTGCTCCCTTATTTTGGCAGTGGCAAGCCCTCAAATATTTGCCCAAAAGCACGATCAATTATCAGATTCAACATCCCAAATAAATGAAAATATTTTAGTTAGAGGCAGGAAACATGACGTGAATCGTGTTGGCGCTTTATCCATCGCTATTCAGCCGACTACCGTAATCACACCAGAAGTGATGTTTCTAAAGAATGCCGATGATTTTTCTCAGGCCGTTACCGGGGAACCCGGTGTTTCTGTGCTCACCGGATGTAGTTCATGCGGTTTCAAACAGATTCAAATAAACGGACTCGGCGCCAACCAGGTGACAATGCTTATGGATGGCCTTCCTCTCTACACACCAGTTACGAATTTCTATGGGGTCGATGCACTGACGACTTCAGGTGTCACTTCAATTGACATCTCACGTGGCCCCGGAGCTTCACTTTTGGCGCCGGGTGCGATGGGTGGCGCCATCGATGTTCGCTTCCAGGATCCCACGACGACATCCGCAACGGCAGACGCCGCCGCGGGCAACGATCAGTGGAACCACCTTCAATTTGCTGCGACTGCCGTAGCCGACACAGGCAAACTCGGCTTTCTTGTCGCCGCGCATCACTTTTTACAGGGTCCATGGGATGCCAACGGTACCGGCCTTTCCCAATCGCCGTACATGAGGGATGAAAGCGCGCTCATGAGGCTGAATGGCTTAATGGGTACGGACGAAGACTGGTCATGGAACGTGCGCTGGTCGCATAGCTATAACGAAGTATTCGGCGCCTCGACGACCACCAATCACCAGGGCGCAACGATCGGGCCTGCGGATACGCTTTCGACTCAAATGTTCGTCGGAGGGAACGTCAATAATCAATTTATAGGTAACCCTGTAGATATTCTTGAATGGATCCAAACAACCCGGGATGAAGGGGCGGGCGCATTGATCTGGGACTCTCCGGATGCGGGTTTATGGCAGTTGCGTTTGGGCTATGCCAACCAATCGCAAAATTCCATGTATGAGGGTGCGCAGGATTATGCCAATATCGACCACACCCTCGTGGGGGATTTGCGCTGGCAGACAAGAGCCGGTGCCCACACGATTACGTTAGGGGCGGACGCGAACAGCGAGAAGATGAACTCGCAATCGGTGGTCTTTTATCAGCAACTTGGCATTACTCCGGATTCCTACGAAAACACTTACGGCGGGGGGTACGTTCAAGACACGTGGAATTTCGGACCGGAACGTGATTTGTCCATCGCGGTCCGCGCCGATAATATCCATGTCGATTGGATTGACAAACCCGGCTCCGCAATAAATAATTTCATCGTTGCGCCACGTGCGAGCTTGCGATGGGAATTTACTGAGGGTCTTACCGGACGCCTTTCCGCAGGTACGGGCTGGCGAGCGCCCCTCACCTTCTTTGAATTGGATCACGGCCTACTAAATGACGGGTTCGACATTGGTGTGACCGAATTGGAAAAAGCCGAAGGAGCTGGGGGATCGCTTTCCTGGGAGAAAGGATCCTGGACTTTTACCGCATCAACTTATGCCACCGAAGTCACGGGTTTGGAATACGTAGGCTCGAACCCCGACACGACGATACAACGGCCGCTTTTGCTCAGCGACTCCACCAAGATGTTCTTTCTTGATTTGGATTTTCAAGCCGACTGGTTTGTGAATCAATGGCTCGAGCTAGGAGCAGGAATTGCCCACCAGCATATCCCCGACTCGTTCAAAGCGGACGAATTAGTGGCTGCGCAAGAAACCGAAGCGAACGGACATGTCGGAATTACTACGAAAATCATTTCTCTGTCGGGGGACGTGCAATGGATTGCATCGCGCGACCTGACCCCATATGGCTACGGAGGTCATTACAATACATTTGTCGATGGCGTTGCCAGTGATCCTAAACTTACAACGGCCCCGAGTTATTTTGTGATCAATGTTAAGGCGGTTCATAGTCTATCGTCTGCGACGGACATCTACGCGGGCGCCGAAAATCTGTTTAATTATACACAGGCGGGCTCGGCCCACGACGAACCCCATTTTTGGGATAGTGACGGTAACTTCAACACTTCGCACATCTGGGGACCGTTGCGTGGGCGTCAACTTTACGCAGGGGTTCGCGTAAAGATATAACATTTACCTACATGCAGGTGTCATATTATAGAGCCTGCATGTGGGTTATTTTTTTAAGGAGATTCGATGGTTCATTTAATCGATGCTTTTACACCAGGACTGTTGTTACTCGAAGAAGCAATCCTCGCCTTGTTGGTTGTTTTAGAAGTGGCTATTCTGGCAATATTTGTTTGGCGTCTACGCTCCCTTTCCCGGGCAAATGGCGATCCGACCAAATGGCTCAAGAGCTTGACACAAGACATGAAGCAAAGCGACCTTAGCGTAATCAACTTGGATGGCGAAGACACCTATACCGTATCAGGCCGCACAGTGAAAACAGCGTTGGATAACTGGGGACTCGCGCCCGAAGCTTTGGAAAAAGTATTTGAGGCGCAAGAGTCAATAGAGAAAAGGGGATTGGAGCAGGGACTTTCTTTTCTCGGAACAGTCGGTGCAAACGCTCCATTCCTGGGCCTGACAGGCACTGTGACCGGGATTCTCGTTGCGTTCGATCGCTTCGCAGCATCGGGCGGACAAGGTAGCACAGAAGTTATGGTTGCTATATCACAGGCCTTGGTTGCTACCGCCCTCGGACTTCTGGTTGCGATTCCCGCGGTGGTTTTTTATAACATTTTACGCAGCCGAAGTAAAATGATTTTGGAACAGTCGAGAGAAGTGCAAGCGCTCATTCTTGCGAGGACACTGCACACCACATTTGCGCATCCGGAGGTATAACATGGCAATAACGTCGCGTCACGATGATGAAGAGATTATGACCAGTATCAACATCACGCCTCTGGTGGATATTTTTCTCGTTTTATTAATCATTTTTATGATTACCAGTACCGTGCTTGATCGGCAAGAGATAAAGATTAACCTGCCTAAAGCTGCACATGCCGGAACAGAAGCGCCAAAGGCTTCAGGGTTAGTTATGGATAAGGAAAAGAACCTTTTCCTTGACGGCGTACCATCGGATTCTGCGAGTATCGTGACACAACTGGAAAATGCCGTCATAAAAAATCCAGATCACCAAGTTCTCATTGCCGCAGATCAGGATTTGGCGTATCGCGAAGTTGTTCGATTAATTGATATCGTTCGTGGAGCGGGGATTACCAAATACGCGCTGAAGGTTGTCAGGAATCATTCATGATCGGATTTGTGCAACATTCGAAACGTGTACGACCGCGCAAGTTTTCGAGAATAGACGGAACTATTCATTTGAATGTACCGTCTGAAGACTCTTTTAGAAAAACCAATTTGTTATTGGCTTTACTTTTGATTCTCGTTATTGGGTCGGTTTTTCATTCTACAAGTAAAGTATTGCATTCTGCTTCAATCGGCCAGGAGCAGGTACAAATCGTTCAGGTAGTAGTACCACCGGCACCAGCGGTCCAACAAGTAAAGCTGGCTCCTAAACCTTCTCCGCCTCGGCCAGACCCTGATCAACCAAGTCCATCTCTTCAAACAAAAGACACGCCACCACCTCCTGTTTTCGGGCTTCCCGAAGCTGCCACAAATGAAGCAGGAGATATGGCAGTTGCCACCGGCAATACTTTAATGAAAAAAGCCGACTCTGTGGTACAAAAGCCGCCCCCCCCTTTGTCAGCAGATCCCATACGGTTGGACAAACAACCTGCTGTGTTAAATCGGGTTATACCCGAATATCCAACATGGGCTGAAGAACAGGGTGTTACAGCAACAGTTCAATTACAGGTAACTATTGATGCGCAGGGCCAGGTACAAAATGTTTCAGTTGTAATACCTGGTGGGAGTGATTTTACGCGAAATGCTATCAAGGCAGTAAAAGCAACGAGGTTTCAGCCCTATATAAAAGATGGTGTTGCGCTTCCAGCACAATTTCTATTCACGTACAACTTTGTACTTTGAAAATTTTATAGAATATTTTATCTCGTTCCCAACGTCTCGTTGGGAACGAGATGATGGATGAGGAAACGTATACCCTATGTCTCGTTTCTGAACGTGATAACATACTTCGTTTGGGTCATTGCATATTTACTGACTCCAACTTGATTTTAAAGTAATTACATTCTATTGTCCCCACTGAGGGCTTGATCGTGATCAGGATGGATTGGAGGAATTGATGGTCCAGGAAGCGGAGCTTCGTTGGAGATGCGTTCCCAACGGGACGTTGGGAACGAGAAGAAAATTGATTGTCCAGGAAGCCGAGCTTCGTCGAAGATGCGTTCCCAAAGAGGACGTTGGGAACGAGAAGAAAGGGCGCTCTGCAAAGTGACGTCGCAACTAAAAGAACATAAATTAGAAATCGTACGCCTAGGCACAATGATAGTCGCGCTCGTGTTGAGCTGGCTGAAAGTGTGGGCGCCAATGACATCGTTTGACTTCATTGCTCTAGCGGCAACGCTAATTGGAGGTTTTCCAATGTTCCAAGAGGCGTATGAGGCGATCCGCGAACGTCGAATGACGATGGAATTGTCAATGACTATCGCAGTCATTGCAACCCTCATCATCGGGCAATTCTTTACCGGCTTAGTCATAACCTTTTTTGTTATCTTCGCTGAATTGCTCGAGCATCTGACTCTGTCGCGCGGGCGGAATGTCATTGAGACACTCATTGAGCTTCTTCCCAGCAAGGCAACGGTACGTCGCAACAACGATGAACAAGAAATCTCAATTGATGAACTCAGACCCAACGACATCGTTATTATCAAACCGGGCACGAGAATTCCGGTCGATGGAGTAGTGATCAGTGGAAGTTCGTTTGTTGACCAGTCATCAATAACGGGTGAATCCTTGCCGATTGAAAAAGTTGAGGGGAGTGAAATTTTTGCCGGTACAATGAATAATGCCGGGATTCTCGAAGTTGAAGCGCACCGCGTCAGCAAAGAAACGATCTTCGGGAAAATTATTGAAATCATCGAACAGGCGAGGCGATCAAAGGCGCCAATTCAAAAAGTGGCGGACATACTCTCCGCGCGTTTAGTGTATTTCGCATTTGGGGGCGCAATTCTTACATTTTTGGTCACACGCAACGTCGTTTCCGCAATAGCGGCGCTCATTGTAGCCGGGGCGTGCGGAGTTGCCGCGGGGACACCTCTTGCCATTCTCGCAGGTATAGGACGCACTGCTAAGGAAGGGATTATTGTCAAAGGGGGTGTTTACCTGGAGCTGCTCAGCAAAGTAGATACCATCGTCCTCGATAAGACTGGGACTCTTACGTTGGGAAAACCGCAGATAATTAATGTTCAAAGCTTCAGCTCTCTAAGCGCACAAGATGTGCTGCGACTCGCCGCTTCCGTTGAACAGCATTCAGAACATCCTCTGGCGAAGGCAGTTTTGGAGAAGGCAAAGGCAGAGCAACTCAAAATTGACAAGTATTCTGACATAAAATATTTCCCCGGACAGGGAATTTTTTGCCGCGTGAATGGCAGTGAGGTTCTTCTTGGTAATGCCCCATTCTTAGAGGCGCGCGCTGTGAATCTTGGTTCATCCGTAAACAATTACATCGTGGAAAGAAAAGAGCGCGGAGAAACATGCATCCTAGTTTCCATGCAAAGAAAAGTAGCAGGTGCAATCGCTATTGCCGATACTCTTCGTGCCGAGGCACAACAGGCGGTTCAGGAAATGAAAAAACTTGGTTGTCGCATTGTACTCTTAACGGGTGATTCGAGGGCCGTGGCAAAATCTATTGGCGAAACCCTTCATGTTGATGAAGTTTTTGGTGAAATGCTGCCGGAACAGAAGCTGGAAAAAATTCGAGAGCTGAAATCCAACGGAAGGAGCGTCGCAATGGTTGGAGACGGCATCAACGATGCGCCTGCTTTAGTTGAAGCAACTGTCGGCATCGCTATGGGGACCGGCACTGAGGTTGCGCTGGAAAGCGCAGACATGGCATTGACAACAGATAACTTGATGAAGATCGCTGAAGCAGTGAAGATCAGCAAACAGAGTCTACGTGTGATTATGTTCAATTTCTGGGGAACGATCATCGTAGATGTTATTGGTGTATCGCTCGCCTTTTTCCAAATCCTCACACCGCTCTCCGCAGCATTGATTCATGTAGGTTCTGAGTTGGGATTTATTTTGAACTCAGCGAGGTTGTTAAGAAGATGATTATGAAACGGTTTGCCTTTTTTTCATCTCGTTCCCAACGGGACGTTGGGAACGAGCTTCCTATGAAGCTCCGCTTTTGATATTCATCTGGGGGAATAATGTCACGCAGTCGCTACAAAATCTATAACGAAGGCCGGCCACACTTCTTAACGGCCACCATAGTCGAGTGGATGCCTCTCTTCACAAATCCCGAGATTACAGCGCTCGTTTTGGACTCGTTACGATTCCTTCAGAAAGATCGTCAGGTCGTATTGTACGCCTATGTGATTATGGAACATCACCTCCATCTGATTGCATCCAGCCCAGAGCTGAATTACGCTCTATTGTCTCCAACGAGGGCTTGATAGGGATCAGGATGGATTGGAGGAATTGATGGTCCTGTCTTTCATGTTACAATTGACGAGGCAAGAGCAAACCGTTTTGACATCGCAGATTGCGATATCAAAGCATGGACGCGGAGGCCGTAGAACGCTGCCATTTGCATTCACCGAGCACGGAGCAGTAATGGTGGCCAACATCCTTAACAGTCCTCGTGCAGTCCAGATAAGTATTTTCGTTGTGCGGGCATTCATCAAGATGCGCGAAACTCTAACATCAAACAAACTGTTAGTCGATAAACTTCGAAAATTGGAAGACTGACTGAGTCGGAGGCTGGACACGCACGAGCAAGCAATTCTCCATGTGTTGGCGGAATTAAGGAAGCTCATGGAGCCGCCAGTTCAACCAGAACCGAAGCGTCGTCCCATTGGATTCGGGAGAGAAGAATAGTCACCAATGCATACCTTCGGCCATTGCAAGTCATCTCGTTCCTCATGCCCTCGTTGGGAACGAGATGCAATACTTTGCAGCCTTCTCGTGAATATGCTTTATTAGAAGCAGCACTAGTTCAAGTTTTCTAAGCGTGACAAAACACTTCATTTTGGTTGTTGCATATTTGCGCTCTCCAACTTAGTTTTAAAGTAATGACATTCTCTTGTTCCTAGCGAGGACGTTGAGAACGAGAAGGAGGCCACTCTGGGTGGCCACTGAACTTTTCATTCAACACCGTATAGGGAGGTCTATGCGAAAGGTAGTCTTTGCGATCAATATCACCGCCGACGGATACTGCAGCCACACGACATGATTGCCGACGAAGAGCTGCACCTGTACTTCACGGGCATACTGCGCAATGCGGGCGTTCTCCTCTACGGCCGGATCACGTATGAACTTATGGTGCCGTATTGGCCCGACATCGCCAGGAGCCAATCGGATACAGCGGCAACGAATGAGTTCGCGCTCGTATTCGACTCGCTCGAAAAGGTTGTCTTCTCCACGACACTGAAACGCGTCGAGGACCGCAACTCGAGAATCGTTCGCGGAAACGTTGCGGAAGAGGTGCTCGCGCTGAAGCAGCAAACCGGGAAAGACATCTGCGTGGGAAGTGTGAACTTAGCGTCCCAGCTTTCGGAGCGTGGTTTGATCGACGAGTATTGTTTCGTGGTCCATCCGGTCGTTGCCGGAAAAGGACCGCGGTTATTCGAAACCGTGAAACTACAGGAAAGGATTTTATTGGACTTTATTAGTTCAGAAACCTTTCAATCAGGCGCCGTTGCCCTTCGCCTCGGCACACGTCGACAATCATCCCGGCCAAGTGAACGCAGTGAACGAGCCGAATGATGACGACCCGTGCCGAGTGCCTCGTTCAGCACGACGTTGGTGTTTACGGATACATCTCATTTCAAAATAAGACATCTTACCGGGATCGGTTAGGGAATGAGAGATATAAACAGTCCACCTATCATGGAAGAAAAGTTATGAATGGATCTACCGAAACTTTTTTTGCTCCCCAGCTTTTCATACCGAGTGGTGTGAAGGATATCGGTTTTTATTCGAGGGCGTTCGGGGCCGTTGAATTGCGGCGATGGATGAATGACGATGGCAGCATTCATGTCGCGGAGCTTAAGATCGACCGCGCACTATTTCATCTGCACGAGGAATCACCGGCGAAAGGGTTGCTTGCTCCCGGACGATGCAACGGAACGACTGTGCTTGTGGGATTATTCACGACGGAGGTGGATGCGCTGATGGACCGTGCTGTTGCTGCAGGAGGGAAGGTGGTCTCACCAGCAAGGGATTACGAGTATGACTACCGCCAGGGAGAGA
>Ga0335083_10012779_pt1 | contig 10027 bp, 9 predicted proteins | sample Lox_Sample_42_FD_206716 | JGI IMG/M metagenome (GOLD analysis project Ga0335083, IMG submission 206716) | Soil microbial communities from Loxahatchee National Wildlife Refuge, Florida, United States - Lox_Sample_4.2 | ecosystem: Environmental > Terrestrial > Soil > Wetlands | place: USA: Florida...
GAGCTTCGCGCCGACATTGCCGCGCACGCGCGGCTCGCGGTGGAAGCGCCGGACGTGGAGGACACCCTCGCTGCGGTCGGCCTTCAGGTCGGCGCGGCCGACGATGCGGTCGCCGGCAACGAGCGGCAGCACGTAGTAGCCGTAGGCACGCTCGTGCTCGCGCTTGTAGACCTCGATCACGTGGCGAAAGCCGAAGAGCCGCTCGAGCAGCGGCCGGTCCCAGAGCAGGTTGTCGAAGGGGCAGAGGAGGACGGGCGGCGCCGGGTCGCCGTCGAGCCGGGCGTCGGCGTCGACGTAGAACGGCGGCCCGCCGTCGTCGGCGTGCACCTCGCGCAGAACTCCTTCGTCCACGAGCGCGAGGACGTGGTGGTGGAGCCGCGCGCGTCCGCCTTTCAGCCGCCAGTGCTCGCGGATCGCGGGCTCGGTCAGCGCGCCCCGGGCACGGACGGCGAGGAGCGCGAGCGTCCGTAGCGTCTCGTCTTCGCCGGGCACGGGTGCATCGCGGACCGCCGGCGGGATCACGCGCTCCGCCAGGTCGTAGCGGCGCTGGAACGACTGACGGCCGGCGACGACGAGGACGCCCTGGTCCCAGAGCGCCTCGAGCACCATCTTGGCCGGCTTCCAGTTCCACATGTCGGTGCCGCCTCCCGCTCCCTCGAAGTCGCGCGAGCCGAGCGGACCTTCGGCCCGGATCCGCTCGAGCACGGGCTCGACCAGGTCCCCGTGGTCGAGCATCGCTCGTTCGTGGAAGCGCCAGTGCGCCGTGCCTTCCATCGTGCGGCGGCAGTGCGGCCAGAGCTCGATGGGGAGGAGGCAGGCCTCGTGAGCCCAGTACTCGAAGACACGGCCGGAGGCGAGCAGGCCCTGCAGCTTCTCCTCCTCGTACGCGCCGATGCGGCTCGACAGCGTCAGCCGGTGGGCGCGATCGACGGTCGAGATCGAGTCGAGCTGAACGGCGCCGAGCCGGCGGATCGCCCCCTCGACGTCGCCGGTCCGTGCGCGGCGGAAGCGCGGCGCGTACGACTGCGTCGACACGACGAGTCGCCGGATACCCGTCAGGCTGGTGGTCGCGGTTGCCATCGCCTTCCTACCTAGCAGGTAACGGCTACGTCGCGCCGCTCGACTCGATAGCCTCCCGCCGTGCCCCGCCCGAGACGCCGGAATCCGTGGACCTCGACGGGCGAGGTCTTCATCTGGGTTCTGTTCGCCATCCTCCTGATCCCGGCCGCCTTTGCGGGCTGGGTCGTGGGTCACTACACGTCGCTGGGGAGTTCGACCGTCACACACACGGTCACGATCGGCGGAACCTCTGCAGCGACGACGACGTCGACGGCGACGACGACCGCCACCACGTCCGGCTCGACCACGACCTCTTCGGGAGGCGGCGACGCGGCTGCCGGCAAGGCGGTCTTCGCCTCGAGCGGCTGCGCGTCGTGTCACACATTCAAGCCGGCGGGCGCAACGGGGGCGGTCGGCCCCAACCTCGACACGGCACCGACCTCGGACGCCAAGGCGGACGGGAACATGGCGCTCCCGGCGTTCATCCACGAGTCGATCGTCGACCCGGACGCCTACATCGCGAAGGGCTACAGCAAGGGGATCATGCCGACGACCTTCGGCACCTCTCTCTCGAGCACGCAGGTGAACGACCTCGTCGCGTTCATCGCCGCGGGCCAGAGCTAGAACCGCTCAGGCGTAAGGACGCTGGCCCAGGCGAGAGGAACAGGCCTTCAGTGCGTCGTTCGCCTCGCTGTACCCTTGCCGGACTCGTCGCGGCCGGAACCAGGACTTCGGTCGTCACTGCGCTTCGGAGCCTTTCCCACGCTGCGCGGCTGGGCGTCGTGCAAACGACAGCGTTTACCGCACGATGGCGGCGCGTCTAGCTCGAGGTAGTCGGCCGTAGCCCTGCGATGCGCCAGATCCGTTTGAAGATGACGGGGGCGAACAGGCGCATCGCCGTCGGTGAGTAGTGGATGCCGTCGGGGCGGGCGGACGTTCCGTCAGGGAGGTTGTCGTTGCACGGGACGGTGTTGTTGTGGCAGACGAGGTGCTTGATCGAGATCGAGAAGATCGTCGGGCCCGTGTGGCTGGCCAGGAACTGGTTCCATCCATTCACGACGTCCTGCCGGTGAAGCAGGGTTTGACCGACGAGGAAGTAGTGCTCGCCGGGATTTCGGGCGGCCAGATCGGGGCCGGGCGGCTCGATCTGCACCGTGACGAGACGTGCCCCGAGCCGGGTGAGCGCGGTTACGCGCTTGTTGAACGCGGCCTCTTGCTCTCGAAACCACTGTTTCGAGCCGAGGGGCAGGACATCCCCGTGGGGGCCGATCCGCGGCGCAAGCTCGTAGCGGCTCCACCAGATCACGAGCGCCGGCCGGTATTGCGCCACCTTCGCGTCTTGGCGGTCCACCACCAGTGGTGAGCAGCTGTGCTTGAGCGGCTTGCCGCTGGAGAGGACCTTTGGAACCCCGGTGGCTGGACAACCCGGCCACGCCGCCGTGACGAGGGAGTAGCCGCGCTTCGCGGCCTCCTCGGCGAAGTACGGGCTGTACAGCTTGGCGACAGAGTCTCCGACGACCAGAACGGTGTGTGTGGTCGCGGGTGGTTCGGCCGCGTTGGCCTCCGGGACCTTGGCACGGGCGGATGACCCGCCGAGCACGAAGACGGCGATCAGCGTGCCGAGCGATCCGGCTAACAGTACGGCGAAGAGGCTCCGGCGGCGCAACCGGCGGCATGATACCCATCGCCTTTTGCCGCCAGTTCAAAGATGTGGTTAAGGCTCGAAGCGGTGGATCAGGGGGCTGCGGTCGCGGTGGTCGGTTCGAGCCCGGCTGTGTGCATGGCCCTGGCGAGGATCTTCGGGATGAGCAGGCGGGCGGCCGGGGTGGAGTAGTGGATGCCGTCGGGGCGGGCTGTGCGGCCGTTCGGCAGCTTGTCGTTGCAGGGGCTCTTCGAGTTGTGGCAGACGATGTTGCGGATCGAGATCGAGAAGATCGTCGGTCCTTTGTGGCTGCCGAGGAATGCGTTCCATTTCCGCACGACGTCAGGCCGATGGAGAAGCGTCTGTCCGAAGAGGAGGTAGTGCTCGCCCGGGTTGCGGACGGCGAGAGCGTGGCCGGGTGGTTCGATCTGGATCGCCACCAGACGTGCTCCCAGCTTGGTCAGCGCGCTGGCCCGCTTCGTGAAAGAGGCCTGCTGCACGCGCTCGTAAGCGGGCGAGCCGAGCCGGAGGACCTTGCCGTTCTTTCCAAGGCGCCAGTCGAGTTCGTAGCGGCTCCACCAGATGACGAGGGCCGGCTGGTACTTGGCGATCGCCGAGTCCTGGACGCCGGCCATCTTGGGGCATACGTCTCTCTTGAACGGCTTGCCGTTCGAGTAGATCTTCTGGAATGCGCTCGCTGGACAGCCTCCCGCCGTTGCCTTGATGACGACGTACCCGTACTTGGCAGCAGCGCTGGAGAACTCCTCGCTGGTGTACTGGGGCACCGAATCGCCGACAAGAACGATGGTCTTCGTCACGTCAACGGGGGCGGCGCCGCGTCCGTTACCGGGGTGCTGGATGTGCGCGCCGGCGTGGGGAACGACGAAGGCGAGGTTGATCGCGATCAGGGTCGCCAGGACTGCGGGCAGCGCGACGGCGATCCGGACACCCTTCAGCGGGGCGCCGATGCGGCCGTAGCGGATCGGCTTCTCGATCGCATGGTACGAGAGCGAGGCCAGCGCGATCGTCACGATCGTGAGGACGAGGGCACGCTCGAGCCCCCCAATTCCGCCGAGGTTGATCCAGCCCCGATCGGCCCAAACGTACAGTGGCCAGTGCCAGAGGTAGATGCCGTATGAGATTCGGCCGAGATATGCGATTGGAGGCAGCGCGAGAAGACTCGAAGCGGGGGAGCTTCGGGTCGCCACGCCCCAGATGAGCGTGGCCGTGCCGAGCGCGAAGACGAGCGCGCCGCCTCTCGGATACAGAGCGCTTACCCCGCCGGCCGAACCCAGCGTGATGAAGCCTCCGGCGATGATCGCGGTGCCGCTGACGACTAGTGCGGTATTCCAGCCGCGGGAGGAGCCGAGGTGCGAGTGATGCAGGAGCAGGACCGCGAGCAAGGCACCCGCCAGCGGTTCGAACATGCGGGAGTCGGTTCCCATGTAAGCGCGGTCGCCGGCTCCGGACCAGAGCGAGAAGAGCCGCCACGCGGAAACCAGCAAACCTGCCGCCGCCAGGCCGCCAACGATCGGTAGACGCAGTCGGGCATTGCGTACCAGCAGCGCGACGAGAAAGAGCGTGATCGGCCAGAACACGTAGAACTGCTCCTCGAGCGCAAGCGACCACATATGCAGAAGCGGGCTCGGCTCGCCGCTCGAACTGAAGTAGCTGCTCGAGGCGATGAAATGCCAGTTCGCCACGTACATGAGCGTCGCCGTGATGTCCCCGCGCAGCTGATCCCTCGAAGACATGGACGCGAAGAAAGCGCCCCAAACGATCGCGGTCGCGAGCACGATCAGCAGCGCCGGGGCGAGACGGCGGACCCGCCGCGTCCAGAAGTCCCCCAGGCGGACCTTCCCCCGCTCGACCTGACCGAGCAGGATGCCGGTGATCAGAAAGCCGCTGAGCACGAAGAACATATCGACGCCGAGAAAGCCGCCCTGCCCCCCTGGCTCACCGAAGTGCCAGGCCAGCACGGCGGCGACCGCGACGAAGCGCAGCCCATCGAGCGCCGCATTACGCCCTGCATCCGCCCGGACCGAAGCAGCAGGCGACGGGACGGCGACGCTCGGCGGGCGAGCGGGGCGATGCCCGTTCGGGCTCCCGCGAACTCTCAAGGGTCGGTGCGGCCGGACCGCCGGAGCGCGCTCGCGCACCGTCTGCAGGGCAGCCATAGAACGATGCTGGTGCATGGAGCTCGAAACAGCATCGGGATCCGGCCGTAACCACGATGCACGTTTCCCACATCATCTCGCCCCGCGCGAACGGCGTTGACCTGACACCCGGGGGCCTCGCGATCGCTCAGGCGTCATTCCGGAACACTGGCCCGGCCGAGGTGCTTGCACCGGGGTGCTTGAATCGTCTGAGTGCCGATGTACGCGGATGCGGCTCTACTTGAGGTGTGGCCCGTAGATGACGGCGCCGAGGAGTGGACGGTCGAAGCTTTGGAGCGGGTTGAGTGGCTGCTGCCCGTGCTCGTCGAGGCCGGTTATGTGAGGACCGGTGAAGTAGGGAGTCCTCCGACGGCCGTCTGGTGCTTCACCGAACGGGGTGTCGACAGGTGGTGTGAGATTCGACGGGAGCGGCGGCGGGATGCCTTCCGTCGGTTCCGTCGGCTCCGTCGACTTGAAGAACGCTTGGCGGCCGGGGTGTTCGAACTCGCGGCAGACGTATCCGAACTCGCGGCCGCCGAATATCTGTCCCAAATGAGGGCTCACTCGCTGGTCTATGCCAAGGAGTTGCACGACCGCGCACGGCCTGAGGCGGGGGACTGGACGATGCGGGTCCCGCGGAGGTGGCGGAAGTGGCAGCCGCCCCCCTAGCCCGACGAGCCTGTCAGGGGTCATTCCGGAACACTCGCCCAGCCGGGCGTCCCCTCGTCTGGATCGCCGCCTAGCCGTGATTACGGCCTCACTCCTCGCGCGCGGTCAACATCCCCTCGACCTGTTCGACGAAGGCGGAGGGATCTTCCAGCGGGTGCTGACTCGTGAAGATCGGCAGTTCGCGCCTCACTCTCCTGAGCCGCTCTGCGTCTTGCAAGATCCCCACGTGTTCACTGGCTTCAGCCTCGGTCTCGTAGGGGCCGAAGACGCCGACTACCACTCGGTCGCCCTCCACCTCCGTGCTCAACACCACGATCACCTGTTCATCACTCATAGCTGCATCATCGCTCAGGGGTCATTCCGGAACACTGGCCCAGGCCAGCGGTCTTAGCCCCGAGGCTTGGCGTTAGTGGGCTGGGAGCGCGTCCGAGACATAGGCCCCCCGGAAGCGAACATTTCCGTGACGGCCGTTGCGACCTCGACGACGCCAGCGATCAGCGCCAAGTAAATGCCGTACCTGACTTCTTCGACGAACCCGATGCTGCGAGCACGTGGCAGGCTCATCCAGCGAATGAACACGAGTAAGAGCCCCACGACCGAGACCCCAGCGATGAGGTTCGAGGTCCCCACCACGGTCATGGGCCACCAAACACCAGACCGGCGAAGCACGACGAGGACGCCCGCCGTCGTGAGGAGCAGCGTCCCGGCCCAGGCTGTGAAGCCTGCCGACCAGCCACTTCTGGACCAGCCGCCCAGCCCGAGACCTGCCCACCACGGAAGAAACCCCGCGATGAACGCGACGCCGGCACCGCCAACGATCACGCGATCTCCGGTGCTCAGCCGCGTCCAGCCCGCCGACATGAAGCTCACCTCCTGGGACAAACACGATACGGCACCGGGGAGCGAACAGTCACAACGCTCAGGGGTCATTAGCGAACACTGGCCTAGGCGAGTGTGGCCCGCCTCGACCGGGCTTCTCTTCGCGTCTAGGTAGGTGCGCTATCCGCTCACCCACACGTCGCGCCAGTAGCCGTTGGGCGGGTGGAACGCGCGGCAGAACGCAAGTCCGGTCCCGCGGCCGGACGCGTAGAAGCCGAACGTGATCGTGTAGGACGACCCGCTCTTGCGGTAGCCGCAGTACACGCGGCCCGTCCCGATCCTGCCGGGCTCTGGCGGAATCCACCGTCCGTGGAAGCGACTGTTGAACACCTCGCACGGGTCAGGCTCCAGGGCCGCCGGGCTGACGGCCATGGAGAGCCAGACACGGCCTCCCGAGGCGACGCGCTTCACGTAGGTACACACGGACGTGTTGTCGCTGGGGTTGCCAGCCGTCGCGCGGCTACCGCCCCCGCCACACCCGGCGACGAGCAGAGCGGCGGCGAGCACAGCCAGCGCGGCAACGGCCTTCAGAGTCGAGTCACGCCGGGCCATTCCAGGAACAACCGTACGCTCGGCCGCCAACGAACGACCAATTCCCGGACGAGCCACATGCTCGGCGGCTCGGCGGTCATTCCCGAACACCGGCCCAGGCGAGGGTCAGTTCTCGTCTAGCCAGCCGCGCCGGTATTTGACGAACGTGGAACGGGGAAGCTTCGCCCAGACCTTTGCGTATGCCTTGGCCGACTCGGTGGTCTCTCGCACCACGCTCGCCCCGTACCGTGCCGCCGCCTCGCAGACCTTGTAGACGATGCCACCGCCGACGCCACGCCCGCGGCCACCGACCGCCAGAACGACCGCAGACTGCTCTCCACTCGTGACGATTATGTGCTCGGTGCCGGGCGCGCAGTAGAAGAAGTCCCATTCCCTCAGAGGCCGCTCCTCGCCCTCCACGATCAGGATGCACTCGCCGGAGAGCACGAGGAACGCTTCCTGGGCGTTCTCGCGGTGGTACATCCCCATCCGCTGTCCCGGCTGAAAGACGCTGATGTTGATGCCGAAGTGCGGGAACCGGCGCTTCCCCTCGAACGTGCAGTATGCGCCAAGCGGCCCTTCGTCTTTCCAGCGCGACTCACGAGCGTTGATGATGAACCAGCCCTCGCCATCAACAACAAGCCCGTTCTTGCTCACCCGAACCGGCGCCTCAGGCACATGCAAAGTGTCGCACTCGGTACAACGGTCGGGGGACATTGTTGAACTCTCGCGCGGTTCTGCGTCCTGTCGCCCGATCGGTGACAAATCGCCGCGTCGCGTCGTAGAAATGGGTGAGATGACGGGGCTCGCGCTACGCCACCTTGCACCCCTCCGGCCACTCCCCCGTTGGAGGTTTGCACTCGCGGTGCTCGTACTCGGTGCGTCGCTGGCCGGCGCGGCCTTCCTCTACTGGCATCAGTTCGTGTCCAGCTGTGCGCCGCCCGACCTACTCGTCCTATGCAGATCCACGCGCAAGCCTGGCTGGGTCGACCCAGTATCGGTCGCTATATGCCTGCTTGGAGTCGCGGGAGCCGCAAGCGTGCTGATGACGCCCTGCCGTAGCCAGCCTGAATAACGGCTCGCTCAGGGGTCATTCCGGAACACTGGCCCATCCGAGCGTTCGCAGAGGGTCGGGCGGCGCAGAACGGAAATGGTGTGCGGCTGATCGTCGAGCGGGTTGGGCGCGTTGGGCGAGCGTCCCTGAACGGCACATGCGGGCCACGATCGACCCGCGTCGAGGAGGATGGGTTCGCCAGGCGGACCCTTCGTCGGTGCGCTGGTTGGCGATTGCCATGACCGGAATCGAACCCTCGACCTCTCCACCTGCCTTGCCGCGCTGGTTCGGATCTAGAGCCAGCCCAGATGACCCGGCCGTCTCGGCCCTGATCGGTCGCGTCGCGCGAGGGGCCGGATGGGCAGACCTTGGCGGTGGGTTCAACCTCAACGTGCGGATAGACGCTGAGCCGCCGGTTGTCCTCCGGGTTCATAGGCCCTGGGTCCGGCGCGGCCGGGTAGCGGGACTGCGGCGTTTGCGGGAGCGGGTCCAGCGGACGCAGGTTCGCGTCGCTCGGCCGCTTCCGATTTCCGGCTGCGACCTCCTGAGGGTCGCCGATCGTTGGGCTGAGCTTGAGGAGTTCATCGATCACGTCCGGCCACGGGCCGACGGGGACTCCTACGTCCGCCTATTCGAGGAGCTCGGACGCCTTCACACTGCGCTCAAAGCAGTCTGGGAGCCCAGTCCGCCCGAACCCCTCGACGACCACAGAACCTTCGGCCAACTGCGTTACTCGATCGGCTTCACACACCGCAGGCTCGGAACCCGCAGCGAGCCGGTCGTGCATCGGATGCGCCAACTGACTGGCGAGCTCTCCAAGCTCCGGAAGGAGGTCGAACTGCCATGCGCTCCGATTCATGGGGACTACAGGTTGGGCAACGCGGGAGAACTGTCGGACGGCTCATGGGCCACCTTCGACCTGGATTTCGTGAGGGTCAGGGAGCGGCTGTACGACATCGCGGCCAGCCTGAACCACGTCGCACAGAGCGGTCCCGATGGCGTGGGCCAGCCGGTTCAGTTGCTCGAGCCGCGACGACTGCTCGACGCCTACGAAAGCACGGCTCCGGAACCGCTGACTCGCGACGAGCACCGATGGCTCCCCGGGGCTCTGGCCCTTGTACCCCTGCACTGGGCTGCCACCGCGGGGCTCGTGGGCGACGGTATCCACGAGGCCGAGAGCGCGATGACCGTTGCCGAGGCCTGGTGGTCGCGCCGGGCTGAACTCTCGTCGTAGTCCGGCGGCCGCCTGCTGCACTCGTTCAGGGGTCATGCTGGAACAGTCGCCCAGCCGAGCGTCCTCGGCCCTGCGGCGCCTCTACTTGCTCACCATCGCAAGCAGCCTGGCCCTCGGCACGAAGACGAGTCTCGCGGGCCGCCCATCTTTACTGGGATTGACTGCGTAAACGAGGCCGCGCGCCCCGATCGCCGGGAAGGCGCCGACGTTCGTTCGTGTGACGCTCACGTCCGTGCCAGTCTCAAGGTCGACCAGATGCAGCCTCAACCGCCCTTGCACGGCCGCGAGATGCCCGTAGACCGCGAGGACACCACCCCGCCACGAAACGGCAACCGGCCAGCTGTGCAGGAGCGCGCCGGTCTGCCAGTCGTAAACCGACAACGTGACGGCTCGTTCGCTCGTCAGCACCACCAGTTGCCTGTCGCTGAGCGCAACCGGGAGGACGCCGGAATTGTGGGTGCTGACCACGACCTTATTGAGCAGCGCGCCATGCCCCGAGTAGACGTAGATGCTGAGGCTAGTGGACGGAAGTGAGACGCAATAGCCCGGGTCCATGGAAACGCGGCCGAGTGGAATGACCGCGATGTGATTGGCGTCTGCCGACGCGGAGACAATCGCGTTTGGTCCGCTCGTGATCGTCCGGAGCCCCGTGGGCGCGATCAGGTTGAGCCGCTTGTTCCACGAGTCCGAACCGTTGTCGTTGAAGGTCCAGGTGCTGACCGCCAGGAAGGTGCCTGAGCCGACCAGGCCATCGATCTGAGGGCCACCCAGCCCACAGTCGGTGTTGTTGTAGCCCAATGCTC
>Ga0335083_10012780_pt1 | contig 10026 bp, 11 predicted proteins | sample Lox_Sample_42_FD_206716 | JGI IMG/M metagenome (GOLD analysis project Ga0335083, IMG submission 206716) | Soil microbial communities from Loxahatchee National Wildlife Refuge, Florida, United States - Lox_Sample_4.2 | ecosystem: Environmental > Terrestrial > Soil > Wetlands | place: USA...
CTTGGCGGCCGTGACGAAGCGGTTGCCCGGCCCGCAGATCTTGTCCACGCGCGGAATCGAACGCGTGCCGTAGGCGAGCGCGGCGATGGCTTGCGCTCCGCCGATACGCGCGACGCGGCGAATGCCTAAGCGATCCGCCGCGGCCAACAGTGCTGGGCCCGGCTGAGGACTCGCTACGATGATTTCGCGCACGCCCGCTTCCTGCGCAGGAATCACCGTCATCAACAGCGTGGAAACCAACGAGAAGCGGCCTCCGGGCAGATAGCAGCCGACGGAGTCGATGGCGCGAACGCGCTGGCCGGCACGCACGCCCGGCTCGACTTCGATCGACCATTCCTGCGGCTTTTGCCGGTGCGCCACGGCGCGAATATTGCGCGCCGCGTGATCAATGGCGGCAAGAAATTCGCGCGAGACGCCTTTGCGCGCCGCGGCCATCTCCGCGGACGAGACCCAGACGGTCCGCGGCGTGAGCGCGAGCCGGTCGAGGCGCTTCGTCCACGCGAAGAGAGCGCGGTCGCCGCGGCGGCGCACGTCCGCGACGATCCGCGCGGCCACGCGCTCGGCATCACGGCTCACGGCGCGGCGCGAGCCGAGGACTTTGCGAGCGGTTGCGTCGGTGAGCGGCTGCACGCGCATCAGTACACGACCTTGTTCAGCGGATATTCGACGATGCCTTCGGCGCGCGCAGCCTTCAGCTTGGGAATCAGCTCGCGCACCGTCTTTTCCTCGACGATGGTGTTGATCGCCAGCCAGCCCGTGTCGCTCAGCTGCGAGATGGTCGGATTGCGCAGCGCGGGCAGCGCGGCGATCACTTTTTCGAGATCGTCCTTGCGCACGTTGAGCATCAGTCCCACGCGGCTGGTGGCTTTCATGGCGCCATCGAGCAGCATGGCCATGTTCGTGATCTTCTGACTCTTCCATGGATCCTTGCGCGCGTCGCGGTTGGCGATCAGCCAGGTGGCCGATTCGAGGATCGTATCGACCACGCGCAGCCGGTTGGCGCGCAGCGATGAGCCGGTTTCGGTGACTTCGACGATAGCGTCGGCGAGTTGCGGGACTTTGACTTCCGTGGCGCCCCAGGAAAATTCGACGGTCGCCTTCACGCCGTGCTTGGCGAGATAGCGCTCCGTCATTTTCACGGCTTCGGTGGCGATCACCTTGCCTTCGAGGTCCTTCACGCTGTGCATCGACGAATCTTCCGCCACGGCCAGCACCCAGCGCACGCGCCCGAAACTCGTCTTCGAATAGACCAGCTCGATCACTTCTTCGACGTCTGCGCCGGTCTCAAGAATCCAGTCCTTACCTGTGAGGCCGGCGTCAAGCGCGCCGCTTTCCACGTACCGCGCCATTTCCTGCGCGCGGACCATCATGCATTCGATTTCGGAGTCGTCGATGCCGGGATAGTAGCTGCGCGAGCTGACGGAGATGCGCCAGCCGGCCTTGGCAAAAAGATCGACGGTCGCGTCCTGCAAACTTCCCTTGGGAATTCCGAGTCTCAGCTTGCTCACGATTTCTTCCCCTTCTCCTGACCGCCTGCCGGCGGGCCGTAAAGTTCCTCGGGCGAGATCACGCGCTCGGCGACGACCTTCGCTTCGCCCGCTCGGTCGAGTTCGCGGAAAAAGCAGCTGCGGTAGCCTTCATGGCAGACGGCGCCGCCGGCCAGCTCCGCGCGCACGAGGAGCGCGTCAAGATCGCAATCCACGCGCATTTCGCGCAGCACCAGCCGCTGGCCGCTGGTCTCACCCTTCATCCAGAGCTTCTTGCGCGAGCGGCTCCAGAACGTGACGAAGCCCGTCTCCTGCGTCTTCGCCAGCGCCTCGCGGTTCATGAAGCCGAGCATGAGCACTTCGCCGTTGATGGCGTCCTGGACGATCGCGGGGATCAGCCCGTTTTCCTTCTCGAAGTCGAGTTCCATATCTTCTCCATAAAAACAAAAAGCCCGCCAGCGCTTGCCGCGCCAGCGGGCCGATGAGTGCAGCTTGTTGCGTTCCTGCTCAGCCACACCGCCGCGGGCACGGGTTCACGTGATGGTGGTGGCTATGATGTGTCCGCGACAGTTTCATTGCGTATTTGAAATTACGGTAGGCGGCAGGGTTTGTCAAGCGCGGAGTCCTGTGGATTTGCAAGCGTTTGCCGATTCCGCGACGGCGTGATTGAATGCGGGAGATGATCGACGGAGGTAAGTCATGTTCACCATCACCAAATCAAACCAGAACCGCAACATCTCCGTCCCCGCTGTGTCTATGGGTGCGCTAGCCGTCGGCGCTTTCGCCATCGGAGCATTCGCCGTTGGCGCGCTCGCCATCGGACGGCTGGTGATCGGAAAGCTGGCGATCGGGCGCGGGAAAAATGAAGCGGCTCGACATCGACGAGCTGAAAGTGGGCAAGCTGCGCGTGGGCGAACTCGTCGTCACCGATTCGCTCTACGTGCCGCGCGATGAATAGCCGGCTTACTCCACGATCATTTTGTCGCAGGGGCCTTTTAGCCCGGCTGTGCGCGACCCTCTTCTTTGCCTCGATGTTCATCGCCAGCCTCGCAGCCGGCTCTCCTGTCCCGCCTCAGGCGGGCTCGCCAAAAACTCAACAGGTCCATGACGTTCGTCACGTCCTGGACTGGCTTCCCCCCGACACCGAAACGATCTTTGTGGCCAATGGCCCCATCTGGATGTCCGACTTCCGCACCGGAAAGGAAAACGGTCCGAATTACCGCCTGTCGGCCGAAGACCTGGAAAAAGCCTTCGAGAGCGAGACTCTTGGCTTCTTCGATTTCAAGAACGATTTCGCGGTCAGTCATCTCGCACGCAAGAAAGTGCTGCTGGCCGTCGAGGGCTCGCGAAAGTTCCGCAATCCCGCCGGCCTGGGAATGATGCCGTTCGAGGGCTGCGAAATTGCCGTTTTCCAAGACGACCTGACTGATGCCCGCGCTGCGCTGCTGAAGGACGCCGCGGCCAAAGGCTTTAAAGTCGATGGAATCGGCGGAGAAAAGGTGGTCGTCCTTCAGGATCGACTGGAAAGCGACATCTGGACGACCTACGTCGCGATCGTAGGAAAGAGCGTCGCTGTCGTCGCGACGGATCGCGGCTATCTGCAGGAGGTAGTGGCCCGCATCCACGGTGCCGCGGGTCCGCCAGCCCTGCCAGATTCGTTGCCCGAATGGAAGTTCGTCGACAGGACCACGAAGTTCTGGGGCCTTCGTCACTTCGACAAGCGCGAGCCTAATGACGACCCCACGTCACCCCTTGCAGGCCCCAGAGCTGCCAATTTAGCCGACGAAAAGGCGATCGGCATAACGTTCCAGTGCGATCCTGGGAAGGCACTCTCGGCCAACACTACCTATCTCTCCGCCGATACCGAAGGAATTCGCAGAATCGAAGAGCGCCGGTTCCCCGCTCAATCCGCCCCAACGGCAAACGCGGGGCTGCACATTCGCTACGAACAGATCGAACCGGGCGCAATTCGCGGCACATACGATCTGGCGTACTCGGAGCCGCTAAACTGGTTTCTCTTTGTCCTCGGTGGAAGTCTTGGCCACGCCGTTTTCTTGTGAGAGATGCTTCTTTTAGCCTCTTTCTCGTGCAGTTACTGACGCTGGTTGACAATCGCCAGAGCCGCGAGGCCGAGCGGCACGATCAGCGTCAGAACCAGAATGATCCACGCCGAGGGGCGAGCGAAATTGATGGTGTAGCCGAAGCCGATGCGCTTTTCGACGAAGAGCGCGGAATCATCCGGGTTGTAATAGAAGAGGCCGAGCTTCCAGCAGGAGTCCGGCATACCGTCACCGGGATGCGAGAGCGAAGCAGACGCAGCCATCCCCTGGCTCTGCCACCGCACCAGAAACCCGATGCAGACGATCATGCCCAGCGCCAGGGCCAGGATCGGGGCGACGCCCGGGCTGCCCGTCAGCGGCAGCAGCACCACCAGCGAAAACATCGCGGCGATGAAGAATTCCACTCCGATCAGCACCAGCGCGATGCGATGCGCGGGATCGACGGACTCGCCCTGCCGCGTGGTCACTGGGATGCGCCGCGCCGCGTGCGATACGCCGTAACTCAGCACGGAGATGAGCGCGACCAATCCCGCGCCGAAGAACAGCGGCCCGTACACTCCCATCGGAGTGCGCACGGACCAGCCGTTGGGCCGCCCGTCGATTCCCCAGTGCACCGGGAAGCGGTCGGGAATCTGGTCCCAGTGCGCGGAAACGTACGCGCCGGCGAGCAGCAGGATCGCGAACGGCGTCACTTGCAGCAGCCATCCGCCCGGAAGCTTCGTTGGACGCCGCGGCACGAGCGACGCTTCGCGAATCGTCGAATGGGCCACGGCGTGGGGCATCGTGCGCGCGTGGCCCCGCGAAATCGAGATCAGCGGGCCCACCGAAAGCCACAGGACGCCGAACACCAGGAACACAACCTGATGGCGCTGGCCGCCGATCAGAATCAGCGCGAAGGCGATGGCCAGGTGCGCGAGAATTTCCGTGCGATAGCCGCGGATCACGCGGGCCGCTTCGGCTGAATCGCGGAAGCCGGGCACCACGGTCACGGAGAAAAACGTCCCGTGGCGCGACCACAGCGGCAGTTTCCAGAAAATCCATCCCACGAACGCGACGACGACGAGCATGAACGTGCCGAAAATGAGCTGCGGGTGCTGGATCATCGTTGCGTCTCCGTTCTTTCTTCTCCACTCATTCAACAGCCGAAGAGGGATTCCTCAGGTCGCTGAAACCCGCGACCTTTCGGAATGACATCGCTTTCTTTCCCTCTACGGTTTTGCCAGCTTCCGTGCCAGCGCGCTCATATGCTCGGCGAGGGCCGCGCGCGGCACGCCATCGGTGATGGCTTTGGCAACCAGCTCTTCCAGATGACGGCTGAATCCGTGCTTTGCTGCGGTGATCGGCCGCGGCTCCTCGCGGCGCAGCACCACGGCTCCGCGGCCGCGCCGCAGATCGAGCCAGCCTTCTGCGGCAAGCACGCGGTAGGACTCCGCCACCGTGTTGTGGTGGACGCCGAGGTCCGTGGCGAGCTGGCGCACCGTGGGCAGTTGCTCGCCGGGCGCGAAGTCGCCGGCAACCAGCACCGCGCGCAGACCGCTGACGATTTGCTCGTAGACCGGGCGCGGCGACGCGAGGTCGATGCGCAAGATGGGAGGGTTGGCCATTCCGCGATTGCCTATTGTATGCATACAATATACAAGTACTAACGCCATGTCAAGTGTGTGATAGATTTCTGCGACGCTGCCGCACCAACCGCGAGGTTCTCGTACGATGACTGACCAGAAGGCTTTCGGCATACTCTCGGCTCTTGCGGTTACGTTCATTGGCGGGATCTGGCTGTTGTGGTGGTGGGGCGCGCAGCCGTCGCCGCGGCCGAAAGACATGCCCACGGATTCAATGTGGATTCATGCGCCTGCGCTGCCGACTCCTTCCTGGCATCGCGGGTGGTGGTTCGGATGCCAGATGGGTGCGGACGGCCGTTCGAACATGTGCAAGCTCTGGGACGGCCAAAAGGGGCGGCTCGAATACGAAGGAGCCTTCGTTTCCTGCCCTGGCAGGACGCCAGTCGCGCCAGCAGAACTAAAGCTTCGAGCACAGGAAGATCCCATCAAGATTTGGGTGTCTTCCGAATCAGGAATTCACGACGTTCCCGTGGCGCTCTTAGCGAATGGCGCATACCTGGTTCCACGGGACGCGGAGCACGGATGCGAGCAGCTGCAACGCGAACTGCAGCGCAGGAAGTAGACTATCGCAACAGATCCTCGAGCTGAATCTTGGCGTCGGTTTTCGCATCGCGATACTTCACGACGACCGGCGTGTAGAGCGAAAGATGCCAGTCGTGGCCGCGGCCGTGGGGAATGGCGCGCGCGCCCGCGACGACGACGGCGTTCTCGGGAATCACGAGCGGCTCATCGGCGCTGGCACAGTGGACCGTTTCGGTGACGAGGTCGTAGATCGGTGTCGAGCGGTTGAGGATCGTGCCGGAACCGAGCACGGCGCGTTTTTTCACCACCGTGCCTTCGTAGACGCCGCAGTTGCCGCCTACCAGCACTTCGTCCTCGACGATCACGGGCAGCGCGCCGACCGGCTCGAGCACACCGCCGATTTGTGCCGCGGCGGAGATGTGGCACTTCTTCCCGACTTGCGCGCAGCTGCCGACCAGCGCGTGCGAATCGATCATCGTGCCCTCATCCACGTACGCGCCCACGTTGACGTACATCGGCGGCATGCAGGTCACTCCGCGCGCGATGTAGCAGCCGTCGCGGATGCTGGAGCCGCCGGGAACGATGCGCACGCCCGCGTCCGGCTCGAAGCGTTTCACCGGGTAAGTGGACTTGTCGAAAAACGGCTGGCGCGCCTGGTCGATCGACATGTCCACGATCTGGCCCATGCGGAAGCCGAGCAGGATTCCCTTCTTCACCCAGGCGTTCACGCGCCAGCCCGTGGCAGCGGCGGCATCGGGCTCCGCCGCGCGAGCCGCGCCCGAATTCAGCGCGCGCTTGAATTCCTCGAAGAGAAGGCGGTGCGCGTCCGTATACGCGGCGGGGTTTTCGTCGAACAGCCGCTCGATTTCGCGGGCCAGGTCAGCGGGCGGCATAAACCTGCTGGATCAGCCCGACGGCTTCAAGCGCGCCGCGGATCTTGGCGAGGTTCTCGGACTTGGGCATCACGATAGGCAGGCGCGCGACCGGCTCGAGCAGTCCCATCAGCGCCATGGCGGCCTTCGCCGGGCCGGGATTCGTCTCGACGAAGTTCGCCTCGATCAGCCGGAAATACTTCTTGTGAATTTCGAGCGCAGCGGCGAAATCGCCGGAGAGGCAATGCTGCACCAGGCGCGCCATTTCGGCGGGAATTTCATTGGAGACGACGGAGATCAGCCCTTTGCCGCCGAGTGACATCAGCGGAATGGTGATGGCGTCGTCGCCGGAGAGCACCAGGAAACGCGGCGGAACGGAGGCCAGCACCTGCGCCATTTGCGAAATGTTGCCCGAGGCTTCCTTGACGCCGATGATGTTGCCGATTTCCGCAAGCCGCACGATCGTCGAGGTTTCGATGTTCACGCCGGTGCGTCCCGGAATGTTGTAGAGAATGATCGGAAGAGAGATCGCCTCGGCCAGCGCCTTGTAATGCTGGTAGAGGCCTTCCTGCGTGGGCTTGTTGTAATAGGGCGCGACGGAAAGGATGCCGTCCGCGCCGAGCGCCTGGAACTCGCGGGCCATTTCGATGACGTGCGCGGTGTTGTTGCCGCCGGCGCCGGCGACCACGGGAGTCTTGGTGCGGCGCGCCTCTTCGACGGTGATGGCCACGACGCGGCACTGCTCGGCCGGGCTGAGCGTGGGGCTTTCGCCGGTGGTGCCACAGGGCACCAGGAAGTTGATGCCCGCCGCGCACTGGCGCTTCACCAGCCGCCGCAGCGCCTCGTCATCAACGGAAAGATCCGGACGAAACGGCGTGACCAGCGCTGTGCCGCATCCCGTGAACGTCATAGGCGCCTCCTGCCTACGAGCTTACTCCAGCTCGTTTACAATCTCGCGAAAATCGAAAAAGCCCTTCTTGCCGGCCACCCAGCGGGCGGCGCGCAAGGCTCCGCGGGCGAATCCCTCGCGGCTGCGCGCGGTGTGGCGCAGGGTGATGGTATCTGCCGCGGAGTCGAAACCAATTTCGTGCGTGCCGGGATGCGCGCCGGCGCGGCTGCTGCTGGTATCGATCGGCCGTGCGTAGCCTTCCTTCTTCATGCGCTCCACAAGATTGAGCAGCGTGCCCGAAGGCGCGTCCTTTTTCGTGGCGTGGTGAATTTCCCAGGCCCAGGCGCCATATTCAGGCTGGCGCGCCAGCAGGCGCGCGGCTTCGGCGACCAGCTGCGTGAAGACGTTCACGCCTACCGAGAAATTCGAGGCCCAGACGAGGCCCGTACCGGCGCTTTCGACGGCCTTGCGCGCGCGCGCGATTTCTCCGAACCAGCCTGTGGTGCCGATCACGGAGTTCACGTCGAGGCGCGCCAGGCGCTCGATGTTTTCGATGGCGGCGGAAGGATTCGAGAATTCGACGGCGGCGTCGATCCCTCGGAAATTCTCCTTGGTGAGGCCCTCGAACTTCGCGTTGTTGTCGACGTCGAGGCGCAGCTTCACGTCGAATCCGTACTCCGGCGCCAGCTGATCGATCAAGCGCCCCATCTTTCCGTATCCGACGATGGCAAGATTCATTACTCGAGCCTCAATTCTTTGCCAGCAACTGCTTCACCATGCTCACGTACGTTCCCACCGCCGCTTCCAGCTCGTTCTTCGAGATGCGCTCCTCGAGCGTGTGTGCCACCAGGATGCTGCCCGGGCCGAAAAGCAGGGGCTGGCCCCACGTGGTGCCGAAAACAGGCACGTCCGTGGCGAACGATACGACGGACGTCGGCAGGCCGTCTACCGTCGCAAACCGTATCGGCGGGATGCTGAGAACCTCCACCAGTTCGGCGCGGCCCGCCACGGCGCGCTCGAACGCATCGCGCACGGGCTGCGCATCGCCCACCAGCCGGATCATGATTTCCGCTTTCGCTGCGTCCGGGATCACGTTGGGCGCGCGCCCGCCGGAAATCGTGCCGATGTTCATGGTCGTGGGACCAAGCTGCGCGTCGCGCGGTAGTGGGATTTTGCGGATGGCTTCAAGCGCATCGAGCAGCTTCTCAATCGCCGATTCGCCCAGCTCGGGATACGCCGAATGCGCCATCTTGCCTCGCGCGACAAGCTCGTAGCGAAGGATCCCTTTGGAGGCGAGCGCCATCTTGCTTTCGGTCGGCTCGCCGTTCACCAGGAACTTCGATCCGCGCGTGGCCTTTGCCGCCACCAGAGCGCCCGCGCTGTTGCGCTCCTCGCCGACCACAAAGAGCAGGCCGAAATTTCGCACGCCCTCGGCCAGCAACTTTTCCGCCGCCGCGACCATGGCCGCGATAATTCCCTTGGCGTCGCAGGCGCCGCGGCCCCAGATGAATTCGGCGTCCTCGCGCGACGGGAAAAATGGCGGCACAGTGTCCATGTGCGTCGACAGGGTCACGCGGGGCTCACCCCACGTCGCCAGGACATTAGAGCGAGCGCCCTCGACATCCATGCGCTCGGTCTTGCCGCCCGTGCGCGCGGCGAGCCGGGCCAGATAATCGAGCAGATACGCTCCGACCGCCGCTTCGTTTTCGGTGATCGACTCGATGTCCACGAGCGATCGAGTCAGCTCGAACACATTCATCGTTTACCCGTTTTGGTCCTGCTCTGGAATTAGGAAATGGAACGAAGCGAGAAGGAAGGATACGCGAGGGCGCCGCTCGTGTCTTCACTCCTCGATAGCGCTCCATCCCGGCAAGCCGGAATGACAGTGAACGCGGCTTTCGGCGCGTCCCCCAATCGCCGCGCGTCAGCCTGCGCGGCGGTTTCGGCGGAGCCTGCTGCTCGTTGCCCTGTTCGCCCGGCCTCCGAAGCTGCTCGGAATGGCGGCCCGGCTACTGGTGGCCTCCGCACCTCTACCAAGAACGAATCCAGTCTAGCGGCGGCCCGAGGACCAGTCAAGCAACCGGACAGAGACTCGTTCCGCAACGGCCCTCAGGGAAAAATGCGACGCCGTGTTTCAGGTGGCCACGGGAACAAAGGCCGGATAGGCGGGCGACCACTGCGAAGCCAGGATCCGGTCACGAAGGGCGGCGGAGGCGGGCGAGGCCGCAGGAGGAATCACGCCAGAGCGCTCTGCTTCCTGGGCCACCGCAAAAGCGATTTCCACGGCGACGCGACGAATGTCTTTCAGCGCCGGCAGCAGCGGCGCATGCGGATCCTTGAGCGCGGGAGAATATTCAGCAAGCGTGCGGGCAGCGGCCATCATCATGGAGTCGGTGATACGGGTCGCTCCCACCGAATCGGGCAAAGGGCGAGAGGCGACCACGCCGAGCCCGACGGCCGGGAAGATATAGACGTTGTTGCACTGGGATATGGGGATCGTCCTGCCGGCGACGGCAACGGGTGCAAACGGTGAACCGGTGGCGACTAGGGCGCGACCGTCCGTCCAGCGCAGCA
>Ga0335083_10012781_pt1 | contig 10026 bp, 6 predicted proteins | sample Lox_Sample_42_FD_206716 | JGI IMG/M metagenome (GOLD analysis project Ga0335083, IMG submission 206716) | Soil microbial communities from Loxahatchee National Wildlife Refuge, Florida, United States - Lox_Sample_4.2 | ecosystem: Environmental > Terrestrial > Soil > Wetlands | place: USA: Florida...
TGCGCCGGAGCACTCTCGTACTTGCCACCATGATCGTAGTCGGAGGTGGCCTCGCTCCGACAGTGGCAAACGCGCACCCGGTTCGAGTCTTGGGCGCGCACCAGCCGCCGGCGAGCGCGCGCAAGAACATCGCCATCGGGCGCTTCGATGGTCCGAAATCATCGAAAATTCGGCTGTCGCTGATGCACGTGCTCCACGACTCGACGAGCTTCGCCGTGACGGACGCCGAAGACCTGAAGGGGAGCGCCGGAAAGTCGGCTATCGCGAAAATGGCGGCGTCGCTGTCCGTCGATGCGGTGCTGCTCGGGACCGTCTCCAGAAATCAGGATCTCACTCTCAACGTTTACAAGGCGGACGGGCGCCTCGTCGATCAAATCAAAGTGAAGGGCGGCTCGTCGTCGAAGCTGCAGCGCGCCGTCGAGAACGAGTTCGACTCGACCATCGCGCCGGCGCTCGCGCACGCGAGTGGAGGGAAGCTCAACGGTCGCTCGGGCGGCGCGGGCGCGGAGCCGGTCGAAGAAGAAGAGGAGGAGCCCGCGGCGAAGGAAGCGCCGAAGGCCGCTCCCGCCGATGAGACGCCGGAGCCGGCGGAGGCGGCGCCCGAGGAACCGAAGCCCGAGCCCGCGAGCGACGACGAACCCAAGGGCGAAGAGGAGGAGGGCGAGAAGCCCGCAGCGCCGAAGAGCGAGTCGAAGCCGGGCCGCACGCCGTTCGAGCTCACCGCCGGCCTCCGCGGCTATTCGCGGCACTGGAAGTACACGGATCTGCGCGGCGTCCGCGATCCGACGTACCCGCGCACGCTCGAGCCGTACGACCTCGCGTTCGCCCCCGCGGTGCTCGTGAACGGCGTCCTCTATCCGGCCGCGTTTTGGACCGACAAGGTGCTCGCCAACATCGGACTCATGGCCGGCGCCGAGCTCGGCTTCGCCACGTCGACGGACTACGTGCAAAACCGTCCCGACGGTTCCGCGCTCACGACGAAGCTCCGGACGAAGGCTCAGGCGTGGGACGTGGGGCTCCGCGGGCGTCTGCCGCTCGGGCCTGCCGAGCTCGCGCTCTTCATGGAGTACGGTTCACAATCTTTCATCCTGTACGGGGACGAGGGAAATACCGGGCTTGGGCCGCTCGTTCCGGACGTGCAATACCGCTACCTGCGACCGGGGCTCGAGGGGCGCGTCCACTTCTGGAAGCTGTCGGTGCAAGCGCACTTCGCTCCGCGCGTGCTCCTCACCCTCCACGACGTCGATCTCGAGAAGGTGTGGTTCCCGGGCGCGAAGGGCTTCGGCCTCGATTACGGCCTGTCGGTCGGTTACGACCTCACGTCGTTTCTGCAGGTCCTCGGCGGCGCCGATTTCGTCGGCTACGGCTTCGACTTCAATCACATGCCGGTCGACCCGACGCTCGCGCCGATCCTCGCGGGCGGCGCTACGGATTATTACGAGTCGCTGTTTCTCGCGCTTCGGCTCTCGCTCGGCGGCACGCGGCCGAAGTAAGCCTTCAGCCGAGGCCGGCCATCCCGGCGTCCGAGCCCGCCGCGCCGCTCTTACCGCCGCTGCTCGTGCCGCTCGCGCCGCTCGCGCCGCCCTTGCCGGCGCTCGCTCCGCCCGAGCCGCTCGCGCCGCCGCTTCCGCCCTTGCCCGCACTGTTGCCCGAGCCGCCCGCGGCGCGACCCGCCGCCGCACCTCCGAAGCCGGAGGCCGAGCCGCCGAAGCCGAAGAAGCCCGTTCCCCCGAACCCCATCGTGCTGCGGCCGGCCGAGCCGCCGCTCCCACCCTTGCTCGTCGCGCCGCCGCCTCCAGAGCCGGTCTTGCCGCCGCTGCCGCCCGCGCCGCCCCCGCCTTTGCCTGCCTTGCCCCCGTTGCCGCCCGCCGTCATGCCGCCGGTCGCGCCGGTGCCGCCGCTCGCGCCGCCGCCTGCCGTCCCTTTACCGGCGCTGCCGCTCTTTCCCGCGTCGCCGCCGCCCCCCATGCCGGAGGATCCGCCGACGCCGCCGTTCGAGCCACCGAGCGCGGAGCTCGACGTGCCCGCGCCGTGATTGCCCGCGGACGCCGGCATGCCGCCGCTCGCGCCGGCGCCGAGACCTGCCGCGCCCTCGAGCACCGTGTCGGGCAGATCGGCGCAGCCCCAAGCGAGTTGGAGGACGCAGGCGGTGAGCGGCAGGAAGAACCGGTGAGCGACGCGGGCCACAGCGGGAGCTTTCGAGGCTACAGGCTCTTTTTCCGCTCGGCAAACGCCGCGTACCCGCGCATGAGCGCGCCGTAGATCCAATGCGCGAGGCGCTCGGCACCCGCGCCCGACGGGTGGGTGAGATCGGCCTGGCCGAGACCCCGCTTCACCCACACCGGCATCGAGCCCTTGCCGCCCATCGCGCGATACGTGTCGAAGTAGGCGCACCCGCACTCGACGGCGACCGCGCGTTGCTCGGCGACGAGCGACGGAATCACGCGCACGCTCACGATCTCGTCGCCCTGTTTGGCGGCTCGATCCATCGCTCCGACGACGAGACAACTCGAGCCCGGGAGCGCGGCTTTGCCCTGCTCGACGACCTCGCGCATCGTGCGGTGAAAATCGGTCATCGAATACAGAAAGCCGTCGATGCTCTCGTTCGCGCCGAACTGATAGACGAGGAGGTCGGGCCCGCGCGAGCGGAGCTGTTCGGCCCAGTGTGCGTCGTCTTCCTTGTCGAGGAAGCGAATGCGCGCGCCTTGCACGCCGAGCGCGTCGAGCACGACGCCCGGCCCGTCCCGCTCGAGCACGACGCCGAAGAGCCGGCTCGCTCCGCTCACGGTCGCGAGCTCCAGCGTGTGCGCGCCGTCCGGCACGCGGAGCTCGCGGTAACGCGCGCGGAGCTCGGGCCCGTCGGTGTCGACGCTGCCCGCGTCCTTGCCGTCGATGCTGAGCGCGAAGCGACCGCCGTGCGGCGCCTCGGCGTAGTCGACCACGAAGCGCGACACGTTGCGGCCGAAGTCGCCGCTCGTCGCGGTGCCGAAGCGGGCGAGCACGTTTTTCTCGGCGCGAAAGCTCACGCCGCCCAAGCCGTAAAATCCGTCTTCCGCGTACGGTCCGACGATCCGGCTCACTTGCCAGCCGGCCGTGGCGTAGCGTTCGACGTCCCAGTGCAAGTACGAGGGCCACGCGTTGGCGATGAGCACGAAGCCGTGCCCCGCGTCGCCGAAGCGGTGCTGGAGCTCGCGCCGGAGCTCGCCCGAGACGAAGTCGCTCACGATGATCGAATCGCCGAAGTGCGCGATGCGCGCGATGGCGCCCGGCCGCTTCGCGTCGACCGCGGTGAGCTTCGTGTAGAACGCGTCGAGCGCGTGGCCCGAAGGATCGTCGAGCGGCAGGGGAGGGGCGTTCTTGCCGCTCTCCGGCACGTCGTCGTCGAGGCTCGCGATGGGCCCGCGCGCGCGCGGCGCCGCCACGGCGGGCGCGCCGCGATCGAGCGTTTCGCTGACGAGCGTCGCGGCGCCGACGCTCGCCGACGGCGCTGCTTCGGCCGGCGTTTCCGCGGTCGCGGCCGGGCGCGCGCCGAACACGCGAAAGCGCGCGAGGCCCGGCACGAGCTCGGCGGCGGCGGCGAGCACGAGCAACGTGACGATCGCTCCGACGGGCCGCGAGGTGAGCACTTCGCGCGCGGAAGAAGACGTGCGATCCGGCGGCGTCACTCGAACGGATTGTCGCGCACGAGCGTGCTCGAGGCTCGGTCCTTCTTCGCGGCGGGCGAGCTCGACTTCGGCGTCGTGACGACGGGCTTCGGAGCGGCGGCCTGCTTCGGGGCCGCCTCCTTGTGCGCCGGCGGCGCCTCCGGCACGGCGGCGAGCGCGGCGCTCGTGGCGTGGGTCGCGGTAGGCGTGACGCTCGGTGCCGGGGCGGCGGCGGTGCTGTCACTCGGCAGATCGGTCACGTTGATCGCGGGCCGCTGGATCGAGTCGAGCTCGTCGGCGGCGCGCTTGCGGCGCGCGGGATCGACGCTCGTCGCGCGCGCGATGCGATCGAGGAAGCCGCGCTTCTCGGACACGTCTTGCGTCGCGAGCGCCTTGTCGAAGAGCGCGTCGGCCCACGCGTCCTGGATCGCCTTGAAATCCGCCGACTCGCGCAGGTTGCTGTTCTCGGGGATTTGACCGGCTTTCTGCATCGCACCTTCGGTATCGCCGCGGGCGAGCAGAGCGCGAGCGTCCTTCAACGTCTGCGCGAGCTTGTCGCCGCCCGTGCTCTGCGCGATGGGGGCGGGGGGCGGCTCCGAGGTGCGGAGCGCGAGCGCGACGACGACGCCCACCGCGACGACCGTCGCCGCGATGGCGATCTTCGCGACGTTCGACATCGCGCGCGGCGCCGAGCTCAGGTACTGACGCGTGGTTTCCTCGGCGCCCGCGATGAAGATCTCGCCGGCCGGCAGGAACTTCAAGAACACGTCGCCGAGCTCGAGCACGTCGCGTCCGTCGAGCAGCGTGCTCGGTAACTCCACGCCGTTCACGCGCACGCCGTTGGCGCTCCCGAGGTCGACGAACTCGTAGCGGCCGTCGCCGACGCGCCGGATTTCGGCGTGCACGCGGCTCACGGACGGATGGTTGATCGAGATGTCGCACTCTTCGCCGCGCCCGAGCACCATCCGCTCGCCGGCGAGCACGAATTCCTGCCCCGCCGACGGTCCGGCCATCAAGACGAGCCGGTCGGCCTGCGTATTCATGCCGGGCCGCCCCGGCAACGTGAGCACGCCGTCGTTGCGGCTCGAGGTCGCCGCTTCGTCTTCGATCGTGAGCCGGTAATCGCCGAGCTGGATCAGATCGCCGTGCTGGAGCGGCTGTGGCTCGCCGACGCGCGCGCCGTTCACGTAACAGCCGTTGTAGCTGCCGAGATCCTGCAGCCGCCAGTCGTTGCTCTGCTTGAGGAGCCGCGCGTGGTGGCGCGAGATGTTGCGCTCGGTGAGGCGCACGGCGTTGCCCTCGTCGCGACCAATCGTGTACTCGTCGCGGACGAAGTGAACGACGACTGGTTTACTGCCCTGGTCGTCCTGGATCGTCAGCTTCCACATCGGAGGGCGTCTGGGCGGCGTGCGCGGGCGGAGCCCGAGCGGCCGATCCCAGTCTTTCACCTTTGATCGCCGGAAACCAGCCCCTCGGCGCTCGACGAGCCCGGAGGGCTCTACCGCGCGTGCCAGCCGAAGAGCGCGTCGTGAACGCTGGGCCGGACGGCCCGGATCCGCACGTTGTCGCGGGTCGGGCACACGCGATTGGAGAGAAGCACGCTCACGCGGTTCGCCCGCGGGTCACACCAGAGGCTCGTGCCCGTGAAGCCGAGATGGCCGAACGTTTCCTCGCTCGACGCGGCGCCCGCGGCGGGCGTGGGGCCGGATTTTCCGTCGAAGCCCGCCCGCAAGCTCCCGCCCGGACGCCGCGCGATGAGCGGGGTCACGTCACGCGACGAAAGCCAAGCTTGCGTGCGGCCGCCGGCGGCGTCGAGCAGCGCCGTCCCGAAGCGCGCGACGCTCTCGGCCGTGCCGAAGAGGCCGGCCTGCCCGGAGAGACCGTAGCCGGAGAGCGCCCACGCGTTCTCGTCGTGGACGGCGCCGCGCACGGTGCCGCCGCGAAAGGCGACGCTCTCGGTCGGCGCCACGTGCTCGAGGAACGCTCGGTCCCGCGCGAGCCAACCGGACGCCGCGTGGACGTCGAGTGCGAGAGGAGCACACACTTCGTGCTCGACGAGCGTCGCGAGGTCCTCGCCCGTCACGCGCTCGAGCGCCGCGCCCACGAGCACGTAGCCGAGATCGCTGTAAAGTGGCGCAAAACCGCCCGCTGGCGGAGCGCCGGCGGCGTCCGCTCGACGCGCGTCGGCGGCCTCGAGCAGCGCCGGGCCCCGCTCGAACGCGGCCCCGCGGAGGAGCGGTGCAAAGAGTGTGCGGTGCGCGTCGAGTCCCGCACGGTGCGCCAAAAAGAGGACGAGAGGCACGCGGGCACTCGGCGTGCCGCCGATTTCGGGCAACAGATCCGCGAGCGGGCTTTCCAGCGACAGCACCCCGCGCCGGGCGAGACGCGCGACCGTCGCCGCGACGAAAGGCTTCGTCACCGAGGCGAGATCGAAGACGGGGCGAGCGCCGAGCTCGTCCGCGCGGCCCGCCGTGCCCGTCCCGAGCCGCCAGGTGCCGGCCTCGAGGTAGGCCGCCGCGACGCTCGCGGCGGGGGCGGCGCCGTCCGTGACGACGCGTTCGGCGACTCGGTCGAGCTCGGGAGCGTACACTTTAGCCTCGCGTCTTTTGACCGTAGAACGCGAGGACCGCTATCCTAAGCTCGGCTCGGCGTATCGAGAGAACTCGCAGCATGGCAGAGTTTACCTGGGAAGCCCGCGGCAGGACCGGCGAGGTCAAGCGCGGGACGATGGAGGCGGACAACGAAGAAGTTGTCAATCAGCGCCTTCGCCAGCAGCAGCTCGCGCCGGTGCGCGTCGCCAAAAAGCGGCGCTGGTCCGAGTTTTCCTTCGGCTCGGGCGTGGGCACGCGCGACCTCGTCACCTTCACGCGCCTCTTCGCGACGATGATCGACGCCGGTCTGCCGCTCGTGCAGTGCCTCGACATTCTGAGCGGCCAGCAGACGAACAAGCGCTTCGGCGCCGTGCTCAAGGACGTGCAGAACGCGGTCGAGGGCGGCTCGTCGTTCAGCGAAGGCCTCAAGCGTCACCCGAAGGTCTTCGATGAGCTCTTCACGAACCTCGTCGCCGCGGGCGAGACGGGCGGCATCCTCGACAGCATCCTGACGCGCCTGTCCGTCTACCTCGAGAAGCGCCAAAAACTCGTGCGGCAGGTGCGCGGCGCGATGGTCTACCCGAGCATCGTCATCGTGATCGCCGGCGGCGTGATGACGGTGCTGCTCACCTTCGTCATCCCCGCGTTCGAGAACATGTTCAAGGATTTCGGCAGCGGCAAGGACGCCCTGCCGGCCCTCACGCGCGGCGTCATCGCGGTCTCGCGAGGCTTCGTGTCGGCGCTGCCGCTGCTCATCGCGGTGGGTCTCGTGTTCGCCTTCGCGATCACCTGGACGTACCGGCAGCCTAAGGGGAAGCGCTTCTTCCATCAGACATTTTTGACCCTGCCCGTGATGGGCCCGGTGCTGCGCAAGATCGCCGTGGCGCGCTTCACGCGCACGCTCGGCACGCTGCTCCAGTCCGGCGTGCCCATCCTCGACGCGCTCGAAATCTGCGCGCGTACGGCCGGCAACGTCGTCGTGGAAGGCGGCGTCATGCTCGTGCGCCAGGCGATCAGCGAAGGCAAGAACATGGCCGAGCCGCTCGCGGCCACCAAGATCTTCCCCGACATGGTCGTGCAGATGATCGCGGTCGGCGAGCAAACGGGCGCGCTCGATCAGATGCTGAACAAGGTCGCCGACTTCTACGAGGAAGAGACGGACATCGCGGTCGCGGCGATGACGAGCGCGATCGAGCCGATTTTGATGGTCGGCGTCGGCGGCATGGTCGGCGTCGTGCTCGTCGCGATGTACCTGCCGATCTTCTCGCTCGCCGGTAACATCAAGGCCGAGTGAGCGCCGTCCGAGGCGACGGAGCCGCCCCGTGAAGATTTCGCTCGGCGCTCCGGAGTTGGTCGCCTCGCCCGCGCTGTCGCGCCGGCTCGCGCTCCTCACGGGCCTCCGGCTCGTGTTTCTCACGCTGTGCCTCGCGCTCGTCGGGTTGCTCTACCTGCGCGGCGCCTCGCTCGGCTTCGGCTCGACGACGTTGCGGCTCGGCCTCGGCCTGCTCATCGTCTCGTTCGCGCTCGCGGGCGGCTACGCGGCGCTCTTGCGCGTCGGCCGCGGGCTCGCGTTCGTCGCCGACGCGCAAATCGTCTTCGACCAACTCACCTGGACGGTCGTCGCGTACCTCACGGGCGGGGCTTCGAGCGGCGCCGCGTCGCTCTACGGCTTGAGTTGTCTCGTGGGCGCGGCGGTGTCGGGCTCGCGCGGCGCGGCGCTCGCGGCGGGCAGCGGCGTCGTGAGCTACGCGTCGCTCGTGGTGCTGCTCGCCGGCGGCTGGCTCGCTCCGCCGCCCGATCAACCGGCCTCCATCTATCGCCTCTCGGCGGAGGAGGTGCGCTTCTACCTCGCGGTGAACGCGCTCGTGATGCTCGTCGTCGCGCTCCTCGCCGGCACCCTCGCCGAGCGCCTGCGCTGGACCGGCGGCGAGCTCCAGATGGCGACCGAACGCGCCGAACGCGCCGAGCGCATGGCCGCGCTCGGACGCCTCGCCGCGGGCCTCGCGCACGAAATCCGCAACCCGCTCGGCTCGATCGCGGGCTCGATCGCGCTCCTGCGCTCGGCGCGCGGCCTCACGGGCGACGACCAGCAACTCTGCGACATCATCGCGCGCGAAGCCGACCGTCTGAACGACCTCGTCACCGACATGATGGACCTCACGCGCCCGCGCCGGCCGGACCCCGCGCCGGTGGACATCGCGCTCATCGCGCACGACGTGGTCGAGCTCGCCACGCGCTCGGGTCGCGCCGTGTCCGACGTGAAGGTCGTCTACGAAGGCCCGGCGTCGCTCGTCGTGCAAGCCGACGGCGCGCAGCTCAGGCAGCTCGTTTGGAACCTGGTGCGGAACGGCGTGCAGGCGAGCAGGCCCGGCGGGCTCGTGCGCGTGGTGCTCGAGAACAAGCCGGACGGCGCGTCACTCGCCGTCGTCGACCGCGGCGTCGGCATCGACGAAGAAGCGCGCTCGCGACTCTTCGACGCGTTCTTCACGACGCGTTCCCACGGCACGGGCGTCGGGCTCGCCGTCGTGAAGAGCATCGCCGACGAGCATGGTTTCGCCATCGACGTCGAGAGCGGCGCGGGGCAGGGCGCCACCTTTCGCGTGAACCTCGGCCGGCCGCTCGCCGCTGCCGTTCAGCCGAGTTCGTGAGCCGGTTAGCGGCGCGTCCACTCGGCCTTGGGGCCGGTAGATGGCGAAGTTGCCTGTTCATGTCGCGGGCCTGGTACGATCCGGCCCGTTGACCCAGGCGCGTCCGTCGTCGATCCCAGGGCCCGTCGGGGCCGCGCGCGCGAAGCCCGCCGAGGGCGGCGAGCGCCGTGTGCTCGCCCACGACGGCCGCGTGCCGCTTCGGCTCACCGTCACGCGCGGTGTGCTCGGGCTCGAGCTGTACGAGCCGGTCGAGCTCGGGCCGCTCACGGTGTCCGAGCTCGCCGTCGTCCTGCCGAATCTGAAATTCCCGGTCGACCTTTCGGGCGGTGTCGCGCGCTTCAGGCACCGGCGCGGAGATCTCGAACGGCTCAAGCTCACGCTGCCGTTCGACACGCTCACGCGCCACGTCGCGCCACGCCTGAAGTCGGTCCTCAAGGATCTCGGTCGAACGTCGGTGTGGGGGCGGAACGCCGGACTCGGCGTCGGCGTCGCTGGCGGCACGGCCGCGCTCGCGTTCGATATTTTGTGGGTGCCGACGCACGGCGACGCGCGCTTCGTGGTCGCCCGCGCGCGCGGCGTCGGACTCGGGGGCCCCGCGCTCGGCTACGCCCTGCGCGCGATCGATGCGTTTTTCGACGGTCTCGGCGAGCGCAAGGGACGCCTCGTCACGATCCCCGCCGCGGGCGCCGCCGTCGGCAAAGCGCTCTTGCCGGCCGTCGGCGCCCGCGCGCCCGGTGCCGAGCGCGTGCGCTTCGGCGACCTCGCGCTCGCGGACGACCAGGCGAGCGTCGAGCTCGACGCCGAGCTCCCGCCCCCGGCGCTCGGCACCGACGCCGTGCGCGAGCTCGAGCTCGCGTTGCTCGTCGCCGACGCGGACGAACGACTCGCCGCGGGCGACGTCGACGCCGCGCGCGAAGGCTACGTCTCCGCGCTCGAACGCGGTCCGCGCCATCCCGAGGTCGTGCGTCTCATCGCCGAGATCGACGCGGCGGTGGGCGGCCGAGGCGAGGCGGCGCTCGGTTTGCTCGTCGAGAGTCTGCCGGCTCACCGCGCGGGCCTCGTGGGCGCCGAGCTGCTCGGCGCGCTCGGCGATCTCACCGGCGCGCGCGAAGCGATGCGTGAGGCACTGAGAGACGAGCCGTT
>Ga0335083_10012782_pt1 | contig 10024 bp, 9 predicted proteins | sample Lox_Sample_42_FD_206716 | JGI IMG/M metagenome (GOLD analysis project Ga0335083, IMG submission 206716) | Soil microbial communities from Loxahatchee National Wildlife Refuge, Florida, United States - Lox_Sample_4.2 | ecosystem: Environmental > Terrestrial > Soil > Wetlands | place: USA: Florida...
GAATGAACTGGAGCGATGGCTCAAGCGTATCGGTCTCGCACTTGGTATCGACCGCACGACGATCGCCCAGGTCGATCCCAACGACGGCCTTCTCTATACGAGTCATCGGTGGGCCCGCGAAGGGGTCACGCCTATGGCCCCACGGACGAAGGCCGACGATACTCTGCCCTGGGTGACGCAGAAACTTCTGGCTGGCGAGACAATTTTATTAGACGACGTCGAGGATGCGCCGCCGGAAGCGGCCAGGGACCTCGAGTACGCACGCTCGGTCGGGATTAAATCGGTGATGATAGTCCCGCTCAGGATCGGAGGAGTCATAATGGGAGCGGTCGGCTTCGACGCGGTCTTCCGCGCGCGGCCCTGGTCGCCGCGAACCTCACGGCGACTGCGCCTCGTCGCGGAGGTATTTGGAAACGCGCTACAGCGCGAGCGCGCGGTAGCTGAAATCAACCGCCTGCAGGACGAGATGCGACAAACCTCGCGTGTGGCGATGACCGGCGAACTCACCGCCTCGCTGGCGCATGAACTGAATCAGCCGCTCGCCGCCATATTGAATAATGCGGAGGCGGCGCGCCAGATGCTCGCGGCAAAGCGGCCGAACCTCGCCGAGGTCAGAGAGGCTATTGACGAGATAATCCAGGACAACTCGCGTGCGGCGGAAACGCTGCGCACCGTTCGCGCCCTGTTCCAGCGCGACCAGATCGAGATGGCCCCGCTGGACCTGCGCCTCGTTCTGCTCGAGGTCGAGCGCATCCTGCGACTCGAAGCCATACGCAGGCAGATCGCACTCCGAATCGACCTTCCGCCCTCGCTCCCGTTAGTGGCAGGAAACCGAACCCAGCTCGTGGAACTGCTGATGAATCTTACCTTCAACGCCTTCGACTCCGTCAGCGAGCATGGTGGCGAGCGGCGCGAGGTCGAGCTGCGGGCGCATCAGCCCGAGGCGCGGCGCGTGAACGTCGCAGTCAGCGATACCGGCGGCGGCATCGACCTCGAGCTGATGCCTCAACTGTTCAAGGCATTCTTCACTACCAAGCCCAAGGGCATGGGAATGGGTCTCGCGATCGCGCGCTCGATCGTCGAAACCCACGGCGGCCGCCTATGGGCGACAAGGAAAGCCGATGGCGGCGCAACGCTGGAATTCGACTTGCCGGTCAAGGGCCATGAAGCGGGGGGACGGCGTCCATAGCAATTCGGCACTCGCAAATTCGCCAGACCGTTGCGCAGGCGTTCTTCAGGGAATCATTCCGCATTCGAACAACTTGTTTGCGATCGGAGCGGCCACTCTGTTGATAAACTCCTGGCGCATCCCGGGATCGTCGTGCAGCATCTGCACCATGTTCTGTTCCATTTGCGGTTTCGGCTGCTGTCTTTGCTGGTACAATTGCTCGCAACTCGACTGCTGGTACTTCTGAATGACCTTGTTTGCAACCCTGTCGAGCATCGGATACTGCTGAGCTCCGGCCGTGCCTGCGTAAAAAAACGTAGCCATCGCCGTTGCCAACACCAAGCGCTTAATCATGTCTTCTCCTTTCCGTTTGTTGCGCATTCGTCGTGGGAACGATTCGCCTGAGCTAAGGTTGAGCTACTCTGAAAGCGACCTGGCCGTCGCTGAAGACCGGTTCATAGTAGGTAGACCCTGAGACGTAGTATGTGGCGCCGTTGACCGTGGTCTGATACGCGGACGGCGGGATCGAAGGCACTGTCGCTCCCATCGGCGGCGACACCACCTGGTAACCGCCGCCCCCCTGCGCGGGAGCCATGAAACTGCCGTTCGAGTAGTAGTAATTGTTCGTCGTCCCCGGGGCATATGCTGGCGCGGCATCCCGTGGCAACGAGGCCATCATCGCGCCTATCGCCATCCCGCCCAGCGCAGCGCCCGCCTCGCTACCACCATTGTTCGAGTTGCTGCCACAGCAGTAATAGGGGTTACCGCCATAATAGGGAGTGCCATAGTTACTGTAGTTGCCGTTGCTGTAGTTGTTTTCGTTGTAGTTATGCTGCGAGCTCTGCATTGAGGTCGCCGTGTTCATCCGGTTGGTGTTGACCTGGTTGGCTTCATTCATCGTGCTCTGATGATTGTACTGTTCCTCGTTCAGCTGATTCTGCTGCATGGTCATCGCAGTCTGCTGCCGCTGCTGCTGCTGCTGTTGCGGATTATAAGAGCTGGAGGAGCTGCTCTGCGTCGAGCCGGAAGAACCGTAAGGATGATAGCTTGACTGTGACTGCGAGCTTCCCGAAGAGCCGTCGGGATGGTACTCCGACTGCGAGCTTCCTGATGAGCCGTAAGGGTGATACTCGGACGACGAGCTGGACCCGTCGGGATGGTACTCCGATTGCGAGCTTCCCGACGAGCCGTACGGATGATAGCTGGAACCCGACTCCGAGCCGCCGTAGGAATGGTAGCCCGACTGCGAGTAGCTATTGGCGTGGCTGATGTTACCCTGGCTGGAACCGTCGCTGCCGCCCCAGCTGCGCGATCCTCCGCCGCCCCCGCCGCCCCAGCTGCGCCCGCCGCCGCCATAACCGCCTCCACCGCCAAATCTTCCGAACGCCGGCGAAGCGCCCGCGACCGCAACCGCGAGCGCCAGCAGGGCGGCACGCGCCAGAGCTTCACCGCGGGTTGGACGAATCGATGGCTTGTTCATGGATGGGGCTCCTTCAGATCGACAAATTTGATCCGTATGGCTTTGTTAGGAATCTGCGGCGTGAAGCGAGAGTCGGGAATCGCCGTCGGGAACTTCCAGTCGGAAATTACGGCCACGTACTCCGGCGCGCCCGGCGTCGAGCGGTAATTAATCACCACTTTGCGCGGTAGCGGCTTGCCCGCATGCTGGATCCAGATCTGCCAGTCGAAGTTGCTCTCGGTAAAAGCAAGGTGATCGCACGCCACGCCGCCCACGTCACCTCGGCCAACGTAGGCGCCGAAGATGACCCGTTTGAAGTTGACGCACGGATCGCTCATCGCCAGGTCCGCGAGCGGAAGCGTAAGGTGGTTGGTCTCGGCGACCCGCTCCATCATCGCGTCGATCGAAGCCGGCACCGCCGTACTCGTGTACATCATTTTCGGCGCATCGAAGACCGTGAGCGTAGTGCCGTCGTACCAGAAACGTTTGGCGCCGAGGTCGCTTTCGAAATCGACGGCCAGAGCGTCGGGCTTGCGCACCCAGTAGTCCGTGGCGCCTGCGAATTGGATCTTGACCGGCGACTGCGGCAGGACCTGCTCGAAGGTCACCTCCGCATGGAACGTGAAGGTCTTGGCGTCCGCCAGCTCAGCGCAGGCGCGCCGCACAATTTGCTCGGCGCGCGGATCGACCCGCGGACCGGCCGCTTGCGGTTCAGCCGCGGTCTTCGATCCGCCGCCTTGTGCGGTCGGCGCCGCCGCGGGTTCGGCCGCGGCCGCGAGATTGACGATCGGGCTCGCGATGGCGAGCAGCCCCACGAGCGCGAACAGCCGTGGAACGGACAATTCGGTTCTCATGCTCGATTGCTCCGTGTCGATTTGCTGCGAGGTCGATTTTCTCCGTGCCGATTTGCTCTTGTGCGACGCTCGCGACGAGGGTCTTATCCCCACCAGCCTCGTCGACGCTTCGGCACACAAGCCTGCGATGCGTGTATAACCTAGCGCGATCGCCTGAAGGTCATAATCGGACTTTGGGCCTATACAGCGGACCCCGCGGAGTTAGGACCAAAGTCCGGCTTTACGGCGGCGCGTCGGATGTGGATTGATCGCGCGACGCCTGTAATTCCGCGCGCCGCGCGCTCGAAGACTATTCGGCCCGCGCGCCGCGGAGTTCCACGCGCGGAAGGCCGTGGACCGGTCACTCAGCCGGCCGCGGCGCTCCGAATCGTTTTCGGGCGGCAGTTGACCGGAGGAGGCGATGAAACCGCGTGGCACGAATCGGTAGAGCCCTTGCGGACCCGCCGGCGGGAATCAGCCGGCGCGATTTCGTGCGAGCGGTGCTGGCTTCCTCGGCCTTGTACGGAATCGGATGCGGTTCGGGCAGCAACTACACGCCGCCCACGCCGCCGCCCCCGGCCTGCGGCTCGCTCGACTGCGCGGTCGTCGGCGCGGGAATCGGAGGCCTTGGCGCCGCGAACGCGCTGATCGCGGCCGGCAAGAACGTGCTGGTGATCGAGGCGCGCAACCGCGTCGGCGGACGGGCGCTCAGCGACAACAGTTTTCCGGCTCCGGTGGACCTGGGCGCGGAGTGGTTTTATTTCGTGACGCCGCTTGCCGGCGGAAGTCCCGGGCAAACCAACAACGCGCTGTTCGATATCGCGGCAGGCCGCAGCCTCGAGGTTCTCACCGACAAGTTCCCGCGCGTCTTCTATGACATAACGCCGCCGCCCATGCCGCTCCAGCCGAGCGACCCCGACGTCATCGCCGCATCGGCGACCCTGGCCTCGATGTTCGCGCTTATCAATGCGGCGGGAGCGTCAGGCGTGGACGAATCGGCGGCGGCGGCGACCGCGTCACTCGCCGCAGACAAATGGTACGACCTCTGCGCAGGCATCATAACGCAACTGCACGGGGCCGATCTGAGCGCGCTTGGCGTGATCGACCTCTACAATTTCTCCCAGCTTGGGATGCCGACCGCGCTTCCTTCGGCCGACAATCGACTGCTGCCGAGCGGGATGGGCAATTTCATTTCCACCTTTGCGAACGCAGTGCCGGTCAGGCTGAACACGCCGGTGATTTCGATCAGCTGGGGCCATCCCTGCGGCGTTCAGATCGGCACGCCCGCGGAAGTCATCCAGGCAACGACGGCGATCGTGACGGTGCCGCTCGGCGTGCTCGCCTCGGAGCGGCTGACCTTCAGCCCCGCGCTACCGGCGCAGCATCAGGATGCGATCGGCGGCCTGGCGATGGGTGCGGTGGAGAAGGTCGCTCTCCAGTTCAGCAAGGATGTGTTCAACGCAAAGATGAACACGCTCGCGACTCCGCTGGTCAACAAGGTCGAGAACTCCTTCGTGCAGGCGCATCTGTTCGGCACCAACGTGGGTATCTGCACGGTTGCCGGCGACCTGGCACGGAACCTTGCCGCGCTCGGCGAAACCGCACTTATCGATCATGCGCTGTCCGCGATGGAAGCGATGTTCGGGAGCGCAGTCAGCGCGGCGTTTATCAGGGGCAGCGCCTCGTCCTGGCTCACCGATCCGTATAGCCTTGGCGCGTACACTTACGCCGGGCCGGGAGCAGCGCCGCTGCGAACTGCTCTGGCGGCGCCGGTCGGCAATCAGATCTTCTTCGCCGGCGAGGCGCTGTCGGTTCTTAAACACGGCTCTTTGCCCGGGGCGTACGATTCCGGGCAAGCGGCCGCGCGGCTGGTGCTCGAGGCGCTCGCGGGCTGAGCGCACATTGGGGGAAAGGAACCTGAGGATGATGCGTCGTGCATATGAAGCTGTGAGTCTGACCGCGCGCGTGACCGTGGCGATCTGCCTGGTTTTTGCGGCCACCCTTGCCGCGCCGTCGCGGGCGTGGAGCGGCGGCCTCTGGCTGTACGAGCAGGGGACGCCGGATACCGGCCTCGCCTCCGCCGGTCAGGGCGCTCGTGCGCAGGACGCCGCAACTGTGTTCACCAACCCCGCCGGGATGACGCAGCTTAACGATTCGCAGCTGCTCGCCGGAATGGCGCCGTGGTTCGGAAACCTAACCTTCAGCCCCAATGCCAAGACCACCCTCAAGGGCACCAATGGCGGCAACGCCATAGTGCCGCTCCCGGGCGGAAGTTTCTTTTACGTTCATAGCCTGACGCCGAACCTGAAGCTCGGTTTTGGCAGCTACTCATATTTCGGCGCGCCGCTCGAGTACAATCTCAACTGGGTCGGCAGGTATCGCCTGCAGGGCGCGACCATCATGGGGATGTCATTTCAGCCGTCGCTCGCGTTTCGCGCGGCGGACTGGCTCTCGATCGGCGGCGGGCCGAACGTGATGATGGGATTTCTGCGCGCCAAGGCCGGGATCAATACGCTCAATCCGAAACTCGGCGACGGCCAGGTCAGGTACCAGGACTGGACCGTGAATGTCGGCGGCAACGTGGGAATTTTGCTCACGCCGCAAGACGGCACGCGTATCGGAATCGACTATCTCACTCCGGTCAATCTGAATTTCAGCGACGCGCCTCATTTCGTGGGCCTGGGGCCGCTGGTGACCAGGGCGATCAGCAACGACAAGCTCCGTTCGCCAAAGACCAATCTCGGGATGCAGGTGCCGCAGCAATTGATGGGCGACGTCTATCAGAAGATTACCGAGCGCCTGGCCCTGCTCGGCAGCGTCGGATGGCAGAACTGGAGCCGGTTCGGCCTGGTGGACATCAGTATTGATACGAGCAACCCGAAGAGCCTGAGCAAGAATCTACACTTTCAGGACACGTTCCATATCGCGGCCGGCTCGCAGTACCGGTTGACGCCGCAGTGGATGCTGTCGTGCGGATTTGCCTTCGACAATTCGGCGGTCGGCGCCACGATGCGTACGGTCTCACTGCCGGTCGGCGATCAATACCGTTTCGGCGCGGGCGTCCAATACGCCTACAGCAAGAAGCTCACGCTCGGATTCGCCGAGGAGTTCATGTACGGAGGCGAGATGCCGGTCTATCAGGCTGGAGGGCCGGTGCTGGGCACCGTGGCGGGTCAGTTCACCAACACCTTCATCAACTTCTTCACCCTGAACGTGACCTACAAATTCGGCAAGGTCGGCGGCGCCTGATCGGCGGCTGTTCCGCGCCGGCCGCGATTCGCCCCTCGCGCTCTCTCACACGCGTTTTGAGCAAAGCGCGGGCGATCTTGTCTTCATTCCCTCCCCGTCTCTCTGGAGGGAATGGCTTACAAAAAAACAGGCTGCATCGGCGCGCGCCGATGCAGCCTGGTAATTTTCGCGAAACCGGCCGACCCTGCTCAGTAGCCGCCGTACCGATAGCCGTAACCTCCGTAACCGCCGTATCCGTACTCGCGGTTCTGTACCTGATTACCGATCAGATATCCCAGACCGGCGCCACCGAGACCACCGATCGCCGCGCCCGCACCCGGCGAACCAACCGCCGAACCTACCAACGCGCCGCCGCCCGCGCCTACCGCCCCGCCGATCAGCGTATCTTTCTCGCGCGGGCTTAGCGGCGCTCCGTAGCATCCGGCCAGCGAGAGCGCCCCGAGCAACGCCAGCACTCCGGCGTAATACCGGCGCACTTTCCCGGACTTCGACCGGGCCGAGTCCTTGTTCACGCACGCGATTGCCGTAGATTTTAGCGCATCCATTGCTCAGCTCCTTCGCTTACCTGATACGAAGGGGCAAACCGCCGGTTACATGGGAACCGTCGCGCGCGCGCCGCGGGGCAATTTCGCCAGCAATCGTTGGGAGTTTTCGCCGCTAGGGCGAAGGAGTTTTCGCCTGCGCGAATTGTTTCGCTACCGTCGCGAGGCGATGGTAGAAGGCTTCGCCGAATCCCGCCTCGATCGCCATCCTGCATTCGACGAACATCGGGTCGCCCTGTTCCATTTTCAGGCAGGGAAGCTCCGCATCCTTCTCGCGCCCGAACAGCGAACCGGTCTCGCGCGAGGTTGCGGTCAGCAGAGTCTCGCCGTTCTCGAAGCGATAGATCACGAGCGGGAAAAGCACGCAGGCGAGCGGTTTGATCGACGCTATGGCGACGCCTTTTTCCAGAGCCAGCGAATGAATTCCGCAGCGCAGCTGGCCGCCGGCGTCGCGGTACGAGAACGCGCATCGGCTCTGCTCCTTGGCCAGCGAAATCGTATGCGATTCGAGAAAGAATTCGCCGATCTTGCGGCCCGCGGCAACTCTTTCGCCGTCGTGGCGGCGGAGCAATTCGAGCAGCGCGCCGCCGTTCTCGAGGATTCGCGCGTGTTCTTCGGGCGTAATCTCGACCTCGTAATCCGTGCAGCAGGACTCGATGCCGGGGCCGCGATCGACGCCGGCGCAGGTGCGGGTGTCGCAACGAAAACGGGTTTTGAAGATCGTTCCGGCGTCGACCATGATGCCGTCGACGTCGGCCAGCAGCCCGTGCTCCTTGAGCGAGAGGATATACCTGCGCCAGGGCGCTTCATTGAAGTCGCGCAGCCATCGCTCGGCGAGCGGAGTCATCTCAGCGGCCTTGTTCGCGTTCATTCGTTTCTTTCGCCAGCTTCAAATTTTGCCCGGGCACGATTTGGTCGAACACGAAAACAGTTCCAAATCGTCAGGCGCGGCGCAACACGAACTCGCCTCAGTTGTGCCCAGCCCTCGACGCCCGAGGTTGCGTGCGGTCTGAATATGCTGCCAGATAGAGGCACTCGTGAGTTCCGCGCCCAACATCGCGGCCGGCCCGCCAAAGACCCATGAAGCCGACTACAGGTCGATAGCCCTGCTCTCGGCCTGCCACTTTTCCGACGACATCAACCAGGGCGTGGTGCCGGCGATGCTGCCGTTTCTGATCGCGGCATATCATCTGACCTATGCCGCGGCGGCCGGTCTCGTGCTCGCGCAGACCCTGTTCTCGTCGGTCGCGCAGCCTTTGTTCGGTCTGCTCGCGGACCGGCGCTCGTCGCCCTGGCTGATCCCGATCGGGCTGAGCTTCGCCGGCCTCGGCGTCGCGCTCACGGGCCTGACGCACAGCTACGTCATGATTTTCACTTCGATCGCCGCGAGCGGAATGGGAATCTCGGCCTTCCATCCTGAAGCCGCGCGACGGGTCAGATACCTCGGCGGCGCGCGCGCGGCGACCTCGATGAGCCTCTTCACAGTGGGCGGGATGGCAGGCTTCGCCGCCGGCCCCCTCTTGATCACGCCGACGCTTATCGCGCTCGGCACGCGCGGGGCGATCCTGCTGGCGCTCCCGGTCCTGCTCATGTCGCTGACGGTGACGTATCAGCTGCCGCGGATCGCGGCTGAGCGCGTTGCGCGGCCCGCAGTTGGCGCCGCGCATCCGGCTGCGATCGGACGCGGCGAGCAGTGGAGCGCGTTTGCGCGCCTCACGACGGTCGTGATGCTGCGCTCGATCGTGTTTTTCGGCCTCAATACTTTCATCCCCCTCTACTGGTCGCACGTGCTGCACGGCTCCAAGGCCGGCGGCGGATACGCGCTCACCACGATGCTGAGCGCGGTGGTGGCCGGCACGCTGATCGGCGGCCGGATGGCCGACCGCTACGGCCGCAAGATTGTGGTCGTGGTGTCGCTGGCCGCGCTCTCGCCACTGCTCTTCATGTTCCTGAGCGCGCAAGGGCTTGGCGCCGCCGGCGTTATGCTGGTGCCGGTCGGACTGGCGCTGGCAGCGTCAACCAGCGTGGTGGTCGTGATGGCGCAGGAATATCTGCCGGACCGGATCGGCCTGGCCGCGGGCGTGACGCTCGGACTTTCGATGACGGTCGGCGGCCTACTGATGCCTGCGTTCGGCGCGATCGCCGATCGCCACGGATTGCCGACCTCGATGGCTTTGCTGGCGATCGTGCCCGCGTTGGGCTTTGTCATGAGCCTAACCCTGCACGAGCCTTAGCAGCGTGCGAACACTCATCACGAGGACCACCATGGCCCCTTCGCCCGCCGGAACGGACATCGTACTCCCTCTCATTGTCGGCCTCCCGGCGACCGTCGCCACGATCTTTGTCCACGCGCTCGCCCTGATAGCGATCGTCCACTTCGTCCGCCGCCTGCGAATACTCGGCCTGGCTGGTGTCCATTTCTTGAGGGACGTAACGATCGTGGCCGGCGCAGTGGTGGTCGCGCTCGCGGCTCATCTGATCGAAATAGCGACGTGGGCGATGGTGTTCGAACGATGCGGGGAATTCCGAGACTTCGCGACGGCTTTTTATTCCTCGGCGGAGAACTACACGACGCTCGGTTACGGCGACGTTGTCATGTCGGCCCGATGGCGGCTGCTGGGGCCGCTCGAGGCGGCGAACGGGATGCTATTATTCGGCGTGACGACCGCGATGATCTTCACGGTCATCCAGCGACTTATCCAGATGAGGCTGGGAGATTTCCGTCCCTGACGCAAGGCCGCGCGGCGCTCCCGGGATGAAGAAACCCGGGAAC